>Ga0102953_1000185_pt1 | contig 43679 bp, 44 predicted proteins | sample SalPon2A_C_D2_MG_FD_78509 | JGI IMG/M metagenome (GOLD analysis project Ga0102953, IMG submission 78509) | Soil microbial communities from South San Francisco under conditions of wetland restoration - Salt Pond MetaG R2A_C_D2_MG | ecosystem: Environmental > Terrestrial > Soil > Wetlands | place...
AAGTACGCCTTCGGGTAAGTGTCGGACTCCATGTAATTCTCGTTAAAATGTTCCTCCATCAATTTCCTGCGAAAATGGAAATCCCTGATCAGGAGCACGGATGCAAACGCTCCCGTTTCGGGATTTAGGATAGCGTTCACTTTCTTATTGCCGGCATCAATGTCCTCCAGGGGAGTAGACGCATTAAACCGGATAGATCCCTGTTCCGTGCGGTAACGGGTCTGGGGAAAGAGCAGCAAAGGGCCGGAAAGGCAGGCGAGAAGTATGAACAGCCGTATCATTTCGCGAAACCCAGATCCACCCAATCCTCAATGAGCTGCCGGCTGGCCATGGGTAACAGGCCTGTCGGAGGCATCGGGTTGGAGGTACTATTGATCCGTGTAAGCAACCCCCTGTTGACCACGGCATTTCTGACATCATCATAGGTTGTAAGCGACATGGGTGCGTCCTGCAGAGGTGGATCGGCATGGCATTGTGTACAGTTTCCCTGGATGATCGGCCGAATATCGTCCTGATATCCCACGGATCCTGTCGGTGCAGGGTTGTCGTTGTTTGGAGTTCCATTGGAATCGGGCGGGCTCATCACCCCCTCGTTGTTGTCGCCGCCCGAGCAGCTGCCCAGGATTATGAGCAGTCCGGACAGGACCAGAATACGTGCCAATTTCATAATATATAATTCTCTGATTGTTCCTGGATGTTCCGAAACAGCGGGGCTGTTTTCGCCCGGGAAATAAGGGGCAGCGATCCTACTTTTCCCGGATTTTTAGCAGGGAGTTCAATTTCCCTTATCCTGTAGATACAGGAAAACCTTAAAGGTTGCCTCTAAAGTGCAACATATTTATATTCAATTAGTTAGATCAAATTTTAGATTTAAGATGTCAAATTAATTTGTATGTTTAGTGCCAATGGAACAAGGTGAGTGCACCCGGTATAATATCAGGGTCCTCACAAGATTCATCAAAAAAAAATGCTATGAAAAATGTTACATGGATGATCTATGCCTTGTCAGTACCGCTATTCTGCTTTTCCCAGGAAAATTTACTGGATGAAATTGAGAAACAGGATACCACCGGCATGGCCTATGCGGTCTTTAAAGGATTGAAGATCGTAAATTTCGAATCGACCAAAATGGTGCGGAAACGGGAGTTCTACTTTGTGGTTTCCCATCGTTTCGGGAGCATTCAAAATGGGGTTGACGATTTCTTTGGCCTGGATAATGCCAATACGAGGTTGCAATTTATTTATGGGATTTCCGACGGTTTTAACCTCTCTGTTTCCCGGAATTCCTTTAACAAAACCTACGATCTTTCTGCCAAGTACCGTTTTCTGCGACAGCAGGAAGGCATGCCGGTCACGGTGGTGGGCTACAGCCAGCTGGCTATCAATACGCTGATCGAGGAGGCCCTGCTGCTTCGCCCGGTGGATTTTTCCGATCGGGTTTCCATAACCCAGCAGTTGCTGATCTCCCGGAAGGTTACTGAAAACCTTTCGCTCGAATTGATGCCGACCTATTTCCATGAAGGCTATGTTGATTATGCCGGGCAGGACCCGTCGCAATATGCCCTTGGGATAGGGGGTCGATATAAGATTGGGAAGCACTGGAGCATTAATGCGGATTACGGCTGGCACCTGAACCGGGCAGCCGGTTCCCCATTTGTGAACCCGTTGTCTATCGGGGTTGACATAGAAACCGGCGGGCATGTATTTCAACTGCACTTCACCAATGCACAACCGACCTTTGAAAGCGGATTTTTGGGCAATGCAATAGGCGACTGGGGCGATGGGATCATATATTTTGGCTTTAACCTGAGCCGCGTATTTACCTTTTAGCTAGCCTGTTTCGGCTTTATTCCCAATCGGTATGGAAGATCCCGTCCCGGTCTGTGCGTTCATAGGTATGCGATCCGAAATAATCCCGCTGAGCCTGGATGAGGTTCAATGGGAGGCGTTCGGAGGTATATGCGTCAAAGTAGGCCAGAGAACTGGACATGGCCGGGAGGGGGAATCCATTCCGGGCACCGTAGGCTACCAGTTGCCGGGCGCCTCCTGCCGCTTCTGAAACCTTTGGGATAAATGCCGGGGATAAGAGGAAGTTGACCAGTCCGGCATCCTCTTCATAGGCTTTGGTAATATCTTCAAGCAATCCCGCGCGGATGATGCATCCGGCACGCCATATTTTGGCAATGGTGCCCAGGTCCAGTTCATAGCCATATTCCCCGGATGCCTCTGCCAGCTGGTGCATGCCCTGGGCATAGGTGACCATAAACGAAAAATAGAGGGCATGTTCCGCGAATTCCTCCAGGGCATCGGCAGCCAATGGTTCGGCCTTCGGGCGCTTGTAGGCCCGTGCGGCGGCCAGCCGCTGGGATTTCAATGCTGAAATTTCCCGCATGCTAACGGCCATGTCTATAGACGGGATGGGTATGCCCAAGTCCATGGCATTTTGGGAGGTCCATTTGCCGGTTCCTTTTTGTTTGGCCTTGTCCAGGATCTTGTCGACCAGGCGACCTTCCCCCAGCGGGTCGGGCTGTTTGAATATGTGGGCAGTAATCTCCACCAGGAACGATTGCAACCGGCCTTTATTCCACCGGGCGAACACCGAATGAAGGGAGTCATTGCTTAGCCCGCCGGCATGCTTCAATAGGTCGTAGACCTCAGACGTAAGCTGCATCAGTCCATATTCAATTCCGTTGTGTACCATTTTCACGTAATTCCCGGCTGATTTGGGCCCCAGGTAAGCCACACAGGGCTCTCCGTTGAATTTGGCGGCCACCGCCTCGAAGATCGGTTTTACTTCCTTATAAGCCGACCTGGACCCGCCTGGCATGATACTGGGGCCCCTGCGCGCTCCTTCGGCGCCGCCCGAAACACCGGCCCCGAAGAAATGGATCCCTTTTTCCTTCAGGGATGCCTCCCGCCGGTCCGTGTCGGTGAAGAAGGAATTGCCCCCATCTATGATTATATCCCCATTATCCAATAGCGGCAGCAGGCCTTCTATGACGGAATCCACGATTTTACCGGCTGGCACCAGCAACATGATCTTCCGGGGTTTTTTCAGGGAGGCGATAAAAGCCTCCGGCTTGTCCGAAGCATCTACCCGTGCCGTATCCCCCCCGGCCTCCCGGAGGGCCTTTACCTTTTCAGGGTCCAGGTCATGCCCGAAGGCCGTAAACCCCTTGTCTGCCACATTCAAAATAAAATTCTGCCCCATCACGCCCAGGCCTACCAGGCCGAAATCATATGTGTTATCCCGCATGTTATTGTTTTATGCCAGTTATTGTTTTCTTATTACAGGGAAGGCTGTCATTGTGGATCAATTCCCTTAAATTAGCCTTAGATTGAATCCAATGGTATTCAAATGTAACCCAAAATAGCCATTTTTAACTGAAGTGGATCCAATTTGCCCCGGGAGGATAGCCCGGGGGATTTCAATAATATGCCTATGAACAAAATTCCAAATCAGATGCTGATCATCTTCGGAGCCTCCGGAGACCTGACAGCCCGGAAGTTGATCCCTGCCATTTACAACCTCTATCACGGGCATCACCTCCCGGAGAAATTCCTGGTCCTCGGTACCAGCCGAAGCGATATGAGCGATGAGGATTTCAGAAAGAAGGTGGTGCGAGAGAGCGAGTATCTTAAGGAGGAAGTGAAACAGGAGGATGCAGACTATATAGAGGAATTCGCAAAGAAGCTGTTCTATGAAGACCTGGGGAAATCATATTCGGAAGGGTACGAAGGGCTCACCAAACGGATTTCAGAACTGAACGAGGAATACGGAACAGAGAACAACTATATCTTCTACTTGTCTACCCCCCCGGAAATTTATGAGGTGATTGCCAAAAACCTTTCATCCCAGGGGCTTACGGACGAGGAAAAGGGATGGAAACGGATCATAGTCGAGAAACCCTTTGGCTATAACCTGGAAACCGCAAAGGAACTCAATGATGGGCTCCATCAGTATTTTAAGGAGTCCCAGATCTACAGGATAGACCATTACCTCGGGAAGGAAACTGTGCAGAACCTGTTGGTAACCCGCTTTTCCAACAGTATTTTTGAACCCCTCTGGAACCGAAACTATATCCACCATGTGGAAATAACCAATGCCGAAAGTGTGGGGGTGGAAAAACGCGGCGGTTATTACGATAAATCGGGGGCCCTGCGCGATATGTTCCAGAATCACCTGTTGCAGATCGTATCCCTGGTGGTTATGGAACCCCCTATTGGCGACAAGGCCGAGGAGATCCGGAATGAAAAGGTAAAAGCCCTTAAATCATTGCGTGTCATGAAGGATGCGAAGACCCTCTACCGCAATACCATCCGGGGGCAATACCTGGCGGCTGAAGTGGACGGCAGGCATATCAAAGGATACCGGGAAGAAGAAGGGGTGGACCCGGAGTCGACTACCGAGACCTATGCGGCCATCAAGTTTTTTGTGGACAACTGGAGATGGAAGGATGTGCCTTTTTATGTGAGGACCGCCAAGCGTATGCCTACCAAGGTTACCGAAGTGGTCGTCCATTTTAAAACGCCGCACCACCAGATTTTTCAAGGGTCCGGCCTTCGGCACAAAGATAATCAGCTCATCGTCCGCATCCAGCCCGACGAAGGGATCCTGATAAAATTCGGGGTGAAAGTGCCCGGGCAGGGTTTCGAGGTGGAACGGGCCAACCTGGATTTTTACTATTCCAGTCTGGCCGAATCCAATATCATGACCGCCTATGAGCGCCTGCTCCTGGACGCCATGCAGGGTGATGCCACCCTGTATGCCAGGGCGGATGAAGTGGAAGCCGCCTGGGAATTCGTAGATCCGATCCTTAACTACTGGGAGAATGGAAAAGACGTGAAAACTTACGGCTATTCTGCAGGGATGTGGGGCCCCAAGAACGCAGATGAATTAATAGACGGGTATGATATGTGGCGGAATCCCGGGGAAAACCTGGCCGATGATCCCGGATTCTGCATCCTTAAATAGCTAATTTGAACATGGAAGTACAGATTTTCCCATCCAAACTGGAAGTAGCGAGGCAGTTCTCGGAATTCCTTCAAAGCCTTACGGCCACGGGAGAACCGGTTCACATAGCCCTGTCGGGGGGGAGTACGCCTATGGTGGTATACGAGGAACTGGCTGCCAGGTACCGGGAGCGCATACCCTGGTCACTCGTCCATCTGTATTGGGGAGATGAGCGTTGTGTGCCGCCCGATCATCCCGAAAGTAATTATAGGATGTGCAAGGCCCACCTGCTCGACAGGATCGACATTCCCCCGGAAAATATACACCGAATCCGCGGGGAATCAGCACCGGCTCCCGAAGCAGAACGCTATGCGGCCTTGCTGGGGGAGAATTTGCCTGTAAAATACCGTAGCCCACAATTTGACCTGGTTATGCTGGGATTAGGGGAAGACGGGCATACCGCCTCCATTTTCCCGCACGAGGCAAAACTTTGGGATTCCCGGGCGTATTGCGAGGTAGCCACGCACCCGGCGAGCGGCCAGAAACGCGTAACCATTACCGGCAGGCTTATCAACAACGCGGCCCGGGTAGCCTTTCTGGTAACAGGGGCGGGAAAGGCAGAAAAAGTAATGGAGATCCTGCAGGAGAAAGAGGGCTTTGAAAACTATCCCGCGAGCAGGGTCAGCCCGCGATCCGGCGGGCTGTTTTGGTTCCTGGACAAGGAAGCGGCCAGGAGGATTATTTGAAACGACAGGGCTTTTTAATACGGGTGCAGTCACAGTACCTACCCTGTAATTGTTTAATTCCGCAAATGAGGCGAAGGTTCCGGTTGAACCCCGGTGATAAAATACCGGGTATCCCCAAGCCAGAAAAAGGTGGCATACCGTTCTATATAATTCAATTTCACATAGCGGCCCTGATATTCCTTTAATTTTTCGATTATTTCCCCGTTCCGTCCCTCTACGGAAAAGGCAAAGATCTGTGCCCCGGAAATTCCCTGGCTGATCTCCCCTTCCCATGTCTTGGCCAAAACACCCTTGCGGCTGATCTTAATGAGTTCCCCCGAGCGCACCCCTTCGCTATAGGGAACGTAGTAAACAAAGATGTAATAACCGGCCAAAACCAGCAGCGCAATGAAGATTATAATACCCAATACTTTTCTCATAATTCGAGTTGAGGTTCGTCCCGGTCATCTTCTTTGGAGCGTTTCAGCCATTTGGATCCTAATTTGGCCTTTGGCGAAATGCCCAGTTTCTCCAGTTTATCAATGTCTTTGATTAGGTTTTGTTTCCCAGTGAGTTTTTTCATGGCACTTTCATAGGCCGTACCGGTGGATTTGATCCGGTTTCCCACGATTTCCAGGTCGTCCAGCAGATTCTTGAATTTGGCATAAAGCGAAGCGGCGTGCTGGGCGATCTCCATGGCATTCTGCTGCTGTTTCTCATTCTTCCAGATGGTATCGATGGTCCGTAGCACGGATAGCAGGGTAGTGGGGCTTACCAGCAGGATGTTCTTGTTGAATGCCGTGTAGAAGAATTCGCTGTCCTCGTTTTGCGCAATATAGAGGGCAGGTTCTATTGGGACGAACATGAGGACGAAATCCGGGGTTTCCGTTTGATACAGGTCCTCATATTTTTTTTGATGGAGTTGTTCAATATGCAGCTTGATGGAGCGGATGTGTTCCTTAAGCAGGGCCTTGCGTTCTTCCTCGGTTTCAGCCCGGGTATATTTTTCATAGGCGGTTAGCGACACCTTGGAATCGATGATCATGCGCTTGTTTTCAGGCAGGTGTATAATAACGTCGGGCATCACACGGCTCCCGTCTTCCCTTTTAAAGCTCTGTTGCACAAAATATTCCCTGTCCTTAACCAGGTTCGATTTCTCAAGCACGTTCTCCAGGACCAGTTCCCCCCAGTTTCCCTGGGCCTTGCTGTCGCCCTTCAGGGCCCTCGTCAGGTTGGTCGCCTCTTTGGTCATTTGGGAATTAAGCTCCTTCAACCCCAGGATTTGCTGCCGTAGCGCTGCATGATAGTCAATGCTCTCCTTATGGGTTTTATCGACCTTCTCCTCAAAGGTCTTGATTTTATCTTTCAGCGGGTTCAGGAGGCCTTCGATGCTCTCCTTGTTGTGCTTGGTGAATTTGGTGCTGTTCACCTCCAGGATCCTGTTGGCCAGGTTTTCAAATTTTTGCTGCAGGACTTCCTCGTTATTTTTTTGTTGTTCCAGATTTTCTTTCAGGTTTTTGAGGTCCCTTTCCAGGGTGGCCGATAGGGTGAGCAACTCCTCTTTGGTTTCCTGCAAGTGCTGTTTCTCCGAATGAAGCTGGGTTACTTCAGCCTGCAGCCCCTGTATATCCTGGAGCAGGTTTTCCTCGTTTTTTTCGAGTTTGATCCGTATGACGCTGGCTTTGAGCCTTCCGATATAGTTGCCAATGCCATAGCCCGCCAACAGGGCAATGAGCGCGGGGATTACATAAGGAAGAAGGTCGTTCATTTTCTCTTTTTCGCTTCGTAAATATAAAGGTTCTGGCTTAGTTTAGGCTGCAGGGATACTACTTATGTATCCGGAATGTGCCGGTCTCCGGATCGAAGTGCACCATACCCGGGGGAAATAGATTTTCGAACCGCTTGTCTTCTATGAGCTGGCAGGGGTCTCCAAAGGGATTTTCCCGGTTATCCAGCAACAGGATCCGGTCGCAAAGTTGGATAGCCATATCAATTTCATGTGTGGTGAACAGGATGCACTTGTTGCTCTCATGCGCGATCCGTTGCAATAGTTTCAGGATTTGCACTTTGTGGTAGAGATCGAGGTGGGTGGTGGGCTCATCCAGCAGCATGATATCCGTATCCTGTGCCAGGGCCCTGGCGATCATAACTTTTTGCAACTGCCCGTCGCTTAATTCGTGACATTTCTCAGACCACAACCGGGACAAGCCGACTGTCTCTATGGAACCGGTTACCTTCCGTAAATCTTCCGGAGCCATCCGTCCGATCCAATTCGTATAGGGTTGCCTCCCCAGGCTGACCAATTCCGCCACCCTCAGGTTCCTGGTGGGCACGGGCTCCGTTAACACCACACTTACTACCTGTGCCAGTTCCCCCTCCCGGAACACGTCAAGGCTTTTCCCATTCATAAGGATACGCCCGGAAATCGCGGGCTGTATTTTGGCCAGGGTGCGCAAGAGGGTTGACTTCCCTATGCCGTTTACGCCGACGATGGCCACCAGTTGGCCTTTGCTGATTTTAAATCGGATATCCTGTGCCACCCGGGTGGTTTCCCTGCCCTGCATATAACCAACGCAAAGGTCTTCCGCTATTAGGGCCGGGGCTTTTTCCGTATTGGTGGTGGCGAAGTTCATCATACTGACTTTAAAATACCATATTTCGTTTACGCAGGAGCAACCAGATAACTACCGGGGCCCCAATGATGGAGGTGATGGCATTGATAGGGAGCACGTAGGCCGAACCGGGTAACTGGGCCAGGGTATCGCAAAGCAACAGGAGGATAGCCCCGTATATCAGGACCGCCGGTACCAGGACCCGGTGGTCTGTAGTGTCAAAAATCTGCCTGGTAAGGTGGGGTACGGCCAGGCCCACAAACGCCACAGGGCCTGCGAAGGCGGTAACAGCGCCCGCCAGGATCCCGGTTGCCAATAGAATCAGGAGACGTGAGGGCCGCACGCGGATACCCATGCTCCTGGCGTAGGATTCTCCCAGCAACAGCCCGTTGAGGGGTTTGATCGCCGGGATGCTTAGAAGGATACCACCCAGGATGATTCCGAAAAGAAGTCCAAGCTGGGGCCAGGATAGATTTCCGACACTCCCGTAAGACCAGAAAATGAACTGCCGCAATTGTTCGGCTTCCGTGAAATACGACAGGACGGTGACCACGGCCGCCGTGATGCTGCCAAACATCAGCCCGATAATCAATAGGGCCATGCTGTCTTTGATCCGGCCCGCCACCGCCATGACGGCCAGCAGTACCAGCAAGCTTCCTGCACTGGCCGCAATGGTCACGGTCATATCGTTCAACAAAAAACCGCCCAGCCCCCCAGATACCAGGGAGGCGCCCATGATCAGGAGGGCCGCTCCCAGGCTGGCTCCGGAGCTGATCCCCAGCACAAACGGACCGGCCAGCGGATTGCGGAAAAGGGTTTGCATGAGCAATCCGCTCAGGGAAAGCCCGCTACCCACCAGCATGGCGGTGAGTGCCTTAGGCAGCCTGTAATTCCAAACGATGTATCGCCAGGATGACTCGCCCACCTGGCCGCCGGTCAGGGCGTGAAATGTATCTGCCAGGGGGATGGATACGGAACCCATACTGGTGTTCAGCAGCAGGCAGAACAGCAATCCCAGGATCATCAGCAAAAAAGGAAGGCGGTATGTGCGGTTGTGTTCCATTTATTGAAGGGGCTTGAAAAAATAGGGCTCATAGTCTGGCAGGAGGCCGGGATGGAGGATATGGATGAGGTCTTTAAGGACGATATCAGGGCGGTTGGGCGCCAATTCGTAGTATTCGTATCCCCCCGTGGCACCCCGTGTCCCGGCAAATGTGTATACCTGCCGCTCACGGAAGGCCCTGAACCTGGAGTAATGCCGGTTTGCTTCTTCCATTTCCTTATATGATGTAAACTGGGACGGGGCAATCCAATACGCCGCTCCTTCCGCCCGTTCCAGAACACTTTCCAGGCTGAGTGAAAGGCTGCCGACCTTGCCTGTGTCATCCCACAGGTAGTGGGCATGGGCATCCCGCAGGAACCTGGCCGCCCAACTGTGCCCTCCCGGCAGGTACCATACATCCTTGTACAGGACTCCGCTCAGGACGGTTGGCTTGTCCGATGCCCCGGCTGCCAGGGAACTTGCCTTAAGGTAATCCTCCTCGACCCGGCGAAAGATACTATCCGCTTTTTTTTCCAGGCCGAAGAAGGGGGCAAAGAATTTGATCCATTCGGCTTTCCCTAAAGGGGATTCCTCGGTCCAGTCTGCATTGTAAACTACCGGGATCCCGGATTGCCGGATGACCTCATAGGCCTTGTTGTCGTTGCTCACGGCAAAACCGATTACCAGGTCGGGCTCTAAGGCCAGGACCCTTTCGGTATTGAGGGCTTCATTGCTTCCCAGGTCGGTGATTGATCCATTATCTATGCGGGCCCGGGTTTCGGGGGAGGAAATGTAACGTGTGTCGGGAAAACCTACGACACGGTCGGCTACTCCCAGGGCTTCCAGGGCGGGAATATGGGTTGTGGAGGTTACCACCAGCCTGGCCACCGGGGTGGGGATAACGGCGTCGAAGGGCCCCTGTTCCCGGGGAAGGGCTTCCGGGCGGTTTTTGGGGACCAGGGCGTAGCGGAATACCTTCCGGGCATCCGGCCAGGGGGATGCCACTTCCATAATGGTCACCCCATTTCCCTGGGGGCGAATGGCGAGCCCGCTGGCATAGTCCAGCTTACCCGCCACAGTTTGCTCCTTGCTTTGTGAAGGCTTGAGGTGCGGGGTTTCCCGGCAACCGATAAGGCATCCCAACAGAAGGAAACAAAGGGTATGGCCACGCATGGATTTTTGTTTTCAGTCTTCAAAAGTAGCATTAATAATCTTTCCCGGAAACAGGTCAAAATTGATTACCTTGTGCCTGAATTGCGGTTCCTGCCCGTTTCATGCGGGTTAGGATTAAAAGGGAAACCGGTGTGAATCCGGTACTGTTCCCGCAACTGTGAGCTTCGTCGCGCCGATTCAGGCGGGATGCCGGTTATAGCTTCAATACCACTGCCTTTTGTGCGCCATGCACCACAGGCGGGAAGGTTTATAACCGGACGCGAGTCAGGAGACCTGCCACATTCAAACAACAATGTTAAACTTTCGGGATAAAGGTTTAGGTATGTATCTCTTCATGCATTCCCGTGAAAAGAATTAAAAATGATCAGACAGGTATTTGTTTGTTGTGCCCTGGCATGTGGATTATCCAGCCTGCGGGCGCAACAAAAAACCAGGGATTCCCTGGAAGTTCAGGAACTGGATGAGGTGGTAGTCAGTGATTCCCGTTTTGCGCTGAAACGGGAATACTCCGGTAAAACCGTTATTCGGATCGGGCCTGAGGAATTGGCGCATAGCCAGGGAAAATCCCTGGCCGAATTGCTTTCCTTTCAAAGCGGGATTGAGATCTCGGGAAGCCGGGGCCGGCCGGGGGAAGTCCTGGGGGTGTACGCCAGGGGGGGGCGCGGCAGACAGGTGGTGGTCCTTATTGACGGGATACGGGTTACCGACCCCTCCTCCTCTTCACAGGAATTCGATCTTCGCCTGTTACCCCTGGATCAGGTAGCCTCCATAGAAATCCTGAAAGGGGCCTCCAGTACCCTCTATGGCACGAACGCTGCAGCAGCGGTGATCAGCATTACCACCCGGCAGGCGGGCGACCGGCCATTCGGACTTACAGCTTCGAGCAGCCTGGGGACCAACCAGGCCAGCGACCGGCAGGACTATTCGCTCGCATCATTTGCCAATAACGCCCGGATTGGGGGAGTGCTCGGTCCACTGGAGTATTCCGCCGGAATTTCACAGGCCTATTCTGGCCATCTTTCTTCCCTTGACACACCCGGCCGGGAAGAGGACCCGTTTTCCCGCTACCAGGCCGATGTCCGCCTTGGGTTCCGGGTAAACAGGGCTATAAAGCTTAGCATCCATGCGGCCAGGGCACATTTCAGTTCGGAATATGACGAAGCTTTCGGACAAACCGATGCTCCTTATGTTTATACCACCGATCAAAACAGGGCAGGTGCTGCACTGACTACTTCCTATCCCCGGGGGGAAGTAAAGGTGAACGCCGGGTTTGCCGAATTTAATTCCATAAACCAAAGTGCCTTCCCGGGGGAATTTACCGGGCGCAGCCTGGTGGCAGACGCTTATAACAAATATACGCTGGGCAAGTCGCTCTATAGCCTGGTGGGTATTTCATATATCAGTGACCGGGTAGAATTCGGGGAACCCCGGGAATTCCGGTTGCTGGATCCATATCTGAATATGGTCTATGTTTCGGATTTTGGGCTGAACCTGAATGCCGGCGGGCGTTTGAATACCCATTCGGAATACGGGGACCAATGGGTCTACAACATCAACCCCTCTTATACTTTTAAAGGCAAAGAAGACGGGTATCTTAAACTCATGGGAACCCTGGCTACTTCCTATCTGACCCCTTCGCTCACCCAGTTGTTTGGGGATTTCGGGGCTAACCCGGACCTGGAACCGGAGACTGACCGGACCCTGGAGGCGGGCTTAGAATGGGCAGGGGACCACTCATTCAGGGTAAGCGCCCTTTATTTCAACCGAAGGGAGGAACATTTTGTTTTTTTTGATGGAAGTCAGTCCTTATACCGAAACGCATCCGGAACCGTGCATGCCGGGGGGCTGGAACTGGAAACCCATTGGGAGCCCCTGAAAAACCTTCATTTTGAGGCGAACTATACCTATACGGAGCGGAAGGGAGACAACGCCATCCGGATCCCGAAACACAAGGTCAATTCAGAGTTGGGGGTACAATTGTCGCCGGCTATCTATGCCGCGGTACAATATTCCTATACGGGGGTCCGTCCGGATACGGATTTCTTCACTTTTACAGATGTGGACCTGGAAGCGTTTTCCCTGGTGAACTTTTACATTTCCAGGGAGTTGATGGGCGGAAAATTAAAGGTATACCTGGATGCCGAAAACCTGTTCAATGCCCGGTATACAGAGGTTTTGGGCTACCTGAGCCGCGGAAGGAACTTTCAGGCAGGCTTTACCCTCCAGTTGTAGTCATAACGAAAAACCCGCCGGAAAGGCGGGTTTTCTATAAGCTTCTATGGTTCTTAATGGCCCGGGAGGTGAAGGGGTTTATCGAGGTACATATTGTTTTTGATGGGTTGGAACATTTTGGAGCTGGTGAGGAGTCGCACCGGCATTTTCACCTGAAAATCCCTTTTGGCCGAAACGCCCGTAATTTCTTCAATGGCCCTGGCGAGTAAAGGTTCGTTGCTATCCCCGAGGATCCCAAGGTTTTCCACATCCTCGGCCAACTCTATATCCGGGGCGATGCCGTTCGTATAATCAGAGAACCCCGCTGAATTTTCATTCCGGCCCACCAGGGGCTGGATGGCCCAACTATTCTTAGGATTGATCTGATCTTCCCTGGAAGGGGTATAGATAAAGGGTGCCCCGCTCCGGTCCGGATCGTCCACCATGGTGAGGGAGAATTCGTTTTTTCCAACCGTCGTGGTCCCGATGGTAATTACTTCGATGTAGGGATCCAGGCCATTGATGACCAGTTCGCTGGCTGAGGCCGTGCTTCCGGTGGTCAGGATATAAACCCTATCGAGGTTCAGCGTATTCAGCGGGGAACCATTGTCCAGCTCGGAGGCGAAATAATCCTCGAGGTCGGCATTGCTGAAGGCTGCCTGTATCTTATCGTTCCAGCGTTGGCGGATATAGATTTGATCTGTGTGGGTGCCGTAGATCATACTGCTCAACAAACGGCTGGAATTTACCGATCCGCCGGGGTTATACCGTAAATCCAACACCAGGTCTGTAACCCCTTCGGATTTCAACTGCCCGAACGCATCATTGAGTTCGTTGTCATATTCATTGGTGAATTGATTATACATCAGGTAGCCGATCTGATGGCCGCTGATGTTGAAGGATTTTGCGATATAAACCGGGTGTTCCACAAGGTCGGCTTCTTTGGTCAGCGTTACCTCCTTACCGTTGGGCGTAAGGTCGCTGCCACTGATATCTGCCATATCCAGGGTGTAGGTATCATTGTCCCCGAAGAGCAGGTCTGCATAATTTCCCCCGTTCAAGGTTTGGCCATCCACCCCGTTAAACAGTTCCCCCCGGGAAATATCCTGGGTGGAGGCATTGGACCCGTCAATTATGTAGCGGACATAACCGAAGATCTCTTCATTGGCATCCAGCATATTGTTGTTGTTGTCATCAAAATAGGTGAGCCCGAAGTCCAAACCGTTGCTTTTGGAAATACCGGACAGGTTCTGGGTCAGCTCCACATAGTCGTCACTCAGGAAACTGAAACGGTCATCTGTATAGGTAAGCTGTTTGAAGAAGAAATTCTCCGGATCGCTCTCGCTCTTAAGAAAATTGGTGTAATCCGTATTAGTGGCAAAGTGGTCATCCGCCAGGTTAGGGACGTCGGCTTGCCAGAAGTACCATAAATTCATGGCTTTCCACATAAAATCCTGGACGACCACATCAGCAGACGGATCCGGGTTGGGTCCATTCGGACCGGGTACGTCGCTATTGTTATCCTTGCTGCAGCCCAGCAGGAAAAGGCCTACGCTGAGCAGAAATGGGGCATATTTCTTCATAGAATAGTTTTTAAACAGCAGCCGGCAAGAATCATTCCAATCTTATAAAAAGCACCTTCTCCTTCCCAGATTCCGTATTTTTGAAGAGTTACGGCAACCGTTGTGGTTCATAGCAATGGCCTAATTTACTTACATAAGCAAGAAAAAAAAACTTTTTGTAACAAAATTCGACATACTTCGTCTTCCTTGTGTAAAGCGCCTGAAGTGGTACAAGCAATAACAGAACCAACTAAAATGAAACAGTCTGAATTCCTGAACCTGGTCATGCCGGTGAAGGATAAGTTATACCGACTCGCAAAGCGCCTGCTGGTTTCAGCAGAAGAGGCGGAGGACGCGACCCAGGAGGTTCTGATGAAATTATGGGACGGAAAGCATAAAATAGGGCAATACAGGAATGTGGAGGCCTTTGCCATGACCATGATCAAGAACTTTTGCCTGGACCGCCTGAAATCACGGCAATCCTCCAACCTGAAACTGGTGCACAGCAATTACGCGGACGAATCGGTTTCGGTACAGAAGGAGATGGAGCTGAAAGACAGTGTCAGTTGGGTTGCCCGTATCATGGATGAATTACCCGAACAGCAAAAAATGGTATTGCAATTAAGGGATGTGGAGGAATATGACTATGAGGAGATCAGTGAATTGCTCGATATGAATCCCACTACCGTCCGCGTAACGCTTTCACGGGCCAGAAAAACAGTAAGAGAAAAACTTTTAGAAAAGCATCGCTATGGAATTGGATAAGATAGAAAAATTGTTGGAATCGTATTTCGAAGGCAACACCACGGTGGCTGAGGAGAAATCCCTGAAGGCCTACTTTGGAAGCCATGAGGTGGCTCCCCATCTGGAGCAGTATAAACCTATGTTCGGATACTTTTCCGCCGCCAGGAACGAACGTTTTACCGGGCAGGTACCACTAAAAACCAGAAAGATCCGATCTAGGTGGATAGCCGTAGCCGCAGTAGCCGTGATCGTATTCGGGCTTTACCTGGGAAAAAATTACCAGGAACGGCAGCAGGCTCAGTTTGCCTATAACCAGACGAAGGAAGCCTTACGCCTGTTGGCAGAGAATTTGGACAGGGGCACGGAAAAAGTGGCCTATCTGAATGAATTTGAAACGACGAAACAAAAGATTTTTAACAACAATTAAAAAACAGAACGATGAAAAAATTTATAGCAATTGCCGTTTTAGCCCTGGCTCCGCTGGTTGGAAAGGCCCAGAGTGTCTTTGATAAGTTTGAGGATCAGGACAATGTGTCTTCGGTGATCGTCAACAAAAACATGTTCAACCTGTTGATGAAAATGGACGTGGATGTGGACGACCCGGAGGCCAAAGAGTTTATGGACATCGCAAAAAGCCTTAACGGGCTCAAGGTTTTCGTGACCGAAGATGACAAGGTCTCAGCCGATATGCAGAGTACGGTAGACCGCTACCTGAAATCGTCTTCCCTCCAGGAACTGATGCGGGTGAAAGACAAGGACGCCAACGTGAAGTTCTATATTAAAAACGGGAGAGACGCGGATCATGTAAGTGAGCTCCTGATGTTTGTCACAGGGATCGATAAAGCCAATGTCTCAATAGAGGACCGGCAGATTAAGACCGTGCTGCTCACCCTTACCGGGGATATCGACCTCACCAAAATAGGTTCACTCACTAAAAAAATGAACCTGCCTGAAGAATTGAATAAGGCGGAAAAAAAGCAATAGCGACCAGGGCCGAAAGATGGAAGCGGCAATTCGTGCCGCTTCCATTTCCTGGCCCCAGGCATAAAGAGATCAAAAATGAAAAAATTCGTACTATTTGGGGCCATGTGCCAGCTGGCTCTGTTTATGGCCTGCTCATCCACCCAAAGTCTTCAGGAATACTATGTGGACAATTCGGAGAACCCCAACTTTATTTCCCTTAACCTGCCGGTTAGTATCCTGAACCTGGAGCATGCCGATCTGACTCCTGCCCAACGGGAAGCCCTCCAGTCTCTTCGCAAGCTGGACGTACTGGCTTTCAGGAAGAAGCCGGACAACACCGCAGCCTATAATTCGGAGAAGGCCAAGGTTAATGAGATCCTCAAGAACAAAGATTGGGTGGAACTTATCAAACTCAATTCAAAATACGGCAAAGGGGTAGTCAAATACCTGGGGGATGAAAATGCCATCGATGAAGTGGTCATCTTTGGGAACAGTGATGATAAAGGGTTTGCCCTGATCCGGGTCCTTGGGAAGAACATGAACCCGGCCCATATCATGCAATTGCTGCAAGCCATCCAAAATTCAGATTACGACGGCCAGGCCCTGGGAGACATCGGGCAATTCCTGAAAGGCTGATTCCTTTACCGGTAGCCGTAAGTTGAAGGTAGTTTCCCCGGGAATCATAATTGCAGCTATATCCCGGTATAATTCTGGGGGCTGATCTGCTTCAATTCCTGCTTTATCGCATCCGAAACCTCCAGGCTGTCTATAAATTTTCCTATTGATTCCCGCGTAATCTTAGTATTCCTGCGTGTTAGCCCCTTAAGCGCCTCATAAGGGTTCGGGAAACCTTCCCGCCGAAGGACGGTTTGAATGCCTTCGGCCACCACCGCCCAGTTGGCCTCCAGGTCTGCCTCGATCACCGAAGGGTTGAGAACCAGTTTTTGGAGTCCCTTTAATGTTGATTGAAAAGCCAGGATGGTATGGGCAAAGGGAACACCCACGTTTCTCAATACCGTACTGTCCGTAAGGTCGCGCTGCAGGCGTGATACGGGTAGTTTGGCGGCCAGGTGTTCAAAGAGGCAATTAGCCAGGCCCAGGTTCCCTTCCGAATTTTCAAAATCAATAGGGTTTACCTTGTGTGGCATGGCAGAGGACCCTACTTCACCCGGGACGATTTTTTGCTTGAAATAGTCCATGGAAATGTATGACCACAGGTCCCGGTTCAGGTCGAATACAATGGTGTTGATCCTTTTCATTGCATCGAAGAGCGCCGCCAGCTGGTCGTAATGTTCTATTTGCGTGGTAGGGAAGGAATGGGACAAGCCTAGTTTTCCTTCTACGAACCGCCGCCCGAATTCCTTCCAGTCTTCTCCCGGGTAGGCTACCTGATGGGCATTGTAGTTTCCTGTGGCGCCCCCGAACTTGGCGGCATGCGGGATTGCCCGCAGGCCTTCGAACTGGGTTTTGAGCCGGGTAACAAATACTTCCATCTCCTTGCCCAGGCGGGTAGGGGAGGCCGGCTGCCCATGGGTACGCGCGAGCATGGGGATATTTTTCCATTCGGTTGCCAGGTCGCTTAGGCGGGATATCAGCTCCTGTAAGAGTGGGGTATAGACGGCATTCAGGGCTTCCTTTACCGAAAGCGGGATAGCGGTGTTGTTGATGTCCTGGGAGGTAAGGCCGAAGTGGATAAATTCTTTGTAGGATTGCAATCCACGGGCGTCGAATTGTTGCTTGATAAAATATTCGACAGCCTTTACATCGTGGTTGGTGGTTTTTTCTATTTTTTTGATAGCCTGGGCATCCTCAGGGCTGAAGTTTTCATAGATTTTCCTGAGTTCCCTTTCTCGGGTGCTGTCAAAGGTTGCCAGTCCGGTAAGGGGCAATTCGCAAAGTGCCAGGAAATACTCGATTTCCACCCGGACCCGATACCGGATCAGGGCTTCTTCCGAAAAATAAGCCGCCAGGGTAGCTACTTTATCCCGGTACCTTCCGTCTATAGGGGAAATGGCATTCAATTGGTTCAGTCCCATCACATTTGCAGTTGGTGGTGTTTGGAAAAAGGCAAAGATAACTATAAGTTCACCAGATAAAAAGTTTCATACAACCCGATTTTCCACCATGTTTTTCCATAAGGTCACCTGGCTCCAGGCTAGTTTGCAAGCAGGTTTTCCACCAGGGGAGGAACGCCCCGGGCAGCTTTTTCGGCAATAATCTTTAGGTTGGGATATGCCCCTGCCGCTATGGCGGGTTTGGGGTCTATAAAATAAACCGGGATATGACCACGGGCATAGTGGACCAGCCCGGCAGCAGGGTATACCTGCATGGATGTACCGATGATCAGGAGGATATCTGCCGCCGCAGTCAGTTCTACGGCTTTTTGCAGGAGTGGGACTTCCTCCCCGAACCATACGATATGGGGCCGCAGCTGGTGCCCTTGTGCACAGGTATCGCCCAGGTTGAGATCCCCACGCCAGTTGAGCACACAGGTTGGATCCCCGGTGCTCCTTGCTTTCAGTAGTTCCCCGTGCAGGTGCACCACGGTGCTGCTACCTGCCCTTTCATGCAAATCGTCGACATTCTGGGTAATTATAGATACTTCATAGCCCGTTTCGAGCCGGGACAGGGCCACATGTCCTGCATTTGGACGGGTTTTGAGCAATTGCCTCCTCCTCTGGTTGTAAAAATCAAGGACCAGGTCGGGGTTGTTTGCAAAGCCCTCGGGGGAGGCTACGCTCATAACGTCATGCCCTTCCCAGAGGCCATCTGCATCCCGGAATGTTTTGAGTCCGCTGTCTGCACTCATCCCTGCGCCGGTAAGAACAACGATCTTCTTTTTCACGACTTGTGCTTGAGCCTTTAAAGGTACGTTTTTCTTATCTTCGGATTATGGCAGATCGCGCTTTACTGGAGTATCTGGAAACCTTTGTTTCGGAAGATCGCCGGCGTCGTTTCCGGGAGGTATTGCGAACCCGTACCCGCTTCCTGACGGTGGTGATGGAGGATGTGTACCAATTGCACAATACAAGTGCCGTTTTGAGGAGTTGTGAAGTGTTCGGTATTCAAGACCTGCATGTCATTGAGGCGCGTTTCAGCAGGAGACCCGATAAGAATATCGCCCTGGGCGCAGAGCAATGGGTAGACCTCTACCGCTACGGCCAGCCCGGGGAATGCCTGAAGACCCTGCGCGAAAAGGGCTACCGCATCATTGCCACCACCCCTTCTGAAGATGGCTGTCCCCTGGAGGATTTTGAACCCCGGCAACCGGCCGCATTCTTGTTCGGCACGGAGAAGGAGGGGTTGAGCAGGGAATTGCTGGAGGCGGCAGACCAGCAGGTAAGAATTCCCATGGTAGGGTTCACAGAAAGCCTCAATATTTCGGTTGCCGCCTCCATCATCCTCTATCAGTTAACCACTCGCTTAAGACAGTCGGGCGTCAACTGGCAACTCAGTGAGGAAGAGGTCCTTGATAAACAGCTTGACTGGATGGTCAAGTCCATTAAAGGCGCAAAAGGCATTTTGAAACGCTATTATGAAAATTCCTGACCCGAAGTCGGGCTATTTGACTCCTAACCGGCTCCTTCGGTTAATTTTCGCCCATTGTTTTACAGGGAATTTTACTATTTTAGAAGGTAGCTAACCATTTCATTCAGCGAGTCATGTACATTGCCTTATATCTTCTTGGCGGGCTTATACTCCTTGTCCTGGTTCTCGCCCTTCTGGCACCTAAATCCTATAACGTTTACCGAAGCGTCGAGATCAGGAGGCCCAGGGCGGAGGTATTCGAATTCCTGCGGTTCCTGAAAAATCAGGAAACCTGGTCGCCCTGGGAAAAGCGCGACCCGAAAATGAAAAAAGAATTCCGTGGGACGGATGGGCAGGCAGGTGCTGTGAGCTCCTGGAAAGGCAATAAGGAAGTTGGGGAAGGGGAGCAGGAGATCAAAAAAATTGTACCTGGCGAAAGGGTGGACGGGGAGCTCAGATTTTTTAAACCCTGGAAGTCCACATCGGCCTGCTATCTCATAACCGATGATGCCGGGAAAGGTACCACCCGGGTTACCTGGGGGTTTTCCGGCAGGAATAAATTCCCGATGAGCATCATGATGCTTTTTATGAATATGGATAAGATGGTTGGGAAGGACTTCGAGGATGGCCTGGCTGCCTTAAAAATGCATTTGGAGGCCGACACGGGAAAAATGGTTACTGAGTAAGCAGCCCGAATTTTAGAAACTCAGCAATACACATGGCCCTGTTTGTGGATACCGAAGGGAACAGGATCGTCCTGCAATCTAAGAAATAAGCGGTTATTGTTCCACCACTTCAAGAAGGGCCGTATCGTATGGGTTATTCAGCATCACCTGCCCGTTTTTAACTTCCACCCTGGTTCCCGAATAGGTATCGAATAATTGGGTGCCATCCCCAAAAAAACCTTTTACCCACAGGTATTTCTGTCCTTTAGGCAGGTCTAGCCCCACCACTACTTTATCTTTGTATTCCCCGTTTATGTATGTCCGTCCAAAGACATAAGGCGATTTGGCCAGGCGTTGGTGCCTGCCGGCTCCTATGGCGGGGTGGTCCCTTCTGAACCGACCCAGTTTTTGCCAGTGGGTCAGTATTTTTCTTTTTTGCGGGAGGCTGTCCAGCTCGTCCCAATTCATAAAGGAACGCAGGGTAGCATCCCCTACAGCCCCTTTGATATTAAGGCTTCTTGCCGTTTCGTCCCCATAGTAAATCTGAGATGCCCCGGGGCAGAGCAGGAGTATGTTCGCGGCTTTTTTGCTGAATTTGCGGTTCTTGTCGAAAGGATGGGGATCGTCATGGGACGACAGGTAGTTCAACACACTCTGGCCCTTCAGTTCGTTTTGCAGCAATTTGCTGTACTTTTTGAAAATGGCATCATATCCTTTTTTTCTGGCATCCTCAATGAGTTCGAAGTTGATCAGGCTTTTGAACCCATGACTGAAATAGTCTACTTTCCTGTCTCCGAAAGCGAATTCCCGGCCTCCGGAAATCCCGTAATTGTAAACTTCACCCACCATAAAGAACGGGTTGTCGTCCAGCACTTCCTCCTGGTGTTTTTTCTTCCAGGTTTCGAAGGCAAAGGAGGCTTCCTTGGCCAGTTCAGACCAGGCATTCTCATTCACGTGTTTGGCGGTGTCCACCCGGAAACCATCCACACCGAATTCGTTTATATAATCGGTAAGCCATTTGATGATATAAAACCTCGGCGCCCTCGGATATCCCGTGCGGTCGAAAAAGCGCTGCAATTCATCCAGTTCGTTGCTCAGGCGGCCTTCCTCCTTCCACTTGGCCAGAAGGGCGTCGGGTAGTTCTACGGGCTCATCGGTTTCCGTATGGACGTCCGGGAGGTTCTTGACCAGGGTGCAGGCAGTAGTGGATTCATAAGTTTCGAAATCACAGGTGGGCCCGGTACGCACCCAATCCTCGGGCCAGACCGGATCCTGGGGCGTAACAGGCCCCGTATGGTTCAGCACCACGTCCAGCAGGATGCGGATACCATGCTCATGGGCTGTTTTTACCAATTGTTCCAGATCGTCTTTGGTGCCGAAGTTGGGATCGAGGTTCGTCCAGTCCTTGGCCCAGTAGCCATGGTAGCCATAAGTATTGCCTGTACTTTCATCCACGGAGCCATGGATTTGCTCGACCACAGGGGTGAACCAGATAGCATTTACCCCCAGGGCATCAAAATACCCTTCTTCAATTTTCTGGGTGACCCCTTGCAGGTCGCCCCCCATGAACCCCCTCAGTTTCCCGGTGGGACCCGTGCGATCAAAATTTACGTCATTATCCTTGTTCCCGTTGTAGAACCGGTCTGTAAGCAAAAAATATACATTGGCGCCTTCCCATAAAAAGGGGGTGTTTTTGGCCGCTGTAGGGATGGAATCCGTGATGGGGGAAGTACCTTTATCCATTTCAGGGGTTGAGTTCCGGCAGGCTATACAGAGCAGGCAGATCGCCATGGCAAGCGGCAGGTACTTCATATTTCAGATTTTGTCTAAAACTATAAAATGATCGCGGAATACTAAAATTTATTTCAGAGTACGGAACCAGTGCTGTTGGGCAGCTGAAGCCTGTTCCGGGAGGTGAAATCGGCTGGAGATTTCGCAGGCTCAAGAGCTTATTTATCGCGGTTCAACACTTTGAATTCTTCATAGCAACTACTGATGGCGTCCAGGATTTGGAGGTCATTCGCAGTGTTGATAAAGGATTTGGAATAATTGCAATTGGAAAGGATGTCTTCTATGTCCACCTTTTCCAGTTGCAGGAGTTCGGTCAGGGTTTCCCGGTCGAATTTTGAGGCGAGGAGGTCCCGGATCCGGTCATCTTCCTTCATTTGCCGGAGTTTTCGCATTTGCCGCGGTTTTTTTCCGAAGAGATTCCGTAATAAATCCGCCGGATTGAGGATGGCTCCCAAAACCTTGGTCACGGCGCTAGGACTGTTGCTGCCGGCCTCATAGCTCTTGGCCAGCCCGGAAATGCTGTACTGGTATGCCGTGTTTATCGGGAGGTTCTTCACGTCGATCTCCAGGTAGCCCGTCAATTCATAAGGGCGTACGATCACTTCTTCCAGGGCATAGGCAAGTTCGGTAAGCGCAATCCGGGTATCATGGAAGCGGAACATATCATTGGTTACCCGTATTTTTTGGGATTTAAAACCCAGGTAGGAAAAAAATATGGTATCGTTCACCGAAGCGGTAATGGCAAATTCTCCTTTGGAATTGGTTATCGTCCCGATTACCTTATTCAGGTTGATGACGTGCACGCTTTCCATGGGCAGGTCGGTCTGCGCGTTTACCACGACTGCCTCGAAACGCCCCTCCTGGCTGGTTTCATCATCCTGTGCGGAAGCGACAAAACTACTACAGATGAGCAACAGGGCAATATACTTTCTCATAGACAGCAATCGTGTGTAAAGGTACGAAGAAAACGAAAATTAGGGCGTTGCCGTATTTTTTAATATACAATTAACTAAAAGAAACCGTCCCTTTTTTTACTCCGCCTGCCTCCTGGCTTATTCCCTTTTTTCCCGGAAAACTTCCTGCTTTTGGAGGCTTTGTCCTTCTTACCCTTTTTGCGGTGCCCCTTGTCTTTTTGCTTCCGGCCCGGGCCGCCCCCGGCGTTGTTGGAGATCTCAACATTGATAAAACGCCCCTTCACCTTAAATTCGGAAAAGGTGGCCAACACGTGCCCGCTCAGGGAAGCCTCCGTGGTAAAAAAGGCAAAACTTTCCTTAACGTCAACCCGTTGTATATCGTCTTTCTCCAGGTCCAGGGTGTCCCTGAGGAAGTCTTTCAGGGATTTCCAATCATACCCGTCCTTTTCCCCCACATTGATAAAGTAACGTGCCGTCCCGTCTTCCGGCGGCTCCCGGCGGCCTTCCGGGCCCTCCCCGGCATTGCCCTGCGCACGCCCGTCCGGGTTCAGGTCTTTGGCCCCGCTATAGTAGGTATAAAACCTCGTAAATTCAACAGCCACCATCTTCTTGATCAGTTCTTCCCGGTCCATTCCCTTTAACACATCGTAGATGGCCGGCAGGTAGGCGTCTATGTCCTTGTTGATCCGGGTATCCTTTATTTTACTGGCCAGGTGATACAACTGGATCTCACATATTTCCATGCCGGTGGGAATTTTTTTATGGACAAATTCCTGCTGTATCTTTTTCTCGATGGCTTTGATCTTTCGCAGTTCACTCCTACTCAGGATGACCATCGAAATTCCCGATTTCCCTGCCCGCCCGGTTCGTCCGCTGCGATGGGTATAGGTTTCAATCTCGTCTGGCAATTGGTAATTGATTACATGGGTCACATCTTCCACGTCTATCCCCCTGGCGGCGACATCCGTGGCCACCAGTAATTGCAACTGGCCCTTCCTGAAGGCGCTCATAACCATGTCGCGCTGATTCTGGCTGAGGTCCCCGTGAAGGGCCCCGGCATTATAACCGTCTTCAATCAGTTTCTCAGCTACCTTCTGCGTATCCCTTTTGGTGCGGCAAAATACCACTGAGAAAATGTCCGGGTTGGCGTCAGCCAAACGCTTTAGGGCCTGGTAACGGTCTCTTCCGCCTACCAGGTAATATTCGTGGCGCACCGTATCAACCCCGGAGTTGCGGGTACCCACGGTGATCTCCCGGGGGTGGTGCATGAACTTCTTTGCAATGGTCGCCACCTCCCGGGGCATAGTCGCCGAAAAGAGCCAGGTAGATTTCGAATCTGGTGTATTGGAAAGAATGTCCTTAATGTCCTCATAGAAGCCCATGTTCAGCATTTCATCGGCCTCATCCAGGATACAGTATTCTATTTTCGACAGGTCTATTATCCCCCTGCCGATCATGTCTTTCATCCGCCCGGGAGTGGCTACCAGGATCTGAGCGCCTTTCCTGATTTGTTTCGCCTGATCTGTTATGCTTGCGCCCCCGTAGACTGCCACCGTATTCACGCCCTGCATATATCGGGAATACAGTTGCAGTTCATTAGTGATCTGCATGCAAAGTTCCCTGGTAGGGGAGAGGATCAACCCCTGGGTGGTACGGCTTTCGATCACTATTTTTTGAAGGAGCGGAAAGCCAAAAGCAGCGGTTTTGCCAGTCCCGGTTTGTGCGAGCGCCACCAGGTCGGTCTCGGCTTCCAGCAGGATGGGGATGGCTTTTTGCTGAATTTCAGTCGGGGTTTCAAATCCAAGGTCGGCAATAGCCTTCAGGAGGGACGGTTCAAGCCCCAGGGTTTCAAATTTTGTCATAATCCGGTATCGGTTTCATTTCGCAGATACGCAGGCTGCCGGTTCGGGGTCTCGGCAACCCCGCTCACAATTTGCAACACCTTACATATCAGCGGCCTGAAATTGGTCGGCAAAGGTAATCGAATTCTTCGGAAGCGAGTGGTAAAGCTTCGCCAATTTTTAGAAGCTGTCGGGTTGGCGGAAATTTCCGGGGTCAGGCCCCGGGATTCCTGGTTTTCAGGAATGTAATGAGCTGCTGCAGGGCTCTGGCCCTGTGGCTGATGCGGTTTTTTTCTGCCAGGGGTAACTGGGCAAAGGTACGGGTTTCACCCTGCGGACGGAATATGGGATCGTACCCAAAGCCACCGGCGCCGGTGGGGGACAGGGTGATCTCGCCCTGTACGACCCCTTTGAAGGTATGGGTGTCCTGCGGACTTACCAGGGCTATGACCGTTTCAAAACGGGCTTCCCGATTAGAATGCCCCTCCAGTTCCCCCAGGAGTTTTCGCATATTGGCCTCCGCGTTGTTGTCTTTGCCTGCATATCGGGCTGAAAATACCCCCGGGGCGTCGTTCAGGGATTTCACCAGCAGGCCCGTATCGTCGGCGAAGCAAGGCAGGCCGTACCGGTCCATTACATACCGGGCCTTCAATAGGGCATTTTCCTCCAGGGTGGCCCCGGTTTCGGCGATTTCATCCATATACCCAAGGCTGCGGAGGGTTAGCAGGCGTATATAAGATGGCAGCAAAGGACGTACTTCCCGCACCTTGCTGGCATTGTGTGTGGCGAAAACAAGGTCCATGTTGGATCAGATTAACCTGCTGCAGGCAGGATGGATTTGGCTAAAAGTAGTAATTTTATATTCTTTGAAGTTAAGCAACTCCACGTATGAGGCTTCCATTCCCGCCGGTCTTACTCCTTTATATATTTGCCGCCCTGATGGCGCTGCTCGACCGTTTCCTGCCATTCGGGGAGTTCGAATTTTTCGGCCGGCAATGGCTGATTTGGGGCTTGGGAATCGGCTCACCTCTGCTTGTGGGGGCTGCCCTGTATCAATTCCTGAAAGCCCGTACCTCTTTGGACCCCCTCAGGCTTTCGCGCACCAGGGCGCTGGTAACAGGCGGGATTTACCGGTATTCCAGGAACCCCATGTACCTGGCCATGTTGCTGCTACTTCTGGCCTGGGGGCTCTACCTTGGGAATGCCTTCAATACCCTTCTGGCGGCGCTTTTTGTTAGTTGTATGAACCGGTTCCAGATCCGGCATGAGGAAGCGGCGCTTTTGCGTCAATTCGGAAAAACATACCAGAATTACTGCATCCAGGTGCGCAGATGGTTTTAATAAGTTAATAAAGTAATAAAATATAAATATAAGTTTATTCGTTAATATATTAGATTATTAGTATATTAGCTGATAAAATAGGAAATTTATATTGTTGATGCAGGATATTGCCATACTTACAGGCGACATCGTAAATTCCCGAGAGGATGAATCTGCCCGCTGGATCGAGGTTGTCAAGCCCTTTTTCCGAAGCCTGGGCGAGAGCCCGGAGGATTGGGAAATATACCGGGGTGATGAGTTTCAGGTACGGGTCGGCCGTAAAAGTGCTCTCACAGTGGCTATACAAATCAAAGCTTTGGTTAAACAACAGAAGAATCTGGATGTACGCCTGGCCATCGGGTTGGGCGAAGAGAGCATCCGGCATCCAAAAATAGGAGAGTCTAACGGAACGGCTTACCAGCGTTCGGGCAAAACCTTTGAAACCCTCAAAGAGCAACCGTATCGCATGCGACTCGCCAGCGGGGAAGCCGCCTACGACCAGACCCTGAACCTTATGCTGGCCCTGGCCCTCGATTTTATGGACCAATGGAGCCCGGTATCAGCCGAGACCATGGCCCTGGTCCTAAGCCATCCGCAGGCTTCTCAGGAGGCCTTGGCAAAACGTCTTGGCGTCAGGCAATCCGCTGTAAGTCAACGACTGAAGAGGGCGCGATACGACCTGGTCCGGGAACTTCAGGAATATTATGCACAAACCTGTAAAATACCTGTATCGTGATCCTGTTTATTAAACTCCTGCTGGCCCATCTCCTGGGCGACTTTCTGCTGCAACCCACCCGTTGGGTGATCCACAAGGAAGCGCATAAAGTGGCTTCCGGTTATCTCTACCTGCATATCGGCATTCATTTCGGGTTGATCCTGTTGCTGCTCTGGGACCCGGGATACTGGAAGATCGCACTTTTCGTCGCAACGGCCCACTACGGGATCGACCTGGCCAAACTCTATGCGAACCCGTATTTCCGGTATAAGAGTATCCCGTTCTTTGCAGACCAGTTGTTACACCTCCTGGTCCTTTACCTGGCAGCCTATCACACCGGGTTATGGGCCCAAAGCCTCTGGTTGGTACACCAGATCAACTGGGCGCTGCTGACGGCGGTAATTTTCCTGAGTTTTCCGTCTGCCTTCATCATGACCCGCCTGCTGGAGCGCATGTCAGACCAGATTGAGCTCGACCATAAATCGCTCCCCAACGCGGGGAAATACATCGGCATCCTGGAACGCCTTTTCGTGTTGTTGTTTATCCTGATGGGCCACTGGGAGGCTATCGGGCTGCTGGTGACCGCAAAATCCGTGTTCCGGTTCAACGATCTCAAGGCGAGCAATAACCGCAAGCTTACCGAATATATCCTGATAGGGACTTTTTTAAGTTTCGGAATTGCAATAGTGACGGGCCTTGTGTATCTTTCTTTTTGAAAACCAACCTGAATTTCTATGAAATACCTGATCCTGATCCTGTTAACAGGCTGCCTGCTGGGCTGCGGCGAATCCCAAAAAGAAAAAGCTCCCGATCCCACAGGCCGCTGGTCCCAGGAAAAAGCCTGGGAATGGTACGACCGGCAACCCTGGCTGATCGGGGTTAACTTTATTCCCAGTACAGCTATCAACCAACTGGAATTCTGGCAGGAAGATACGTTCGACCCGGCTACGATCGACCGCGAATTGGCCTGGTCTGCCGACCTGGGCATGAACCTGCACCGGGTATTCCTGCATAATCTATTGTGGGACCAGGATCCCGAAGGCTTCCTGAAGCGGATGGAGACCTATTTGGAACTGGCTGATTCGCACGGCATCAAAACCATGTTCGTATTACTGGATGATGTATGGCACCCGGTACCCAAACTGGGAAAACAGCCCGATCCGATCCCTCATGTACACAACTCTGGCTGGGTGCAGGCACCCGGGGCTGCCATTCTGGGCGACAGCACCCGCCACAAAGAACTCGAAGGCTATGTAAAGGGCGTACTTTCCCATTTTGCCCGGGATAACCGGGTACTGGTTTGGGATGTATACAACGAGCCCGATAATGTGGCGGGCCAAAAGGGCCGTGCCGAACTGGAAGTGAAAAATAAAAAGGTGTATACCCTGGCCTTGCTTAAAAAGGTGTTTAGCTGGGCGCGCGAGGTGAATCCCAGCCAGCCGCTTACCACAGGGATATGGAAAGGCGATGTTGGCCACTGGGGGAACCCGGACAGCCTGCCACCCCTGGACCGTTACATGATGGAGCATTCGGATGTGATCTCATTTCACGCCTATGACGGGGATATGAAACAGGTCCGTGAGAAGATCCAGGCCTTGAAAACCTACGGCCGACCCCTTTTCTGCACGGAATATCTCGCCCGCGGTGTGGGGAACACCTTCGAGAAAGTACTCCCTATCCTGAAGGCCGAAAAAATAGCGGCCATCAACTGGGGCCTGGTATCGGGGAAAACGAATACGATCTACCCATGGAGTAGTTGGGATTCTACCTTTACCGCGGAACCCAAGGTCTGGCACCACGATATTTTCAGGAAAGAAGGCAGCCCGTTTTCAGAAAGAGAAGTTGATCTGATCCGGGAGCTAACCGCAGGGAACAAGAAATTTAAATAGGGTTATATCTTAAACCAGGGAGGTAGCCAACTGCCTGGAAGCCCGTAACAATTTCCCGGAATCTGTTATAATTTTGCAAAGGGCTTACTTTTCCAGGGGCAGGATACCTGGAGATTGATTTAATGCTTAATTTTACCGCCTAATTTTTTATTGCATGACTGAGGTGGGACGAAAGTATGTTTTTGATTTTGACAGTACCCTGACCCGGGTGGAAGCACTGGACGTGCTTGCGGATATGACACTGCAGGGTAATTCCAACCGGGAGGAGATCACAAGGGAAATCCAGACCATTACCAATTTGGGGGTAGACGGGGAGATATCCTTCACAGAATCCCTGGAACGGCGTATCCGGCTCCTGAATGCGAACAGGGGACACCTGGCACCACTTGTGGATGAACTGCGCCAGAAGATATCCAAGTCCATTGCAGCCAACAAAGAATTTTTTGAAAAATTCTCAGAAGATATCTATGTAATCTCCTGCGGGTTCAAAGAGTTTATCGATCCCATTGTGGCCGAATACAATATCCCGTCCGAACGGGTCTATGCCAATACCTTCGAATTTGATGAGGAAGGGAATATTACGGGTTTTGATGAGACGAATGTGCTCGCCACCCACAACGGCAAGATAGAATGCCTTAAAAGCCTTAACCTGGACGGGGAAGTTCAGGTAATTGGCGATGGGTACAGCGACTATGTGATGAGGGAGGCAGGCATTGCCGATAAGTTCTTCGCCTATACGGAAAACGTACACCGGGAGAAAGCGGCCCTGAAAGCCGATCACATTGCGCCGAACCTGGATGAATTCCTCTTTGTTAACGACCTGCCCAGGAGCCTTTCTTACCCTAAAAACAGGATCAAGATCCTCTTGCTGGAGAATGTGCACCCGGCGGCCTTTAAAAACCTTTCCGAAGACGGTTTTTCCGTGGAGCTGGTCAAGCACAGCATGTCCGAAGAAGAGCTGATCAGTAAAATCCGCGGGGTCCATGTACTGGGAATCCGCTCCAAAACCCAGGTTACTAAAAAAGTGCTGGATGCTGCCAACAAATTGCTGGTAGTGGGAGCTTTTTGCATTGGCACCACACAGATCGACCTGGACTACTGCAAGCGAAAAGGCGTAGTTGTATTCAATGCTCCGTACAGCAACACGCGTTCCGTAGTGGAACTGGCCATAGGCGAGATCATCATGCTCATGCGGAACATTTTCACCAGGAGCACAGAGTTACACAATGGCCAATGGAATAAATCTGCCGCCAATTCCAGGGAGGTCAGGGGTAAGAACCTGGGTATTGTCGGCTATGGGAACATTGGGAAGCAGCTCTCGGTACTCGCTGAAGCCATGGGCATGCGGGTGTATTATTACGATATTGAAGACACCCTGGCCCTTGGGAATGCCGTACAATGTGCAACCCTGGAAGACCTGCTTAATGTCTCGAATGTGGTTTCCCTCCATATAGACGACAACCCGGCTAACCGCAACTTTATCGGGGAGCGCGAGATCGCTCAGATGCGTGACGGCGCCCTGCTAATAAACCTATCGCGCGGCTTCGTGGTAGACCTCCAAGCCCTGGTGGCCGCCCTTAAAAGTGGCAAGCTGGGGGGAAGTGCCATAGATGTGTATCCCGAAGAGCCGAGGAGCAATGGCGAATTCGCTACGGAATTGCAGGGGTTGGAAAATGTGATCCTCACCCCCCATATCGGAGGCAGCACGGAAGAGGCACAGCGTAATATTGCCGATTTTGTGCCCAACAAGATCATGGATTATATCAATTCGGGTAGCACGGTAGATGCCGTAAACTTCCCGAATATACGCCTTCCCAAACAGGTCAATGCCCACCGATTCCTGCACATTCACCGCAATGTGCCCGGCATCATGGCCCGGATCAATGATGTACTTGCCAAGTTTGAAATGAATATTTCGGGGCAATACCTCTCTACCGATCCGGAAGTGGGCTATGTAATTACCGATCTGGACAAAGAATACCCCAAGGAGGTCATCCAGGCGCTAAAAAAGGTGGAGAATACCATAAAATTCAGGGTCCTCTACTAATCCGCGACGCTTATTTTTCAATCTTGCCGAGGGTCCCGAACAGGGGGAAAACGGCTGTTTTTGTAGTGCCTGCCGGCCAATGTGCCCGCAGCGATTTGGCAAGGACATCTACCGGATTCACCTCCTTGGCACGGCGGTAGTTCTGCACGGAGGACCAGGAATTCAGGTAGCCCAGGAGGGCATCCAGGTCCATGGGACGTTCGATATACAATCCTCCAAGGTCTTCAGCCGTTACCAGGTCAAAGGGAATGGAGGCGTAACCCGTGTCTATATGTTTGCGTTCCCCATCCCACCAGGGCCCCACCACTTTGCGGTAAAAATGGTCAATGATCTCGTCCACGGCATCGCCGATCTTCAGCAAGCCATAGCCCCACACCGCCATGGTAGCGCCATTCCGTGCCACCCGTGCCGATTCCCGGAGAAACGCTTCAATATCAAACCAATGGATGGCCTGCCCAACGGTGATCAGATCAAAAGTATTGTCTTTAAATGGCGTCTCCTCAGCCCTCAGGCACCGGTACTCAACATTCGGCAGGTCTGGCGCCTGGCGCAGTTGGTTCTCACTGATGTCTGTGGCAACGGCCTTTTCGAAATGCGGCGCCAGTTCGCGGACTACCTGCCCGTTCCCCGTAGCGCAATCCCAGTAAGCCCTTCGATTTTCCGTGCGTTGGAGGATCCGCTGATATAGGGCAGGGGGATAGAGCGGGCGGTAGGCACTGTAGAGCTTTGATTGCTTCGAAAAGCGATCCCTGATTTTTTTCATGGTTCTTGTATTACTGATGGTGATACGGTTCGTTCCGGAGGATGGTAAAGGCCCGGTAGAGCTGCTCCACAGCGAAAAGCCTAACCATCTGATGGGAGAAGGTCATCCGGGAGAGGCTGATCTCTCCGGCAGCCCTTTGGTAAAGGGCCTGACTGAAGCCAAAGGCGCCGCCTATTACCAGGACCAACCGTCTGACCCCTGCGTTCATCTGTTTCTGTAAAAATCCGGCGAATTCTTCCGAACTAAAGGATTCGCCCCGCTCGTCCAGCAGATATATCCGGTCCGATGCATCGATACGTTGAAGGAGCGCCTCCCCTTCGGCCTGGAGGAGCTGGTCCCGGGAGCGATTTTTGTTCTTCCTAATATCAGGAAGCGTTTCCATAGAGAAATTTGTGTAATGCCCCAGTCTTTTTTCATATTGCGCAATCAAATGCAGGAGTTCTTTTTGATTGGTTTTCCCGATGGCGAGAAGTTTTACGGTCATTTCCCAAAGATAAAATATTCGAAAGACACCGGTTCCCGATTGGGCTTTGTTTTTAGTATTTTAGCAGGCAATTCAGGGCCTATGATCACAGAGGAACAGTTTGAACATGAAATTCAACTCATTATAGCCAATGCTGTCAGGGAAGACGTGGGGGAGGGGGATTACAGTTCCCTGGCTTGTATCCCGGAAGAAGCCACGGGAAAGGCGGAATTGCTGGTCAAGGATCACGGGTATATTGCGGGAGTCTCATTTGCCGACAGGGTATTTTCCTATATTGACCACAACCTGAAGATGGATGTCCTCATCCCGGACGGGAATGCGGTTCGCTTCGGGGATGTTGTATTTCGGATTGAAGGCCCGATTCAAAGCATTTTGAAGGCCGAACGCCTGGTGTTGAATGCTATGCAGCGGATGAGTGCGATAGCTACCAAGACACGGTCCTATATGAAACTCCTGGATGGGACGGGGACCAAATTGCTGGATACCCGAAAAACGACCCCGGGGATCCGGGCGCTTGAAAAATGGGCGGTTCGGATCGGTGGGGGCGAAAACCACCGCTTCGGGCTATACGACATGGTCATGCTGAAAGATAACCATATCGATTTCGCCGGAGGGATCAGCATGGCGATAGCCAAGACCAAAGCCTATCTGAAAGAAAATCACCTGCCCCTGAAAATCATCGTGGAAGCGAGGAATTTAGATGAAGTATCGGAAATCCTCAAGGTGGGAGGGGTTCATCGGATCCTGCTCGACAATTTCAGCGTGGGGGATACCCGCAAGGCAGTGAAGCTGATAAGGGGAAGGTGCCAGACGGAATCGTCCGGCGGGATCAATGAACAGACCCTGCGCAATTATGCGGCCTGTGGCGTTGACTATATTTCATCCGGGGCTATCACTCATTCGGTCCACAATATGGATTTAAGTTTAAAAGCAGTGTAGATGGCTACAGAACTGGAGGAAAAACTTGAAAAGACCCCGGGCATCCGCAAGATCATCCGTCTGATGAAGCAAAGTAAGCTCAAGGCCTTTGAAGGGCTGTCCCTGTATGACCTGGTGCGTATGTATACGGTCGGGATCTTCCAGGGTGCGATTTCCACCCGCGCCAGTTCCATCGCTTTCAGCATTTTTATGGCCCTGTTTCCGCTGCTAATCTTTATGATCACCCTGATACCGTTCGTGATCCCGTATGTGAGCATTGGGAATGAAAATTTTGACTCCCAGTTCCTCCTCTTCCTGGAGTCGTTCCTTCCCTCTGCCACCAGTGAATATTTTGCGGAGATTTTTAATCAGATCAGGGACCAGAAAAGCGGGGGCCTTCTTTCTTCCTCCTTCCTGATCTCCATCTTTTTGATGGCCAATGGGGTTAATGCTATTTTCGGGGGGTTTGAGAATTCGTATCACATCGAACTGACGCGCAATTTCTTCAAACAATACGCCTATGCCCTTATGGTGGGGCTTATCCTGTCGGTTTTGCTGCTGGTAGGCGCCGTGGTGTACGCCTATTTTGAATTCTATATCCTGGATTACCTCAGCGTATGGGCAGCCAGGACAAGGGGATACGACCTGACAGAGAATGACATTGTGGGTGCCCGGGTCGGGAAGGTGCTTTTCTTTATTGTAATTTCGTATCTCACCACTGCCATTCTGTATTACTTTGGCACAACCGAAGGGAAGGAAGCCAAGTTCTTCTCGTACGGAGCCCTGCTAACCACTTTATTATTCCTGCTAACCTCATACCTCTTTGGGGTATACGTGGAGAAGTTCGCCCGCTATAACGAATTATACGGTGCGCTGGGAGGATTACTTATCCTGATGGTCTATATATGGCTGAACAGCAACATCCTCCTGCTTGGTTTTGAATTGAATGCGACCTTGAATTACCTCAGAAGAAGCATAGGCAATGATGAATAAATTCCTAAGGCCGCTAACGGTACTGGCCTGCCTGATAGCCGGTGGCAGCCTGCTGGGCCAATCCGTAACTGGGACCTGGAAGACCGTGGACGACCGGAGCGGGGAGGCCAGGGCGCTGGTACGTCTTTATGAAAAAGGAGGCCGGTTATACGGTACCATTGAGTCGCTTCTGCGCGAGGGTGATAAAAATGCCAGATGCACCGCCTGCAAAGGGGACCGTAAAAACCAGCCGGTGAAGGGGATGCAAATTCTCAATGGGCTCGAAAAAGTGGGCCCTTACCGATGGGAAGGCGATGGGGATTCCCTCTTCGACCCCGAACAGGGCAAATCCTTCCGGTCCCGGGTTTGGCTGGATCCTGACCATCCGGATATACTTAAGGTTCGGGGCTATTGGATGTTTTTTTACCGCACCCAGAACTGGAAACGGGCCTCCTGAGGATTTTAACCAATCATGGAACATTTTATTGACGTTGTACTCCCGCTTCCGCTCGAAAAGCTTTTCACTTATAGCATTTCCGGGCCGGAAGCCGGCTTGCTGCAACCCGGGATGCGGGTAGCGGTGCCCTTTGGGAAATCAAAGATCCATACGGGACTGGTATACAGGCTTCATCAAACACCCCCGGAGGTGTATGAAGCGAAAGAGATTTACCAGATCCTGGATGAATCCCCTACGGTGACCCCCATTCAACTTAGACATTGGGAATGGATTGCGGGGTATTACATGTGCACCCTGGGGGAGGTGTTCCGAACGGCCGTCCCAGGTGGGTTGCTCCTGGAAAGCGAATCGTACGTGGTTAAGAACCAGGATTCGGATATTGATGAGGAGGCCCTGGAAGACGATGAATTCCTGGTTTTTGAGGCCCTGGAGAACCAATCCGGGCTGAGCGTGGAGGAGATCAGCCAGATCGTCGACAGGAAGCAGGTTATAAAACTGCTGAACAGATTACTTGCAAAAGAGGTCATCCGGGTCCGCGAAGTCCTGCACGACCCCTACAAACCCAAATGGGTGCCATATATTCGTTTGGCGCCTGACTACGAGGGGGAAAGGGAATTGGGAAACCTGCTCGATGAGCTTTCCAGGGCCCCCAAACAACGAGTGGCCGTACTTACATTGTTTCAACTACTGGCTCAGGAGAAGGGGCGGGTAAAACTCAAGGCGCTGGAAAGGGAAAGCGGGGTTTCCAGGCCGGTGATCCGGGCTCTGGTTGCCAAAGGTATTCTGGAAGAATATGCCGTACAAACAGACCGGGTGGTTTATGAAGGGGAAGAGGAAGCAGGGCCGACCAAAACGCTGAATTCAGGCCAGGAAGAGGCCCTGCAGGCTATTGAGGGGTATTTCGCGGAAGGCCGGGTAGGGTTGTTGCACGGGGTGACCTCTTCCGGGAAAACAGAAGTATATGTAAAGCTCATCGCCCAAACCCTGGAGGCAGGGGGGAATGTACTGTACCTGCTGCCGGAGATTGCCCTGACCACCCAGCTGATCAACCGCCTCCGTTCCTATTTTGGCAGCCGTGTTACCGTGTACCATTCGCGCTATAACCTGCAGGAACGGGTGGAGGCCTGGAATAATGTCCTTGCAGGCAGGGACAAGGCGCAGATCGTCCTGGGTGCAAGGTCTGCGCTCTTCCTTCCCTTTCCCCGGTTACAACTTATCATAGTAGATGAGGAACACGAGAACACCTACAAACAATTCGATCCGGCGCCCCGATACCACGCGCGGGATGCGGCCATCGTTTTGGCGGAGATGTATGGAGCAAGGGTATTGCTCGGGTCGGCCACGCCAAGCATAGAGAGTTATTACAACGCGATGAGGGGAAAATACGGCCTTGCCAGGATGACCAGCCGATACGGGAACGTGCTGATGCCCGATATGGAGCTGGTGGACTTGAAGGAACAATGGCGGAAAAAGCGGATGAAGGGGCACTTCTCCGAGCCTTTGATAGAGCAGATGGCCCAGGCCCTGGAAGCGGATGAACAGATAATCCTATTTCAGAATCGGCGCGGATTTGCCCCCATAGTTGAATGTACAAGCTGTGGCCATTCCCCCCAGTGCCCGAACTGCGATGTCAGCCTCACCTACCATCAATTCCGCGACCAACTCCGTTGCCACTATTGCGGCCACCACCTGCCTTTGCCGGTTGCCTGCCCGGCCTGCGGCAACGCCACGTTAGACTCCAAGGGATTTGGCACGGAGCAGGTAGAGGAGGAAGCCCGTGCACTCTTCCCGGAGGCTGAAACCGGCCGGATGGACCTGGATACCACCCGGGGTAAACACGGGTACGGGAAAATCATTAATGCCTTTGAGGAAGCCCGCATCCAGATCCTTGTGGGAACCCAAATGGTCACCAAGGGGCTCGATTTCAGGAACGTGGCCCTGGTGGGGATCATGAATGCGGATACCCTGCTGAACTTTCCCGATTTCAGGGCACATGAACGGAGTTTTCAGCTGCTTACCCAGGTAGCGGGCCGTGCAGGACGCACGCGCAAAAGGGGCAAGGTCATCATTCAGACCTTCAACCCCTATCATCAGATTTTAAAACAGGTAAGCACAGGGAATTACCAGGAGATGTACAGGGAACAGGTATATGAGCGGGAGCAGTATCACTATCCCCCCGTTAACCGGCTCATACGGATCACGTTCAAACACAGGGAATACAATAGGGTAAATGACGGTGCAGACTGGTTTGGGCGCGCTTTGAGGAATATTTTTGACGAAGGGATCCTGGGGCCGGAATTCCCGCCCATTTCCAGGATCAGGAACCAGTATATAAAGAACATCCTGGTAAAAATCCCCCGGGGTAAATCCCTCCCCAAAACAAAAAATAGCATTAGAAGGATTGAGACATCCTTTAATGCTATTTCACAATTTAAGTCGGTTCGGGTTATTTACAATGTGGATTATTTTTGATCACACATTACTCAGGGCTTCGGCCAACTCGGTTTTCTTATTCCTGCTTAAGGGAATGGACCGTCCACTGACTTCAACATTTTTACTGTTGAATTTCTCGATTTTTTCCAGGTTGACAATATAGGATTTGTGTATCCTGAGGAACTTCTCGGAAGGCAATTGCTTTTCGAATGCCTTCATGGTTGACAGGATCACGATATTAGCCTCATCGGTAACCAATTTGATGTAGTCACCCAGGGCTTCGATCCACTTGATGTCGTTAAGGATAACTTTACGTTTTTTCAGGTTGCTTTTTACGAAGATATGCTCCTCATCCTCGTTCACCTGATGCATTTGTTCGTATTTGGCGACCGCCCGCTTTACGGAGGCGTCAAAACGTGCCATGGTAATGGGTTTGTGAAGGTAATCAGTAACGTCGTAATCAAAGGCTTTGAGTGCGTAATCCGGCTTTCCGGTGATCAGAATGACCTGGGGTGGGTTTTCCAGGGATTCTAATAGGTCAAAACCACTGATAATAGGCATTTCAACATCAAGGAAAATAAGATCGATCTCATTGTTTTTAAGGCCGTTCTTGGCTTCGATAGCATTACTGTACTCAGCGACCAGGGCTAAATTCGGATGATTATTCACCAATTTCGCAACCGCCATCCGTTGCATTGATGAATCATCAACAACAATACTTCTTAATTTCATAAATGGGTTGATTTGTGGGGTTAAATCATTAACAAATTACCGAAAAAACAAGGTTAAGTACAACTAAAGTTGTAAACATTGTATTAATTACTGTATACTTGGTAATGATCCCGGATTTAAGTTTAGGTTAAGTCTATTTTTATGATTGTTCAACCTAATAACGAAGATTTTTTTGATTTCTTGTGATTAGACGGAATAATTGTTACTTTTGCGCTCCTTAAAAATAATTCTATCTATATGAATCATTACGAAGCTGTTTTCATTTTAAATCCCGTTCTATCTGATACGCAGATAGAGGAAACAGTGAAAAAATTCGAAGATTTCCTGATCAAACACGGGGCCAAAATGGTCTCCAAGGAAGATTGGGGCCTCAAAAAGCTGGCATATCCCATTCAGCACAAAAAAAGCGGATTTTATCATCTGTTCGAATTCACTGCGCCCGGGGAGGCGATCTCACCTTTTGAGCAGGAGTTCAAAAGGGATGAACGCATAATGCGTTTCCTGACCGTAAAACTGGACAAACACGCCATAGAATGGGCGGAAAAAAGAAGAACAAGATTAAAAGCTAAAGCGTAAGGATATGGCAACATTACAGCAACAGGCCAAAGGGAAAAAGGACGGGGAGATCCGGTACCTGACCCCCTTGAATATTGAGACCGGAACACAGAAAAAATATTGCCGCTTTAAGAAATCAGGTATTAAGTATATCGATTACAAGGACCCTGATTTCCTCATGAAACTCGTGAACGAACAGGGGAAGATCCTTCCGAGGAGGCTTACCGGCACCTCCCTGAAATACCAGCGGAAAGTGGCCCAGGCCATCAAACGTGCCCGTCATTTGGCCCTGATGCCATATGTAGGGGATTTATTAAAATAATTAGGAGCGGATCATGGAACTTATTTTAAAAGAAGACGTACAGAATCTGGGATTCAAAGACGACGTGGTTACCGTAAAAAACGGCTACGGCAGGAATTACCTCATCCCGCAGGGGTTGGCGACCATGGCGACCCCGTCGGCCAAGAAAGTCCTGGCGGAAAACCTGCGGCAAAAAGCCCACAAGGAAAAACAAATCATTGAGGCGGCTAAGAAAACGGCCGAAGCCCTCAAGAAACTCGAGATCAGGATCCCTGCAAAAGTGGGGGCAGCCGATAAGCTGTTCGGTTCTGTGACCAGTATCGACCTGGCGGCCACCCTGGCTACGGAAGGCCATGAGATCGATAAAAAATATATCGCTATCAAGGGAGGTGCCATTAAGAGGGCCGGGCCTTACGAGGCCGAAATCCGGCTCCACCGGGAAGTCATTGTCGAATTCCCTTTTGAAGTGGTGCCCGAAAAAAACTAACGGATTGTAGATCGGATTATCATAGAAGAGCTGAAAGTGTTTCAGCTCTTTTTTTTGGCTGAACCTCAAAAAACTGACCTTTTAATTGGGGTTACCTCAGGGATTTCCCTTTTACCTTTTTGGGCCTGTTCGTAAGCGTATGGCAACGAGGTATGCCCTATGGTCATTCAAATAATTATGGTATTTTTGCCCCGCCCCACGAGGGCGGTTTTTTTTAATATGAAATACCGAAGGCTTACAAGGGAACAACTGGCGGAATTGCACCCGGAATTCATTAATTTTCTGGCGACCCAGTCTATTTCGGCCGATGAGTGGACCCGGCTCAAAGAAGAAAAACCGACCGTTGCGGTAGAAGAGATAGACCTTTTCAGCGATCTTGTCTGGGAAGGGGTATTGTCCAGGGTAGAATACCTGGAGAATATTTCTGCCCAGCAAATGCATTTGTTCCATCTTGCGGAAAAGGAGATGAAACTCTTTTCGGTGAAGGTGATGAACCCAGAGGCGGACCTGACCACCACAAAAGGATTCAACTGGTTCCGGAAGAACTGGCAATCGGATTTTGTGGAATACCTGGTGGCCTCCAAGGCCTATTCGGACGACAAGAACCGGGATAAGTTTGAATTGATCGAACAGGGGGCGGACATTACCAAAGGAGAGCTTTACCGCTGGTTCGAACAAATGATGGAAGAATAAGGCGGGCGGCGGGCAAGCAGATTGAGGCAATCCAGTATATTTGTTGCAAGAGGTTTATTTATGGCGCAAAAACCAGGCATTCCAAAAGGGACAAGGGATTTTTCACCGGGAGAGATCGCCCGGAGGAATTATATCCTGGCGGCTATCAAAGATCAGTTCGAATCCTTTGGATTCCAGCCGATTGAAACCCCTTCCTTTGAAAACCTGAACACTCTGCTGGGTAAATACGGGGATGAAGGGGACCGGTTGATCTTTAAGATTCTAAATTCAGGGGACTTTATGAGGAAGGTACCCTCCCAAAAGTTAAAAGAATTGGATTCGGCCGCCCTTTTGCCGAAGATAACTGAAAAGGCCCTACGTTACGACCTTACTGTTCCCTTCGCCCGCTACGTGGTCATGCACCGGAACGAACTCCAGTTTCCTTTCAAAAGATACCAGATTCAGCCGGTCTGGAGGGCGGACAAGCCGCAGAAGGGCAGGTTCCGGGAATTCTATCAATGCGATGCGGACGTAGTGGGCGCCACTTCCCTGCTGCAGGAGGTTGAGTTTATCCAATTATATGACGCCGTTTTCAAAAAGCTAGGTCTCCCTGGTGTGGTCTTGAAAATCAATCACCGCAAAATATTATCAGGAATAGCCCAGACTATAGGCGCCGAGGATCATTTGATCGATTTTACGGTTGCCCTGGACAAACTGGATAAAATTGGGGAGGAAGGGGTGCTAAGGGAACTTCGGGAAAAGGGAATCCCGAAGCCTGCAATCGAAAAGGCACGCCCCTTATTTTCGGTATCCGGGGACAACAGTAAGCAAATTTCCGACCTCAGGGCCTGGCTGAAGGATTCCAGGGCCGGGCTTCAGGGCCTGGACGAGCTGTCCCGTATCCTCGAACTTACCGATGCCCTGGGCCTCTCTGCCCTGGAGTTGAGGTTGGATATTACCCTTGCCAGGGGATTGAATTACTACACCGGGGCCATCTTTGAGGTGGCTGCACCTGCAGGGGTGGATATGGGCTCCATCGGCGGCGGGGGGCGCTATGACGACCTTACGGGGATCTTCGGGATGCCCGATTTAAGCGGGGTTGGGATATCCTTTGGCCTGGACCGCATCTACCTCGTCATGGAGGAACTGGGGCTTTTTCCGAATGCGGTAGACCGGTCCCTGGAGATCCTATGTGTGAATTTCGGGGAAAAGGAAGCCATAGCCGCAATGAAACTGGTGAAATTGTTTCGCGGGAAAGGGGTGTCTGCAGACCTGTACCCCTCCGCCGCCAAACTGCAAAAGCAATTCAAATATGCGGACAGCCGCAACGTGCCCTTTGTAGTCCTTATTGGCGAGGAGGAATTGTCCACGGGGCAATTTGTGGTCAAGGACATGGCCAGCGGGAAGCAGCAGACCTACCCTTTGGATGCCCCGGATGAATTCCTCAAATCGCTATAGCCTGGCTTTGATGGCTTTTATTACCGCCTTGTAATATGAGGTGGCGTGTGGCACGTATTTCTGTGGTCTCGCCAGGCCCCAGGTTTCCTCTGCGAATTGGAGGAGGGGGACCATTTTCAGGGATGCCACTTCCGTTTCCTGTTTTTTGAGGGCTGCCAGTGGCACCGGGAGGCGGCTGAGGAAGGTATGGTGGAACTCGCAATCCACCAGGTCTGCCCGGTGTTTGTGTACCGATTTGAAAACTCCGATCTTTTCGAGAGAATCAGGGTGGATGTCCAACCCTATTTCTTCCTTTACCTCCCGTATTGCCGCGGCTTCAATAGTTTCCCCTGCATGCACATGTCCGGCCACGGATACATCCCAGAGCAGGGGATAGGTATCCTTTACCTTAGCGCGCTGCTGCAGCAACACCTGCCCCGGAGGCTGGTAAAACCAGACGTGGATGGTAGGGTGGAAAAGTCCCAGCCTGTGTGCTTCTGCCTTTGGTGCGGTTTTTCCCGTGGGCTTCCCCTTTTCATCCAGAATTTCTACAAATTCCTCCATGGGTATCTATTTACCTTATATAGCCTTCCCCTCATCCTGTATGGGACAGGGGAAGGAGGTAGGGCGAGGGCTCAGTCAAAATAGCTGAAGGTCTCCCCGGCTTTGATGTTTTGCAGGGTTTCATATATTAGTCGGATCACGTTTTCCACATCGTCCTGATGTACGGTTTCCACGGTGGTGTGCATATAGCGCAGGGGCAGGGAAATCAGGGCGGATGCCACGCCGCCGTTGCTGTATGCAAAAGCATCGGTATCGGTTCCGGTTGAACGGGAGGCTGCCAGCCTCTGGAAGGGTATTTTCTTCGCTTCTGCCGTTTCTATAACCCTTTCGCGCAGTCGGTTCTGTACGGCCGGGGCATAAGAGATGACAGGCCCGCCCCCCAGTTCGGTATGGCCCTGTTTTTTCTTGTCGATCATCGGGGTAGTGGTATCATGGCATACATCGGTAATGATAGCGGCGTTGGGCCGGATGGTTTGGGTAATCATCTCCGCCCCCCTCAGGCCGATCTCTTCCTGCACGGAGTTGGTCACATACAGTCCGAAGGGCAGGGTAATATTGTTTTCACTGAGCAGGCGGGCCACTTCGGCGATCATAAAGCCCCCCACCCGGTTGTCGATCGCTCGGCCCACGAACTTATTCTTATTGAGCACCTGGAAGGTATCCGGGTAGGTGATCACACATCCTACATGGACGCCCATCTTCTCTACTTCCTTTTTGTCTTTAGCTCCTATATCGACAAAAATATTGTCGAGCTTCGGGGGTTCTTCCTTGCTTTTATCCCGGGTGTGAATGGCCGGCCAGCCGAAGATCCCTTTGACGATCCCATTCCTGGTATGGATATCCACCCATTTGGAAGGGGCAATCTGATGGTCACTACCGCCATTCCTGATGACATAGAGCAGGCCATTGTCTGTGATATAGTTGACGTACCAGGAAATCTCGTCGGAATGGCCTTCGATCACTACTTTGTAGGTGGCCTCGGGGTTTACCACGCCTACCACAGACCCATAGGTGTCTGTAATAAAGGTATCTACGTAGGGTTTGAGGTAGTTCATCCACAACTTCTGCCCTTCCCATTCATAGCCGGTAGGGGCGGCGTTATTCAGGTATTTTTCAAAAAATTTCAGGGAATTTTTGGTAAGGATCTTCTTTGGATTCATGGAGGTTTCTTTTGCTGCAAACTTAGCAATATTCACTTTTATTTAATAGATGGATGATAACTTAATCCGTATTTTTGGCCGGATGTTTATTGAGGACGTGCAATGAAGAACGTATGGGTGCTCCTGATCGGGCTTACGGTCTTGAAGGGATATCCGCAAGTTGCGGAACAGCCCCTGGACTCCCTGACCGAAAAGGGGATCATCATGGAGGGCGACTCAGTGGCCCAGCAGTCTATCCTGCTGGATGAGGTATTTGTCTTCAGTCATTTAAAATTTGATTCGTATAATGAGAAGCTGCGGTATTACATTCTGAGGCGGAAGACGTTGAAGGTGTATCCTTATGCCAAGCTGGCTTCTGAGAGGCTCACAGAACTGAATGAGCGTCTTGCCGGGATCGATTCGCGTCATAAGAGAAAGAAATATACCCGCATCGTACAGCGGTATATTGAAGACGAGTTCTCTGCGGAGTTGAAGAAACTGACCCGTACGGAAGGGCAGATCCTGGTAAAGCTGATTTACAGGCAAACCGGGGTTACGGCCTTTGACCTTGTGAAGGAGTTGCGCAATGGCTGGCGGGCATTTTGGTACAACACCACGGCTAAACTTTTCAATATCAGTATCAAGGAGGAATTCCACCCGGAGGCAGTTCATGAGGATTACCTGATAGAGGATATCCTGCAGCGGGCTTTTGCGGCAGACATCCTGCCGCGGCAGAAGTCGGCCCTGGATTATGATTATGCCACTTTGGTCAATAAATGGGGCAAGACCCCGGATCAAAAAAAATAATTGGTGGAACCATATAAAAATGGTATCTTAGGAGGCCCTTTTTGACACTTCATTTTTTGATTAATCAGGTTGATTTCTGGGGGAGAGAACGGAACTAAAAATAATTTCCAAAATTCCCCTTAAATAAATTTTTAATTAAAAAAATGCTTTTATATTTGCACCCGCTTTGAAGGGCTATAGAAATAGTTTCGGGGCGTAAAATTGGGGAGTCATAGGGTTCCCCTTCGTTTTGGTGGATGAGGTCTTGGGGATATCTCGGGGC
>Ga0102953_1000186_pt1 | contig 43562 bp, 37 predicted proteins | sample SalPon2A_C_D2_MG_FD_78509 | JGI IMG/M metagenome (GOLD analysis project Ga0102953, IMG submission 78509) | Soil microbial communities from South San Francisco under conditions of wetland restoration - Salt Pond MetaG R2A_C_D2_MG | ecosystem: Environmental > Terrestrial > Soil > Wetlands | place...
CCGCGGGGGCGCTTTCCATCGCGGCCGGCGCGGTGGTCTCCTTGGGCTTGGGCGAAGGCTTGATGGTGAAGGGCTGCACCGCGGAGAAATCCGTCCGCCCGGTCTTGCTGTTGCGCGCTTGCACGCGCCAGTAGAGCCGATGGGCGCCGGTCTTTTCCAGCAGGCCCTGCGCCATGGAGGGCAGCTCGCCCTCCAGCGGCACGATCTCCTTCTCCTGGGTCCACTTCTCGCCCTGGGGCAGATCGAAGTAATCGCCCGGATTGGAGAAGTTGGGGCTGGTGCCCACCTGCACCTTGAACTGGTCGTAGCGCAGGCTGTCCCACCGGAACAGGAACAGGCCCTGTTCCTCGAAGGCGTAGTTGGGCTCGGGGAACACCAGCTTGATGCGCGTCAGCCGGAACGGGGCCGTCGTCACCACATTGTTGGCCTTGTTCAGCTCGTCGATGGTGTCCGCGGGGTCGATGCTCAGGCGCACCTGGTACTCGCCCAGCAACGCGTCATCCGGGAAGTTGACGTCGAACTCCATCTCCAGCCGCTCGCCCGGCGCCAGGATGTGCACCGTCGAATCGGAGATGCGCTCCGTGTTGCCCGGCGTGCTGGTGTTGAAGTAGACGAGGCTCACCTGGATGTTGCGGGCCAGATCGCCGCCCACGTTGCGCAGGTCGGCCTTGATGTGCAGCGGCTCGCCCAGCAGCACGCTCTTGGGCACCGTCACGTTCTCCCACAGCAGGTCCGGCCGCTCGAACTTGAGCCCGCTGGGCGGGAGGAAGTTCGGCGCGGTCGCGCGGGCTTCCTGTGCCGCAGCCGGGCGCGGCGCGGGCCGGCCCTCGCCCACGGCGAAGGGCGAATAGAACACCGGTGCGCCGGGGATGATCGCGTGCTTGAAGTCGCCCGTGAACACCTCGAAGCGCACGGCGTAGTCGCCCACGGACTCCGGTGCGCGGAACTTGAAGAGGTAGCGCTCCTCGTCCTTGGCGGGCAGGTTCACCCGGCGCATCATGGGCGAGCCCACGCGGCGGTCGTGCTTGTCCCGCAGGTCCGCGCGCAGGCCGATGGTGACGGCGTGTCGGTTCGTGTTGGCGACCGTCACCTGGAGCAGCTGCGTGGCTCCGGGGGCGATGCTGGTTTCTCCCAGCACCATGCTGCGCAGGATGATGTTCTCGTCCGTCGGCGCGGCGGCGGAATCCACGGCGTGTGCCGCGCTCCCCAGCCACAGTCCCGCCAGCAGCATCCCTGCCAGCACCAGCCGTCCGATGAGTCGTCCGTGTCTCATGGGCTCGTCTCCCGGCGATTACTGCGGGGCCCCCGGTGGCGGGTTGAGGGCGTCGTTGCGGTAGAAGTAGATCGTGCCCTTCTCCGTGCCCACCAGCAGGTCCATGTCTCCGTCTCCATCGATATCCACCAGTCGTGGGCTCGTGCCGAAGGGGAACTTGATGCCGTGGAAGTAGTCCGGCCCCAACGCCCAGCCCTCGGGGTGCTTCTTGTCCACCTTGGTGCGCTGGAACAGGCTCACCCGTCCCTGATCGGAGCCCACCAGCAGGTCGGGCTTGCCGTCGTTGTCGATATCGCCCAGGAACGGCGCGGCGGCCACACCCACATCCACCCCGGCAAAGCGGCGATCCACCAGCTTGAAATTCAAAGACTGCGCCCCGCCCTCGCGGGCATAGAGCCAAAGGTGCCCGTGGAAGTCTCCCACCAGCAGGTCGGTGAACTTGTCGCTATTGAGCAAACCCATGGCCGGCGCGGCATAGCGCCCCACGTTGATGTTCGCCAGAGCGTCTTTGACCCAGGTGAAGGCGGGCGCACTTTTTGTGCCCGTGTTGCGGTAGAATCGCACCTGTCCCGCTTCCGTGCCCACGATGAGGTCCAGCAGGCCGTCCCCGTCCAGGTCGTAGAGCAGCGGGGAGGGATTGCCGCCGCCATCGAAGCCGCCCAGGTTGGCATCGGCCGGGGTCCACTTGGGCTCGGCCTTGGTGCCATCGTTGTGGAAGTACGCCAGCTTGCCGTCGGTGGTGCCCACGACCACGTCGATGCGGCCGTCGCCGTCCAGATCGCCGAAGGCGGGGCGGATGCGGCCCTTGAACTTGACGCCGCCCAGCGCCTGACTTGCCGCGGTGAACAGGGGCTCCAGCGGCCCCGTCTGCACGGGCGCCGTCAGGCCCGTGGCCGGGCTGGTGAGTGCCGGCGCGGCTCCCTCGGTCGGCTCCAGGGCCGTCAGGCCGCTCTGCGATTCGAACGTGGGCCGCACGGGCATGGGGCCTGGGCCCGGCGCGGTGCTGGGCGTGCCGGCCACGTTGGGGCCGCGCGGGGCCCCACTGGGCGCGGCGGTCTGCTCGGTCTGCTGCGCCGTCAGAGGCTTGGGCGCGCCGCGGTCGAACCAGAGCTGCACGTTGCCGTTCACGTCCCCGATCAGCAGATCCGGCGTGCCGTCCCCGTTCAGGTCCGCGAAGCTCGGCGCGCTGTACCCGGCGGTGTGGAAGCTGAACCAAGGGTCTGCCTCGACCTTCCACTTCTTCAGCTCCGTGTCGCCCTTGTCGTTCTCGTTCAGGATGAGCTGCAGGTCGCCCTTGCGCGAACCCAGCACGAGATCCGGCTTGCCGTCCCCGTTCCAGTCGAAGAAGGCCGGCACGGCGTGCAGCGGCGCCGTCACGTCCGCGAAGCGCGCGCTGGTCAGGCGGAAGTCCGCCTCCTGCTTGCTGCCCTCGTTGCGGTAGAAGACGACCAGTCCGCGCCGGTTGCCCACGAACAGGTCGGGATCGCCGTCCCCGTCGATATCGAACGCTACGGGCACGCTATCCGCGCCCACGTCGATGCCGGCGTAGTTCGTGGTCTCCAGCGTGAAGCGGGCTTCCTTGGGCGTGCCCACGTTGCGCATCAGCCAGATGCGGCCATCCGCCCCGCCTACGAGCAGGTCCAGGTCACCGTCGCCGTCGATATCCACCAGGCAGGGCGCGACGTTCTCCCGCACGGTACCGGCCAGCAGGTGCTCGTGCTTTAGCCGCCAAGCTGGCGCGGTGCGGGTGCCCACGTTCTCCAGCCACAGCAGGTGACCGCCACGGTCGCCCACGATCAGGTCCAGGTCGCCGTCCGCGTCAAGGTCGCCCGTGGCGACGATCGCCTGGTTCATCTCCTTGCGGAAGCGCCGCACGTCCAGGGCGTTGCTGGTGACCTTCCACACGTCCAGCGGCCCGCGGGCCTCCTTGTACGTATACAGCGTGACGCTGTTGGTGCTGCTGCCCACGTACAGGTCGGGCCGGCCGTCGCCGTTGGCATCCAGGAACGCCGGTGCGGCGTAGCCCCCGTCATCGATGGCCTGGAAGTGGCGCTCGGACAGCCGCCAGTCGGGCGCCGTGGCGGTGCCCCCGTTCTCGTAGTAGGCGATGGTGCCGTTGCTTTTGCCCACGAACAGATCCGGGTCGCCGTCGCTGTCCCAATCCACCACGCCGGGTGCGGCGTTGCTCTCCGGTGCGATGGAGGCCACCCGCTGCGGGACGGGCTGGCAAGGCGGTTTCTCGTCCGGCAGCGCATCCGGTGGCGGAAACTGCACGCAGTACGCCGCCTGGCGCTGGGTGCCCTGGTTGACCAGCAGGTACACGTCCCCTGCGCCATTGCCGATGAACAGGTCGGGCGAGCGGTTCAGGTCCACGTCCGCGAAGTCCGGCACGATGCTGTTGCCGAAGCCCTTGCCCAGGAAGTTCGGCGTGACCAGCACGAAGGCCGGCAGACGTGGATTGCCCACGTTGCGGTAGAACATCAGCCGTCCGTCGCCCGTGCCCACGAACAGGTCCAGGTCGCCGTCCTGGTCGATGTCCACCAGGGCCGGCGCCGCGTAGGTGCCGGCGTCGATCGTCGCGGTGCTCGGGCTGCCTTTGCCCGCCGCCTGTGGGCGCAACGCGGTAATATTTTCCTCCACGAGCCGCCAGCGGGGCGCATCCTTGCTGCCCACGTTCTGGAAGCGGTCGATGTGGCCGTCGGACTTGCCCACCAGCAGGTCGGGCAACCCGTCGCCGTCCAGGTCGCCGAAGGTCAGCTTGCTGTAGAAGAGCGACCCGCTGTACAGCAGCGCTTCGGAGCCATCGAAGGGCCCGTAGAAGGCGCGCTCCCAGCTATGCTCAGCGGCGGACGGCTCGGCGGGAGCCTTGGCATCCGCGCCCCGCGCAAGCCCCGGCCCGGCCAGCATCGCGCACAGCCAGACCACCCCCAGCATCAGGACGCAGGAAAGGGAGCGATGGGTCGGTGTGGCACCGGCGTTGGGCATCGGGGGGAGCGGGGCTGGTCGCGATCGCGCGGTTGGGCGGCCGGGGCCGCATTGTGTAGTCATATCATGCGATTATCATGCACGTCAGACCCTGTCGATGCAGGATTGGGCCCAAATGCGTGCGGGGCGGTGCGCAGCGGCCCTGCTCGCGGGCGACGCCACGGGCCGCGTTGCCGGGGTCCGTGCCCTGTGCTGTAATGATCGCGGGCGCGCGGGCCAGAGGCTCGCGGCGAGCGCCCCGCGGAAGTCCTGCGGCATCGGGCCCAACCGGACGGCATGAGCGACACGAACGCAACGACGGTGGATCTGGAGCGTCTGGGCGGCGAGGAGGGCATCGCGCGCTGGGTGCAGCGCTTCTACGAGAAGGTGGAGCGCGAGCCGGTGCTGGCCCCCATGTTCGAAGACCTGGAGCGGGCCCGCACCCGGCAGTTCGACTACTTCGTGGAGATTTTCGGCGGGCCCCGGCGTTACACAGAGCAGTACGGGCGGCCGTTTCTGCGCTTCAAGCACCGGCGCTTCCGCATCGGACAGGCGGAGCGCGACGCATGGATGCGGCTGGTGATCGAGGCCCTGCGCGAGGTGGGAACGGAGGAGGCGGTCGTGCAGGCGGTGGAGCAGCGGCTGGCCGCCATCGCGGATGCGATGATCAACACCCATCCGGAACGCCAGGACGCCTACTACTTTCAGCGCTGAGCCGGCCTGCCGTGGCGGTGGCTCCGGCGCGCGGAATGCCGAAGTTCAGGCCTCGTTCGGCGGATAGGCGAGGTCGTAGTAGGCGAAGAGCGCGCTGCAGAACAGGTCGAACGTTTCCGGGGCCGGGTAGCGGGCAATTTCCTCCAGGGTGCGCATCAGGTCGTCCCAGTCCCGCAGCGTCTGGTAGGCCTCGTAGATCTTGATGCGGATGCCGTCCTGGCGGAACTGCTCCAGCAGCTCCTCCACGACCGTCTTGAACGCGGCCGGACGCTCCCGCAGCCGCTGAAGAACGGCACCGAAGAACACCTCGACCATCCAGGGCAGGCGCCGCGGATCGCCGGGCAGTTGCTCCGGCCCCACGTAGCGGGCTTCCGCCCGGGGAGGGGGAGTGGGATGCTCCAGGCCGCGACGGTCGAACGGCGGCTCGGTGTTGCCCGGCGCGACGGCGTATCGCCGGTGGCGATGGAAGAAGCGGAACAGCCGTTGCAAGTCTCCCGGCGAACGTTCAAGCTTGCGGGCCGATGGAGCAATGGCCCGCTCCAGGAAAGGATTCCGGGTCTGCCGATAGAGGTGGTAGATTGCGTCCGACGGATCGAAGGCTACCTCACGGGGCTGTGGCTCCGCCGCGTGGCGGAACATCCAGAGCAGGTCCTGGGCCGGTCGTCGGTTTGGGCTGCGATCCGTCACGGGAGCCGCGCTCGGTTCGTGGTTGAGGGGTCGCCTTGCCGTTCATCCTAGCATCTTCGGTGCCAATGGATTGCGCCGCTATTGCCCGCCAGCGCCGTCTGCGCCTGATCGTCGTGCTCGCCGTGTGGGCAGCTTGCCTGCTCGCCGGCGTGGGCACGGGGATCTCGCTCGCCGCGCCGGATGCGGACGAAGCCGGCAGCGCACCGGATGCCCGCGCGGCGGCCCTGGCCGAGGCCTTCGGGTCACCGTGCGGAGACACCCTGCCGGCCCCGCCCGTGAAGCTGATCGCGCCGCTGGACGGGCTTTACACGCAGTTCGTGCAGGCGCGCTGCCAGGCCGCGGCCGGGCAACTTGCCAAGGCGGCGCAGGGCTTTCAGGCCGGACTGGACGTGCCGATGGCCGTGCCGGCGTTCTGGCGCTGGGAGCTGCTGCAGACCCACGTGCTGGCGGGGGATGACGACGGGGCGCTCAAGGCGTTGGAGGCCCTGCTGGAGACCAGCCCCGACCCGGTGCTGATCGACCGCGTGCGGGATCTGATCACGACACTCACGCTGGACCCGGGCACGGCGCCGCCGGCCCGGCAGATGGACTACCTCACGACCTACCTGGAAAACATCACCCCGGACTCGGACGACTACGACCTGCTGCTGCGGCTGTGGGAGCTGGCGGGGGACTCCAGCGCCCCGGATCGGCTGGCGCTGCGCAAATCGCTGACGCTGCTGCTGTGGCGCAATCCCAAGGATGCCGAGGCGGCCAAGCGGTGGGCGGCCCTGCCGGGCACGCCGGGGCCGGCCAATGCCGCGGTGCCCTCGGCCGCCGACTACTACGCGCGGGCGGAGCGCCTGTTCTCGCTGGGGCTCTTCGACGAGCTGGCCGCGGAACTGGAAAATCCGGCGCTGCCGGAGCTGGCCACGTCTTACGCCAAGTCGCTGGGGCGGCTGTACTTCCGGGCGCTGATCCGCGGCAATGCACTGCACCACGCGGCGGTGCAGGTCAACACCGGCTCGGTGATGCGGCGCTTCTCCTTCGACCGCCGCCAGCAGTTGATCTGGGCCATCCGCGTGCAGCTCAAGCGCCGCAAGATCGGCCCGGTGCTCAAGTACCTGGAGGAGCTGGAGAAGCTCTCGCCCAAGGATCCGTCGCTGCCCACGATCTTCCTGGAATTGCTGAAGTACAACGAGGGTCAGCACGACGTCGTGACGGTGGCCTTCTGGCTCAAGCGCCTGGAGACGGAGTTCCCGGCCACGCAGGAGACCTCCGACGCCTACTGGGAGCTGATCTGGAACGCCATCGAGCGCCGGGCCTACGGCGAGGCGGTGCCCATGCTGGATCGGGCCATCGCCCACAGCAAGCCGTTCGACCCGGTGGATCAGGCACGCCTGCACTACTGGCGGGGCCGCGTGCAGATGCTGCAGGGCCACGAGAAGGCGGGGCAGGCCACCTGGAAGGACATGGAGCAGCGCTGGCCCTACGGCTACTACACCGCCATGGCCCAATGGAAGCAGGCTGGCGCCAAGTTCGCGCTGGGCGATGGCAGTGACGGCAGCAATGGCCAGGCGCCGCAGCCGGTGCAGGCGCCGCACATCGAAGCACTGTGGAAGCTGCCGCCCTTCCCGCAGGCCCTGTTCCTCTTTTCGGTGGGCGAGGACGACCTGGGCACGGCGATGCTGCGCGACGTGGTGGCGCAGCCCATGCCGGACGATGCCCTGCAGGAGGCACAGGCGCTGTTCTACTACCTGAACCGCCACTACCTGCAACTGCGTCTGCTGGCCAACCACGAGCTGAACCAGATGCGGAACAGCACGCCGGGCGACACCCCGTTGTGGCACCGGGCCTTTCCGCGTCCGCATTGGGAGGTGGTGCGGCGGCTGGCGGAGCAGGAGCGCATCGATCCCTATTTCATCTTCGCCATCATGCGCGAGGAGAGCCGGTTCTTCACCTCGGCCTACTCGCACGCGGGCGCCAAGGGCTTGATGCAGCTGATGCCCAGCACGGCGCGCCAGATAGCCAAGCGCAACGGGCTGGACTACGACGAGGGCCAGTTGCACACGCCCAAGCTCAACATCCCGATCGGGACGATCTACCTCAAGCGCGTGCTGAAGCGCTTTGACGAGAACCTGCTCTATGCGGCGGCGGCCTATAATGCGGGTCCCACCAATGTGAAACGCTGGGTGCGCCGCTACGGCGGTCTGCCGCTGGACGAGTTCGTGGAGCGCATCCCCTTCGGCGAGACCCAGCGCTACGTGAAGCGTGTCTTCCTCTCGTACATCGTCTACACCAAGCTCTACCGTTGAGAGCCGCAAGGGCCCGGTCCGTCTTGCTTTGCGGGCCACTGCCCTTGACGCCACCGCGAACATCCCATACAAGTAACCGGATAAGCTGTCGGAGCAGGCGGGTGCTGCCCTCCGCCGCGGCAGGCGGTGGCTCCACGTCAGGCACCGGATCATCTTCGCAGGTCGAATCTTCAAGAAGAATCGGAGCGCAGCAATGCTGAAACCCCTGCACAATCGCTTGGTTGTGGAACGGCTCGAAGCCGAACAGACCACGGCGAGTGGGATCATCATTCCCGACTCGGCCAAGGAAGCGCCGCAGCAAGGCAAGGTCGTCGCCGTGGGCCCGGGCGCCCGGGACAAGACGGGCAAGGTGGTGCCCATGGAAATCCAGGTGGGCGATACGGTGCTGTTCGCCAAGTACGGCGGGACGGAGGTGACGCTGGACGGCAGCGACTATATGATCCTCAAGGAGGATGACGTCCTGGCCGTCATGTCCGCCAAGGGCAGCAAGAAGAAGTAGCTCGTGCGCGGCGCGCCCCCGCGGGTGCCGCGCGCGATCACGGCCCGACCCCGATCCGCGCTGAGGGGCGCCGGGGGCGGGCTCACAGGCACCGGGCGGGCCGCCCATTGAACCCGACAGGTCGCTGGCCGCTCCATCATGTCGGCTGCATCCGCAGCGGGCGGGTCGCTGCTCTGGATGGGTCGGGAAGGGCTGCAGCACGAGCGCAGAGCGGCCACGGCAACGGGAATTGCCCCATGCGGCCGGCACGCGCCGGTCACGACAGCGTCGGTGCTTACGTCCCATCCCTCGTGCCCCATGCGGGGGCGCACCTTCCAACCTTCTCGCTGAAGTCTACGCGAGGCGAGATGACGCCGAGCGCGCCAAGGCGCATTTTCCTGCGCCGGATGCTCCGGCGGGGGAAGGGACGGCCCGGCGGGGCAGCCGCCACAACCATCATCGGGGTGCCGAGGAGAGGCCCATGATCGAAGTGAGCAATCTGGTCAAGGAGTTCGGGGAGCACACCGCCGTGGACGGCATCACGTTCAGCGTGATGCCGGGCCAGGTGTTGGGCTTCCTGGGGCCGAACGGGGCCGGCAAATCCACCACCATGAAGATCATCACCGGGTTCATCCCCCCCACGGCCGGCACGGTGCGCGTGGGCGGACTGGATATCCTGGAGCACTCCATCGAGACGCGGCGGCAGATCGGCTACCTGCCCGAGCGCGCGCCCTCCTACGCGGAGATGACGGCGACCGAGTTTCTGCGCTTCTGCGCGGAGGTGCGGGGGTTTGCGGGTGCCGAGCGCGACAAGCGCGTGGAGCACGTGGTGGAGCTGACCGCGCTGGAGGACGTGCGCGACCAGATCATCGACACGCTCTCCAAGGGCTACCGCCAGCGGGTGTGCTTCGCGCAGGCGCTGCTCCACGATCCGCCCATCTTGATCATGGACGAGCCCACGGACGGGCTGGACCCCAACCAGAAGCACGAGATGCGGCAGGTGATCCGGCAGATGGGTGCGGACAAGACCATCATCCTTTCCACGCACATCCTCGAGGAGATGGAGGCGGTCTGCAATCGGGCCATCGTCATCGCCCGCGGGCGCATCGTGGTGGATGGTACCCCGGACGATCTGGCCGCCATGTCCCGCTACCACAACGCCGTCACCCTGCGCACTCACGCCGGCAGCGGGCTGGCCGAGCGGCTGCGGGGCGTGGCCGGCGTGGCGGCGGTGGAGGAGACGCCCACGGATGCCGGGGCGTCCATGACCTACGCCATCTTCCCGCAGGCGCAGCGGGTGATCCTGCCGGAGGTGACGCGCTTCCTGGAGGACAACCACATCGAATTCTCCGAGGTGTTCGCGGAGCGCGGCCGCGTGGACGAGGTGTTCCGGCAGGTGACGCTCGGCGAGGCCACCGGCCAGGCAGAGAGGGGTGAGGACCAATGAAACCGATGATCTCCATCATCAAGCGCGAGCTGCTGGGCTACTTCCGGTCGCCCGTGGCGTATGTGTTCATCATCATCTTCCTGGTCTCTACGGCCGGTACCACTTGGTACGTGGGCAACTTCTACGATTCGAACGAAGCCAGCCTGGCGATCTTCTTCTTCTTCCATCCCTGGCTCTACCTCATCCTGATCCCGGCGGTGGGCATGCGCCTGTGGGCGGAGGACCGCCGCCAGGGCACCATCGAGATCCTGCTCACGCTGCCGGTGAACCTGGTGACGGCCGTCGTGGCCAAGTTCATCGCCGCTTGGCTGTTCATCGGCGTGGCGCTGGCGCTGACCTTCCCGATGGTGCTCACGACGTACTATCTGGGCGCTCCGGATGGCGGGGTGATCCTGACCGGCTACCTGGGCAGCTTCCTGATGGCCGGGGCCTATCTGTCCATCTCCTGCTTCACCTCGTCGCTCACCAAGAATCAGGTGGTGAGCTTCATCACCAGCTTCATTATCTGTCTGGTGCTGGTGCTGCTGGGCTGGGGCGTGCTGACGCGCACCCTGCAGGACATCTTCCCGATCTGGATTTCCGACCTGATCGCGCAATTCAGCTTCACGACGCACTTCAACGGCATCCGCCGCGGCCTGGTCGAGTTCCGTGACGTGATCTACTTCCTGTCCGTGATTGGGTTCATGCTGCTGGCCAACGTGCTGGTGCTGGAGACCAAGAAGGCATCCTGAGCCGAGAGGAGCTGCAATTATGACGTCGAAAGGCAAGCTCGCCACCCGGCTTGCACCCCTGGCGGCCTTCGGATTGCTGGTGGTCGCGCTGATCTCCGTCAACGTGCTGGCGGCCTACGTGCCGCTGCGGCTGGACGTGACGGAGGAGCGGCTGTACACGCTCTCCAAGGGTTCCCGCGAGATTCTGCAGGGCATCAAGGAGCCCATCACACTCAAGCTGTACTACTCGTCCAGCCAGCCGGATATCCCGGTCTCGTTCCAGACCTACTCGACCAAGGTGATCGAGCTGCTGCGCCAGTACGCGGCGGCGGCGCCGCGGGGCAAGCTGCGGCTGGAGGTCTACGATCCGGCGCCGGACACGGACGAGGAGGAGTGGGCCACGCGCTACGGGCTGAGCCCCGCCCGCATGCCCAGCGGTGACAACCTGTACTTTGGCCTGGTGGTCGTGGCGGCGAACCAGGAGGCGACGGTGCCCTTCTTCGATCCGCGTCGCGAGCGCTTCCTGGAATACGACGTCTCCCAGGCCATCACGCGCGTGCAGGAGGCCAAGCAGCCCAAGATCGGTCTGCTCTCCTACCTGCCCATCGGCTACCCTGCCGCCCCGACGATGGGGCAGCGCCAGCAGCAGAAGAACTGGGCGATCCTGCAGGAACTGCAGAAGTCCTTCGACGTGGACATGCTGGAGCCGGACACGCTGGTGCAGATCCCCTCCGACCTGCGTGTGGTGCTGGTGGTGCATCCCAAGCACATTCCGCCCCGCATCTCCTACGCGCTGGACCAGTTCGTGCTGCGCGGCGGCAAGCTGGTGGTGCTGGTGGATCCCAACTCGCGCATCGATGCGTTGAGCGGCGGGCAGTATGGCGCCCCCACGAACAGCAGCCTGGACACGCTCTTCAAGGCGTGGGGCATCAAGTATGACAAGCTGGAGGTGGTGGGCGACCACGAGCTGGCGACACGGGTCAACTCGCCCCAGTTCGGCGTGGTGGACTACCCGATCTGGATCTCGATCACGCCCAAGTACCTCAATCGCGAGCAGGTGATCACCAGCCAGCTCGACGACCTGACGTTCATCGATGCGGGCCGCTTCCAGACGGACAAGGACTTCAAGCTCAACTTCACGCCGCTGGCCACCTCCTCGCCCAATTCGGGGATGGTGGACTTCACCTCGGTGCGCCTTGTCGATCCGGTGACCCTCTCCAAGATGGTCAAGTCCGACGGGCAGACCAAGGTGCTGGCGGCGCTGGTGACCGGGAAGTTCCCCACCGCCTATCCTGACGGGCCGCCGCCCGAGCCCACCGGCAAGGACAAAGAGCAGCTCAGCAAGGACGTGGAGGCCCAACTGGCCCAGCGCAAGGCGCACTTCATCTCCAAGGCCACGGCCGAATCCAGCGTCGTGCTGATCGCCGATGCGGACTTCATCGCCGACCAGTTCTCCGTGCAGCAGGTGAACTTCTTCGGCAACGTCGTCACGCAGCCGATCAACGACAACCTGAACCTGGTGCTCAACTCGGCCGAGTATCTGGCCGGCAACCAGGCGCTGATCCACATCCGCTCGCGGGGCAAATTCTCGCGGCCCTTCACCCGCGTGCAGGCGCTGCAGGTGAAGGCGGCGGCCAAGTACAATCAGCAGGAGCAGGCGCTCTCGGACAAGCTGGATGCGGTCAAGCGCAAGCTCAACGAGCTGGAGCGCCAGCGCCCGAAAGGCTCCAACCTGATGCTCTCCCCGGAGCAGGTGGATGCCTTGCACCAGTATCGCCTGGAGGAGCAGCGCACGCGCCACGCCCTGCGCGAGGTGCGCAAGGTGCTGCGCCAGGACATCGAGACGCTGGGCAACATCCTGCTCTCCATCAACCTGTTGGCCATGCCGCTGCTCGTGGCAGTGGTGGGCTTCGTCATCATTATCCGCAGGTCGCGGCGCAGTGGAGGCAAACGATGAAGCTCCGGGTGCTCGTATGGATGGCCGGCGTTCTGCTCGTGCTGGCCGTTGGCGCCTTCGCCCTGAATCGCTGGATCACCGCCCCCGGCGACATGGGCCGGGTGGGTCAGGTGCTCATGACCGGCGTGGACCCGGCGGACGTGGCCCGCATCCAGGTCATCTCGCCGGAGCACACCGTCACGCTGAACTCCACCGACGGCAGCTCGTGGACGGTGGCGGAGCAGCAGGACTTCCCGGTGGACACCAAGAAGATCAAGCGCCTGTTCCTCAAGCTGACCACCCTGACGCTGGACCACAAGGTCAGCGATGAGGCGGACAAGCTGGGCGTGCTGGGGGTGCTGACCAAGGAGGAGAACGGCGGCAAGTTGGAGAAGGGCAAGACCGGCAAGCTGATTCGCATCTCTGACAAGTCCGGCAAGCCGCTGTTCAGCCTCGTCATTGGCAACGACCGCCAGGGGCAGGGCGCCATGACCTTCGGCGGCACCTACGTGCGCTACCCCGGGGACAACGCCGTGTATCTCATCAGCGATTCCGTGGTGGTGGATCTGCGCCCAGCGGACTGGATCGACACGGTCGTGCTGGATGTGGAGGCGGACAAGATGCTCAAGTCCGTCCGCGTGCAGAATGCGGGGCAACGCGCTGTGGAGTTCAGCCGCGACAAGGCCGGCGCGCCCTGGAGCCTGGCGGGCCTGCCGGCGGCCGAGCTGAATACCGATCAGGTCAAGCGCCTGACCAATCAACTGGCGGGGCTGGACGTCTACAAGGTGGCTGCGGGCGACACGGCCCCGGCCGTGATTGGCCGCAAACGCCTGGGCCACGTGGAGTTCGAGTTCTTTGACAAACGGCGCTTCACCATGGATGTTGGGGATGCCAAGGCGAAGGACGAGTTCCGCTACATCAGCATTCATGCGGCGCTGGACCCGTCCGTGAAGGACGCCTCGTTGCAGGACTGGGTGAAGGACTTCAACCAGCGCTACAAAGGGCGGCTGCTGGGCATCTACGATTGGGATGCCAGCCGCATCCTGCAGCCCTGGAAGGACTACAAGAAGAAGCCCGCGGCCAACGCGAAGAAGTAGCCCGCGGCACGGCCGCTCTGGGGAAAACGGAGGAGAAGCGGGAACCGATGGCGAGCAAGATCCCGGAAGGGGCGTACCTGAAGGACATCTCCGCGCAGTACAACCACCTCACCATCCCGCGGCACCTGCGCCTGTTCTCTCCGCTCGATCCGGAGATGTGGGGCCAGGTGGTCGTGAGCGAGGGGGAGGTGGACCTGATGCTGGAGGGACAACGCGAGCCGATCCGCTGCATGCCGGAGGCGCCGGGCGTGATCCCGGTGGATACGCCCTTCCGCATCGAGAGCACCGGCAAGCCCGCGCGCTTCCAGATCCACTACTACCACGAGCCCAAGCTGCGCGACGAAGGCGAACTGGCCTCGCTGCTTTCCGCCAGTTCCGCCGAACGCCACAGAACCAAGGCCTGAGCCCGCCGCCCCCGGGTGTGCTGCCGGGGCCGGCCACGGGGCCTCAGCCGGCGAAGTGCGCCCGCAGCGCCGGCTTTTCGCGCAGCCCGTCGTTCCAGCGCCGCAGCAGCTTGGTCAGGCGCTCCGGTGCGAAGTCCATCTGCACCAGCGCCATGCCGCTGTCGAACTTCTCCCCGTAGTGCTCGATGAGCCCGTCGCGTAGGCGGAAGCGGCTCATGCCCTCGGCCACCACGCGCTTGCCGGCGCTGCCGGTCTGCGACGAGGTGTAGCTGAAATTCCAGCAGCAGTAGCCCAGCCGGCTATCGCTGACCCCATCGAAGGCGTCCCACTTGAAGGCCGTGGCATCGCCCCAGAAGCGCTGCTCCAGCATGTCGCGGATGGCCGCGCGGCCCTTGAATTCACCGTAGAACGTATCGTGGTACACGCCGTCCTCGGTGAACAGGTTGGCCAGCCGCGTCCCATCGCCCGCCTCCACCGCGGCGGTGAATTCCTTCAGCATCGTTGCGAAGTCCATCGTGTCTCCCCTTGTCTGCCGTGGCGGAGCCATCAGCCCAGGCGGATGGTCATGTTGCGGCCGCTGCCGGCGCCGCCATCGAACCAGCGCGAGGTGACGACCTTGGTCTCGGTGTAGAAGGCCACGCCGTCGCGGCCGTGCACGTGCAAATCCCCGAAAAACGAGCCCTTCCAGCCCGCGAAGGGGAAGAAGGCCAGCGGCACGGGCACGGACACGTTCACGCCCACCATGCCCACGGTGACCTCGTTCTGGAAGGTGCGGGCGGCGGCGCCGTCGTTGGTGAAAATAGCGGTGCCGTTTCCGTAGGCGTTGCGGTTCACCAGGGCGATGGCCTCCTGCAGACTCTCCACACGCACCACGCTGAGCACGGGTCCGAAGATCTCGTCCGTGTAGATGCTCATCTCCGGCTTGACGTGGTCGAAAAGCGTGGGGCCCACGAAGTTGCCGGGGCCACTGGTGGCCGGGTGCGCGCGGCCGTCCAGCACGAGGCTGGCGCCCTGGGCCTGGCCCTTGTCGATGTACCCCGTTACGCGCTGCTTGTGCGCGGTGGTGATGAGCGGGCCCATCTCGCTGCCCGGCTGCGTGCCCTCTCCCACCTTGAGCGCATCCGCTGCTGACTTGATGCGTTGCACCAGCGGCTCGGCCACGTCGCCCACGGCCACGATCACGCTGACGGCCATGCAGCGCTCGCCGGCGGAGCCATAGCCGGCGCCCATGATGCCGTCGATGGTCTTGTCCATGTCGCAATCGGGCATCACCACCAGGTGGTTTTTGGCGCCGGAGAGCGCCTGCACCCGCTTGCCCAGCTCGCCGGCCTTGCGGTAGACCGCCCGTGCCACGGGCTCGGAGCCCACGAAGGACACGGCCCGCGTCTGCGGGTGCTCGATGAGGGCATCCACCGTGCGCCGGTCGCCGTGCAGGATGTTGAACACGCCATCGGGCAGGCCCGCCTCCTTGAACAGCTCGGCCAAGCGCAGCGCCGTCTGCGGCACGCGTTCGGAGGGCTTGAGCACGAACGTGTTGCCTGCCGCGATGGCCACGGGATACATCCACATGGGCACCATCGCCGGGAAGTTGAACGGCGTGATGCCCACGCACACGCCCAGCGGCTGGCGGATCGACTTGCAGTCGATGCCCCGCGCCACGTCCTCCACCGTCTGCCCCTGCATCAGCGTGGGCATGCCGCAGGCGAACTCCACCACCTCGATGCCCCGCTGCACCTCGCCCCGCGCATCGCTGAGCACCTTGCCGTGGTCGTGCACGATCAGGCGCGCCAAGCTGTCCGCCTCGGCCTCCAGCATCTGGCGGTAGCGGAACAGCACGCGCGCGCGCTCCGTCACGGGCGTATCGCGCCAGGCGGGAAAGGCCGCCTGCGCCACCTGCACGGCCCGATCCACCTCGTCCGCCTCACACAGCGGCACGCGCGCATACGCCTCGCCCGTGGCCGGGGCACGCAGCTCCAGGAAGTCCGAGGCCGCGGAGGGTTCCGGCTTGCCATTGAGGAACAGGGGCAGGGCTTCGGTCATGACGGGCTCCAGGTGGGGTTGGCTTCGGGGCAGTGGGCGCCGCCGTGGGGCGCGCCGCCTGCCTCCAGGCTACCGGGTCCCCGGGCGCCGGACAAGATGGCGGCTTCGTCCCGCGCGGTCCTGAGGGGGCGCAAAGCGGCGCGGGGCGCGGAGGGTGCTGCCTTGGCGGAAAGCGGAGGGTCGCGGCGCGACCGGGGTGGTCACGCCGGCAGGGTGGGCAGCCTGCGGACGCCGGCCAGTACCGGCGTCCGCGGGGGCAGGCGTTACAGCAGCTCGGCGATCTGCACGGCGTTGAGGGCCGCGCCCTTGAGGAGCTGATCGGAGACGAGCCACAGGTCCAGCGTGTTGGCCTGGGATTTGTCGCGGCGGATGCGGCCCACCAGCACGGGGTCTTTGCCCGAGGCATCCAGGGGCGTAGCCCAGCGGTTTTCCGCGCGATTCTCGAAGATCTCCACGCCGGGCGCCTCGCGCAGCACCTGGTAGGCTTCCTCCGGGCTCACATCCTGGGAGAACTGGATGCTCAATGCCTCGGAGTGGGCCCGCAGCACGGGCACGCGCACGCAGGTGGCATTCACGCGCAAGTTGACGTCGCCCATGATCTTGGCCGTCTCGCGCACCATCTTGGTCTCTTCCTCGCAGTAGCCGTCCGCATCCAGGCCGCTGTTGTGGGGGAAGAGGTTGAACGCATAGGAATAGGGCAGCACCTTGGGCTCGAAGGGGCGCCCTTCCAGTTGCGCGCGCGTGCCCTCCCGCAGCTCTTCCATGGCCGCGGCCCCGGCCCCGCTGGCGGCCTGATAGGTGGTGGCGTGGACGCGCTCCACCCGGAACGCCTTGTGCAGCGGGTTCAGCGGCACCACCATGGCGATGGTGGAGCAGTTGGGATTGGCGATGATGCCCTTGTGCTGACGCACGGCCTCCGGGTTGATCTCCGGTACGACCAGCGGGACCTGCGGATCCATGCGGTACGCGCTGGAGTTGTCGATCACCACGGCGCCCGCCTTCACGGCGGCAGGGGCGAACTCCTTGGAGCGGCTTCCGCCCGCGCTGAACAGCGCCACCTCCACGCCCTTGAACGAATCGGCCCGCAACTCCTGCACCTCGATGGCTTCCTCCCCGTACTGCATGCGTTTGCCCTTGCTCCGCGCCGAAGCGAGCAGGGTCAGTTCACGGACGGGAAAGCGGCGCTTTTGCAGCACCTGCAGCATTTCCTGGCCCACTGCTCCGGTGGCGCCAACCACGGCTACGTGATAGCCGGTGCTCATTGTGCGAGTCCTCCTCGGTGCATGGTTGCGGGAACAATCTTCCGTGTGCCGTGGGCGTTCACCATCGTCATGATGGGCCGCATCCGACCAGCACAATTCACTATTATAGTGCGCAAAACGAGGCGATGCCAAGGCCGTGCCCGGGCAGCCACCGCATCCATCCAGGGCGCAGGCGCTAGGGCAGAGGGGCCTCGCGTCTTCCGCAAGTGCGGCGCGGAAGACTCTGGAACCCGGCGGCTAGTGATTGAAGAGGGAGGTTTCCCAGCCCTGGTCCTTGTCGCCATAGCCGTTCATGATCAGCTCGACGACGGTGGGCAGTGCCTGCTGGGTGTGCTCGTTCATCTCCTGGGCCGTGATGCCCGTGGGCAGCTTGCCGCGCTCCTTCAGCATCTGCATCAGGTGGTCGTATACGGCCAGCAGATGCAGCACGTCGTTGGCGGCATACTTGAGCTGAGCCGGGCTCAGGTCCCGGCGCTGCCAGTTGGAGGTCTGCGAGATCTTCTCCAGCTCGACCCCCACGAACTCGCGCACGAGGTCCTTCAGGCTGTGCTGGTCGGTGTAGGTGCGGACCAGCTTGCTCATCACCTTGGTGCACCGGAAGGGGTACACGTCGATGCCCAGGCTGAGCTTGAGGAAGGCGACGTCCGTCAGGGCGTAGTGGAAGACCTTGATGGTCTGCGGATGGGTGAGCAGCTTCTTCAGGTTGGGCGGCGCATGCGGCGGCTCGGGCCGCACCAGGCACACCTGCTGCTTTCGGTCGCTGAGCTGCACGAGACACACCTGGTCGCGACCGAGCCGCAGGCCCTGCAGCTCGGTATCCACGGCGATCTCTTTCTGCGCCAGGTAGACCTTCAGCAATGCATCCGGAATATCCGGGACTACCGTATATTCACTGGATGACGCCATGTGAAGTCTCGCCGCTGTGTGGCCCGCGCGTTCGGTTCGCATGGTCCGGTTCGCGTGGGTGCCCTCCCGGCCGCGGTGCTCCAGCGTCGCGCCGGTGTCGCAATTATGAGTGACTCTGATCGCCGGCGTCAATGGCAATCGCCCGTGGACGGGCATGGACGCCGCAGCGCGGAAGCGAAACGTACCACGACTTTGTCGGTCGCGGACCGCGCTCCCGCTCCAGGTCCTCCGTGGACGAGGAACAGGTTTTCATAACCCCTTTTTCCGCCCCAAACAACAGCAATGTGCGGAATCCTGGGCCATCCGGAGCAGCGATGCCCCGGGAACCGGCGCGGATCGCCACCACGGGGCGGGTCGCCAATGCGCTCCAGCGGCGTTGCAACGGACGCGGGGAGCGGCTCAGGAGTACTCTACGTCTGTAATTTCCACCTCGATCTGGCCGCGCGGGATCTGCACCGTCACGACGTCGCCCACGGCCTTGCCGATGAGCGCCTTGGCGATAGGCGTCAGGAACGAGATGCGGTGGGCCTTCAGATCGGCCTCGTCGGGCCCCACAATCTGGTAGCGCAGGGTCTCGCCGGTATCCAGATTCTCCAGCGTCACCTTGGCGCCAAAGACGATCGTGTCCGTGTTGTTGGTGGTTGGATCGACGACCTGCAGCCGCGGCAGCCGCGCGTTCAGCTCCTGGATGCGCCCTTCGATGAAGCCCTGGCGCTCCTTGGCGGCATGGTACTCGGCGTTCTCGCGCAGATCCCCATGCTCGCGGGCTTCGGCGATGGCCTTCTGGATGGCGGGGCGCTCCACCGCGGTCAGGTGCTGCAGCTCGGCTTTGATCTTGTCCAGCCCGGGCTGCGTGATGGGAATGCGATCGGTCATAAGCGGTCTGCTGCACCTGCTGGCACAAGATGGGGGGCAGTGCGGCCCGTCGGCTCCCGGCCGCCCTGTCTGCGAATGGATGCTAGGAGGGATCGGCAAGAATTTCAAGGTGCAACGCGCAGGCGCGGTCCGGGCCGCAATTGCGCGCTTACCGGGCAGCGGGTAGCATGAGGCACGCCCCCGCTCGGCCAAACCCTAGACAACCCCGGCGCCCCAGGCGCCCCCTGCATTTTGGGACCGAACCATGGACACGATTTCACTGGAAGAGTTGACCGCCCTCGATTCGCTGCTGCAGCCGGACGAGATTCTGATCCGCGACACGGCGCGCCGCTTCGTGGCGGACAAAGTGCTGCCCGGCATCGGCGAGCACTTCGAGCACGACACGTTTCCCGACGAGGTGATCCCTCCGCTGGGGGAGATGGGCTGGCTAGGGGCCCACATCGAAGGCTACGGCTGCGCGGGTGTGAACATGGTCTCCTACGGGCTGCTGCTGCAGGAGCTGGAATACGGCGATAGCGGCCTGCGCAGCTTCGTGTCCGTGCAGGGCTCGCTCACCATGTACGCCATCTACCGCTTCGGCAGCGAGGAGCAGAAGGAGTACTGGCTGCCCCGCATGGCCAGGGCTGAGGCCATCGGCTGCTTCGGGCTCACGGAGCCCGATTCCGGCTCCGACCCCGGCTCCATGCGCACCACAGCGCGCAGCGTGGAGGGGGGCTACGTGCTCAACGGCACCAAGATGTGGATCACCAACGCCCCGGTGGCACATCTGGCCGTCGTGTGGGCCAAGCTGGATGGGGACGGGGCGGAGAACATTCGCGGGTTCATCGTGGAGCGGGGCACGCCGGGCTTCGAGACGGCTCCCATCAAGCTGAAGATGTCCATGCGCGCCTCATACACCGGTGAGATCGTGCTGACGGACTGCAAGGTGCCCAAGGAGGCGCTGCTGCCCAAGAGCAAGGGGCTGGGCGCGCCGCTGGCCTGCCTCAACCAGGCCCGCATGGGCATCGCCTGGGGCGCCATCGGCGCAGCCAAGGCGTGCTTTCACTCGACGATCGAATACACGCGCTCGCGGGTGCAGTTCGGCAAGCCCATCGCCAGCAAGCAGCTCATTCAGGAGCAGCTGGTGGACATGGCCGGGGAAATCGCCAAGGCGGACCTGATGAACCTGCACTTCTCCCGGCTTAAGGACGCCGGCAAACTCACGCCCTATCACGTGAGCCTGGCCAAGAAGAACAGCGTCGCGCAGGCGCTGCGCATCGCGCGCATGGCCCGCGCCATGCACGGGGCCAACGGCATCTCGCTGGAGTATCCGCCCATCCGGCACATGCTCAACCTGGAATCGGTCTACACCTACGAGGGCACCAACGAGGTGCACAGCCTCATCGTGGGTCGCGGCCTGACGGGCCTGGATGCCTTCTAGCGCCATCGCCCGCGCACCTCGGTCTTCCCCGGCCGATGCACCGGCAGGGGCGGAGCGGATCGTGCATGAGACTGGCGAGGGGCGCACGAATGGCGGGAAGCGTCGCTATTTCGTCCATTCCGGACGCGGTGCGCAACGGCCGCCCCGGGGCCGCTCGGGAGCCCGTCTGGCGCGGGTTTTCATTGCATCGCACCGTGGAGTGTGTTAAAAGTTTGCGCGACCCTATGCTTTAGCGGTTTGTTATCTAAGGGGAAAGTGCGGGTTTGGGTACATATGCCGGCGCTGGCCGGCGGAGCCGTTTCTCGTTGAAAAACAGGTCGGTAGGCCTGGGAAAAAGCACGTAAAGCGCCAATGGTCGTGCAGTCGGGGCGAGGTGCTTTTTTCGGAGGAGATTCAGCTTGCTGAAGAAAGAATTTACCTTTGTCGTCATCCCACCCAGGACGTCCAAGGTAATTCGGCTCAAGATCCCCAAGCCGTTGATGTTGGCGGGCATGGCCCTTGTGGCCGTGTTCGTCGTCGTCGCGGTTGTGTCCATCTACCGCGCGGTGACGCTTCAGGGCGAGTTGCTGGCCTACGAGCGCCTCAAGAGCGAATACCTGCGCCAGCAGGTGGGGATCAAGAAGGTTTCCAACGAGGTGGATCGCTTTAAGGGCGAGATGGACCACCTGCGGGAGCTGGATTACAAGCTGCGGCTGATCACGGACCTGGAAGTGCAACGCCCCGGCCCCTCGATCTACGGCATCGGGGGCTTCAGCGAGGCCAGCGACAAGAACCTGGTCAAGCAGGCCAACCAGAGCGGCATGGATCTGCTGGCGGTGCTGAACAAGGATCTGTCGCGGCTGGACAAGATGGTGAAGTACCAGGAGGAGAGCTTCAACAGCCTCAAGGCGTATCTGGCGGACAAGCAGGACCTCATCCAGCGCACGCCCTATCGCTGGCCGGTGCGGGGCTTCCTGTCGTCCACCTTCGGTCCGCGCCTGGATCCGTTCACGGGTAGCCAGCGGATGCACGAGGGCATCGACATCGTGGCGCCCAAGGGCACGCCCGTGAAGGCCCCGGCTGACGGCATCGTGACGTTCTCCGGGGTGGACCCGAGTCTGGGCAACATGATCGTGCTGGACCACGGCTACGGCGTGATCACCCGTTACGGCCACCTCAATGCGTCCCTCGTGCGCGAGGGCCAGCGGGTCAAGCGGGGCGATACGATCGCGGTGGTGGGGACGACCGGCCGCAGCACGGGCCCGCACCTGCACTACGAGATCCGCATCAACGACGTCGCCATCAATCCGCTCAAGCTCCTCATCAACTGACGCTCCGGCGCCGCCCGCCGGGGCGGCGCGGTGCCGCAACGCTTCGCTTTCAGCTCGACCAGGGGTAGCCGGCCCGGCCCCGGCGCGACTGTCCGCGCGGTGCGATGGGTGGGCCCGGGTGCTGCACATCGCGGACGTTCCCCCTCATTCTGGAGCCTCGGTATGCAGGACGAATCGGAGCGCCTGGAGCGCTGGCACGGCAAAGTGGCGCTCGTGACCGGTGCGTCGGCGGGGATCGGCCATGCCGTTGCGTTGGCACTGGCGGGCATCGGGATGCGCGTAGCCATCACGGCCCGGCGCGCCGAGCGGCTGGAAACGCTGCGCAACGAGCTGACCGCTCACGGCGCCGAGGTGCTGGCCGTGGCGGCGGACCTGGCCACGCCGCAGGGCCCGGGCGAGGTGTTCGCGCGGGTGCGCGAGACCTGGGGGGGCGTGGACGTGCTGGTCAACAACGCGGGGCTGGGTCACCGCGTGCCCGTTTCCGAGGCGGATTGGGAGCACCTGCAGCCCCTGCTTGATCTCAACGTGCGCGCCGCCACGCTGTGCATGCAGGAGGCCCTGCGCGATATGCAGGGCAAGCAGGATGCAGCCATCATCAACGTCTCGTCGGTGGCGGGCCACCGCGTGCCGCCGGGACACGGCGCCACATTCTATGCCGCGACCAAGCACGCGCTCAAGGCCATCACCGACGGTCTGCGGATGGAACTCGTGCGCAAGCACAGCCCGGTGAAGATCGGCATGCTCTCGCCCGGCATGGTGGAATCCGAGTTCCACGACGTGGCCACGCCCGGCGGGCGTGCCGGGGGCTACGAGTTCCCGCCGCTCAAGGCGGAAGACATCGCGGACGCCCTGCTCTACATGCTCTCCGTGCCCCGCCGTGTGCAGATTCACGACATCGTGCTGCGCTCGGTGCACCAGCCGCACTAGGTTCGGTCAGGCATTAATTTTCGGGTTTGCGGAGGAGGGAGGCACTGCCTCCCTCCTCCGCACCTCCTCCCTCTGGTAGGGGCCAGCGGCCCCTACACCCCTGCACGAATGGGGTCCAGGGGGCTTGCTCCCTGGCGGGGGTTCCAAGGGGGCAGCGCCCTCTTGGGCCGTGACCTCATCCGAAAACCAAGCCTTGTCGCTCTTCTAGATTCTGTCTGGAAACGGGTTTCCAAGCGGCTGGGCGGTAAGCAAACCAGGGAATTTCAATGCGGGGGCCGAGGGGCCCCCGCACCCCCAATAAGTCTCCTGACCCAGGCCGGCGCGGTTCTGCCCACACATGGCGTTGAGGGAGCCTCGTTCCCTTCGTCCCGGTTTCCTGGCTCAGGCATGCAGCGAGGGCTCCAGGGCGTCCAGCGTGGGCAGCATGCCCAGCGAGCGTGGCTCGCGCTCGATGCAGTGCACCAAATGGCGGGTCACCGCGCGCTCCAGCTCCTCCAGCACCAGCCGCGTCGGGCGCACGACCGCGCCATCCGCACCGCGGCGCCAGTTCTCCAGGAAGGCCAGGCTGGCCGGGGATACCACCAGGCGATGGGGATCGGACGAGGCGCAGTCCGGGCAGCGCACGCCGCCTTCGCGCACGTCGAACTGGTACGGGGCCTCGTAGACGGGGACGGCCCGCTCGTTCTCCTCCCGGAGCAGCGATGCCCCGCAATGGCAGCAGCGCGCCCAGTCCGGCAGATAGCCCAGCAATTGCAGGAAGTGCAGCTCGAAGCGCAGCCGCAGCAGCGGCAGGCGGCGGGCCGGGCCGGGCTCGCAGAGCGCCTCCACGCTCTCCGCGAGCAGGGTGAAGTAGGGCTCGGCGCCCGCGGGGTCGATGGGGATGAGGTCCATCAGTTCCGCGAAGTACCCGGCGTAGAGGAACTTGTGATAGTCCCCCTGCAGGTAGAGATACGGGGGCAGGGGATCGCACTTGCGGATGCTCACCAGCCCGCCCTGGCCGCGCTCCGTGTAGTACATCACACCGCGGCTGAAGGGCTCGAAGTTGCCCACGCCGCGGCTGGTCAGCTTGCGCGAGCCCTTCGCGATCCCCCGCAGCCGGCCGGCATCGCGGGTCAGGAAAGTCACCAGCCGGTCGCGCTCCAGGTAGTCCTGATTGCGCAGGATGATGCACTCGGAGGAAACGAGTTGCATGATGCGGCGTTATATAAGAAGAAGGCACGGCGCGCGGACCACGGGGCGGCCGCCGGTGGCTCTCTTACCCCCGTTTCGGATATACTGCCGATACTGCCATGCCACCCACCTACATGCACTCAGAGATGGCCGACGACCGCTATCGCTACAACGACTTTACGCTGGACAAGATCCGCAACCGGCAGGAGGCGCGCGTGGTCGCCTCCATGCGAGACCTTCTGCCCGGCGCGGAGGACTTCTGCGGGTGTCGGTTGTGCGTGGAGGATGTGTACGCCATCGCGCTGAACGAACTGCCTTCGCACTATGTGCAGTCCGGCTCCATGGTGCTGCGCAAGAATCCCCCCACGGACGAGGATATCCGGCGGGCGGTGCAGGATGCGCTGGACAAGGTGCGCGTGCGGCCCAACCACCCGGAGTAGTCGCGGGCGTGGTGCGCGGCCGCCCTCAGGCCACGCCCAGGTTGCGCCGCTTCAGGTAGGCGATGGCGTCCCGCAGCTCGGCGGCCTTCTCGAACTCCAGCTCCTTGGCGGCCGTCAGCATCTCCTTTTCCAGGCGCTTCACCTGCGCCATCACGTCCGTTTCCACCGTTACGTTGGGGAAGGGCTCCGCCACCTTGAGCTCCTCCGCCGGGCCCAAGCGTTCGGCGATGGCCCGCACGGTGGCCCGCGGCGTGATGTGGTGTTCCTCGTTGTAGCGTGTCTGCAGTTCGCGCCGGCGATTGGTCTCGTCGATCACCTCGCGCATGGACAAGGTGATGGTGTCCCCGTAGAAGATCACGCGGCCCTTGGGATTGCGGGCGGCCCGGCCGCAGGTCTGCAGCAGTGAGCGCCGCGAGCGCAGGTAGCCCTCCTTGTCCGCATCCAGGATGGCCACCAGGGAGACCTCCGGCAGGTCCAGACCCTCGCGCAGCAGGTTGATCCCCACCAGCACGTCGAAGACCCCCAGCCGCAGATCGCGCAGGATCTCGTCACGCTCCAGCGTGTCGATCTCCGAGTGCATGTAGCGCACCCGCACGCCCAGCTCTTCGTAGTAGCGGGCCAGGTCCTCCGCCATGCGCTTGGTGAGCGTGGTCACCAGCACCCGTTCCTTGGCGGCGGCGCGCAAGCGGATCTCCTCCAGCAGGTCGTCCACCTGCCCCCCTACCGGGCGCACCTCGATCTCCGGATCGAGCAGGCCCGTGGGACGGATGATCAGCTCCACCAACTCGCCCCCGCTGTGCTCCAGCTCGTAGGGGCCCGGCGTGGCCGAGACGTAGATGCTCTGCTGGATTCGCGCCTCGTACTCCTCGAACTTGAGCGGGCGGTTGTCGATGGCGGACGGCAGCCGGAAGCCATACTCCACCAGCGTGGACTTGCGCGAGAAGTCACCCTTGTACATCGCCCCGATCTGCGGAATCGTGACGTGGCTCTCGTCGATGAACAGCAGCGAGCCCTTGGGGAAGTAGCTGAGCAGGGTGGGGGGGGCACTCCCCGGTGTGCGGCGCTGGATGATGCGGCTGTAGTTCTCGATGCCCTTGCAGGTGCCCGTCTCCTCCAGCATCTCGATGTCGAACAGCGTGCGCTGCTCCAGGCGCTGGGCTTCCACCAGCTTGTTGGAGGCGCGGAGCTGCATCAGGCGCTCGCGCAGCTCATCGCGGATCAGGTTCACCGTGTCCGGCAGCTCGTCCGGCGGCTGCACGTAGTGGGTAGCGGGGTAGATGCCCACCTTGCTGAGCAGCTCGATCTTGGTGCCGCGCATCGGATCGATGCGGGAGATGGCTTCCACCTCGTCCCCGAACAGCTCGACCCGGATGGCTTCGTCCGCGTCCGCGGGGAAGATCTCCACCACGTCGCCTCGCACGCGGAACGTGCCGCGGTGGAAGTCGTAGTCGTTGCGGGTGTACTGGCTCTCCACCAGCCGGGCGATGAGCTGCTGGCGCTCGATGGTGTCCCCCACCATGAGGAAGATCACCATGCCCCGGTAGGTCTCCGGCGAGCCGATGCCGTAGATGCACGACACGCTGGCCACGATGATGACGTCCTCCCGCTCGAACAGCGCGTTGGTGGCCGCCAGCCGCATGCGGTCCAGCTCGTCGTTGATGGAGGAGTCCTTCTCGATGTAGAGGTCCTTGCGCGGGACGTACGCCTCGGGCTGGTAGTAGTCGTAATAGCTGACGAAGTACTCCACCGCGTTGTGCGGGAAGAAGGCCTTGAACTCCTGGTAGAGCTGCGCGGCCAGCACCTTGTTGGGCGCCACCACCAGCGTGGGGCGCTGCAGGCGCTGGATCACGTTCGCCATCACGAACGTCTTGCCCGAGCCCGTGATGCCCAGCAGCACCTGATGGCCCGTGCCGGCGCTCCAGCCCTCCACGAGGGCATCCACGGCCTGGGGTTGGCTGCCCGCGAGGTCGAACTTGGCTTCGATCTGGAACTGCGGCATGACCTGTCTGGCGCTGACGGTGGGCCCGGCGGCGTATCGGGCGAACAAATATCCCCCAGGATAGCAGCGGCCCGACGGAGGGACAAACGGGAAAGACAGGGGAGTGGGGCGCCGGTCTGCGACCGAAAGCCTGCGATTTGTGTCCGCTATGCTACGTCCACCATATCGGCCTCGACGGCCTCCACGGCCAGCACCGGATCGGGCAGGGGCTTGCCGGCTTCGCGGAGTGCCTCCAGGTGCCCCGACACGGCCTCGGCAGCGTGCTCGCGGAGCGCTTCGAGGGTGTCGCCTTGCGTGAAGCAGCCTGGTAGCTCCGGGAACGACGCCCAGTAGCCGCCTTCTTCCGCCTCGTGCACCACCATCGCTATCTTGCGCTTCATGGCTGCTCCGCTTTGGCTACTCCAGTCCTGCCTGCTTCAGAATCGCCCTGGCAAGCCCGGTGCCGAGGTCTCCCTTGTGCACCGGCACGGTGATGATGAACGGGTGATCCGCGTGTTTGAAATGGCGATGACTGCCCTTCTGGCGCACCTCAATCCAGCCTCCACGCTCAAGGCGCCGAATCAGCTCCCGTGCGGTCATTGGCATACATTAGCAGCGGCCCGACGGAGGGACAAACGGGAATCGCACTTCCCGGCGGCGGGGCAAACGCCATCATCAGGCTATGGAGCCCGTGAGACGGCGGCCACGCGATGCGGGAAAAAGACGATGCCCCCGGGCGCCGGAAAAAGGAGGGAAAACCAGCCCGCAGGGGCATCGAATCTGTAGGAGAGGAACAGATACCCGTGAAACGAAATTCCCACCAACTGGGTTCCCAAATGACGGACCGCCGTCAGGCTCACTGGGATGGCCTGTGAGCAGGCGCTACGCTGCCGCTTGCACCTTGCGCAGGAAATCTTGCAGCAGCCGCAGCAGTTGCCGCGGGGCCTCGCTGGGGATCATGTGCCCGGTCGCGGGCAGCAGCTCGTAGCGCGCGCCGGTCACCGCGTCCGCGATGGCCTTGCCCGCGCGCGGGGGCGTCATGCGGTCGGCCGCGCCGGCCACCACCAGCGTGGGGCATTGCACCTCGGCCGCCGCCGCCGCGCCGTCCCAGGCATCGCAGACGGCGAAGTCGCGGTGCAGCACGTCGGCGCTGCACGCGGCGATGAGTGCCGCGCCGGAGCCCATCATCCAGTTGCCGGGCGTGGGGGCGTGCCCCAGATGCGCGGGCTTGCCGTGGGCGAAGGCCGTGATGAAGTCGACGGCCCGCGGCTTGTCCTCGGTGGTGTCGCGCAGCAGCTCCGGGCTCACCTTCATGGTCAGCCCGCTGGCCAGCAGTGCCAGGGCGGTGACGCGCTCCGGCTGCCGCGCGGCCAGCTCCAGCGCGATGCAGGCGCCCAGGGAGTGCCCGACCAGCGCGGCGCGCGGCAGGCCCGCAGCCTCCAGGAAGGCCGCCACCCAGTCCGCATAGTCCGCCACCGCCTCCAGGCCGGGCACGTCCTCGCTGCGGCCATGACCGGGCAGGTCCAGCGCGGCCACGTTGAAGCCGTGATGCGCCAGGGCGCGGGACTGCTGCTGCCACAGCGTGTGGTCACCCCCCGCGCCGTGCAGGAAGGCCACGGCCGGACGAGCAGGGTCCCAGGCCACGCCGCCGTCGTGGCAGTAGGCGCGATGGCCGTTTAAGTCGAGCGTCGTCATGCCGCTAGCCCCGCTGCGAGCGCTTGAGGGCGCGGTCCAGGTCGTCCACCAGGTCCTGCGGGTCTTCCAGGCCCACGGAGAGGCGCACCATGTCCTCGGTGACGCCGCCCTCGGCCATGGCCTCCGGCGACATCTGCTGGTGTGTGGTGCTGGCGGGGTGAATTACGAGGCTCTTGGCGTCGCCCACATTGGCGAGGTGGCTGAACAGCTCCAGCGTCTCGATGAAGCGCGCGCCGGCGGCGCGGCCGCCCTTGATTCCGAAGGTGAAGATGGCCCCGGCGCCGCGCGGCAGATAGCGCTCGGCCAGCTTGCGCGAGGGCGAATCGGGCAGCTCCGGGTAGTTGATCCAGCTTACCGCCTCGTGCTCGGAGAGGAACTTCACGATGCGCCGCGTGTTCTCCACGTGCCGCGCCATGCGCAGCGGCAGCGTCTCCAGGCCCTGCAGCAGGTTGAACGCGCTGTTGGGGCTCAGGCTGGCCCCGAAGTCGCGCAGGCCCTCCAGGCGGGCCTTCATGCAGAAGGCCAGCGGCCCGAACTCTTCCGCAAAGACGACACCGTGGTAGCCCTCGTAGGGCTCGGTGAGCTGTGGGAACTTGCCCGAGGCGGCCCAGTCGAAGCGCCCGGCGTCCACCAGTGCGCCGGCGATGGTGGTGCCATGGCCGCCGATGAACTTGGTGGCCGAGTGCATCACCAGATCCACCCCCCACTCGATGGGGCGGCACAGGTAGGGCGTGGCGAAGGTGCTATCCACCAGCAGCGGCAGCCCCGCCTCGTGGGCGATGGCGGCCACGGCCTCCAGGTCCATCACGTTGATCTGCGGGTTGCCGATGGTCTCCCCGAACACCAGCCGCGTCTTGTCCGTGATGGCGCGGCGGAAGTTCTCCGGGTCGGTCGGGTCCACGAACACCGTGCGGATGCCGAAGCGCGGCAGCGTGTTGGCCAGCAGGTTCTGCGAGCCGCCATAGAGCGAGGCGCTGGAGACGATCTCCTGCCCCGCATCCACCAGTGTGAGGATGGCCAGGCACAGCGCGGCCTGCCCGGAGGCGGTGCCGATGGCCCCCACGCCGCCCTCCAGCGCGGCGATGCGCTCCTCGAACACGGCCACGGTGGGGTTGGAGATGCGGCTGTAGATGTAGCCCGCCTGCTCCAGGTTGAACAGCCCCGCCGCGTGCTCCGTGTCCTCGAACACGAAGGACGTGGTCTGGTAGATGGGCACGGCGCGGGCACCCGTGGCCGGGTCCGGCCGCTGTCCCGCGTGCAGCGTCAGCGTGTCGAACTTGTAGGTCAGCTCGTTGGCCATGGCGGTGGGTACCTGGCGGATCGAAAGGGGACGCGCGCCGGCGCGGTTCAGGCTGCGGCGCCTGGGAAGGCCTCGGCCTCCTCCACGTAGCGCTGGGCGGCGGAGGAGCGGTACAGCGCGTGGGCCTCCTCCCGCGCCACGGGCTGATGCTGGAAGACGTGCGGCGACCGGGCCGGCGGCACCTGCTCCCCGCCGTCCTCCGGCAGCGCCATCACACACACGCGATAGCCGCCCTCGGCATCGCGGTAGAGCTGGGTGGTGGTGTCCTCGCCCAGGGTCTCGGAAAGCAGTGTCTCATTCATGGCTTTAGCTCCTCCCGGCTGGGGTTGCCCGCTGACGGCGCACAGTATGGCATGGCAGGGCAGCCTTGCCCAGCGGGGGCGAGCTCCGCCCCGCACGCGCCAAGCAGGCGCGAGGCAACGGGCGGATATCATTTCGAGCGCAGCGAGAAATCTGCTGTTGTGTCCGCCCCGCTCAGTCGTCGCAATGCTCCCCCGCCAGCCCCTCGCGGCCCTCCTTGAGCAGCCAGGGCACCATGGCCAAGGCCGCGGCGGGGTCCATCCACCACCAGCCCAGCAGCGCGTTGGCCCCCAGCCCGAGCAGCAGCACGGCGGAAAGATAGGAGCAGGCCAGGGTCTCCTTGGCCTCGGCACGCAGGGCGCTGCTGTCCAGTCGGGCGGCGGCGCGCAGCTTGGCCCAGGCCACCAGCGGCATGATGACCAGCGACGCCGCCGCCAGCGCGATGCCCGGCAGGCTGCGCGCGGGGGCCTCGCCCGCCCACAGCGTCCAGCCCGCGTCCGCGGTCACGTACAGCGCCAGCCCGATGAACGTGGCGCCCACCAGCCGCAGCACGAAGCGCTCGCTGCGCTCCACCGCCTCGTGATCGGCCCCGGCCCACTCGCGCGAGAGGCGCCAGAACAGCGCCAGCGCGGCGGCCAGCTCGATCAGGCTGTCCAGCCCGAAGCCGAGCAGGGAGATGCTCTCCGCCCGCTCCCCGGCCCACAGGGCCACGCCCGCCTCCACGGCGTTGTAGGCCATGGTGGCGCCCACCAGCCAGAGCGCGATGCGCATCCAGCGCGCGGCATCGGGTGGGGTGGCGGACACGGTCGGCGTATCGTGGGCCATTGACTGCGGACGCTGCATGGCGAATCGCAAAGCTGGGGTGAACGGGTCAGACGGTGCGGCGGCGGGCCTTGAACACGCGGTACAGGTACGCCAGCGAGGGGAACAGCACGACCGCCCCCGCCAGCACGGCGGCCAGCAGCGCCGCCAGCACGGCGGGCGGCGCGGCGGCGCTGTCCACCGTGAGATCCGGCGCCACCAGGAACGGATACTGCGCCAGCGCCCAGCCCCACAGGATGAGCACGGCCTCGGCCACGGCCAGCAGGCGGGCCAGGGCGAAGCGCCGCCGCCACAGGGCCCACACGGTGCCCAGGGTGGCCGCTGCGGCCAGCAATTGCAAGGGAAGGCCCCACCACGCCGCGGCCATGCGGAAGCCGATCATGGGCGCGCCGGTGGTGGAGAGCGCCAGGCTGGCCAGGGCCAGCAGCACCAGCACCGCCTGCGCCACCAGCGCGCGCAGCCGGAAGTCGTCCTGCAGCGGCCGCTGGTCGGTCTCCAGGGTCAGGTACACCGCCGCCAGGAAGGCGAACAGGGCCAGCGCGAACAGGCCCACCGTGAACGGGTACAGGCCCAGCCACGACGAGACGTAGTCCGTCTGCACCCGGCCCGTGGCGGTATCCACGCGGATGGTGCCCGACGTGACGGCGCCCACGATCACGCCCAGCATGACGGGCGAGACCACGCTGGAGCCGGCGAAAAGCACCGCCCAGCGCCGGCGGGTGCGCTGCTCCCGCACGTCGTAGGTGCGGAACACGAAGGCCGAGCCGCGCATCACGATGCCCAGCAGCAGCAGCACCAGCGGAATGTGCAGGGCGATGGAGATGGTCGCGTAGGCCTTGGGGAAGCCCATGAACAGCAGCACGATCACGAAGATCAGCCAGACGTGGTTGGCCTCCCAGATCGGCGCGATGGCGTGCGCGATCGTATCGCGCTGGGCTTGGCGGCGCGGGCCGCTGGCGAAGATGTCCCAGACCCCGCCGCCAAAGTCCGCCCCGCCGGACAGCACGTAGAGCGTGAGTCCGCCGAAGAGAATGGCGGCGACCAGCGTTTCCAGCGAAGGCATGGCTCCTCCCTCGGCGCTCAGGCCTGCGGCCAGTTGGGGCCGCGCGGGCTCTGGAAGACCTGCTGGCGCATCAGCACCGTCACGATGATGCCCAGAAACACGTACACGGCGGTGAACAGCACCAGTCGCAGCGGCAGGTAGGGCACGGGCGTGACGGCGTCCGCCGTGCGCATGATGCCGTAGATGATCCAGGGCTGGCGGCCCACCTCGGTCACCGTCCAGCCCGCCTCGATGGCCAGCATGCCCAGCGGGCCGCAGAGGATCACCAACCACAGGAACCAGCGCTGCGCCGGCAGGCGGCCGGAGCGCCAGCGCAGCCACGCCCCCAGCACCGCCACGGCGGCCAGCAGCGTCCCGATGCCCACCATCACCTGGAAGGCCCAGTGCACGACGCCGACCGGCGGGCGCTCATCGCGGGGCCAGTCCTTCAGGCCGCGCACGGTGGCGGTGGGATCGTTGAAGGCCAGCAGGCTCAGCGCATAGGGCACGGGGACGGCGTAGCGGGTCACCTCCGCCGCTTCGTCCGGCCAGCCGCCCAGCAGGATCGGCGCGCCGGCCTCGGTGGTCCAGTGGGCCTCCATGGCGGCCAGCTTGATGGGCTGGCGGTGGGCCACGTCCTTGGCACTGAAGTCGCCCGTGATGGGGCCCACCAGCGCGGCCACTCCGCCCACCACCAGCGCAATGGCGTAGGCGCGGCGGTGGAAGGGATTGTGCGGATCGCGCAGCAGCATCAGCGCGTGCACCGCCGCCACGGCGAAGCCCAGGGCGATGAACGTGGCCACGGTCATGTGCAGCACCTGGCTCAGGGCGGCGGGATTGAACATCGCCGCCAGCGGCCGCACGTTGACGGGCCGGCCGTCCACCAGGTCGAAGCCGCTGGGCGCGTTCATCCACGCATTGGCCATCACCACGAACACGCCGGAGATCATGCTGCTCACCAGGATCACCCACCCGGCGAACCAGTGCAGGCGCGGCGTGACGCGCTCCCAGCCGTAGATGTAGATGCCCAGGAAGATCGCCTCCAGGAAGAACGCGAAGCCCTCCAGGGAGAACGGCATGCCGATCAGGGCGCCGGCGTAGGACATGAAGTAGGGCCACAGCAGCCCCAGCTCGAAGGACAGCACCGTGCCCGAGACGGCTCCCACGGCGAACATGATGGCCGTGCCCTTGAGCCAGCGTCGGGTCAGCTCCAGGTACACCGGCTGCCGCGTGCGCAGCCATAGGCCCTCGGAGATCACCATCAGCATGGGCATACCGATGCCGACCACCGCGAAGATGATGTGAAAGCCCAGCGAGATGCCCATCAGGAGGCGGGCGGCGAGCAGATCGCTCACGGGCGTGCTCCATTGGCGGGGTGGATGGCGCTCCCCCCACTCTGGCACGGTCTCCATCCGGTGGAAACCCTGCCGTGCAAGAGCGCACTTGAACTCAGCGGGCGGGCGTCAGCCAGCGCGCGCAGGGGCCGGGCAGCGCGAAGGCCGGGTCGCTCAGCAGCGCGAACAGGGCCTCCCGCAGCCGGGCGGGCGCTTCGCGCAGGGGCGGACCGCCCGGCAGCAGCGCCCGCGGGGCCAGGCCCAGGCCGCCGTACCAGATGAAGGCGGAAATCCATACGGGCATGTGCGCCGTGGGCTCCAGCGGGGCGCCACCGCCCACCCTGCGCAGGCCGGCCAGCTCGGAGCCCTCCGGCGGTACGGGCGCGTTCAGGCCGCCCGGCCAGAGCACCGTGCCCGGGCGCGTCCGCCAGCCGCGCGACCAGCGCACATAGCCGTCCAGCAGCAGCGCCACCTGCCGCCCGGTGAGGCGGCCCTGCACCAGCCGCTCGTCGAAGGGCAGCCAGCGCACCAGGTGCGCCAGTCGTACCGGCTCCCCAACCTCGTCCCGGGGCGGAGCGACGAAGCGCCAGGCCGGCAGCAGCGAGAGTGTGCGCGCGGGGTCGGCGCTTGGCACGGTCAGCCGCGCCGCCGCCGCGTGACTCAGCGCGCCGGCACAGCGCTGGAACTCGGTCTTGCGCGGCACGGCACGGAAGCACACGCGGGTGGGCGCGGCCAGGCGCTCGCGGGTGCGCCGCAGCGCGCGGCCCTCCAGCGCCAGCGCCGCGGGATCGGGCGCGTCCGCCGCGGGCAGCGTTCGGCGGCGCACGTCCTGCACCGCCCAGCGGCCGTCGCGCTCCGCCAGCCGCAGTGTGACCACCGCCAAGCCGTTGCCGCGCGCGCCGGGTTCCACCACGGGCGTGCCGTAGGGCGTCTCGGCCCCGGACGGCGTGCGGGGACTTAGCCGCTGCGCATCGCCCGCCACGATCAGGTCAAAGCCCAGCCCCGCCTCCGCCACGCGACCCGCCGCGGCGAACAGCGGTGCACCGGCCCGCAGGGCCACGTCGCGGTCATAGGTGCTGTCCAGCCCGCTGTGGAACAGGCCGATCAGTACGTCCACGCGCTCCACGCGACGCAGCACGGAGGCCCAGCGGCGCGCGGCGGCCTCGACATCCGTGAACGTGACACCCTCCAGCCGGCGCGGGTCGCGCCCCAACACCGCGGCGGGGGTGGTCATGCCCACGATGCCCACGCGGATGCCGTGACGCTCCAGCACCGCGTAGGGCGGCAGCCGGGTGCCGCCGCTGGGCGTCCGCACGTTGGCCGCCAGCCACGCGAAGCGCGAGGCGGCCCGGGCGCGATCCAGCGCCGGCCAGCCCAGCGAGACGTCCACGTTGCCCAGGGCCATCGCGTCGTAGCCCAGGGCGTTCATCAGCGTGACGATGGGCGGGACGGCCGTGCCGGCCAGCGTGGCCGAGGGTGCGCCCTGCAGCGCGTCCCCCGCGTCCAGCAGGATCAGCTCCGGGTCCTCGGCGCGCAGGGCACGGATGCGCGGCGCCACATAGGCGAGTCCGGTCGGCCGGCGATCGGGATCCAGCGTGGCGGTGGTGATCCAGCCCTTCAGGTCGCCCGTGGCGGCGATGGTCAGCGTGCGCTCCGTGCCGGCCGGGATCAGCCGGGGCGCGCGCGACGACGCGAGCGGGGTCTCCGGCTCGCGCTCCGTGGCGGCGTGGGCCGCCGGCTCGCCCCTGGCCGTGCGCGGCTGGCCGCCGAGCGACAGCAGCGCCAGCGCCAGCATGACCGCCAGCCCCACCACCGGCCAGTGGCGCGCGGGCGGAGGGACTCGGTGCGCCGCCCCGCGATTTCGCTTGCCAGGTCCGGCGGCATTTTCTACCATGAGGGCCCATCCAGAAGGGTTCTGAGCGCTCCTGTAGTTAAACTGGATATAACGGCGGATTCCGATTCCGCTATTCCGGGTTCGAGTCCTGGCGGGAGCACTCGTCTGTCCGGCACGGCTCCAGATGGGCTTGGCACGGGCGGGAGCGGACTGGTCGAAGGCGGCTGCAGAAGCTATAAGCGGCGCCCCGGGGGACTGCGCCGTCGACGCATACGCCGGGAACGCCGACCTGTCAGCCGGAGCAACAGCGGAGGGCGAGCGGGATGCCGCGCCCTCCACCGCGACGAGCAGCCTGCCTACTGCGGAAAGACGGGCTTGGCCTCGGCGTAGGGCGCCGGCCAGACCACCCGCACCTTCTTGTCGATCACCTGCATCAGCGCCGCGCGGGCGTTCTCGTTCTGGCCGTCCGCACCGTACACGATCGGGCCCTGGGGCAGGATATGGTTCGTGTAGTGCGTCTTGGCCAGCGCATCGCGCACCGCCCCGCGGTCCGCCTTGCCGGCGCGCTCCAGCGCGTCCGCGAAGATGTAGACGGGCTGGTAGGCATACACGGCGTGGACGGGCATGTCCTCGTTGAAGCGCGCCTTGTAGGCCGCCATCACCCGCGTCGTGTGCGGATTGTTCGGGTTGGCGCGGTAGTTCCCGTCCATCACGTGGTTGCTGGCATCGCCGGCTTCCGCCACGAACTTGGTGTGGGAGTACGCCGCGTTGCCCAGCCCCACGATGCCCTTGGCCTGCACGCGCAGGTCACGCATGGTGCGCAGGGCGCGGATGCTGTCGTTGAAGTAGCCCGAGTGCATCACGATGTCCGACCCGGCGAACTTGATCTTGTTGATCTCCGTGGACACGTCCGTGGCGCGCGGCGAATAGGGCATGTCCAGCGCGATCTCCCAGCCGTGGTCGGGCGCGTACTTCTTCACCAGGGCGAAGAGCGACTGGCCGAACGCCGTGTTGTCGTGCAGGTAGCTGATGGTCTTGATCGAGGTGCCGCTCTGCTTGGCCACCGCGGCCAGGTAGTCCAGCGTCTGCCGGGTCATCTGGGTGCCGTCCGGCTGCGTGCGGAAGGTGTACTTGAAGCCCCGGCCCGTCACCTCGTCCGCCACGGCCACGGTGACCATGAACGGAATGTGATACTTCTCCGCCTCCTGCGTGGCCACCAGCGTCACGGCGCTCTGGTAGCAGCCGAAGACGGCCAGGCAGCCCGCCGAGTTGAAGCGTTCCATCTGGGTGATGGCCACTTCCGGCTTGCCCTCGGAGTCGCCATCGAGCAGCTCCAGCTTGGCGCCGCCCAGGGCCTTGATGCCGCCGGCCTTGTTGATCTCGTCCACCGCCATCAGCATGCCCTTGCGGAGCTGTCCGCCATCGAAGGCCAGGAAGCCCGTCAGCGGGTGGATGTGGCCGATCTTGATGGTGTCCGCGGCGGCCCCGCGCACAACGGCCGGAAAGCCCAGCGTGGACACTGCAGCAGCGGCCGCGGCACTCTGCCCGGCGCGCTTGAAGAACTCCCGCCGGCTGATGCCGCGCGGCGATCCCGATCCCTTTGTGCTCATGCGATTCCCTCCAATGCACTGGTGACGGTGGCGTGCGAGCTGTGAGCGACCCGGTCACTCCCGCGGCGAGTCTAGCGCATTTCGTGACAATCCCAAATCCGCATCGCATCCCAGCCGGGTCGGGCGCACGCGGTCACCCGTGACCCAGCTCGTGGGCGGCCTGCAGCCCCGCCAGACGGCCCAGCACGGTCGCCGTCAGCAGACCGTTGCCGGAGAGATAGCCCGCGCAGCCATCGCCGGAAATGCCCGCCGCCACGCCGCCCCCGGCGAACAGGTGCGCAATGGGCCGGCCGTCCGGCCGCAGCACCCGCGCATGGCTGTCCACCCGCAGCCCGCCCTGGGTGTGGAACAGGGCCCCGGTCACCCGCACGCCGTACAGCGGCGCCGTCAGCGGTGCCCCGAAGTCCCGGCGCCCGAAGGCGTCCGGCGCTTCGCCCCGCGCCGCGGCGTTGAACGCGGCCAGGGTCGCCTCCAGCGCTGTGGGCGGGATGCGCAGGGCCTCCGCCAGCGCGCTGGGAGACTCGCCACGCCGCACGGCGCCCACCTCGCGGCACTGGCGGAAGTCCTCGAAGGCCTCCAGGGCATCGTGGATGCGCTGGTCGAAGATGGCGCAGGCCAGCCCCTCCGGCTGGGCCAGCACGTCCAGGGCGTGCTCCGAGTAGCCGTGGTACTCGTTGCAGAAGCGCTCGCCCCGCAGGTTCACGTGGCAGCCGCCAGTGGCGATGAGCGCCCAGGTGAGCAGCACGCCGTGCGGGTGCGCCACCTGCCCGTGGGCCTGGTAGGCGCCCATGTGCTCCGTGGCCGCGCCCAGGGCCATGCCCCAGCGGATGCCCTCGCCCGTGTTGCCCTCGTGGCCCATGTACAGGGCGTCGGCCATCTCGGGAATGTAGCGGCGCAGCAGCTCGCGGTTGGCGCCGAAGCCGTTGCAGGCCAGCACCACCTTGCCGGCGCGCACCAGCGAGGGCGGCTGCCCGGCGATCTGCACCCGCGCCCCCCACACCGCGCTGTCTGCACGGCTCGCCACAAGCTGTTCCACGCGCGCACCCGTGGCCAGCTCCGCCCGACCCTGGCGCGTCAGCGCCTTGCGCAGCCCGGCCACCAGCGCGGTGCCCTTGCGGCTGGGCGGCGCATGGATGCGGTGCCGCGAGAAGCCCGGGTAGAGGAAGTCCGTCACCACGTCCAGCACGACGCCGTGGGACGCCGCCAGCCAGTCCACCAGCGGCCCCGATTCGCGGCACAGGTGCAGCACGCGGGCGGGGTCGCTCTGCCGGCCGTTCTTGCGCAGGATATCCTCGGCCATCCCCTCGGGCGAGTCCTCGATGCCCGCCGCGCGCTGCGAGCGTGTGGCCGCGGCCGGAATCATGCCCTGGCTGAGGTTGGAGTTGCCGCCCGGCGCGCGGGATTTCTCCAGCACGAGCACGCTGGCGCCCGCCTCGGCGGCGGCCAGCGCCGCCGTGAGGCCGCAGGCCCCGCCCCCCACCACCAGCACCTCCGTCTCCACCTCGGCCGCGGGCGGCGCGGCGGGGTCGATCCAGTCGATCAGGCCATTGTCCATGGGCAGCAGCCGGCGCGTGCCGGCTCGATTCGGCTTCGTTTCGCAGATTTCCTCAAATACCTCGCCAGACCGCTCCCATGGCGGCTTGGCGCCACCCACAGCATCGCACGTGAGCGCCCGCAGCGCAGCGGCAAAATGCGGACAAATGTGGGCCGAACGTCCTGATACCCGCCGCCTGCGGGCCCACGGCCGGGCTCTGCCGGGAGCTGGCCCGGATTTCGCTGCGCCAAGCCGTCTGTCATTCCGAGGCACGCTCCGCGGGCCGAGGAATCTGCTTTGTCGCGGACACAGCGGATTCCTCGCTATGCTCGGAATGACCTCGTCCGGAAGCGGGCGGGACGATCCCTCGCGCTGCCGGAGCGACCCTGGTCTGGCGTCCCGGAGACACCGGCAGGAATTCGGGGGAACACGTTCCCCCGAACCCCCTGTCTGGGCGGCAGTGGCTGACTCGCCAGCCGCTGCCGGGAAAACGGGTTCCAAGGGCCTTCGACCCTTGGCGGGGTGGTCAGGGGCGGAGCCCCTGACGCGGCCAGACACGTCGGCGAATCTTCAACTTACGCGCGGGACCCGACCCTAGCGCTTCAGGCCGTACGGGCGGCGCAGGTATTGGCCGGTGGGCTTGCCCACCACGTTGCCGTCCTCGCAGACAAGCGTGCCGCGCACGTAGGTCTGGCGCACGCGGGCGTGCAGTTCCTGGCCCTCGAAGGGCGTGTAGCCCTGGCCGGACTCCGATTCGGCCGCGCGCACGGTGAAGTTCGCGTCCGGATCCACCAGCGCCAGGTCGGCATCGTAGCCCACGGCGATATCCCCCTTGCCCAACAGGCCGTAGCGGCGCGCCGGATTGGCGCTGGTCAGCTCGGCCATGTGGTTGTAAGACATGCCGCGCTTGCTGCCCTCGCTCACGAGCCCGGGCAGCAGGTATTCCGTGCCGCCGAAGCCGGCCTTGGCCATCCAGATATCGTCCGGGTGCGCCGCGTCCCACTTCAGCTCGGACGAGCAGCAGGCGTGGTCGCTCACGACCCAGTCCACGTTGCGGGCCAGCACCTGCTCCCACAGGTACTCCACGTCCTCGCGGGGGCGGATGGGCGGGTTCACCTTGGCCTGCACCTGGGTGGGGGTGTCGATGTCCAGCAGCAGGTGCCCGATGGTCACCTCGCGCCGGAAGTTGATATGCGGAAACACCCGCTGCATGGTGAGCGCCGCCTCCAGCGCCTTGCGGGAGCTGAGGTGCAGCAGGTTGATGTTCACGCAGTTGGTCTCGTTGGCCAGGTACGAGGCCACCCACACCGCCAGGCCCTCCGAGTGTGGCGGGCGGGCGGCACTGTAGGCGGCCAGCCCCTTCAGCTTGCCCTCGCGCTCCACGCGCTCGGTGTAGGCGGTCATGATCTCCGCCAGCTCGCAGTGCAAGCTCAGGCTCAGGTACTCGGCCAGGGCGGGGTTGTTCTCCATCGCCCGCGTCAGCCCGCGCATGATGAACTCGAAGTGCGCGAAGTCGTAGCGCTCCCCGTCCTCCAGCATCAGGAAGTCCCGCTGCTGGGTGGAGCGGCCGTGCAGGCCGTGGCTGCCATAGAACATGAAGATCTTGAACGACGTCACCCCGTGCAGCTTGGCGAGGGACTCGATCTCGTCGATGTGCCGCCCGTGGATGGGTGCCAGGTGATAGGCGTAGTCCACGTGGTAGCGGCCTTCGGATAGGCGCAGCACCTCCGGGTAGAACTCGGCGTAGGGCCCGCCTCGGTTCAGGTAGTACTGCCCGGTGCGGAAGTACGTGAGCATGGTGGTCACGCCGCCCTGGGCCGCGGCGCGGCTCTCCGTGACGGCGTCCTGCTCCAGCGGGCTGTAGATGCCCGCGTGCGTGTGCGCATCCACCACGCCGGGGAAGGCCAGCAGGCGCTTGCCGTCCACCACCTCCTTCGCCTCGCCCGGGGCGATCTCCGGGGCGATGTGGGCGAAGCGGCCGTCCTTGATCGCGAGGTCCAGCAGGTCCACGGCCGTGCGGTGGGGCCGCACGACGCGCACGTTCTTGATCAGCTTGTCATAGCGGGGCGCGGCGGACATAATGCGCGGGGGCCTCCTGCCGGGAGCGGGTTGGGCTGTCGCCGGGAGCGCGGTCGGGAGCCCGCCGCGCGTGCTTCGTGGCTGCGCAGGCGGCCGCCGATCGGCCACCAGGGAGCGCAGCGCGCTCATTGTCGACAGAGCGTCCCGGCATTGTCAATGCGCGGCCTCCGGGCCGGTGCCAACCGCAGCAGACGGCACAACGGAGCGGGCATGAATCACAGGGTGGGGGTGCTGCTGGGCATCGCCGCGGTGGCGCTGCTGCTCCTGCCCCAGGTGGCCAGCCCGACGGTGCTGCACCTCGCGGTCATCGTGTGCTTCTACGCGTTCCTCGGCCAGGCCTGGAACATCCTGGGCGGCTACGCGGGCCAGTTCTCCTTCGGGCACGCCGCGTTCTTCGGGATCGGCGCCTACACCTCCACCCTGCTCTACCTGCACCTGGGCGTGAGCCCCTGGCTGGGCATGCTGGCCGCGGGGGTGGCGGGCATGGCCTTCGGCCTGGTCAGCGGCTTCCTCAGCTTCCGCTACGGCCTGCGCGGGCCCTACTTCGCGCTGGTGATGCTGGCCTTCGCGGAGATGTTGCGCATCGTTGCGGAAAACTGGGGCGCCGTGGGAGGCTCGGTGGGCGTGCTGGTGCCGCTGCTGGGCAGTGCACCGCTGCAGTTCCAGTTCGCCTCCAAGCGCTCGTTCTACTACATCATCCTGGCGCTGCTGGCCGGTGCGACGCTGCTCGTCTGGCGCATCGGGCGCTCGCGGCTGGGCTACTACCTGCTGGCGATCCGGGAGAACGAGGAGGCCGCGGAGGCCCTGGGCGTGAATGCCTTCCGCTACAAGATGGCGGCGATGGCCATCAGCGCGTTCCTCACGGCGATGGGCGGCACCTTCTATGCGCAGTACCTGCTGTACATCGACCCGGAGATCACCTTCGGCACCACGGTCTCCATCGAGATCCTGCTGCGGCCCGTCATCGGCGGGGCGGGCACGGTGTTCGGGCCGATTCTGGGCTCGCTGGTGCTCACGCCCTTCTCCGAGATCGCCAAGAGCCTGTTCCGGGGCTTCATCGGCGTACACCTGATGATCTTCGGCGCGATCCTGGTGGCCGTGATCATCTTCCTGCCCCAGGGCATCATGGGCCTGCTGGATTCCTTGTGGCGCCGCTACGGCGGCGGGGGAGGCGCGCGATGAGCGAGGTGCTGCTGCACACCGAGGGCCTCACGCGCCGCTTCGGGGGCCTGCTGGCCATCGATCACGTGGATCTGGAAGCGCGCCAGGGCGAGGTGCTGGGGCTGATCGGCCCCAATGGCGCGGGCAAGACCACGCTGTTCAACCTCATCGCCGGCACCCACGAGCCCAGCGCGGGCAGCATCGTCTTCCGCGGCGAGTCGCTGGTGGGCCTGGCGCCCCACGAGGTGTGCAAGCGCGGCCTCACGCGCACGTTCCAGATCACGAAGCCCTTCCAGCACCTCACCGTGCTGGACAACGTGATGGTGGGCGCCTTCAACGTCACGCGCCACCCCGCCGAGGCCCGCGCGCGGGCACAGGAGACGCTGGCCTTCTGCGGACTGGAGGCCCGGGCGGACCGGGCGGCGGGCACGCTCTCCGTGCCGGAGCGCAAGCGCCTGGAGCTGGCCCGCGCCCTGGCCACGGCGCCGAAGCTGCTGCTTTTGGACGAGGTGATGGCGGGGCTCAATCCGCGCGAGCACGACACCATGATCGCCCTCATCGGCCAGATCCGCGAGCGGGGCATCTCGCTGCTGGTGATCGAGCACGCCATGAAGGTGATCATGTCCATTTCCCAGCGCATCGTGGTGATTCACCACGGCCAGAAGATCGCCGAGGGCTCCCCGCGCGAAATCTCCAGCGATGCCCGGGTGATCGAGGCCTACCTGGGCGAGGAGTACCGCATTGCTTGAGCTGCAACGCATCAGCGCGGGCTATGGGGAGGTGCAGATCCTGCGCGAGGTCTCCCTGGAGGTGCCCGCGGGCGGCATCGTCACAGTGGTGGGGGCCAACGGCGCCGGCAAGACCACCACCATCCGCGCCATCTCCGGCACGCTGCCCCTGCTGGGCGGCCGGCTGCGCTTTCAGGACGAGGACATCACGGCCGTGCCCGCCCACCGCCGCGTGGAGCGGGGCCTGGTGCAGGTGCCGGAGGGCCGCAAGATCTTCGCCGCGCTCACCGTGCGCGAGAACCTGGAGCTGGGCTCGTACTCGGCCAAGGCGCGCGCCAGGCGAGCGGATAGCCTGGAGCGCGTGTTCCACCTGTTCCCCCTCCTGCGCGAGCGCATCCGTCAGCCGGGCGGCACGCTCTCCGGCGGGGAGCAGCAGATGCTGGCCATCGGCCGTGGCCTGATGGCTCTGCCGAGCCTGCTGATGCTGGACGAGCCCTCGCTGGGCCTCGCCCCGCTGATCGTGCGCGATATCTTCCGCATCGTGGCGGAGATCAACCGCACGGGCACCACCGTGCTGCTGGTGGAGCAGAACGTGCAGCAGTCGCTGGCGCTGGCCACCCGCGGCTACGTGTTGGAAAACGGCGCCATCACGCGCGCGGGCAGCGGCGAGGAGCTGCTGGCCGATCCCTATCTCAAGGAGGCCTACCTGGGCCTGTAGGCGGGCCCGGGAGCCCCCAGGCGGAGGCGCGAAGGCACATGTTCTGGGCGTTCCTGACGCAGTCGCTGATCAACGGCCTGCTCACCGGCGGGGTCTACGGGCTCATCGCCGTGGGGCTCACGCTGATCTTCGGCGTGATGAAGATCATCAACTTCGCCCACGGCTCGCTGATGATGCTGGGCATGTACGCCACCTTCTGGGCGTGGTCGGCGCTGCACCTGGACCCCTACGCCTCGCTCATCGTCAGCGTGCCGCTGCTGTTCGTGCTGGGCGCACTGATCCAGAAGTTCCTGGTGGCGCCCGTGATGAATGCCCCGGAGCACAACCAGCTTCTGCTCACGCTGGGCATCGCGCTGTTCGTGGAGAACGCCGCCCTGTTCGCCTTCACGGCCGATCCGCGCTTCGTGCAGACCCACTACCTGTCGGTGAACTATTACGTAGGGCCGCTCACCATCAAGCTGGTGCACCTGATCGCCTTCGGGGCCTCCCTGCTGATCACGCTGCTGCTCTACCTGCTGCTGAGCCGCACGGACCTGGGCAAGGCCATTCGCGCCGCGGCCGAGGAGCCCGAGGGCGCCCTGCTGATGGGCATCGACGTGCGCCGCATCTTCTGGATCTCCTTCGGCATCGGCTCGGCCTGCGTGGGCGCGGCGGGCACGCTGATCTCCCCGTTCTTCCCCGTGGATCCCCACGTGGGCGGGCTGTTCGTGATCACCGCGTTCGTGGTGGTGGTGCTGGGCGGGATGGGCAGCTTCGGCGGCGCGCTGCTGGGCGGCATCATCGTGGGCGTGGGGGAGTCCGTGGGCGCGATGTTCCTGCCCGGCTCCATGAAGCAGATGGTGACCTTCGTCCTGTTCGTGCTGATCCTGCTGTTCCGCCCCAACGGCCTCTTCGGCCGCCGCATGGCCTGAGCCGGGCCCGGCCCGTCGGGCTTGGGGCGCCTCGGGAACGCCACGCAATTGGGAGAGCGCGGCGTTCGCAATGCCGAGGTCGGAGTGACTGTCGGCTAATCCCCGCTTCGCATTTGCAGGTTCAGGCCCGCTGCGGGCGCCATTTCCCGTTGTTGCCGTCC
>Ga0102953_1000187_pt1 | contig 43299 bp, 35 predicted proteins | sample SalPon2A_C_D2_MG_FD_78509 | JGI IMG/M metagenome (GOLD analysis project Ga0102953, IMG submission 78509) | Soil microbial communities from South San Francisco under conditions of wetland restoration - Salt Pond MetaG R2A_C_D2_MG | ecosystem: Environmental > Terrestrial > Soil > Wetlands | place...
CATATCAATTACCGTACCTCCCATCAAATCCGTATGCAAGCCGATTTACTTTTAGGACCTGAAATCTCCGACGTGGACGGAATTACGGAAGACCGCCGCGGCACCATCTCCGTTTTCAATGGACCCGATCCAACAATCCAGGTCTTAGACGATCAGGACGAGGAAGTCACAACCGTTTCTGAGTGGCTGAAAAAGCGTATTGATGATGGCCTCCTGCCTCACGAGATTGGAATATTTGTTCGATCTCATAATGAGATAGAAAGAGCCACAAAAGCCGTGGGAAAAGCCGATCTCCCATTCAAAGTATTGGATGATAGTGTGCAGACAACCAGCGGATATGCTTCCATCAGCACAATGCATCTCGCGAAAGGTCTGGAATTCCGCGCAGTAGTTGTAATGGCCTGTGATGACGAGATCATCCCCCTGCAGGAAAGAATAGAAACCGTATCAGATGATTCCGATCTGGAAGAAGTCTACAACACTGAGCGGCACCTACTCTATGTGGCCTGTACCCGCGCCCGTGATAATTTGCTTGTGACGGGAGTTGATCCAACTTCGGAGTTTTTGGATGATTTGAGGATGTGAGATTGTCAAATAACGAATTGAAATGATTAAAAGGGTTACAACCAAACAATTCAAGACTCAAATACCTGGAACGTTTAACAGACCTATCATTACTATTTGTGAGGGTACAGACGACTTTTCCATTTACTTCATTAAATATCCCCGCAATAGTAATGAATTGGATGGTTTATTTAGCGAGGTGGTTTGTAACATTCTGGCAAAGGAACTGCATCTTAATACTCCTGAGATAGCATTTGTGGAAATAGGAGATCATCCGATAGATCCTGATAAGTATATCCATGCTGATTGTTTAAAAAGAGGGGAAGTCGTTTTCGGATCAAAACAAGTAGAAAATTCATGGGAACTAAATGAACTGAATTTCGTTGTCGATAAACATGATTTCAATAGACTTGCAGCGCCACGGGATATATTACGAATAGGCATGTTTGATCTTTGGATTGGCAACAAAGATCGCACGAGATATAATTATAATATTTTCCTAACCTTAGATAAAGAACAAAGCCTTTATATCTTCGATCATTTTGAAGCATTTGCAAAAATCGCGGATAATGAGCAAAATGTGGTATCGCAGGATGTGGATATTTATCATGGTATTTTAGGTTCATCGTACGGGTATGACATGTTAGGCTGGTTATCCAAAGATGAACTATTACATGAAATGAATGAATTCATTCGATTTGTGCGTTCATTCAGTGCGAAACGAATCGTTGATACCGTTGTTCGAATGCTGCCGACATCATGGAGTATAAAGGATGAAACAATTGATTATGTTGTGCGTTTTCTCTCATCCCAAAGCCGGATTCAACTGATCGAATCAGAAACAAAAAATTATATCGACACCTTATTTTTTAAGTCATGAAATCCTTTTATAGTGTACTGTACATAAAGCCGGTGCCCGTTTCTGATGAGAAAATTACAATTGGTTTATTTTTAAATGCTGATAATAAACCAATGTTTGACTATTCAGAAACCAAGCTAAGAATCGCTGCGAAGCTTACCGATTCGGCTTCCATAGATTCTGTAGAAAAGATACTTCGCAACATTAAGAAAAAAATTTCTGCTTCCACCCGTCCGGATCAAGCCGAGGCATTTGGAATTGGCCCCTTTACTGAATCCTATTTCAAATATTTAAGTAATTATAGTAATAACATTTTGCACTATTCGGATCCCACTGAAAACAGGGGAATATTCCGGCCTGAAGAATTTACCGGATTGTTCAAACTTTTAGTCGATAGGGAGTACGGCGTAACGAAGGTAGACAGAAGTTTTAAGGATGTTGTAAAGAAAAGGATCTCTTCCTCAGTAGTAAAAGAAAAGATCGATGTGTTTTACCGTATACCTAAAGAAACTATTAAGACGGTGTATGCAGATCATGAGGTCGATTATATAGGATTTAATGGTGGCATCTTTTCCGGTAATAGTATGGATTTCTCTGGGGATCCATACAACCTGGAGCATAAGTTGTACCTATTAAAATTTGTGGCACTCGGGTTAATCAATCTGTCAGAAAAACTGAACCTAAATGACTCTGATAATAAGCATATCGTATACTATAATGATCCCGAAGGAAGTAAAAACAAAGGATTGTTGCATGATGCTAAAACGGAAGAAGAAAGTCCGCTGATCTTTAAACACTGGGAAGAATTTAACGATGATGAAAATTGGATCGTTAATACCCCTACACACAAATTCAGCGAGTTCGTTGAAAAAGAGTCGATTGGTCAGTAGTTGTCTTTTAGCGGGCATTCTGGTTCAAAGTGCCCCAGGGTCAAAATCTGCCATTCCGGCATACTGACCCCCTCCCCGGATAAAAAAAGGTTTTGGTTGATAGCTTGGTGAGTAATCGATCATCTACTCACTCTAGTCTGGAAACAGCTCGAACAATTTATCCTCACTCCGCCTCTCGAACGCAGCGAAATGTAGGCCATGACCGGGGAAGATTTGCACGTAGGTATCCATCGTGTTGCGGCTCAGATCAAGTCTACCGGGGAATAATCGTGCCCCCTGACATTCATATATTTAATATGTGATTCAAATATAATGTTTGATATTATAAACAATAAATTATTATTTTGTATAAAATATCAAACATTATGAAAAACAAGCGCCCCATATTATTACCCAAGTATCAACGCTCCTTACAACAGGTTGGAGAGCAATTTAAATTGGCTCGATTAAGACGCCGACTAAGTATGCATCAGGTTGCGGAGAGAGCCAATATTAGCCGTTCTACACTTTGGAATATTGAAAAAGGAGATCCTGGCGCATCCATTGGGAATTATTATCAAGTACTCATAGCTCTGGGATTGGGGGATGACTTGTTATTACTTGCCCGGGATGATGTATTGGGTAGGAAAATTCAGGATCTGGGTTTACTTGTTAAAAAAAGAGCTCCCAAGGAATGAGTAACACGTTATCTGAAACAAGATTTTACGATAAAGAGGAAATGGCCCAATCTTGGCCCCTTTTGGTCCAATTGAGTCATTTAAGGCATTCCTGAGGCATTTTCCAATGCGTGCCACTATTCACCCGCCGCAATATCCGAAAACTATTTCAAACAATTCGATAACTGGGAAGCCGGTTTATAAGGCAAGTTTAGCAAATGATAGCTCTTCCGGAAGAAGCGGTGGATGCGGTGACCGGTCATCCTCCAGTTGAAGGAGATGTGTTTCGTTATCTTTCAAAAGGCACCCAACCAATCATTCTGGCTTATCCACGTAATATCCATATAGTCAACTTGACCGGCTTATAGCAATGGTTACAGGTGAAAAGGAAGTGGCTTTTTTGTACTTTTTTAAGAAAGTTTTTAAGGAGATTTGATCATGAAAACCAAAGAACTAATAGAAGAAATTGCCTCTTTGCCGGTAGAAGATCGGGTATTGGTTGCCGATTCTGTTTTGCGAACGCTTAATCCTCCAGAAGCAAAGATTGATAAGAAGTGGGCTGACGTCGCAAAAACGCGCCTCAATGAATTGCGTTCCGGATCGGTAAATGCCATTCCCGGAGAAAAGGTATTTGAGAAAATCAATAAGCGATTTTCTCAATGACGTATTCATTTCACCCGGAAGCTGAAGATGAGTTGAATCGTGCTATCGATTACTATGAAGAACGCGAAGTGGGGTTAGGATACGATTTTTCTATAGAGGTACATTCGGCCATTCAACGGATTTTTGCCTACCCAAAATTGTGGCCGTTTATTGGTGAGGAAATCAGACGATCATTGATAAAAAGATATCCGTACGGCATTTTGTATCATTTTGATGAAACAGAGGATAAGATATTTATTGTCGCGGTGATGCATTTACACCGGGAACCGGGTTACTGGAAACATCGATATTGATCCTGCATCTAATTGTGAAAGTGCTATAACCGAATATCAGTTGTAATGCCTTTCTATGTTGCTTAATTGCCTCCCAAATTGATGGTATAGACCGGCGCAGTTTCACCCGCCATACTTTCTCAAAAACCACTCAAGGCAGTTCGATAACTGAGAAGCCAAATAATAAGGCAAGTTCAACAAATAGTACTTCTTCCCGGAAGGAGTGGTAGATTCAGTGACCGACCATTCTCCCGCATAGAAGCGAACAGCCAGTGAGTGCGGTGCCATGTCCATGAACAGATGCAATGATCGCAGCTTGCCTTCGGTACCCGACTTGACTTCAACCGGAATGATTTTACCGTCAAACTGAACAACATAATCGACTTCCGCCACGGATGTCTTTTTCTCCCGTACCCAAAAATGCAGATTGCTCAGGCAATTGAACTGACCGGCCAATAACTCTTGACCCAAGTATTTCGTTATTTTGTCAGAAATATTTACTAAATTTCTGACAAAATTTTAAAAAGAAATAAGTGGAATCTACTGAAGAACAAATAGTTAAAAAGATACGCTATTATAAACGTGGAAAAATATTTTTCCCGGATCATTTTCGTGAATTTGGGTCCCAGGATGCTATACATCAAGCTCTTTCACGACTTGCAGATGAGGAGTATTTAGTTAGGCTGGGGCATGGCATTTACCTGTATCCGAAAAAAGATCCGCAGCTCGGCGTGTTGTATCCATCCATAGATGAGATCGCACACGCCATTGCCAGACGAGACAGGGCCAAAATCATTCCGACTGGCACATTGGCCATGAACAAACTCGGCCTTTCTACACAAGTACCCATGAACGCAGTATATCTAACCGACGGATCGCAAAGAAGCGTTCAAGTCGGAAACCGCGAAATTAAGTTCAAACGAACGGTGCCCAAAAATCTGGTTGCAAAGGGAGAAATAAGTGGATTGGTCATACAGGCTCTGAGAGAAATTGGAAACGGGAAAGCTACCGACCGGCAGCTTTCTAAAATCAAAGAACTTCTTCAAAAAGAGAAACCGGAAAACGTAAGGCATGATGCCCGGCTGGCACCGGTATGGATTCGGAAAATTATGGAAGAGGCAATGGAGAAAGCATGAGAGAGTGATTAGACGTTGAAAATTTTAAAAACCATTGACTCAGATTTGACTGCAAAACTGTCTGATTAGACCAAATTGTGTATTTTGAGAAAGAAAGTGATTCTAAAAAAGCTATCCCCGTTCGAGAACATCCAGGTTTTCCAAAGGCGATATGATTCGTATCAGAAAAGGTTAAGCATTTAAGAATAGCCGGTCCAAACTGGCACAATGACTCCCGAAATACCTGGCACAACATGCTCCGAATTGGGTGGCACAATGATCTCCGAATTGGCCAATTAAGTTTCCAATTTATTAGGGTCGTTTGATTGATGTAACATGGTTTACGATCTGCTTTGGTGAATAGGCTTGTATAGGCTATTTTTTGATTACGATGAGAACAACGGTTGATGTAAATAATGATATAATCTACTGGGCTATATCCCGTGCCGGATATGAGCCAAAGGATTTCTATACCCTGTATCCCAAAACCGAAGATTGGCTGGAACGCAATAAAAAGCCGACGCTGGCCCAGCTAAAAAAATTCTCTCATAAAGTTCATCTGCCGTTTGGATATCTCTTTTTGGATCAACCGCCAGAAGAAGAAATGCCCATCCCCTATTATCGAACTCTGCCGGGAGAAAGCAATGAAGTAAATTTAAACGTCAGGGAGACCATTCTGACCCTTCAAAAAAGACAGGACTGGTTAAGAGATTTTCTAATAAAGAATGGACATGATCCGCTTGATTATGTAGGCAGATTTTCCAGAAATAGTCAAATAGGATCCGTCATTCAAGATATCCGGAAGTCGCTTGGACTGGACGTTAAATGGGCAAGTCATTTATCTAATTGGCAGGCTGCACTTGACCAACTTGCGGAGAGAGTTGAGGACAATGGCATTATTATTGTTTTCAATAGCGTGGTCGGGAATAATACGCATCGGCCTGTCTCTGTAGAAGAATGTCGTGGATTTGTATTGACCGATGAATATGCACCCTTCATGTTTGTAAACTCTGCCGACAGTAAATCGGCTCAGTTGTTTACGATTGTCCACGAACTTGCTCATATATGGATTGGAGAAAGTGCCGGTTTTGATTTCAGACAACTTCAGCCGGCCAATAATGATATTGAGAAATTCTGCGATCGGGTAGCTGCCGAGTTCCTTGTTCCGGAACAAGCATTCCGTGAAGCGTGGAGCCATAATCAAGATTTTAAAATTTTAGCTAAACAATTCAAGGTAAGCCAGATTGTAATAGCCAGAAGGGCACTCGATCTTGGAAAAATCAACCGGGACACATTTTTTGAATTTTACAACAACCATATTCAACAACATTTTCAAAAAAAGAAGAGTCAGGAATCGGGTGGCGATTTTTACGCAACCCTAAGAAAAAGATTAAACCTGACATTTATTTCCACAGTAAATCGCGCTGTCAGGGAAAACAAATTACTTCACAGGGACGCATACGAGTTAACCGGTTTAAGGGGGGCGACTTACGAAAGTGCTATAACCGAATATCAGTTGTAATGCCTTTCTATGTTGTCGATACCAACTTTTTTATAGAGGCGCATCGGTCTCATTATCCGTTAGACATCGCTCACAGTTTCTGGAATACTGTAAAACAGCTTGCTGATGATGAAAAGATTATCAGCATCGATAAAGTCCGGGATGAGATATTCGAAAATGAGGATGAGTTGACAGACTGGGTCAAGAAAAATCTGCCGGAATCATTTTTCAAAAGTACTGGGGAAGATCCTGTTTTAGAAGAATATCGCAAGGTGGCAAAATGGGCTGAATCGAGATCCGGACATTACAAACGAAAAGCCATCGACGAATTTCTTGAATATAAAAGAGCCGATGCCTGGATAGTGGCTTATTGCCTGGTAACAAACGATGAAATAGTTACCCAGGAAGTGAGCGACCCAAAGCGCAAAAACAAGATCAAGATACCGGATGTTTGTATTGCTTTAGGGGCTTCCTATCTGAATATGATGCAATTGTTCAGAAAGCTTTCAGTCAGTTTTTAAAAACAAAACAGCTACAGTTTGTTTGCGGATATGCATTAGGCGACTCTCAAACTTGATTCCTTACTATTCAAATTCAGCTCAAAATAACTCGTCATATTTCAGAATTGAATACTTGACACTGGATTTTCACCCGCCATACTCTCTCGAAAACCACTCCAGGCAGTGCGATAACTGCGAAGCCAAATAATAAGGCAGGTTCAACAAATGGTATTTCTTCCCGGAAGGAGTGGTAGATTCAGTAACCGACCATTCTCCCGCATAGAAGCGAACAGCCAGTGAGTGCGGTGCCATGTCCATGAACAGATGCAATGATCGCAGCTTGCCTTCCGTACCCGACTTGACTTCAACCGGAATGATTTTACCGTCAAACTGGACAACGTAATCGACTTCTGCCACGGATGTCTTTTTCTCCCGGACCCAAAAATGGAGATTGCTCAGGGTATTGAATTGACTGGCCAGTAGCTCCTGCCCCACCAGGTGTTCAATGACCGTTCCCTGGTAAATGTCATTCAGGTCAGTTGTGCCGAGTATATCTTTTTGTACCCCCACAAAATAGTTAAGCATTCCGGTATCCAGGACGTGAAGACGGGGCGATTTCCGCAGGTCAGGCGTTAAAGGCAATGTAACACCTGTGTTGGGGTATAGCAGATATATGAGTAACGCTTTTTCAAGGGTACGTAAGGCCTCACCCATTTCACGAGATCCGTAATTTGACTTACCGAATCCCTGGAATTTTATTCGTTTGCCCGCTTCTGTGTACGACGATCGGATAGCATGACGGATCGTCTGCACCTGTGTCTGGCTGGAAGCGTATTTTTCCACATCATCCAGATAGGATACGATCAGTGACTCGTAAATAGATTGCAGACCGGTCAGGTCTTTATCCTGTGCATAGTGATTGACCACTTCCGGCATGCCACCTATCAAGGCATAAGTATGAAAGAGACTCAATAATTTGTGATGACTGAATGCAGGAACAGGGATCTTTTGTAGTTGAGTAAGCGCCGCATCTTCGCCGGTTGCATTCAAAAACTCGGGAAACGATGCCGGACGAACAACCAGGTATTCTACACGTCCCACGGGAAAGCTGACATCAGTCCGGAACAGGCTCTCCAGAAGGGATCCGGCTGCGATGACGTAAAAATCCGGATACGATTCATAGAAATACCGGAGGATATTCAGAGCCTCAGGTGACTCCTGTATTTCGTCAATGAAGATAAGTGTCCTCTGATCTTTGGAATAGACCGTGTTTTTGAGGAAGAATATCGTCTGGACCAGGGTTTCTATATTGGTGAACTGCTCAAAGGGTTGCCGGTTCTCTGCCAGCTCCAGGTTCAAATACAGATAGTTATCGAATTTCCGGGCGTACTGATCGACAAGCGTGGTCTTGCCAACCTGACGAGCTCCGCGAAGCACCAGGGGCTTGCGAGGCCGTCTGGTCTCCCATTTTTCTAGTTCTTTAATGATTGTCCGCTCGAACATGTCACAAAGTTAGGGCTTTTTGTTTCGATATTTGTCACAAAGTTAGGGTATTTTTGGCAGAAAATTGTCACAAAGTTAGGGCAAATGAGTTTTGCAGTTCCATCAGGTAGCGGCCTGACGGAGCGAACCGTCCGACTGCTATTACTAAATGATCCGTATCATCTGTGTCGCCACTCCTCTTTCTATGGAATGGTAAGTGTATAGAAAAACCGTAAAAGGATTAAAAAATGATGCCTCCAGATCCCAAAGTCTTATAGCGTTAATTTGCTTTTTATGCGTATGATTAGTACATCACTTATGTTAATGAGATAGCTATTAAACAGACTATCTTACAAATCGTTGTGTGTCGATCATTTTATCACGGCGCAAGAAAGCATGTTCTTAACCATAGACGAGAACAGAGAGAACAGAAAACCCACATTTACTACTTAATATGTGGTAACCATGAAAACCCGTTTATACATTGATACCAATAAATGGTATTGTCTCGAATCCAATTTGGGTTTGAGTAGGCTAGGGTTCTGCAGGATTTTTGTTGGCATGCTGGTCTTTATACCTCTAATTACAGCCTGTAATATATTTGGTAGCCATGGTAAATCAAGTTTGCCAAAAGATGCCATTGCTTTTTCCCAGGTAGGTTGTACGAGGCCTAATTCCAGTGATTCATCTCCAGATACCTCTGCTAAAGGACTTCAGGTGATACATGGTACAATTCCTGGTGACATCGCCAAGTTAGGATTAAAGCCTCTCGGGTGTTTGAATCCTACTGTTCGATTAACATTCTCCTTCGATTTTCCAATGCGTAATAAGGCTGAATTCGACAGCCTCTCGCAGGAGTTGTATGATCCGTCCAGCCCCTTATTCCATCACTGGTTAACTTCGGCTGAGTTCACGGCTAAATTTAGCCCCACGCAACAAAATTATCAGTCGGTCATCACGTATTCAAAAGCAAATGGATTTAGTGTAACCGGAACAGTTTCCAATCGCATGGTACTGGAAGTCAGTGCGCCGGTACAGGATGTTGAGAGAGCTTTTCATATACAGATGCTCGTTTATAACCGCCCGGTTCGCTATACATCGACTGTGAGCCGTACCTTCTTTGCACCGGATCATGCCCCCTCCCTTGATTTGGCAACATCTATCATGGATATCAGTGGGTTAAACAATTACACGGTTACTCTTCCAGTTTCAGCTACGAGTCAATAGTAATTGTTTTTTTTAACAGGGAACACATCGCCGCTAATCGCTCTGTGAAAGTCCGCGTAATCCGTGTCATCCGTGTTCTATTCTTCGGGAATGGAAAGGACGAAAAAGGAACAAAAAGGATCAAAAGTGTAGCTTTCTTTTCCTTTGAGTCCCTAAAAAGCGGAACAAAAAGTGGAACATGATTTTCCAAAATCGGCCTATAAATGTAATTATAGGCGATTTTATTACGTTTCAGGGGCGTGTTGGTTCGCGTCCCGCCATCACCCGAGTAAAAGCTAATTGATCATCAGACGGTCAATTAGCTTTTTTATTTTTGATTCGGTACAACATTATTCATTTCAAAGGTACCTGAACAAAAAAAGGAGGCCGAAGCCTCCCTTAGTAAAAATCGTCAGGTAAGGATAAACTCACTCTGCGTCAGTGATTACCATTCCCGTTCTGATTTCCGTGATTTCCACTGTTTCCGTGGTTCCCGTTATCACCAGTTCCTCCTCCAAAATGATCATCCTCATGACCATCTTCATTATTGTCCTTGAAGGCGTGGAACGAGCGTCGTATGGCTAACTCGATACGATGAGCATTTCTCGGATTGGTAGGATCGATAATGTGACCGCCTTCATCCATGAACCATTGGGAAGTATTGGTTTGGATTGTAGCATTATAATTGGAAACGGAATCCTTAACGGTCATCGGAGGATTCAACAGGGTCCTTACAAAAAATGTTTTTGATGATTTAAAAACAAAGAACTTTCCATTATACCGCCCTTTTACTATGATCGAATAAAAGTTTTGCATTCCACTGGAGTCAACCGGAGAGAAGCTGCTGTCGGATACCTGCTCACCAGGAGTTAATTTATGAATCTGGAAGGTGATCATGTTGTAAGTTCCATGAGGCAGATTAACCACCCCAACCGTTGAAACGGTTGTATCCAGGCTGATATTCAGTACATAGGGCCCGGTTTTGAAAACATGATCCCCTTCATGGAATTTAACCTCAACCGAATCTTCCTTATGTGTAACATGTCCGCTTGAATCCGTACCCATCTCATTCTCTTGCCCATGAAAGGAGAGCTTGCGTATGAGCAGCTTGGCCGACTCTATAGTAATGGAATCGCCGGAAGCCGGGTCCGTGTAAGTTACTGAAGAGTTCGCCGGTGTCGTCATATTACCTGAAGCGGACTGGACAGACTGGAAACTGACATTTGTCTGTGTTGACGAAAATGAGGCCCTATGTCCACCCGACATCAGGCTACATTGGGTAACACTTATTAAAACTGCCGTAGTTATACTCAATAATTGGAGAGTCTTTTTCATTGCTAACCTCCTGCTTATGGTTGGTGATTTCACTGATCGATCCGTTTACTGTCTGTTGATAATTCATCAAAAAACCCACGAGGCGAAGGTACATGCTATATCACCGAACATAATAACCGTTAAGGGCGACTGGTTAATTGGTGTGGTAAAATTGTACTGCCCTGTAAGGAGTTGCATCCAGAGATATCTCGGCAAATTGATAAGCAACATGTTTGAATACTGGGAATTTCAACGACATTTTTTTATCCTTTTACATTTACAAATGACTTTATACAACTGCATCAGTCAAATTGTCTGGAACATCTTACAAGTCGACGGACCGCTTATTTCCAGAGCTTCATATTTTTGAAGACTCCGGAGAAACCAGCCGGGAGTTCTTTAGCTATTCCTGATGTCGATTCGCCCTAATCAACACAATTGTTGTCTTGTCGTGTTGCTCACAGCCTATAATGCCCGTTCCCTACTGAAATCAGGTGACCCGCCACTAAAGAAAAGCATATAAAGAATTTTTTTTAGCAAGTTCCTGTAGCGGAACAAATCATCATCAATCAGTCAAAAAACTATTATAACCTATCTGGAAATGACTGCTACAAAATTGGAATCTCATCTGACGCATGAAAATGAAGTGTCACGATCATCACATCAAACGAATCCCGATCATTATGACCTCCCGGAATTTCACTTTTCTAAAAATCGGGTTAAGTACTGGGAAAAAACAACAAAAAGAACGATTGATATTATCGGAGCCTTAACCGGATTACTCCTTTTCGGAGGGGTTTTTCTTTTTATCGCCGGCTGCATTAAGCTGACCTCCAGGGGAAAGGTCCTTTTCATTCAGGACAGGATTGGGAGGAATGGCAGAATTTTCCATTGCTATAAATTCCGAACGATGCGATATACGACAGCTGACTATGAGGACCAAAAATCTCCCTGTTCTGCAGCGGCACCCGACATAGCGCGCAAAGGAGATCCACGAATATTCCCGTTTGGAAATTTCCTCCGCAGAACCAACCTCGACGAACTCCCTCAGTTATTTAATATTCTCAAAGGAGATATGAGCTTAGTTGGTCCGCGCCCGTATCCGGTCGAAGAGTGTCAATACTGGCGGTCCATAATCCCCAACTGGTCGTTGCGCTATTCTGTAAGGCCAGGTCTTACGGGTTGGGCTCAGGTAACAGGATACCGTGGTGGCAACCTGGATCCATTGCATATGGATTATCGCCTGAAAAGAGATTTCAAATATATCGAGAGATATAAGCCCGGACTGGACTTCCAAATTATCTGGAGGACTATTAAACAGATGATGATGCGACATACTAATGCTCATTAGTTCTTCCACCCTGGATTTCCCCCACGCAGGCAAAATTGCTTGTAAAGGCGAAGAAGCCCGTTACGTATAGGATTTGTCATGTCAGCATATTGTATTGATACACAATCGACTGCACTTATATCCATCTTACCACTTTCTGTCAGCGCCCGCCACTAATAACAGGCGTAATGAGAAATAAATGACAATTTATTCGAGTCGTAGTGACCTTTCATTCCCTATAAAATTAATCATCTATGAAAATCGGCTACTCTAAAAACCCCGTATCTGTTCAAAGCTTTAATTCACAATCAAATCATCTCCTCCGGCTATTTTTTGTATTTGCAACGATATCACTTACAGGGATAATCTCAGTTGCATCAGTATGGGCACAAACTATTCCTGTTGGCGATTTCATGGAAAAACAACTTCGTATACAACAGCTTGCCGGTGATTCCATTTCCTATTCCTTTTCCAATCGTCCCCTTGAATTGAAATACTATGAATCGGCGATGAACCATTCCTTATTGAAAGGAATCTGGGCCAGGCCGTTCTCTTCACCATCCCATCAATTTTCCTTTTTCACAGTCGGCCTCTACGATCCAGTTTTTAAAAATACTTACAATACCAAGCTTCCCTATGGTGAAAACAATGGGGCTGCATGGTATGGCAAAGGCCTCACATCAGAATGGCATGCCGGCTTTTATATCACATCGAAGTATTTCACGTTGACTTTTAGACCGGATATTGTCTATCAGCAAAACAAAAGCTTTCGAATCCCCCGATTTGTTCCACGCGACTCCCAGGGTAATGTCGAGTATGGTGCCGAAGCTCTTGGATTCACCATTGACCATCCCTGGCGCTTTGGTCCATCCCCTTTCTGGACCCTGGATTGGGGGGAAACATCGCTGCGGGTTCATTATAAAAAACTGGAGGCCGGGTTCAGCACAGAGCCCCTTTGGTGGGGACCCGGCGTTCGTTATGCCCTGATCATGAGTAATAATGCTCCTGGAGTAAAACATCTTTTTATTGGCACACGCAACCCAATCCAACTTCCCTGGGATATCGGTAAATTTGAATTCAGCTTAATCTGGGGCTGGCCTCACGACTCCAAATATTTCATACAAAGCCAGTCTCAAGCCAGATTAGAGCGACTTGCCAACTTCACAAGAAATCGGTTCATGACAGGCATGAATGTAGTCTTTTCCCCATCATTCGCCCCACATTTATATATAGGTCTGACGCGTGTCTTTCACCAATACATACCCAAAAACGGACTCCATGCCGCCGATTTTTTAGATGTCTTTCAGGCTTTCCAAAAAAAGAACGTCGCGAAAGAGATCGGAAATTTTGGCAATGATGTTAAAAATCAACTCGCGTCGGTTTACCTGCGTTGGGTGTTCCCCGAGAGTCATGCGGAGATATATGGTGAGTATGCCCGGGAGGATCACAGCTGGGATCTGAGAGACTTTCTTATGGAACCGGATCATAGCCGGGCCTACACTATTGGATTCCAAAAACTCATCATGTCGAACTGGATCGACTTTTTTAAAGTGAACCTGGAATTAAACTCGCTGCAACCTACTTTGACTGAGGTCGTACGTTCGCAAAATTATTTCTATACCCACTACCTGATCACCGAAGGCCACACCAATGAAGGACAGATTCTCGGGGCAGCTATAGGCCCAGGCTCTCAGAGCCAGTTTCTGGGAGTGAATGGTTACTTTGATAGTGGAAAAATCGGAATTTTCGCTCAACGGGTAGTTGACAACAACCAGTTCCATTTCGAATACAATATGCAACATAATTACAAGGACTGGTGGAATCACTGGGTAAAACTGAACATCGGTGTAGACGCTCTATATCAATTGGGACAGGTTATGCTGGATGGGAAAATAGTTTGGGATAAAAATTATAACTATGGCCGGTACCATCTCGGTCAGGTTCGGTATACAAACGACGACGTGGTGAATATGCAAGTACAGCTTGGAATACAATACTTATTCTGAAACCAGGTCCAATTGAAAGATCCCTGGTGCAACTCAGGCGCGACCTTCGAAATTATCCGACTAGGACGAGTTTACCCGTAATTCAGTTGCTCATTTTTAACGGTATTCAAACGGTTATTGCCCTTTTGTCCGACGAGCCGCATATTAGCTGTAGAATTGGCCTAAGCAATAGATTAAAAACAACTTGTTTTACTGATTTTCAATTATGATGAGAAGTCAGCTTCGCAAGTCGGAGGCTTTTCTTATTTCTCGGATAGTGTGTGTCTACTGCAGGCTGCAATAATCCATAAAGGCGGAGGGAGATACCATGGAGGAACCCGTTGTTGCCGGAAAACGTGAGTTCGGTTTACCTGATCAGTTAATAGATGAATTCGGAAGGCTGCGCTCGCTGGACTTTTTCAGGGGCTTCACCATGTTTATGTTGATTGCAGAAGTGCTATGGGAAACATTCGGTAATGATTACTTCGATGGGACGGTACTCTCGAGCTTACATACCCAATTGTCCCACAGCACTTGGGTCGGTCTCCACTTCTGGGATCTCATCCAGCCGTTTTTCATGTTCATCGTGGGAGTTGCGATGCCTATATCAATCGGTAAGCGCTGGGCGCGCGGTGATTCCTGGATGGACACGTTCAAACATGCCGCCAAACGATCTATCATTCTTTTGGTTTTGGGTGTTGGTGTTTACTGCGTCTACAACACAGGTGGTCCGCATGCCGGCGAGGGTCATCTTACATTTGAGTTGTGGGATGTGCTGGCTCAACTGGCTTTTACTTACATGATTGCGTTTTTAATTATGCGCAAGTCATGGATGTTCCAGTTAAGCTTTAGTATCGGTTTGCTCGTCTTGACAGAGCTTCTCTACCGTCTCTGGCCCGTGGCCGGCTTTAGCCAGCCATTTGTTCCCGACCATAACTTCGGGGCGTGGTTCGATTTGATGGTCACAGGTTATCTCAGTAGCGGTCACTGGGTTGCAATCAATGTACTGCCGACAGCCTGCCACACAATCTGGGGTGTCCTGGCCGGCCAGTTGTTGATCAGTGACATGGATATAAAGAAAAAAATCCGGATTTTAGCAGTCGCTGGAATTGCTGGACTTGTTCTTGGATTCGGTCTAAGTCCTTTGACACCTATCATAAAACGGATATCGACCACAACCTTTACGCTTGCATCGGGTGGCTGGTGCCTGCTGGCATTGGCTTTGTGTTTCTGGGCCATTGACGTAAAAAAATACCAGGTTGATACCGCTCAGTTCTTTGTGATTGTGGGTATGAACCCCATCTTCATTTATCTCTTTACACAGGTGGGCGGCCCCTCCTGGCTGCACAGAATTATTGGAGTATTCACCCAGGGATTTCTCGGAGCGATACACATCCCCATGCCGGTCATTTCGGTCATTACCGCTACCATCATCGTCGGAATAATGTGGTACATGACTTATTTTCTGTACAAACACCGGATTTTCATTTCCATTTAAGATGACATTTAAATGAACAGCCTGTTTCTTGAAATGCGTGGAAGATTTATTCACCAAGATTCCAATCCACTGATAATCAGATAGCTTGTATGATATCATTTTCTTCAAATCTACTTTTGACCCTTGAAAAAGCTCTACGAGCTGTAAAAAATTATTGGATAATTGTCAGTTTCAGTTTACTTCTAGTGAGTAATGCTGACTTACTGGCACAATCAAAAACGACTATGAAACCAGATCTTGACAATGAATAGAACGTTTTGAGAAAGGATATTGAGTGGAAAGATAAGCTGAAAAACAAGGCCAAATAAATAAATCAGGACGCAAACCCAGGGGACCGGGACTTTCAATAACGTTTTCGCTAAACTTGAATTTTTTTCTTGTAATCTAATACCATAATCTATTCACGTAAAATGAGTTACTAATTTCCTTTCTCAAAGGCACATTTTGGGTCATGATGCATAACAAGAGAATGAATGGATTTAGTCGGCCGCAGCTTCCTTTGATATAGCTTTCATGCGTTTTTTCAGTTGATGCCCCACGTAGACAAACAGCACAATAGCAGTCACGTCGAATACAAGCTTGCCAATCCGGTCGACAGGTGATGCTTTAATGACAACAAGAATGCCGCCTATCATACCGGCCAGGCTCAACCCGAAAATAACAGCTAAGCGGTGCCGGTCCTGCCACCCCTGTTTATGAGACAGAGACCTAAAAATCAGCAAACCAGCCAATACCCATACCAATCCTGCTACGATCGGGACGACCGGATTTGCGCCTGGAATCTTGTCAGCAGGCACATAAGCAAGTGCGATAAGCACAAACCAGATGAGACCATGAACAAATGCCATAATCCCAATAATCCAGGGAGCCCAAGCTTTTCGTTTGCCCTTTCTCTCCGATTTTGATCCTTGACCGAGAAACAGCGTACCTGCCACAATCAGCGCAATTACGACAACTGCTATGCCTATATGGCTAAACGGCACTTGATAGGTACTTTCCCCAAATTTCAGTAGTCCCACATGAGTCCAGAGCCACCAAACACCGATTGATGATAACACAAATACAACTACTGATATATTGAATCCACGTTGATCTATCCATTGTTCATTTCGTCTTGAGGGGAAAAGCATTTCTGTAAGATAAATGGGCAGAACGATGGCATATACGCTTTCATACCAAACCAGGGCCACCAGGTAAATCCACTGCACCCCGTACGCCCAGCCGAAATTTCCTGCATGAGCAGGTGGAAAAAATTGAGGAGTCAAAGAGGTCTGTAGAATGATACATTCCTCGGCTATGGCATAAGCCAGGCCGAGAAGAAGGATTGTCCCCCAACCACGATCGCAACGCCGGGCAGTTTCACGGATGATCAGCGCGGCAAAGCCGTACACACCCATTTCCGGCAAGAGAAGCCATATGTTTGTCAGGTGCACCACGCCCATCAGCAACTCAGCAAGAATCGGTGAAATTATAATCAAAACTGCAGCTGAAGCTAAGGATCGCCAATTTGATTCTGCCTTTAAAATTCCTGAATCGATATTTGAGACCTCGTTTCCCATCATTTTCCCTTTGATTGCGACTGCCACTGTTTCCCGCTCTGACCCTGTTCTTGTCTCCCTACCTCTGCTTTGGTCTCTTCAAGTTTGGTGAGCAGCCGGGTAAATGTTCGTACTTCCTCAGCATCCCATACTGCGACAAACTTTGAAAACCGATCGATGCCGATCTCTTGAAGGCGTCGCAATTCACTATAACCCACATCAGTAAGTTCAATAGTACACGAACGTCCGTCATTAGGATCTGCTTTCAGAAGAACCAGCCCTTTGTCGGCCAGCGATTGAACATGTCTGGTTATCGTGGATTGGTGCAACCCGAGCCCGGCCGCTATTTCCGAGGGGTGCAGTTTGGACTGACCACCAATCTTTTGCAAAACAGCCAGTGCCGCGGCGTCTGGCCTTTTTCTCCTCGCTCTTTCAAGCCCATCAATGAGCGTGAACAGCGCGCGTACCATTTCTTGTACATCTTGTCTTTCGGGTTTCATAAGACCAATATAATTTAGTTGCATGTTGCAAGCAAATATTATATAGATGGATTAAACCCCGGATATTTAATACAATAGTGATAGGAGAAAGGTGGAGAAAGATGTAATCTGATTAGATAAAATGACTATCCCTAATCCATACAAAAGCCACATAATTTCAATGTCTCCATTCTAAAGAAATGAAGCGCTCCTGAAATTTCAGGATCGTGGAATAGTTTCTGCGTGTATTTCTTGCTTCCGTGGCGATCAATCACGTGTAGTAATTCCGGGTAGTCATTGAAAATAAATTTGCAGGGCATTTGATCACAATAATGGAGGTTTTATGCCAACGCCTGAACAAATCCTGTCCGGACTCAGCCGCATCTCGAATGATTGGCAAATTCTTGCCATTTTCTGGCATATTTACTTTCTGTTTATTGCCGCAGCATTGATTTCAGGGTATCGTCCATCAAAAAAACTTACAGGAACCCTTCTGAGCTTGCCTTTCTTTTCCGTCAGTATCCTTGCCTGGTGGTATGGAATTCTGTTCAACGGACTCATATACGCCCTGATTGGTATCTTTCTGGTCATCATATCTATCAGATTTCCAGCTGGCAGTATATCCATAGGATCATTGTGGATCGTGGTGCCTGGTATTCTCATTTTCCTGTTTGGCTGGATGTATCCGCATTTTACAGAGGCACCATCCCTGCCTATCTACCTCTATGCAGCTCCGACTGGGCTAATTCCATGTCCAACCCTGTCAATCGTTATCGGCTTGTCATTGATGCTCAACAGTTTTGGTTCAAGAAGCTGGGCACTCATTCTGGGGATATCCGGCATGTTTTACGGCGTCTTCGGTGCTGCCCGTCTGGGTGTTACCATTGATCTGATTCTCCTGCTGGGCGCTGTGATCATTACGATCACCGCTTTTCAGTATGAGAAATTGGAATCAGGAGAGCCTGCTCTTGGGGATTCATAACAATTCAAAGGAGATTCCTCGCAAAGTACCCCAAGGCTGTTAGAGCTGAGCTTCTTCCCTGCAATGCCACAGAAACAAGTAATACTAACCTTATGTGAAAAATGGATTAATTACAGATAGGCACAATAAATTATAAAAACCGGCTGACCATCACGATCAGCCGATTACGTTAATCCTCACATGATATCATGTGAGACCCATACCATGGAAATTCTAAATCGCCTCTACTAAAGCATATTTACCAAGCAAGTCTTTATAAGGGACCAATAAATAGGTTTCCCCGTCTTCCTTAATTTCAATAACTCCGCTTTTGCGAAACATTACGCGGTCACCCACAGCAACGGTTTCACCGCCGCCGGGCGCTACAGCAACCACTTCACCGATTTCCCGGCTGGAACTGGCAGTATCAGGAATGATAATGCCGCTGTTGGTCTTCTTCTCAGCGGCATCCACTTTGACCAGAACATGATCATTTAATGGCTGAAATGTAATCATAGTTTACTCCTTGTTGTAATTATATATTTAACAATCGATCCAGTTCACGGGTATTGTATCCGATAACAAACGAGCCGTTGATTTCTGTCTGGGGCACTCCCTGCTGCCCGGTGCGTTCGACGAGTTCCATCGCCGCCTGTTGATCCGATGCGACGTCAACATCCGTGAACGTGACATTTTTACTTTTCAAATAATCTTTTACCATCGTGCAATAGGGACAGGTCGGGGTTGAATAAACGGTCACCCGCGCTGCTGATGTATCATCCTGTCCGCCTACAGGACTTTTTTTCAGCAGTTGTTCATAAAATCCTGTCGTCTGGACCCCGGTAACAATTTCAGCCCGTCGTCCCGCCCGAAAAACAACCAGCGTCGGGACCGACTGGATGTGATACTTTGGATGTATATCCCTGATCCTGGATGCATCAATTTTCAAGATGACCACTTCGTCGTGATTCTGTTTTACTTCTTTTAATGCCTCAAGCGAGCGCTTACTTAATTCCGAACTCCGGGTGTAAAACAGGGCCATTATCAGTTCGGGTTTCTGATCCAGGATGCGGTCAAAATGGATGCTGTCGGATATCTCCTCGATCATTGTTGCGGTATCTGTACTCATGCTGGGTTTAATAAATCGATTAATGATTATATAGTTATTTATTAACGAAGGTTATTTTAAAAAATTTTACGGTCTGCATCAACAGTTATATCGATTAATAAAGGTGGATCCTCCCAAAAATCTCAAATCAAACGATTCTGTGGCTGATTTGTTTATATAAAGGCAATGGAAACTACAATGAAACGATTTTGTCATCATGAGTACCCCGTTGAATGTCGCACAAAAGCTGATCAAAAGTCATCTCGTGGAAGGTAAGATGACGCCAGGTACGGAAATTGGTCTTAAAATTGATCAAACACTTACTCAGGATGCCACAGGTACCCTGGTCATGCTGGAATTGGAAGCGATGGAACTTGACAAGGCACAAACCGAACTTTCCTGCCAATACGTTGATCATAACCTTTTGCAAACGGACAACAAGAATCCGGATGATCACCTTTTCCTGAAGTCCGCGGCCGAACGATTTGGTATCTGGTTCAGCCGGCCCGGGAATGGTGTAAGCCACCCTTTGCACGGCGAACGGTTTGCGGTTGCGGGTAAAACATTGGCTGGATCAGACAGTCACACGCCAGCCAACGGTTGTATGGGCATGTTATGCCTGGGTGCCGGCGGACTGGATGTCGCCTTCGCCATTGCCGGCCAGCCGATGTACCTGAAGATGCCAAAAATCCTTGGTGTGAAACTTACCGGGCAATTACCGGACTGGGTCAGCGCCAAGGATGTTGTGCTTGAAATGCTTCGCCGTTACGATGTTAAAGGCTGTAAGGGAATAATCATCGAATATTACGGACCAGGGCTGAAACATCTTGATACGATGGACCGGCACGTCGTTGCCAACATGGGTACCGAGATGGGTGCGACAACCACGGTCTTTCCCTCTGATGATGAAGTAAAACGATTTATGAAAGCAAATGGCCGCGAGGATCAGTGGAAGGAGTTGAAGGCTGATGTGGGGGCGACTTATGATCTGAATGAAGAGATCGATCTGGGTAAAGTGGAACCATTGATTGCACTGCCGAGCAGTCCCGGGAACGTGGTTCCTGTCAAAGAAGTGGCCGGCAAAGACATTTATCAGAGCTACATCGGGTCATCAGCCAACCCCGGTTTTCGTGATTTCTGGATTGCCGCGCAGATTGTTAAGGATAAAAGCGTGCATCCAGAGGTCTCATTTGATATCAACCCGACCTCGCGACAATTGATCGAGAACCTGGTCGAGACAAACACTATGTTCCACCTGATAAAAGCCGGAGCGCGTTTTCACCAGGCCGGCTGTAACGGTTGCATTGGCATGGGGCAAGCGCCCGCAACCGGACGGAACAGCCTGCGTACGGTTCCGCGCAATTTCCCTGACCGTTCCGGAACCAAAGAGGATTCAGTGTTTCTGGTGAGCCCCGAAACGGCCGCAGCATCAGCCCTTACCGGAAAGATTACCGATCCCAGAGAGCTTGAAAATTTATACAGTCTGAAGTACCCAAAATTCGAGGCCCCGCACGAAGTTATCGTGAATAAAGAAATGTTCGTTTCGCCGCCATCAAATGGGAAGGGGAAACAGACCGAGCTGGTCAAAGGTCCGAATATCTCCACGATGCCTGATTTTGATGAGCTGGCAGATTTCGAAGTACCCGTTCTGTTAAAAATGAAGGACAATATCTCCACCGATGAGATCCTCCGTGCCGGTGCCGAAGTGCTTCCGTACCGCAGCAACATCCCAAAGATCAGCGAATTTGCTTTTGAAGTCGTGGACGACACCTTTTTTGATCGCGCCAAAGAAGCCCGGGAAAAGTTCGACGGACATATTGTCGTGGCAGGCGAAAACTATGCCCAGGGATCCAGCCGCGAACATGCTGCAATAGCTCCCCGTTATCTTGGGCAGAAGGCAGTGATTGCCAAGAGCTATGCACGAATAGGCTGGCAAAACCTGGTTAACTTTGGGATCGTCCCCCTTGAGTTTATTGATGAAAAAGACTACGACGACATCGATCAGGGAGATACAGTCAAAGTGAAAAATATCCGCGAGCAATTGAAAAATGGTGATAAGGTCACGGTGACCAACCTCACCAAAGGCAATGATTATACGGTGAAGCATTCCCTGAGTGAGCGGCAGTTGGAAATCATGCTCGCCGGCGGCATCATCAATCATTTCAAGGAAACAGCAAATGTGAATTAATAGTCGGCCGGATCCCGAACGCCTTCGGGACCGACACGTACGAACGTAAGTATTGGCAAACATCATCTGTTTATACTTAACACAGAAAAGCTCGTAGACAGATAACGTTCGCTAAAGGGAAACGTATCGTTTGTACCCTCTTATGGTTCACTTGCCAAGATGGAACATTCGCCAATCGATCTTAAAACACGCCTTATCAAACAATACCGCTGTACTCGATTAACCAATGAATTGAACACCTTTTGAGCCTGTGACGAACATTACTGTCGGAGAAGCTCTCCAACCTAAATTGGTTAAAATCTCATTGCTGCTTGACCACGGTGATGTATTTCCGGTACATCTCTTTTGAAACCTTTATCGGATCTCCCTGTGGCGTTGTTGCATAGTGTTCGTGACCGTGAACCCACTTCCATTCCCAGTTCTCGATTTTGTGATCAAAATAATTCATATCCACACTTTTGTTATCCTTCATACAAGTCTGGACATAAGCGAAAAACTGCTGCCAGCGGGGCTCATAGAATCCCTTTAACAGACCATTCCACTGTTTACAGGCGTATTCGTGCAATTTACTATCCTTGGGTCCCCACAATGTGATCAAATCCCGTGCATTAAATTCATACAGATCCTTCTCCTGCTTTGTGACACCCCATCTCCGCGCATCCGCCAACCATGTCCCCAATAAGAAATCCCGCCGTGTCCCAAGAAGGGTATTCATATCGGTTATTAGCTGCAGAAACTCCTTACTTGATTTTTGGAAGGCGGCCATATCCTTGTCCTGGTATGCCTTAGCCACTTCCTTATGTAACTGATCGGCATAGTTGGCAAGCACCTGTCGGGTCACGTCTACCAGATCATATTGAAAACCATCGCTGTTTCTGAACTGGTCGGCACATTTGGTCAACAACGTCCATGCCTTTACCAAATCCCGGGGATTATAGTATAGTGCGGTATCCGTCCAGTCCGTACTGCTTTTGAACGTGGGTCGTCCCGTTATGATGGATTCCGGAGCCCCCAGGAACTGGTTGTTATCCTTGTAGACGGTATTTTTTAAAATCTCCCACGCCTGAACGGCATCTTCATTCAATGCGCCATATCTCCGGATAGTATAATTCTTCAGCCAGTTATCCAGGTCGATAGGCTGATCTCTCCACACGTTACTGAGCATTAGCTGATATAAGGCGGGATTTTGATGTGCCCCTTCCATCGTCAGACCGATGCCTTGCAGATTCCCAGCCTTAGAATTACCGAGCAGAGAAGCCGGCACTCTCGAAATCGTACCCATATTACCGTACATCGCAATATTCCCGCCAAAATTGTGCAGCATATTCCAGATCCATGGCTTGCCGTAATAGGCATCCGTCTCATTCCAAACCGGACTTCGCTCACTGTACAAATCCAGGATGATCATATCGGAGTCGGGAACGGCATTCAGCAAGCCTTTAATCTGGGGCTGTTTCCAGAATTTTTTGTCATTCAGAAACAACCAGCCCTGCATTACCCATACTGCCCGCGCATCCACTTCCTGCATCGACCGGTACACCTTTTGACTGATATCACTCAGGTAGACAGGATTACTCGATGGCGGAGTCACTTCATTGAAAATATCAGATGAGTAATAATGATCGGTTCCATACTCTTTCGTCTGCAGTTGCAGAAATTTCCTCCCGATAACGGTAAACATCGAATCCCCGGGATTCAGAATATGGACATCAGGAAAATTTCCAAACCAGCTCATTTTATTCACTTTGGCATGGGGAAATTTTTCACTGAAACTTGCAGGAACATGACCTGTAAAGGCCGGCAATACAGGCGTCATGCCAAGCGATCTTTCGCGTGCCAGTATCTTTTTTTGCAATGCCTCATGGGTCTTCATCCAGTGCTGCGACAGAGGACCGCCCCAGCCATCCAGATTACTCATCCAGAACCACGCAAAGTAAGCCGGTCCCGGGAAAAACTTGTCGAGCTCGGCATCAGTGAACCCAAGACTTTTATATACCTGGTCCCATATGTAATTCTGACCGGTTAGAGCAAGCGGCATATTTATTCCATTCAAGGCCATCCAGTCGATCTCTTTCTGCCATTGATCCCAATTCCACCAGCTCATGGTGTAATTAAATGTGCAGTAATTCAGGTAGTATCTGAATTTGTAAGGTGAAGTGACCCGGATTTTTTTTGTCACTTGCGGCAATTTTGCCGGCATATTGAGGTTGGTACCGTTCCATGTAACGCTACAATGACAATAGTTTTTGAGATAATAGTACAACGCGGAGGCGACAGAAACCCCGTTATTGCCACTCAGTATGATCTTGCCATTGCTGCTTTTTATCTCGAATACATCCTCATTACCATCCTTCGGTATATGAACCACTTCGAAATGACTTGCCTGATTTGGGATGATCCTTTCGATCAATGCCTTTGCTGCCTTTGTGTTGAGCTGAGCAAAACATACCTTTGAGGTAGTGATCAATAAAAGAGCAAGGATATAGCTGATACGTTTTAAACTCGGTAAAAAGGATCTGTCTTTAGTCATGGCAGCCATTTTGGTCAATGATCATTGGTGATATATATCTTTAGGCTTATAAGCCTGAATAAAGTTACCTGACGAAAAAAACTTCCTTGTTCCGCCGCGGCGGGGACTTAAAGGGGGTGTTCACACAGCGTATCATAATGAATCCGCTTTTTGAATGATGATAAGCCCGGTAAACAGCCACCTTAATCCTCCCTCAAGGGAGGAAATAACCGCTCGTTAGCAGGAGAACCATCCTGTTTCTAAATTTTGAAAAACAGTTTATTACGATATAAGAAATAAAGGAACACCCAGGCAACCAGCACATAACCTATAGAAAACAGGAAAGCCTGGGCAGGTATCGGGAACCAACCGATAACTCCGTTAAACAGGTAGTGCACAGTCGGTGTGAAATCAATAAGACGACCGTCCGGGATCATATATGCCACGATCGAATTAGCACCGATCACGATGAAGAAGAAGGCCCATTTGCGCCATTGCCTGATATCGATAATGTAGTAAAACAAAGCCAGGAACAAAGTGCACCATCCGCCGACATAAAGGACAAAGGAGCTGGTCCACATATTCTTGTTGATGGGGAAGACCGTATTCCAGATTCCACCAAGGATGAGACCGGATACCCCAATTATGAGCAGCATGGCCACTTTCCTCAGCTTGGTCGTCGTATCCGGGCTCAATGTCAACAGTTGGCCGATCATCATACCAAGAAGGCCTGTAGCGATAGCCGGTACGGTCGAAAGAATGCCTTCAGGGTCATGGATACCCAGATATAGCTTGCCCGGCAGAAAATGGCGGTCGATGTAGCTGCCCAGCCACCCGCCTTTGGTCAGCACATAAGCTCCGACACCCGGGACAGGCACGAGCAGCAGGATCAACCAGTAACCGATCAGGATTCCCCAGAACCATGCCATACGCGTCTTCCATGAGTCGGTATTCATATAAATGAGAGCAGCAAAGCCCCAACCAAGGCCAATACGCGCCAATACGCTGGCGTACCGCATGTGTGCCCAGTTGAACTGAAAAAAACCGTTGTAAACCAATCCCAGTGCAATCAGGATGATGACCCGGGATATGACATGTTTATACAGATCCTTGTTTGTCTGTCCCCGTGACAGCCGTTTCTTAAATGAGAGGGGTACCGTGGTACCAGCCAGGAACAGGAACAGCGGGAAGATCATGTCATAAAAAGTGACTCCGTTCCAGATGGAGTGTGTCAATTCATACGAGCACCACAGGAAGAATGGCCACCCGGTCAGGCTGGCTAGAGTATGAATGATCCCTTCGCCACCTGCTATCCAGAACATATCAAATCCCCTGAGGGCGTCAATAGATCCCAGTCGTTCCGATTTTCCCATAGTGGCGGATTTTTGCTCTGCTGTTGTTACCGTCGCTGCATCTTCACTTGTCGTATTCATACCATTCCCTCATCATTTGTTATTTCAAATCGACACTACCCTGTAACTGAATATCCCGCGATGAACTGCCAACCAGGATATGGAAGATTCCCGGATCAACAACCCATTTCTCCTGGTCCGGGTCGAAATAGGCAAAGGCGTTCCTGTTCAATGTGAGATGAACTGTCTGTGTTTTTCCCGGGTCGACCTGAACCCTGGCAAACCCCTTTAATTCTTTGACCGGTCGCGGCAGACGCGGATTCACTTCCTGCACATACACCTGAGCCACTTCAGCTCCGGAACGGCTGCCTGTATTCGCTATGTCAAATGATACGTTCACCACCGGATCATTACTGCTCAGTTGGCCATCCACTTTCAGATTTTGATATGCAAACGTTGTATACGACAATCCGTATCCAAACGGATATTGAGGAGCAATCTTTTCTTTATCAAAATGGCGGTACCCCACAAAGATTCCATCCGAATAATCCGATACTGAATCCTGCTTGATATAGTTTTGAACTGATAGGTCCTCGTCTTCCCACCGCTTTGGAAATGTAATAGGTAACTTACCGGATGGATTGTAGTCGCCGAGGAGCACATCCGTTATCGCGTTCCCTATGTCATCTCCGTCAAACCAGGTTTCTAGCAGCGCGGGCACCTGATCTACCCATTTATCCACCAATACGGGTGCTCCTGTCGTAAGTACGACGATGGTATTTGGATTTGCCTGTACAACCCTGCTGATCAGTTCATCCTGGTTGGCCGGCAATTCAAGGGACTTCCGATCCCTGCCCTCTGATTCGTAGTGATCTGAAGTCCCGGCAAAGACAATCGCCACATCATTTTGTTTCGCAGCCTGCACCGCATTATCGATGGATGCCGTGTATGGAAGTTTCCACTCGAGTTGAATTTGGAGCCCATTGCCGTCACCGGAGTTGTAACCATCACCCACATAATCGATCTGCAGGTCATATTTCTTTCCGCCTTCCAGGTGTACGTTATACGAACCGCCAAACCGGCCCCGCGTCGGCATTTCCTTGTCATCGAGATAGGCCTGGGTACGTCCACCGGATCGCACAGCAAACTCGTATTCACCGGTAACAGGTGCCAGGATCTTACCCGTCCAGCGAACGGAGAATCCATTGGCAAATCCTTCATATTGTGTTATAGGGGTTTGTTCGCCTGACCCCTGGCGAAAATCAACCTGGCCGGAGGTCCGCACAACCGGGTCTCCGCTGAAATTCTGGTTGTTGAAATATTCGGTACGCAGACCGGGCTTCTGTCCGCCTGCGGCGGACTGGAAGAAATAAGCCGAGTCTACAGGCTGCAGATAATCGAACAGGACACCCGGAGCATATTGAATGGATATCTTCCCTTTCAGCCTGCTTTGCAATGCCTGGAGCGGACTCACGGTAAAGATGGGATGGGTTTCCGCGCTCCCCCCTCCGACAGCTCGTGCCTCGGCAGCATTTGGTCCAATGACAGCAATGCTCTTAAGTTGGCTGGTATTCATGGGCAGCGTGTTGTTCGCGTTTTTCAGAAGAACGATGGCTTCACGCGCCGTCTGCAAGGCTACACGTTGGGTCTGAGCGCTGTTGATCAAACTATCAATCGGGATTTCGGGCCGTGTCTTATGCATCAATATTCCGAGTTGATGACTCACACGCAGTATCCGGCGCACCTTGTCGTTAATTGTTGAATCGGAAACACGACCCTCTTTCACAGCCGGAATCAAGGTATGTGTGTTCAGGTAGGTGCCATAGGGCATTTCCAGATCCAATCCGCTGTTTACCGTAGGAAATGTGCTGTGTACCGCTCCCCAGTCCGACATGATGAGTCCGTCAAATCCCCATTCTTTTTTCAGGACCGTATTCAACAGCCAGTTGTTGGCGCTGCAAAATTCCCCATTCAATTTATTATAGGCTGCCATCACGGCAAGAACATGGGCTTTTTGAACGGCTGCCTTAAATGCAGGGAAATAGATCTCCCGAAGTGTTCGCTCATCGATTTTATCATCGACATATCCCCTGTGAAATTCCTGGTTATTGGCGACAAAGTGTTTCACCGTTGCCGCAACACCTTCCTTCTGAACACCTTTTATGTAACTAACAGCCATGTCGGAAGTCAACAGAGGATCTTCACCGAAAGCCTCAAATGTTCTGCCATTCAAAGGATTGCGTGCGATGTTCACATTTGGACCAAGAATGATGTTACGGGCCTTGCCACGAACCTCCCGGCCTATTCCCTCTCCTACCCTTCCGACCAGGGCGGTGTCCCATGTCGAAGCCATGGCGATACCGGACGGAAATGCCGTTGATCGTCCCCACCGAACACCCAACGGGCCATCTGACATATAGACTGGCGAAATCTCGTACTGGCTGATATATTTTGTACCGAACCCCGTACCTCCAAGCAGATCAATTTTCTGCTCCATGCTCAGACGGGATATCAGATAATCATTCAGCTTTTTCGAAACCTTCGGATTCAGTGACTCACCCGGCCTGTCATTGGGAGCCTGTTTTGAGCGGTTACAGCCTGCACTCATTGTCAGAATTAAAATCAGAACCGCGTAAAAAAGACTGGAACATCTGTTAGCCATAATTCACCCTCGATTGATAAACCTACAACATTTTTAAATGTACTTAGTAAAACGACACGCACTCTACAAACTATTAACTTTAACAACACACCATGATAACATGCCAAGAGCAAATAGCCTGTTAGTTTTTAGTATAACCTCAAGCTTTTATAATTTGTGATATTACAAATATGAAAGCGCTTCTACAAGAGGAATTTTTCAGTTATCAATAAACAGGTAACAGAAAACTGGAATAATCGGTGGCTGTAACAGCTGTAGTCTGTTCGGGATCCCAAAAAATCTTTGTCTTCTAAGCCTAAAAATAGGATTAATCCTAAATTAATCTCTTGATATATAGTCCCGGTTGGGACTGTGTGACGGATGGACCATCTTTGGAGAATATTACTGTTTACTGATTCCTGTTAACTGTCTAATGCCTCCCTGACTACTTCATGTCCCACAATTCCTGCAGCTTTTTTGTAGGCCAGCTCATGTTCATTCGACCTGATCAATGCAAGAATATCTGAATCGACGAGTTTATACCAGAGTTGTTTCCGTTCCTGAAACGATGGATAAGCCCTCGCCATGGGCTTGCGAAGTGATCTGGAAAAACGTAAAAACTGCTCATATTCCTCACCGAACTCTTTTTCAAATCGTTCTCTCAGACGAACAGCCAAGGCCGGAGCAGCGCCACTCGTTGATATTGAAATTGTCAATGCGCCTCGTTTTAAAAGCGAGCCAAAGGTGAAGTTACAATGCGGGATATCATCCATCACGTTCACCAGGATGCCTCGCTCTTCCGCTTCTTCATAAACCCGCTGATCTTCATCATCCTGATATTCAGCAACTATTACCAGAAACACACCGGCCAGATCTCCTTTTTGGTACGACCTGTTAATCCAATTCAGTTTATTTTCGTTTACTAACCTGGAAAGCCCCTCTGTCAGTGCCGGACTGATAATTGTGACATTGGCATCACATTCGAGAAGTTCGCCCGCTTTTCTCTCAGCCTCATGATTTCCACCGATCAAGACGGCCTTTTTCTCTGATAATCGATTTAAATAGATGGGGTAAACTTTCATGTGATAAACTTTTCGGTTCGTTTTTGCTATACACACCAAACCTCCAAGGTTTCTAAAACCTTGGAGGTTTGGTGATTATTTACTATCTGCCTGTGTCGGCAGGTGGATACCGCACTCGGTCTTATCCAGTCCGACCCATCGTCCGGCCCTTTCATGATCGCCCGGACGCACAGGATGTGTACATGGTATACATCCTATACTTGGATAACCTTCATCATGAAGCGGGTTGTACGGCAACTCATTCAGATTGATGTATGCCCATACTTCTTCTGAAGTCCACGTCGCCAAAGGATTAACTTTTATTACTTCATTGTGCGAATCCCATTCAAAAAGCAGTGTGTTCGTCCGGGAGTCTGACTGAGAACGCCTAACCCCGGTTATCCAAACACTCTTATCCGACAGATACTTTTTGAGTGGCAATACCTTGCGCAGAAAGCAGCACTTGTTTGGGTTATGTTTCCAGAGTTCGCTTCCATACGTTTTCTCCTGATCTTCTACGCTCAGCTCGCTGCTTACCCTGACAAACCGGAGATCGAATTCACGCTCCAACTCATCCCGCAATTCATAGGTCTGATTGAAAAATAAACCGGTATCAAGGTAGAAAATGGGAATCCCAAATCCCTTTTTGGCTACGAGATGGGTTAGGAGCACTCCGGATGGACCAAAGCCAGTGCCAAGAACGGCTCGTTCACCAAATTCTTTCCATAACCATTCAAGAATTACATTGGGGTCAGCACCTTCAAACTGTTCGTTGAGATCCCGTATTTCATCTTTACTGATGATATTCAGAATATCATCTGATGAATGGCTTTTAAATCCTGCGTCTGATGAAATATTTTCAGATGATCGTGTCATTTTCGGATAAATAAATATTACAGGCTACCCCAGTGATACTGCGCTTAATAATTCAGCGGTGTTCGATTCTACCTGGATCCCCTCGGGCTGGAACCAGTCAAGAGTCTCACTCAGATTCACGACTTCACCTATTACGATGGTTGCAGGTGTTGACAAATGCTTTGATTTTTCCGCGATGTCGGATAGCGTTCCGATGACCCTCCTTTGGGAACGATAACTAGCCTTTTCGATTACAGCGACCGGCGTAGATGCTGACCGGCCATTCTCTATGAGCTTACGTGAAATATCCGATAGTTTACGGAGTCCCATGAGAATAACCAAAGTCTCGCAATGTGCCAGGCAGGCCCATTTCTGTGGGAATGACTCCTCATGTATGGAATGTCCGGTGATGACGGTAAACGAGCTGCTATGATCGCGATGAGTCAGCGGGATACCCGCAAATGCCGCCGCAGCCACAGAACTGCTGATTCCCGGCACCACTTCAAACGGGATTCCGGCTGTCGCCAACACTTCAAGCTCTTCCCCGCCGCGACCAAAAACAAACGGATCACCGCCTTTCAGACGCACTACATTCTTGCCTTTTCCAGCTTCACGAACCAGGATATGATTGATTTCGTCCTGGGAAGTTGAGGGCCGCCCGCCGGCCTTGCCAACATATATTTTCTCCGCTCCCGGATGAGCCTCGGATAATAATTCGGGATTAGCCAACCGGTCATATACAATCACTTCTGCCCCACGAATAGCCTTTAATCCGCGAACAGTAATGAGATCGGGATCGCCTGGTCCGGCACCAACCAGCAATACTTTTCCTCTTTTGTTGATATTGATAGGTATCACGTCCATATTCTTAATGATTTATTCTGCTACCGTTTCTTCCAGTGTTTCGATGCCCATACGATTCCAGTAATCGCCAAAGGACTCCCCTTCTTTTCGTCCATCTCGATAGATTTCTAGGAGTGGTTTTACCGCAGAGACCAGTTCTTCGAGCGGTACGTGGTCGCGGTACTTCTTGTTTAACCGGGTACCGGCCGGATCCCCGCCGATAAAAACGGCATATTGGTTTAGTGATCTTCCAACGAACGCAATGTCAGCGACATACGGACGCGCACATCCGTTGGGGCAGCCGGTCATACGAACCGTGAGCTGCTCCTCTTCCAGGCCAAGACTGCGTATTTCCTTCTCCAAATCCCGTATCACTTCAGGCATGATCCGTTCCGATTCGGTAATGGCCAGCCCGCAGGTAGGTAGTGCCGGGCATGCCATGGAATACTTAATCGCATTCGACAACTCATCAGTCAGAGGTACTCCATAACCCCGGAGTTCATCCTCGATGGGCTTTTTATTTGCTTCATCAATATCCGTGAGCAGGATATTCTGCGTCGGCGTCAGACGTACATTCAAATTGTATTTCTTGATGGCTTCCCGGAGCCCGGTTCTCAGACGCAATTTCCCCTCATCTTTGATCCGGCCGTTTTCCACATTGACTCCCTGATACCACTTCCCGTTGGATTGTCTGTGCCATCCCAGATAAAGCTCCAGTTTGAATTTAGGTATTGGGCGGAATGGCTCAAGTTCGAAGCCGGTACGTTTCACCACTTCTGCCCTGAACCGATCCAGACCCCAGTCGTGGATCAGGTATTTCATCCGGGCATGCTTCCGGTCAGCACGATCTCCGTTGTCCCTCTGCAACTCAATGATACTCTTGACCAGTGGCACTAACCGGTCGTTGGGGACATATCCAAAATGATCCCCAAGCCGGGGAAAGGTTTCGGCTTTATTGTGATTCATCCCCATTCCACCGCCGACAATCACATTGAAGCCGGTTATGTCTTCCTGCTCGTTGAAGATGGCAACCAGACCGATGTCCTGCGTGTACAAATCTACGCTGTTGTCTCCAGGCACCGAAATAGCAATTTTGAATTTTCTGGGGAGATAACTGTCGCCGTAGAGTGCCTCGCCATTCGATATCTCTTGCCGGCTTGAGTATATCTTCGATCCATCCAGCCATATTTCGTGATATGCCTTTGTTTCCGGCAGAAGGAGTTCTGAAAGATGATTGGTGTACTCCTGCACTTTTTCCTGCCTGCCATCAGAGTCAGGAGCCGGATTACTCATAACGTTTCGTACGATATCGCCGCACGCCCCGAGAGTGGTAACCAATGATTCATTGATATCACGGATCGTATTCCTGAGATCGCCTTTCAACACACCATGAAACTGGATGGTCTGGCGTGTTGTGATGCGCAATGTCCCATCTGCATATTTATCAGCTATCTGATCAAGTGCCAGATATTGATCCGATGACAGACCGCCACCGGGAATTCGCGTCCGGATCATAACCTGATAATGCTTGCCGCGTCCCTGCCTCAGGTCCCGGTCATCCTGCTGGTAGGTACCATGGAATTTGAGAAGCTGAATGGCATCCTTGCCGAAATAATCAAGATCGTTCACCAACTCTTCGGATATGGAGCCCCGAAGATAGTTGCTTTCCTCTTTGATCGATTCAAGTTTACTCTTTTTGTCAGTTCCTTGCGGCATAATGAGTTAGGATTTTGTTATTAGTTGAAATAATTTTGATTTATACGGAATGGCGTTCACTGAACCTGACATAAAAAAACCCGATGCCTGAGAAAGCAGCGGGTTTTTATTTATCAGATTTATACTTCAGATATTCCCTATCGTCCCACTGCTTTTCTTCGTTTACAAGCACAGCATGCCATACAGAAACAACAACACATCTCTCGCATGTTGCTGCGCTGTCGAAAATTCATGATGTGGTGGAATCGATTGATCATTGTTTCTTTTTACTAATCGTGTAGAACCATTTGTAGAAATACCGAATGAGGACATAAAAAAAGCCCGCTTCTGACGGAAGGAAGTGGGCTTTTAAAACTTTTAGTCTGATAGACAGGTACTAAAACTTACAGATCATCCACAACCTCCCGAAGAAGCGAGGGCATACAACACATACAGCAACACGCTGTATTTGCACAATTATGGATGTATCTTGCAGATTTCATTTGTTCGATATCAAGTACCTTAGTTAACTGATGTAAGATTAAGTAATAATGATAATCGTGTCAACCTTATGACAAAAAATGTTGTGAAAGTTTTTTGATTAAAATAAATAACCATATAGTTATTTTATTAGCAAAAAGATAGATTGATCCAGATATTTCTATAATAATCTTTTGACTATTTTCTCGTGACAGTGGCTCTGCCCTGTCACGAGAAAGGTTTTACTGCTGTACATGACCGCACATTAGTATGTCATCCTGAGGCTCAAACCACAACCTTATTTTAGGCGACTACCCAATGGGCCGAAGGATCTCGTCTGCATCCGAAAACGAGTATGACACATGAACGGTTCGCTGCCTACTACTGACGAGATCCTTCTTCGGCTGCTTCGCAGGCCTCATTAGGATGACATAAGTTGTGCAAATTGCTGTTTTTTTGCGGATTTTATCCTCGCAACAGGGCAGAGCCCCTGTTGTGAGGGAGCTTTGACGCCTGTCACTATTCTCTAACAACGCTGGTCCGGGCGTCCTCGCCCGGACCCAACCGCGTCACAAGGATTCCGGCTCTCCGGTGGCAATCGGATTTGAGGGATCATTACTCCATTCAAACCAGCCGCCATCGTACACGGACACCTTCGGCCATCCCATCAGCCATGCGTTCATAAATGCTTCACTGCCCCTCCAGCCGGTACCACAATAGAAAGCTATGTGTTTCTCAGGGACGATACCCACCTCGGCCCATTTTTTCGCTACTTCCTGGGACTCACGCATGGTATAATCGAAATTGCGGTAATTTTCCATGTGATACGCATCACTGCCGCAATTCCCGAAAACGGCACCCGGTATCCGCCCTTTCTTTTCGATGTAATGATATCCGCTGGTATTACCGATAAATTCCTCCCAGCTGCGAACGCTTACCAGTTCTCCATTCTCAGACGCCAGCAGTTCTTTAGCTTCCGGTAAATCCACGATGTATTCCGGATGAGCTGGTATCTCACTCCCAAAATCATTCACCGGCGTTGGTCTGACATCCTCCGTTGATAAGTTATACCCGCTGTTTTTCCAGGATGTTATTCCGCCATTCAAAATTCGCACATCTTCCACACCGGCATACAACAAGATTGCTGCACATCGAAAAGCACCAAGGTGCCCCGCATTCTTCCCCGGAAACGGATCTTCAAACTTTGGATAGGAAAATCGCCCGTAAACAATCACAGTCGTATCTCGCGTGATTCCGAGATCCAACAGCGTTCTTCTCAACTCATCCGGTGATCGCCGGTTCCACGTTACCGGATCTTCCAGTAACAGGGTGTTTAATGGGACAGCACCAGGCAGGTGCCCCTCTTCATAATCGTTGTGATTGTCATAATGAGAGTGACAAATGACATATCCATTGCCTTCATATTCAGGCGGATCTCCGTTTGTAACCAATCGTTTAACCCATTCAGGATAAACCAGTTGCCGGTACCTTGCCAAACAATCCATCGGGAGCCCTGGACGGGCAGCCCACTCATCCACAAAATGATCGTAAATATTCACATTCCCGAAATCCAGACCATACAATCTGTCTACCATTCGCATGGCAGAGTCAGTACTATATCCATAGACGATGATGGGCTTATCGCTTGAAATCCCCTTTTCATCCAACACTTCCACCCAATCCATATATTTTGTCCATAACAGCGGGAGGCTCTTCGCTCCTTTTATATGCCCGCCCCTCGTCTCTCCCCTGAGTTTCCAGCCGTTGTATGCCTCAATTGGTCGAATATCCACAACAATACAATCGGAATCCGTTATACGTTCGACCATTTCGTTCGTAGAAAGTACGTGAGGCTTCTTCTCCATGATGCCAGATATTTTATCAGACGGATTCAGTTAACCATACAAGAACACGATTTATTAACTGTAGTATGATGTTTTTGAGTCAAAACCACAATGTTTTAAAAAACAATCATCCTTCTAATCATTTGCTGTACTTGCGGCAAAAGCCTTAGACATCAAACTGATATAGCAGAGGATCTCTTCCGGATATCCACAAACAAAAGCCTCTCATAAACCTTTGATATTATTTCAGCATGGTATTGTTTGCTTTTTGCATTTCTTATGTATAAATGTAAGGTGTGATGTCTTCGTTGTTGGTTACATGAAATTCCATCTCTAATCCGGGCTAATGAAGAAAGTTGATCGATTGCTGCAGGATTATGCATCCAGCCACCGCACCAAAGGAAATATAATAACCCATTTCATCGGCATACCGCTCATCGTCCTCGGCCTAATATCCATGCTTGTAAGGTTACCCCTCCTGTCAGAATCATTTACGGTAGCTGAAGCGCTTATCATCCTTGTGACAATTTTCTATTTCGCATTGGATGTGAAATTGGGCACAGTCATGCTGATTGCGGTGTTATTACTGGACGTTGTGGCACGGGGGATTGGCAGTTTCTGGATCGGCTTCCTGATTTTTGCAACGGGCTGGCTTTTTCAGGGGATCGGGCACGCCGTATACGAAAAACACTCACCGGCCTTTTAAAAAATCTCATACATCTGCTGATCGGACCGCTTTTCATACTGAACGAAGTGCTGCACATCCGGCCTGTTGGATCTCAAATACCGGCTCATTCCCGTATTTTAAATAACGGCGACGAGTGAACAGTTGAGAAACAATATCAATCGGATTTATTGACCACAGGAAACTCCGAAATACGTAACGTAGTGCTGCCATAGGGCACTAGCTCGATCTGTACTGATTTCTGTCCAAAAACGTCGACCGGACTGAAAATAAATATTGCTATACTCCACTCAATTAAAGCAGGCTCTTCATTTCTTGCAATGTCATAAAAAACCAGATTGAATGTATTTCTGATTTATGCACGAAATCCGGCCATCCCTCAGACGACAATTAAATTCCAATCTCCAAAGTCGATTATTACTCTAACGAAGCTTACGCAGCCTTGAAATATAGCCATCATTCCATGTATTGCATAAGGGCCTTCTGAGCAGAAGAATAAATGAACTGATTGATAAAAAAAACGCCACTAAGATTTGTACTGAATAATCCGGCAAAAAATATTATTTATGGAAACACCAAACGATAAACCTTCAATTTGGTCAAATAGTTGGTTTCCGGTTTTACTGCTTGTCTTGGTATTTATTGGAGTCTTTGCCTGGATATATGATCCAAAATTGAATCTTGGCGGTGATAATGTAAACTATTATACTTTGGGAATAGCCCTTTCCAGCGGCCATGGTTATGTGAATATTCAGTACCCGGCCCGACCGGAAGCTTCACATTTCCCGCCCGGCTATCCGGCTATTATCGCCTTGGTAATCTTACTAACCGGTGGTGGCTTTCCTGCAGTCAAGATTTTAAATGGCTTCTTTCTGCTGACAAGTTGTCTGATGTTATACCAGATCGTCTACCTGCTATTCAAACGCAAAGTACTTGCCTTCATGTCGGCGCTGACAGTTATGCTGTCAATGCACTTGCTCCAGTATTCAACCATCATGATGAGCGAAATGCCGTACGTCTTTTTTACTACATTGATGTTGTGGCTAATGACCAATATTGCACTAAATCCTGAAGTGATTTGGTGGAAATCAATGGAGTTTTGGATATCACTGGTACTGATTGGCATTGGTTTCTATATCCGGTCGATTGGGTTGACCGCCATTAGTGGGATGGCTCTATTTTGGATCGTGCGTAAACAGTGGCTGGCCGCCTTAGCAACATTCGTTGGTTTTTTTCTGATGATTTTGCCATGGTCTCTTAGAAATAACAGGCTGGGAGGTGCCGGTGGATATCTTCATCAATTTTTACAAAAAAATCCTTACAATCCGGGTCTGGGAACATTAAATGTGTTCGATCTAATACACCGCATTCTGTTTAATTTTCGACGATATGTAACTCACGACATACCAGATGCAATTTTTTCGAGGCCATCAAGCATTGCCCCTGAACACGTAACAGTAACGATGTGGCTGGGAGGTTTGATCCTTCTCGCATTGATAATTTGGGGTATTTTCCAATTCAAACAATTGAAATGGTTTGTATTCGGATTCATGGGTTCTACTTTTCTGATTTTGTTGCTATGGCCGGAACAGTGGTATGGAGTACGGTTTATGATTCCCGTTTTGCCATTTGTGTTTATAAGTCTGGTTCTCGGAGTGGATTCTGTGATCGGCTGGTCAATCCGGCATTGGAGCTCCAGAACACCGATGATGACCTACAAGATGGTACCTTTATTGATGCTACTGCTTTTGCCTTTTGAATGGAATGGTATCTCAACTTTAAATGCTAACGCTAATAGCTATTTTCCAAAGGCCTATGCCAATTATTTCAGATTGGCTTTATGGACTCAAAAAAACTTGCCGAAATCTGCTATAGTCGCCTGCCGAAAGCCGGATTTCTTGTATATCTTTTCCAGACATTATACCTATTCATCCCCATTGAGCGGCTCACCAATCAAAGTGGTGAGCCTTTTAGAGAAAGCCCATGTCACCCATATTATAGTGGGTCAGCTAGGTTATGCGTCTACCTATAAAACCATTATACCAACTATCAAGGCATATCCGAAATTATTCAAACCGGTTTATCGATTCATCAATCCCGATACTCGGCTCTACCAGTTTTTACCGGATTCTACGCAATTGAAGGATGGCCAATAAGTGGGATAAATGGCTAACCAAAGAAGAGAATGTCGTTACTATTATTACATTTGTTATGAAGCCGGTTTAACAGCGACAGGTGCCTCTCTCTTCTCCTTGATCTTCAGATCGATGACCATGGCAATGGGACCTACTATGAACAAAGCATAAAAGGGTGCATAGATGGCGTCAAACAGGCGGAAGATCATCTCAACAAATGCGATGATCACAACTACGATAACCTGCCATTTTTTTGAAGACACCGTTGTTTTGGGGTCCGTGATCATGAAAAATGTAAAGAGCTGATACATGGGCCCGGTGATTGGGGCTACTTCGGCGAAGAATGGGTCACCGGATATCCAACTTCGCACCAGCGCAAAGAAGAAAAAGGACAACACGTATGCGACGCTGATGTGCAAGCGGTTTACCCGCCAAACAATAAAGAAACCCAGCGCCCAGATTACCAGCATGGGCCACAGATTATTTCCCCACTGAATACTCAATACCGCAACCGAGTCGGATGCCAGCAACAACAAGGCCACCACTCCGAAATTTGACGGGTTCCATATGTGCCGGTTCTTGTATCGCAAAACATACTTGGAAGCGATGGTAATCATACTGCCAAGTGCATACGGCCACACAAGCGGGGATCGTATGAGAATGCCTATGCTGATACCACTGATGTAGGCACTTGCCACATTCCTCCATTTCCCGGTGGCCACCCTGCTTAAAATGCTTTCCATTACAATACTCGCGATAATAGCTGTAGCCAGTTTGGGATATCCTTCCAGTATCCCGAATGACATTTCGGCCGCGACCAGAATCAGGGTGATAAAAATCGTCGGATAATACTTCTGACTGACAAAAAAGGCCCGCCTCGGTTTGGAAGGTACCGCTGTGTTCATTAATCCTCCTGAATGTGATAAAGGCTATCTGCTTTCAGTGAATGCAGGGTTTGAACGAGCCCGGATGGCCAGTAAATAACGGCTTTTTTGATAACCGGATGCTTGCCGAGTCCAAAATAGATGCGTCGTTGGTTCTCCGAGCAAAATCCGCTCCCGCCATTGACCATCTGCAACTGGTGCTGATTATTCCAATATAAATCTATTTTCGCATCAATAGCCGAGCGATTTGATTTGGTTCCGGTCAGTTTAAACCCGATCCATTTATTCTGAGGATCGACGGTATTCTTATACAAAAGAACCGGGCCTTCCTGGTTGGCAACGACGATATCCTGAGCCCCTGTGTTCCACAGATCCGCTATGGCAACGGCCCGGCTGTCATACACTTCACGGCCGCCTACGGCTTCCCCTACTTCCTGGAAACGGCCGGATCCGTCATTCACCCAAATCTTATTGCGCTGATAACCGGACAGGCTTTTGCCGTTCATTTTAGGCCAGTTTTTTGTATCGGCTATAATCGTTTGATTACCGACCGCTACTTTCGAGTAATCATACCAGTAATCGGAAGAGCGTTTCTTTCCGGATACATAACCGTTTGCCACATACAAATCCAAATGCCCGTCGTTGTTGAAATCGCCGAACTGGGCGCCATAGCTCCATCCGCCGAGTTCAATACCCAGATTATTGGCCAAGTTCCGATAAATCATGTTGTCACCAGAATCGCCTAAGTTGGGTACCCATAAATTATTCCCCTGAAGCAATACTCCAGGCTCAGAAATGTTCGTGATATAAAGATCAAGATTGCCCCTGTTGAAGACATCACCCGGTGTGACACTCATACCACTCTTGGGTGCAAAACCTATCCTGGATTCTGGACCTATATCCTTAAAGTACTTTCCCTTTTCATTGATATACAATTCATCAACCCCATAGTCATTGGCTACCACCAGATCCGGCCATCCGTCATTGTTGACATCGACGACCGAGACGGCGAGCGTCCATTTGTGGCTCGTCAGCCCCATCTTTTTAGTCACATCCTCGAAATGCCCGTTCCCAAGGTTGTGGAACAGGTAGTTCCGCCCGCCATTGTTGGCATACTCGAAACTCGTTGGCATAATGCGGGTTGTCTTCAGATGCCACAGATTGATATCCGCCGGATAATATCCGCCGACGAACAGATCGAGTTTTCCATCATGATCATAATCAAACCAGACGGCGGTATTGGCATTCGCCCATTTCGGAAGCGGTATCTGATCCGAGACATTGGTAAAACCTTTGCCCTTATCGTTGTGAAAGAGCATACATTTGCCCCATTTGTAGACGAACAGATCTTCATAGCCGTCATTGTCATAATCTCCCCAGACCGCACCCATGGACACGCCGGTACCCTTTTTATTCAGATCTGCGACTCCCAGTTTTTCGGCCACATCTTTAAACTTGCCATTTCCGAGATTCTCATAAAGTGCATTTTTGGTACCGTACCGGCTATTGGTAAAGTAGAGATCCTCCAAACCATCATTATTGAAATCAGTGACCGATACCGAGGCTCCCATTGATGCAATGATCGGCATGATGTTATCTAGCTTCGGATCCAGTTTGGGGGATTCATGCTTAAACGTAATCCCCGCTTCTTTAGCCACATTCTGGAGATAAAAGCCGTACCGTTTGATTATCTGAGCATGCTGCTGACGATTCTGCTTGCTTTGTTGCCAGTTGTTCCAGACTCTTCTGACAACCGGGAAAGCCAGCATCGCTGCCAGCAAGGTTCCCAATCCAATTTTCTTGATTTTTCCGCTTTCCATTCTAACAGCTCCCTGCCTGGTCTATCTGTTGCCCTGTTTGTCTGCCACCAAAGCCTGATAAAATGGTTTAGGTGTAATATAACGAGTCTGATAGTGAATCCAGTCATCTTTATGTTTCTTGTAGACCGGATCGTTCTGTAACGTAGTCGGTGGTGTGGTATAATCCGGATTTGAATGGCTCGGCAACGGAATGACTGTCCGCGAAAACGTGGTATTATAATCACCATCTTTTTCCCAGCCATCACCGATCATCACGAAATCGCGTATCCATCCTTTCTGAGGTTCATGAGGTGCTTTAAACTTAAACCGCATCTCATCACCGGCATTCATGATAACATAACGATCATCAACCTTCTTCAAAAGCGGCTTCACATCACCGTAGCGGGTATAATAGCCAACCAGGTCCTGCCATTTTGGAGTTGTACCAATAATCTCTTGATAGTCAGGTACTTCGGGTGAGGAACGGGTCTTTTGAATCATCTTTGAGTAGCCGCGATAACGCAGGATTGCCGTTGCGGGGAGTAACCGTTGTGTCCTGAGATTTTTGTTTGAGAGGCCACGGGCCCACCAGATTGCATCCCAGTAAGTCTCAGTCGATGTCGTAAGCCGGATCTGATGATCACCTTTACCCTTAAACAAACCTTCCAGGTTGATCAGAATGGTTTTATTCTTCCCTTCCGGGAATCCCAGATTTGCCTTCGCCACTTCCCAGCCACCTTTACCGTCCGGGACCTCAACGCTGATTCCCTGCGGTGGTTTAATTGATCCCTGGCTTATAGCAAAGTTAATGGAACTGTCGGTTGGATAAACCCATCCATACGCCACCAGCCAAAGCGGTCCGTGTTGTGGAAGATTACTACCCAAATCAATCTGAATGTAATGTTTGTGAGCAATACCCTGGTACTTGGTGTTCTTAAAATGGGCCAGATACCGGCCGTCTTTATGAGCAACGATAGCCGTCACATCATTTCCGTGTTCATCAAGAACCCGCTTGACCTGATGCAGCGGACCCGTTTCGTATACTTTTAGTTTTGGCGGAGGGATGGCAAACCGCTCGTCGACAAACACATGTGTTCCATCCGGATGATCGACCGTCATAAGAGCCACATAATCAAAGAAATGGGTCTCCCAAAGCTCAGCCGTGATCCGCACATCATAAAATCCGTCCCTGGGTTTAAGCTGGTTCCTGCCAATCTTAACCCAATCCTCCGTCTGACTCACTGAAGCCGACTTCTGAGCGTTAATACGAAGCCCGAGCGGCGATCGCCAGAGGAAATCGGTCACGAAGTCCATCTTCTTCCCGTTGTACGCAAACAGCCATGGACAGGACCCCTTCAGAGACTGCTGGTTGGTTATTGTTGTACTGCTGCTCAACTCGGCGAATTCAGCCTGTACCGATCCATTTGGCCAAATGATACGCAGCATATCCGCCTGTGAATAGGTACCCACCCCAAGATGTACCAAAGGCGAAGTTATAAGCTGACGCTGATAGATCAATCCCGACCGTGCCTCAAGAATACCACCAATACCAAACGAGTTGATGCGGCGATCTCCCAGCGTATTTGAAGCACGCGGACGAATGACCTCCCCGTTGTACGTGTCAGAACCGCTGTTAATCCATTCCACCGGCACATCTTGATCCGACAATCCGAGCCAGTCGATCCGGCTGTTGCCATTCATATCCGCAACGGCTCCGACTGAAACGGGATAATCCTGCGGCATGGATTTCAGGTTCCCGTCCGGATCACTCAGCCACACATGGGATTCTCCGGCGGCGCTCGCCAGTAAATCGAGTCGACCATTGTTGTCAAAATCCTGCACGAACACTTGTCCGTCACCCGGACTCACTTTTGATATCGATGCGGCCCATTTTGCCAGATTGGTTGTCACCCATTGCTGTTTATCATGATCATAACTCAACCGATCAATATCCCCGTTTTTCTTCAGAAGTATGATATCAAACTGCCCATCTCCGTTGATATCCGCTATCTTAAACCCGAGGACGTCCGAGGGCAGGGAACTGGCAGGGACCTCCTTAAAATGTCCCAATCGATCGTTCAGGTAAATTTCCAGTTTGCCTGTTTTGGTCAACATGGCGGCATCGGCATCTCCGTCGTTATCCAGATCAGCCCATTGGAAATCGACTAATCCATCGATCTTTGCAAAAAGAGGAACCTCGGTAAACGTGTTGTCCCCATTATTCCGCAATTCAACCGCCGGGCCATCGGTAGGAGACAGGATGAGATCAAGATCACCGTCCAGGTCAACATCGGCCGCCCATATACCATTATATGATCCGCTGGTTACAGTCTTGGGCAATTTCAGCGTTGCTGTGACATCCTTAAAACTGCTGTCCGCCTGCTGCTGATAAAGGCGAAAGCCTTTC
>Ga0102953_1000188_pt1 | contig 43281 bp, 34 predicted proteins | sample SalPon2A_C_D2_MG_FD_78509 | JGI IMG/M metagenome (GOLD analysis project Ga0102953, IMG submission 78509) | Soil microbial communities from South San Francisco under conditions of wetland restoration - Salt Pond MetaG R2A_C_D2_MG | ecosystem: Environmental > Terrestrial > Soil > Wetlands | place...
CACGACAACGACACAGCCGTCGGCTGGGCCCATGCACGGCGCGGCCGCCCCCTGCGTGCGGAAGTGCAGCGCGCCCTGGACTACCTGGGCCAGCCCGGCGGCCCGGATACCCCAGTGCACTGGGCGCTGATCCGCTTGGCGTACCTCTCCGTGGCGAACCTGGCCATGGTGCCCGTGCAGGATCTGCTGGGGCTGGGCAACGAAGCCCGCATGAACCGCCCCGGCGTCGCCCGCGGCAACTGGGATTGGCGGCTGGCGCCGGACGCCCTGACGGACGAGTTGGCCGAGCGGCTGGCGGCCCTGGTGCGGCTTTATGGCCGTATCGATGATCGCACAACCTGACGATGCGCCCATGAACCAGCACATCCTCATCGAAGCGATCACCCCCGCGGTGGACCAGGGCCGCTACCCCGCCAAGTGGGTGGCGGGCCGCCCCTGCGTGGTGGAGGCGGATATCTTCCGCGATGGCCACGAGGTGCTGCGCGCCGCGGTGCGCTGGCGGCGCAAGGGCGAGCAGCGCTTCACGGAGGCGCCGATGGAGCCGCTGGTGAACGACCGTTGGCGCGGCGAGATGTACCTGCCCGAGAATACCCGCTACGAGTTCACGGTGGAGGCCTGGACGGACGTCTATGCCTCCTGGCTGGAGGACCTGCGCAAGCGCGTGGCGGTGGCCGAGCCCGTCGCCAGCGAGGTCATCGAGGGCACCACGCTGCTGGAATCGTTCGTGGACGGCGCCAAAGGCGCGCACGCGCGGACCCTGCGCGAGGCGGTGCAGGCCCTGCGCGCCTGGACGGCCGACGGCGGCGCGCCCGCCGCAGCCAAGTCCATAGCCAAGTCCACAGCCAAGTCCACAGCCAAGCCCGCAACGAAAGCCGCCGGCAAGCGGACCCGCGGCCGCAAGAGCGCCGCCGACAACCCTGGCGCGGCGACAGCCGGCGCCGACACCAGCACGCCGGCCCCCGACAATCCGGGCGCGGCGGCCCTGGCCATTGCCGAGGCCCCCGCGCTGCTGGCCGCCGTGGCCGCCACGCAGCCGCGCTTCGGGGCGACAGCGTACGAGCCGTTCCTGGAGCTGGTGGTGGATCGGCCGCGCGCGCTGTTCGGGGCATGGTACGAGCTGTTCCCGCGCTCCCAGGGCCCCGTGCCGGGCGAGCACGGCACCTTCGCCGATGCGGCGCGGCGCCTGCCGGACATCCGCGATCTGGGCTTCGACGTGGTGTACCTGCCGCCCATCCACCCCGTCGGCACCACCCACCGCAAGGGGCGCAACAACGCGCTGCGGGCCGCGCCGGATGACCCGGGCAGTCCCTGGGCCATCGGCAGCAAGGACGGCGGGCACATGGCCGTGGAGCCGCGCTTGGGCACGCTGGAGGACTTCGACCGCTTCGTGGCCACGGCGGAAACGTTGGGCATGGAGGTGGCGCTGGACTTCGCGCTGCAGGTCTCGCCGGACCATCCCTGGGTGCGCGAACACCCGGAGTGGTTCTACCACCGCCCGGACGGCACCATTAAGTACGCCGAGAATCCGCCCAAGAAGTACCAGGACGTCTACCCCATGAACTTCGACACGGAGAACCGGCAGGCGCTCTGGGACGAGATTCGCGACGTGATGGAGTTCTGGGTGGGCCACGGCGTGAAGATCTTCCGCGTGGACAATCCGCACACCAAGCCGCTGGCCTTCTGGCAGTGGGTGATCGGCGGCATCCAGCAGGCGCACCCGGAGGTGATCTTCCTTTCCGAGGCCTTCACGCGGCCCAAGGTGATGAAAGCGCTGGCCAAGGTGGGCTTCACGCAGTCGTACACCTACTTCACCTGGCGCAACCACAAGTGGGACCTCACCGAGTACCTCACGGAGCTGACCGACCCGGAGCGCGCGGCCTACTTCCGTCCCAACTTCTTCGCCAACACGCCGGACATCCTGCACGAGGTGCTGCAGACCGGCGGGCGCCCGGCCTTCAAGCTGCGCTTGGTGCTGGCCGCCACGCTGGCGCCGTCCTACGGCATCTACAGCGGCTACGAGCTGTGCGAGAACGAGGCGGTGCCGGGCACGGAGGAATACCTCAACTCGGAGAAGTACGAGATCAAGGTGCGTGATTGGAACGCGCCGGGCAACATCCGCGAGTTCATCGCGCGCGTGAACACGATTCGCCGCCAGAACGCGGCGCTGCAGGAGCTGACCAACCTGCGCTTCCTGGCCACGGACAACGACCAGATCCTGTTCTACGCCAAGAGCGATGCGGCCCGGGACAACGTGCTGCTGATCGCCGTGAACCTGGACCCCCACACCCCGCAGGCCTGCACGGCCATCGTGCCGCCGGACGTGATCGCGGACGAGCCCGTGGGCGCCTACGAGGTGCACGATCTGCTCACCGGCGCGCGCTACACCTGGGGCGCGTCGAACTTCATCCGGCTGGACCCGCAGGCGGAGCCGGCGCACATTCTACGCGTGGAACGAAGGCATCCATGAGGAGCAGGCAACCACCGGCGCTGCCGGACGATCCGCTCTGGTACAAGGACGCCATCATCTATGAGGTGCGCGTCCGCTCGTTCGCGGACAGCAATGGCGACGGCATCGGCGACTTCCAGGGGCTCACCGGGAAGCTGGACTACCTGCAGGACCTGGGCGTCACCGCGCTGTGGCTGCTGCCGTTCTACGTCTCGCCCCTGCGCGATGACGGCTACGACATCGCGGACTACACGCGCGTGCACCCGGAGTGCGGCACGCTCAACGACTTCAAGGTGTTCCTGCGCGAGGCCCACAAGCGCGGCCTGCGCGTCATCACCGAGCTGGTGCTGAACCACACCTCCGATCAGCACCCGTGGTTCCAGAAGTCGCGGCGCGCGCGGCCGGGCAGCGCCTGGCGCAAGTTCTACGTGTGGAGCGACACGGGGCAGGAGTATTCCGACGCGCGCATCATCTTCAAGGACTTCGAGAGCTCCAACTGGACCTGGGACCCGGTGGCCAAGGCCCACCTGTGGCACCGCTTCTATTCCAACCAGCCGGACCTGAACTTCGACAATCCGGCGGTGCGCAAGGCCATGTTCCGCGTGATGGACTTCTGGTTCGAGCTGGGGGTGGACGGCATGCGGCTGGATGCCGTGCCCTACCTCTACGAGCGCGAGGGCACCAACTGCGAGAACCTGCCCGAGACGCACGACTTCCTGCGCGAGCTGCGGGAGCACGTGGACAGCCGCTTCTCCAACCGCATGTTCCTGGCGGAGGCCAACCAGTGGCCCGAGGACTCCGTGGCTTACTTCGGCAGCGGGGACGAGTGCCACATGGCGTTCCACTTCCCCATCATGCCGCGCATGTTCATGGCCATTCAGATGGAGGACCGCTACCCGATCATCGAGATCCTCGACGAGACCCCGGCCATTCCGCAGAACTGCCAGTGGGCCCTGTTCCTGCGCAACCACGACGAGCTGACCCTGGAGATGGTCACCGACGAGGAGCGCGACTACATGTACCGCATGTACGCCCACGACCAGACGGCGCGCATCAACCTGGGCATCCGCCGCCGGCTGGCCCCGCTGCTCAGCAACAACCGCCGCAAGATCGAGCTGATGAACGGGCTGCTGTTCGCCCTGCCCGGCACGCCGGTGATCTACTACGGCGACGAGATCGGCATGGGCGACAACATCTACCTGGGCGACCGCAACGGCGTGCGCACGCCCATGCAGTGGAGCCCGGACCGCAACGCCGGCTTCTCCCACGCCAGCCCGCAGCGCCTGTTCCTCCCCGTCACGATGAACCCCGAGTACCACTACGAGGCCGTGAACGTGGAGACGCAGCAGGCCAACGCGCAGTCGCTGCTGTGGTGGATGAAGCGCCTGATCGCTTTGCGCAACCGCTACCCGGCCTTCGGGCGGGGGGACATCACCTTCCTGATGCCCTCCAACCCCAAGGTGCTGGCGTTCCTGCGGCGCCATGAGGACCAGTTGATCCTGGTGGTGGCCAACCTGTCGCGCTTCGTGCAGGCCGTGGAGCTGGACCTGCAGTCGTGCAGCGGCATGGTGCCGATCGAGCTGTTCGGCATGAACCCCTTCCCCACCATCGGCGAGTGGCCCTACCTGCTCACCCTGGGCCCCCACAGCTTCTACTGGTTCCTGCTGCAGGCGCCACAGGCCGAGGCGGGCATGGGGCCGGGAGACCTGCGCACGCTGGAGGTGAGCGGCGACTGGACCCGCGTGCTGCAGGGCAAGGCCGGCGCGGCCCTGGAGGCGCTGCTGCCGGATTACCTGCGTGGCCAGCGCTGGTTCGGCGGCAAGGCCCGCACCGTGCGCGAGATCAAGGTGGAAGACACGGTGCCCATCCCCCTGCACCAGGGGCAGGCCGTGCTGGCGCTGCTGCACCTGGACTACAGCGACGGCGATCCGGAAACCTATCTGCTCCCGCTGGCCTACGCCACGGGCGATTGGGCCCAGGCCCTGCGCAGCGATCGGTCCGGCGCCATCCTGGCCAACCTGCGCATCACCGGGCCGCAGGCGGAGGACGGCGTGCTCTTCGATGGCTTGGTGGAGCCCGCCCTGGGGCGCGCGCTGATGGGCGTGCTGGCGCGTCGGCGGCAGTTCAAGGGCCAGCGCGGCTTTCTGCAGCACGGCACCGCGCGGGGTCTGCGCGGCTTCACGCGCGAGCGGCTGCTGGCGTTGGAGCCGCGCGTGCTCTCCGCGGAGCAGAGCAATACCAGTCTGGTCTTCGGCGACGAGCTGATCCTCAAGGTGTTCCGCCGGCCGGACCTGGGCGTCAATCCGGACCTGGAGATCGGGCGCTTCCTCACGGATCGCGGGCAGTTCCCGCACACCCCGGCCGTGGCCGGCTATCTGGAGTACCAGCGCGGCCGCGAGGCCCCCATCACCGTGGGCATCGTGACGCGCTTCGTGCCCAACCACGGCGATGCCTGGCGCTTCACGCTGGACGAGCTGGGCCGCTACTACGAGCGCGTGCTGACACGGCCGGCGGACGCGGAGCCCCCGCCGGCGCTGCCGGGGCTGCTGGAACTGGCCGAGCAGCCCGCCTCCGAGCTGGCGCACGAGCTGGTGGGGACCTACCTGGAGGAGGCGCACCTGCTGGGCCAGCGCACGGCGGAGCTGCACCTGGCGCTGGCCGCCGACCCGGACAGCGAGGACTTCCGGCCCGAGGCGTTCTCCACGCTGTACCAGCGCTCGCTCTACCAGGCCACGCGCAGTCAGGTGACGCAGACGCTGGCGCTGCTGCGCCGCAGGCAGCGGGAGCTGCCGGAGGCGGAGCGCGCCAATGCAGGGCGCGTGCTGCAGCACGAGCCGGAGATGGTGGCCCGCATCCGCGCCATCGTGGGCAAGAAATTGGACGCCCGGCGCATCCGCTGCCACGGGGATTTCCACCTGGGTCAGGTGCTGTGGACCGGCAAGGACTTCGTGGTGATCGACTTCGAAGGCGAGCCCGCGCGCTCGGTCAGCGAGCGGCGCATCAAGCGCTCGCCCCTGCGCGATGTGGCGGGCATGCTGCGCTCCTTCGACTACGCCGTGCACACGGGGCTCTCCCAGCGCGCACAGCTCAACGGTCACTCGGAGCCTCTCTCGCCGCAGCTCGCGGGTTGGGCCCGCTTCTGGGAGCGCTGGAGCGCCTCGCGCTTCCTGCAGGCCTACCTGGAGACGGCGCAGGAGGGGAACTTCCTGCCCACGGATCCCACGGAGCTGGGCACCCTGATGGACATGTACCTGCTGCAGAAGGCGCTCTACGAGCTGAGCTACGAGCTGAACAATCGGCCGGACTGGGTGTGGATTCCCATCCACGGCCTGCTGCACCTGCTCGATAACCCCGTGCGACCCCGGAGCTGAGGCACGGTGGCCGCACGGCCCCGTGCCCCGAGAGTGATGCCCATGCACCCTGCCGCACCCCTTGCGACGCCCGACCTGTGGCGGCTGTCCTATGGCGCGAATCCGCGTCCGGACGGCGCCGTGTCGCTGCGCGTGTGGGCCCCGCGGGCCCGGCGGGTGCAGGCGGTGTTTCCGCAGGCCGAGGGCATGGTCGCGCCGCTGGAGACGGTCTGCGAGGGCGTGTACGAGGCCGTCGTACCCGGTGTGCCCGCGGGCAGCGACTATGCCTTCCGCCTGGACGGCGGCCCGCCGCTGCCGGACCCGGTGTCCCGCTGGCAGGCCCACGGCGTGCACGGGCCCTCGCGGGTGGTGGATCCGGACGCTTTCGCCTGGACGGACGGCAACTGGCGCGGGCTGCCCCTGGAGCGGCTCGTGTTCTACGAGCTGCACGTGGGCACCTTCACGGAGGCGGGCACCTTCGCGGCGGTCATCGGCCACCTGGACGAGCTGGCCGCGCTGGGCGTGACGGCCATCGAGCTGATGCCGGTGGCGCAGTTCCCCGGCGAGCGCAACTGGGGCTACGACGGCGCGCACCTCTATGCGCCCCAGCACAGCTACGGTGGGCCGGAGGGCCTGAAGCGCCTGGTGGACGCCTGCCACGCCCGTGGGCTGGCCGTGATCCTGGACGTCGTCTACAACCACCTGGGGCCGGAGGGGAACTACCTGGGCCAGTACGGGCCTTACTTCTCGCACCGCTACCACACGCCCTGGGGCGACGCGCTGAACTTCGACGACCGGGACTGCGACCCCGTGCGGCGGCACTTCATCGACAACGCCCTGTACTGGCTCACGGAGTACCACGTGGACGGCCTGCGCCTGGACGCCATCCACGGCATCTTCGACTTCGGCGCGCGGCACATCCTCGCCGCCGTGGCGGAGGCCTTCCACGAGCAGGCGCGCCGCCTGGGCCGCCTGGCCTGGCTCATCGCGGAGAGCGACCTCAACGACACGCGCGTGATCGACCCGCACGAGCTGGGCGGCTGGGGCCTGGACGCCCAGTGGAGCGACGACTTTCACCACGCCCAGCACGCCCTGCTCACCGGGTCGCGACAGGGCTACTTCGGCGATTTCGGCCGCGTGGCCGACCTGTGCAAGGCCCTGGAGCGGGGCTTCGTGTACGACGGCGCCTATTCGCGCTACCGGGCCCGGCGGCATGGCAACGCCTCCGTGGCGCGGCCGGGCCGGCAGTTCGTGGTGGCCGTGCAGAACCACGACCAGGTGGCCAACGCCAGTCTGGGGCGGCGCCTGGGCACGCTGGTGCCCCCGGAGGCGGAGAAGCTGGCCGCGGCGTTGCTGCTCTGCGCGCCCAACCTGCCGCTGCTGTTCATGGGCCAGGAGTGGGGGGCGCGCTCGCCCTTCCACTACTTCACCAGCCACGGCGACGCGGCCCTGGGCCGGGCGGTCACGGAGGGCCGGCGCCGCGAGATGGAATCGCTGCAGAACGGCGCGGCCTTCGCCGATCCCCAGGCGCCGGGCACCTTTGCCGAGAGCCGGCTGCGCCGCGAGGAGCGCGAGCGCCAGCCTCACGCGGGCCTGCTGCGCTTCTATGGCGACCTGCTGCGGCTGCGCGCCGCGGAGCCCAGCCTGCACAACTGCGACAAGGCGCATACCCGCGCGTCGGGTCACGAGACCCTGCGCTGGCTGGTGCTGGAGCGGGGCGATCCCGTGGGCGGGGGTGCGGCGCTGCTGGCCTGCAACCTGAGCGCGGCGCCGGTGCGGGTGCCCCTGCCCGCGACGGGCAATGCCTGGCACCGCGCGCTGTGGAGTGGGGATGCGGCCTACGGTGGGCCGGGTACCCCGCCTGAACCGCCCGTGGCGCTGGGTGCCGCCGCCCATGGCGAGGCGGAGCTGGGGCCCTGGCAGGCCGTGCTGTATCTCAATGCGCCGCAACGGGACGGGGAGGTGAGGGCATGACGACACCGCTGGCGATCCACGGGCACTTCTACCAGCCGCCGCGGGAGAATCCCTGGACCGAGTATATCGACGGGGAGCCCAGCGCGGCGCCGTTCCCGGACTGGAACGCGCGCATCCTGGCCGAGTGCTACCGGCCCAATGCCTACGCGCGCATCGTGGATGCCTACGGGCGCGTGGAGCGCATCGTCAACAACTACCGCAACATCAGCTTCAACTTCGGGCCCACCCTGCTGTCCTGGCTGGAGAAGCACGACGCGCTCACCTACCAGCGCATCCTGCAGGCGGACCGCGACAGCGCCAGCAAGCGCGAGGGGCACGGCAACGCCATCGCCCAGGCGTATAACCACATGATCCTGCCCCTGTGCAACGAGCGCGACCGCATCACCCAGGTGCGCTGGGGGCTGGCGGACTTCCGGCACCGCTTCGGGCGCGAGCCGGAGGCGATGTGGCTGCCGGAAACCGCCTGCAATGCCCATGTGCTGGGCACGCTGATCGACGAGGGACTGCGCTACACCCTCCTCTCTCCCTATCAGGCGGAGCGCGTGCGGCCGCTGGGCGCCGGCCAGGACGCCTGGCACAGCGTGGCGGACGGCAGCATCGAGCCGGGCCGTGCCTACCGCTGGTTCCATCCGGACGGCTCCGGGCGCTCGCTGGCTCTGTTCTTCTACGATGGCGCCATCGCGCGCTCGGTGGCCTTCGAGGGTGGGCTGGCCTCCAGCCAGGCCTTCGTGGAACGCCTGCGCCACGCGGTGCACGGGGACCACCTGCTGGTGCACGCCGCCACGGACGGCGAGAGCTACGGACACCACACCAAGTTCGGCGACCGCACCCTGGCCCATGCCCTGGAGATCGAGGCGGAGCGGCAGGGCCTGGCGCCCACCAACTACGGGCAATTCCTGGCGCACCACCCGCCCGAGTGGGAGGTGGAGCTCAAGCCCGGGCCCAACAATGAGGGCACCTCCTGGAGCTGCGCCCACGGCGTGGGGCGCTGGTACTGGGATTGCGGCTGCCACACCGGCGGGCAGGAGGGCTGGACCCAGCAGTGGCGCACGCCGCTGCGCGAGGCCCTGGACTACCTGCGGGACTTTGCCGCCACCGTGTTCATGGAGCAGGGCGGCGAGCTGTTCCTGGATCCCTGGGCCGCGCGCGATGCCTACATCGCGCTGGTGCTGGATCGCCTGCGCGACCGGGAGGCGTTCCTCGCGCCGCTGGCGCGCAAGCCGCTCAGCGCGGAGGAGCAGGAGCGCGCGCTGACGCTGCTGGAGATGCAGCGCCAGGCCATGCTGATGTACACGAGCTGCGGCTGGTTCTTCAACGACATCTCCGGCATCGAGACGGTGCAGGTGCTGAAGTATGCCGGGCGGCTGATGGACGATCTGCTGGACCTGGGCATCACGCCCCCGCGGCCGTCGTTTCTGGAGATCCTGGCGCGGGCCGAGAGCAACATCCAGGAGATGGGCAACGGCGCGGATATCTTTCGCCGCTTCGTGGATCACTCCCGCGTCACGCCCCGCAGCGTGGCGGCGCACCTGGCCATCGCCTCGCTGGTGGATGGTGAGAACGAACGGCTGGAGACGGCCGGGTACGAGGTGCACCTGGAGGAGTACCGACGCGAGGCGCGCGACCGCCTGACCCTGGCCACCTGCCGCATCAGGCTGGAGAGCTGCGCCACGGGCCGCCGTCACGACTTCGCGCTGGCTGCCATGCACTTCGGCGGGATCGACTTCTACTGCGTGCTGCGGCCCTTCCCGGGGATGCCGCGCATGCGCTCGGCGGCGCGTCGCATCTGGTCGGACTTTGCCTCCGCCTCGCTGCCCGTCATCCTGCGCACGGTGGCCAAGCAGTTCGGGCCGGACGAGTTCGGGCTGGAGCACGTGCTGCCCGGCGCCCGCCGCCGCATCGCCGCCACCGTCTTCGGCAATCTGGTGCACCGCTTCGCGGATCACTACGCCCAACTCTACGACGACAACCGCCACACCTTCGAGATGCTGCGGCAGGCGGGCCTGGAGCTGCCCTGGGAGCTGCGCACGGCGGCGGAATACACCATGAGCTCGCGCTTCGAGCAGGAGATCCGCGCCCAGCAGGAGAGCCAGGACCCGGCCGTCTATCAGCGCGCCCTGGAGATGGCCGCGGAGGCGGAGCGGCTGGGCTACAAGCTGGATACCGAGGCGGTGGGCCGCCTGTTCGGCACCATGCTGGCCGGGGCCGTGGAACTGGCCGTGGCGCAGAACGACGAGAGCCACTGGCAGACCGCCAGCACCCTCCTGACGCTGGCCCAGCGCCTGCGGCTGCACGGGGCCTACGACCGTGCCCAGGAGCTTCTCTACCTGGGAGTGGCGGAGAACGGTGTGACCGTCACCCCCACCGTCCGCGATCTGGGCCTGGCCTTGGGCCTGGCGCCGCGCGTGCTCACCGAGGCGCCGCCCGCCGCCCAGACCGCCTGAACCCAACGCAGCGCCGGCTCCGTCCGGCCCAGGCTTGACTTATGGCCCGAAAACCGAAGCAAGCCCCATCCATCCCTGCCCCTCCGCGAGCGCCCTCGCGGCGCCGCGCGGGCGCTCCAGCCGCGCACCCCGCGGTGGACCAACAGGCCGTGGCCCGCCTGATGGCCCTGGAGCATGGCGACCCGCACACGCTGCTGGGTCTGCACGACACGCCCGAGGGCCGCGTGGTGCGCGCCTTCCGGCCCGATGCCCAGGCCATGCGCGTGCTGCTGCCGGAGGGCCCCGCGCTGGACATGCCACGCGTGCACGTGGGCGGGCTGTTCGAGGCGTGGCTGCCCAAGTCCGGCGCGGCCGAGGCGGGGGAGCCCGTGCGCTACCGGCTGGAGGTGAGCTGGCCCGGCGGTGTGACGGCGGCCTACGACGATCCGTACCGGTTCTGGCCCACCCTGGGCGAGCTGGACCTGCACCTGTTCGGCCAGGGCCGTCACGAGCGCATCTACGAGAAGCTCGGTGCCCACCTGATGGAACACGACGGCGTGCAGGGTGTGGCCTTCGCCGTGTGGGCGCCCAACGCCCGCGGCGTGAGCGTGGTGGGCGAGTTCAACGACTGGGATGGCCGCCGCCACCCCATGCGCGTGCTGGGCGGCTCAGGCGTGTGGGAGCTGTTCATCCCCGGCCTGCAGGCCGGCCAGCGCTACAAGTTCGAGCTGCGCGGGGCCGGCGGGCGCCTGTTCCTCAAGGCCGATCCCTACGCCAATGCCACGGAGGCTCCGCCCGCCACGGCATCGCTGATCCACCAGCCCACCCACCGCTTTGGCGACGACGCCTGGATGGCGCGGCGCGCGCAGTGGGACCAACTCCACCAGCCGCTCTCCATTTACGAGCTGCACCTGGGCTCGTGGCGCCGCAAGGGGGAGCACGGCGAGGTGCCGCTGACCTATCGCGAACTGGCCGAGCCGCTGGCGGACTACGTGAAGGGGCTGGGCTTCACCCATATCGAGCTGTTGCCGATCACGGAGCATCCCTACGGCCCCTCCTGGGGCTACCAGGTGGGCTCGTACTTCGCGCCCACGGCCCGCTTCGGCTCGCCGGACGACCTGCGCTACCTGGTGGATTACCTGCACCAGCAGGGCATCGGGGTGCTGCTGGACTGGGTGCCCGCGCACTTTCCCAAGGACGACTTCGCCCTGGGCCGCTTCGATGGCACGGCGCTCTACGAGCACCTGGATCCGCGGCTGGGCGAGCACCCGGACTGGCACACCTACATCTTCAACTACGGCCGCGCCGAGGTGGTGAACTTCCTGCTGGGCAGCGCGCTGTACTGGATGGACTCCTTCCACATCGACGGACTGCGCCTGGATGCCGTGGCCTCCATGCTGTACCTGGACTACAGCCGCAAGGCGGGCGAATGGATGCCCAACGTCCACGGCGGGCGCGAGAACCTGGCCGCCATCACCTTCCTCAAGACGCTCAACGAGATCAGCCATGCCCGGCACCCGGGCATGCTGATGGTGGCGGAGGAATCCACCGCCTGGCCCGGGGTGAGCCGCCCCACCTACGTGGGCGGGCTGGGCTTCGGCTTCAAGTGGAACATGGGCTGGATGCACGACACGCTGCTGTACTTCAGCAAGGAGTCCGTGCACCGGCGCTGGCACCACAACAACCTCACCTTCGGGCTGCTGTATGCCTGGAGCGAGAACTTCATCCTGCCCTTCTCCCACGACGAGGTGGTGCACGGGAAGCGCTCGATGCTGGACAAGATGCCCGGCGACCGCTGGCAGAAGTTCGCCAACCTGCGCTCGCTGTATGGCTACATGTGGGCCCATCCTGGGCGCAAGCTGCTGTTCATGGGTGGGGAGTTCGGCCAGTGGCGCGAGTGGAACCACGAGACGAGCCTGGACTGGCACCTGCTGCACGAGCCCGATCACCTGGGCCTGCAGACCCTGATGCGCGACCTGAACCGGCTCTATCGCGACGAGCCCGCGCTCTGGGAGGCGGACAGCGAGTCGGAGAGCTTCCGCTGGATCGATGCGCAGGACGCAGACAGCAACGTGATCTCGTTCCGCCGCATCGCGCCGGGCAGCGGGCGCGAGCTGGTGTGCGTGTGCAACCTCTCCCCCGTGCCGCGCGAGGGCTACCGCGTGGGCCTGCCCCGTGCCGGGCGGTGGGATGAAGTGCTCAACACCGATGCCGAGATCTACGGCGGCAGCGGCCAGGGCAACATGGGCGCGGTGAAGGCCGGGGACGAGCCCTGGCACGGGCTGCCCTGCTCGGCGTCGCTGGTGCTGCCGCCCCTGTCCACGGTGTGGTTTCGCTCCCCGCGGGAGGATTAGGCACCGTTTCGAAAGGCAGGAGCGACCTGGGGGCTTTGCCCCCATACCCCCACCAGGGAGCGGGGCTCCCTGGACCCTGTTTGTGGGCGGGAGCGCGCCGGCCTTGGTCAGGATGCGTATTGGGGGAGCGGGGGCCCTCGGCCCCCGCAGTGGCTGTCTTGTAGTTCTTAAGGCAGCGCCTGGGATGGGCGGCTGTTCACAGCCAGTGCTTGCGGCGCATGAAGTACACCTGCACGGCCGTGACCGCGGCTATCACGACCCAGAAGGCCCCGTAGCCCCAGCGCCAGTGCAGCTCCGGCATGTGCTCGAAGTTCATGCCGTAGACGCCTGCGGCGAACGTGAGCGGGATGAAGATGGTGGCGATGATGGTGAGCACCTTCATCACCTCGTTGGTGCGCTGGCTGATGGAGGACAGGTAGACCTCCATCAGGCTGGTCTGCATCTCGCGGAAGTTCTCCACGATGTCCATCACGTGCAGGGTGTGGTCCTGCAGGTCGCGCAAATAGGGCAGCGTGGCGGCATCGAACAGCTCCGATTCGCCCCGCATCACCGCATTGAGCATGTCGCGCACGGGCCAGACCGCCCGCCGCACGGTCAGCACCTGCTTGCGCAGCTCGTGCAGGGCCTCCAGGCACTCCGGGCCAGGGTCCGTCAGCAGCACCTCCTCCATGTCCTCCAGGGCCTCCCCGATGTCCTCCAGCACCACGAAGTACTGGTCCACCACGGCATCGAGCAGGGCATAGGCCAGGTAGTCCACGCCGCTGCGCCGCACGCGGCCGCGGCTGGCGCGGATGCGCTGGCGCACCGCATCGAATAGGGTGCTGGGGCGCTCGCGGAAGGTGAGCAGGTAGTTGCGGCCCACGATCAGGCTCACCTGCTCCTCCTCCTGCTCGCTCTCGGCGTCAGGCGTGACGGCACGCACCACGATGTACAGATAGTCCTCGTGGTCCTCCAGCTTGGCCCGCTGGCCCGGGTGCGCGATGTCCTCCAGCACGAGCGAGTGGATGGAGAAGATGCCGCCCAGCCGCTCCAGCAGATCCACGTCGTGCAGGCCCACCACGTCGATCCAGGAGGTCGTGCCCGAATCGCGGTAGTGGGCGCAGTCGTCCGGATGGGCCACCTCCACCTCGTCCAGGGAGGCCTGGTCGAAGTCGGTGACGGTGATCCGTACGCGGTCGGTGCGCTGCTCGCCGGCGAACACGATGGTGCCCGGCGTCAGGCCGGCTTTGCGCGCGCGTTTGCGCAGTTCGGACAGCATGGTGGCCACTCCTCCGTTGATGCCGGGAGCCTTGCACAGGCCGCGCCTCAGCGGCGGGTGGCCGGCAGGGCGTTCCAGTCGAAGGGTTTGCGGTAGCCCTCCTGCTCCCAGGTGAGGAAGCGCCGCCCGATGACCTCGGTGGTGTTGGTGACCATCACGTAGGCGTTGGGGTCCACCTCGAACATGATGTCCTTCAGCCGGCCCAGCTCGTACATGTTGATCACCGAGTACACCACCTGCATGGGGCGGCTCGTGTAGCTGCCCTGGGCCGCGAACAGCGTCACGCCGCGGTCCAGCCGCGTGCGGATCTGCTCGGCCACCGCCTGGTGCTCCTGCGTGATGATGAACACGGCGCGGTGCTGGGAGAAGCCGGTCTGCACCTTCTCCAGCGTCCACGAGTTGACCCACATGAACACGGCGGAATAGAAGGCCGTGCTCAGGTCGAATATCAGCAGCGCCCCCAGCAGGTTCAGGGCGTTGACGGCATTGAGCGTGGAGCCGATGGGCACGGCCAGCTTCTTGCGGATGTAGGTGCCCAGGATATCCAGGCCCCCGGCCGAGCCCCCCAGGCGCAGGTAGAAGCCCGTCCCGGCGCCCATCAACACGCCGGCGATGAGCGCGCCCATCAGCGGGTCCGGCGCCGGGATGATCACGTTCTGCGTGAGGATCAATGCCACGGAGAACGCCGTCACGCCGAACATCGAGATCGCGATGTATTTGAGGGCATATTCGCGCCAGCCGATCACGAACAGCGGGATGTTCAGCAGGAAATAGATCACCCCCAGCGACGGCCATCCGGCCAGGTAGTAGATCAACAGGCTCACGCCCGAGGTGCCGGGGGAGAACAGGTTGCGCGGAATCAGCACGCCGTTGATGGCAATGGCGCCCGCGACGGAGCCCACGGCGGTGGCCAGCAGCGTGCCGTAGAAGCGCCAGGTGCGCAGGGCCTGCACCAACTCGCGGAATTCCTGGCGCAGTTGCGCGATCAAGCGTCGGTCGAACATGGCATCACGTGCGGGTGGAGGCCGGCCTCGCGGGGGCCGGCGGGTCGCCGCGGCGCATCCGGGTGGCCGGGGGTGCGCTGCGGGCGCGCGAACCCGCCCACCGTACCCCGACGGGGCCTGCCCGCGAAAGCCCCCGCGGCCGGGACAACGGTACCATTTGGCGTTACACCTGATAGGAAGAACAACGACCCCATTCCAATCCACCAACCGCACCGAAGGGGAGGGCCCATGCGTGCTGGTGAAGGGAGCACCATTTCGCCCGATGCGGCCGTGTTGCAGGCCGGGCTGCTGGCGCTGAGCCAGGACCTGCTCTGCGCGCTGGATCCCGATGGTTGTGTGCAATACGCCAATGCGGCGCTCGCCCAGGCGCTGGGGGGGACGCCGGCGAGCCTGATGGGCACGCCGCTGGTGCAGCACGTGATGGCGGCGGACCGCGAGCGCACCCTGCGCTGCCTGGAGGACGCGCGCCGAACCGGGCGCCCGACGAGCTGGGAAAGCCGCTGGGATGGACCGGCCGGCGAGCGGGTGGTGGCGTGGCGCGCCCGCCCGCAGCCCGAGACGGGGCTTGTGCTGGCGGTGGGGCAGGATGTGACGGCGGCGCGGCGCTCCGAGGAGGAACTGCACGCCAACCAGCGCCTGCTGCGCGCCGTGTTCGATACCATCCCGCACTCGCTTGTGGTGAAGGACCGCGACAGCAACCTGCTGATGGGCAACGCGGCCTGGGCGCGGCGCTTCGGCTACCGGCCCGAGCAGCTTGTCGGGCTCAACACCCTGGACATCGCGAACCGTAGCGAGACCGATCTGCGGCGGGTGATGGAGGCCGATCGCGCCCTGCTGGCCGGCCCGCGCGACCTGGTGGAGGGAGAACTCGAGCGCACCGCCACGGACGGGAGTCCGCAGACCTTCCACAACTGGCGCTCGCGCCTGCGCGACGAGGCGGGCAACGTGATCGGCCTGGTGAGCATGTCGGAGAACATCACCGAGCGCCGGCAGGCCGAGCTGGCCCTGCAGGCCAGCGAGCAGCGCTACCGCACCCTCGTCGAGGGCTCGATCCAGGGCATCGTGATCCTGCAAAACAACCGCGCCGTGTTCGCCAACGAAAGCTATGCGCACATCTTCGGCTACGAGCACGCGGAGGACATCACGGCATTGGAGACCGTGGACCCGCTGGTGGTGCCGCACGAGCGTGCGCGGCAGATCGAGTACGGCAAGGCACGCCTGCGTGGCGAGCACAGGCCGTCCCAGTACGAGTTCGAGGGCATCCGCAAGGACGGCTCGCGCATCTGGCTGGAATGCCTCGTGCGCGTGGTGCAATGGGAGGGCGCCCCGGCCGTGCAGGCCACCCTGCGGGACATCACGGAGCGCAAGCGGGCCGAGCAGGAGCTGCGCGACAGCAGGCGCCTGCTGCAGACGGTGTTCGACACCGTGCCTCACGTACTGTTCGTGAAAGATGTGCACAGCAACTACCTGATGGCCAATGCGGCCTGGCAGCACCATTACGGCTACGGGCCCGAGGCCGTGGTGGGCCGCAACACGATGGATATGGACCAACGCCCGCTCGCCGATCGGGAGCACGTGCTGGCCCGTGACCGCGCGGTGCTGGAAGCAGGTCACCTTATCGTTTCGGAATTCGAGCGCACGGTGGCGGACGGCACCCGCCGCATGTACCGCAACTTCCGCGCCCCCCTGCGAAATGAGGCGGGCGAGGTGGTCGGCATCGTGGGCATCGCCGAGGACGTGACCGAGCGCCAGCAGGCACAGGACGCGCTGCGCGCGAGCCAGCGCCTGCTGAAGCTGGTGGTGGATTCCCTGCCCCACAACGTCTTCCTCAAGGATCTGCAGGGCCGCTATGTGATGGCCAACCGCGCAATGGCCCTCTGTCATGGCTTGACGCCGGAGCAGGTGGTGGGCCGGTGCCTGGCGGATCTGCCGGGTCCTACGCCGGAGGAAGCGGAAACGCTGGCGGCCACGGACCGCGAGTTGCTGGCAGGTGACGGCGTCATGGAATGGCCGGACGTTCCGATGACCATCGTCGGTGGCCAGAAGCGCATCCACCGCATTCAGAAGGTGCTGCTGCGCGGGCCGGAAGGCGAGCCCCAAAGGATCCTGTGCATCTCGGAGGACATGACGGAGCGCCGCCGCGCCGAGCAGGCGGCGCGGGCGAGCCAGCGCCTGTTGCGCACCGTCATCGATGCACTGCCGCACTACATCCACGTGAAGGACCGGCAGCAACGCTTCGTGCTGGCGAACCGCGCCATGGCCCAATTCCACCGGCTTGAGCCCGACCAGATGGCAGGCCTGACCATCGGCGATCTGCCAGCGCTTCAACCGGCCGAGCGTCAGGCGCTGGAAGCATCGGATCGGCAGGTGCTGGAATCCGGTACCATGCTGGAACAGCCCGATGTGTCCATCACCAACGCGGAAGGGCGCACGACCTATCACCACATGTACAAGCTGCCCCTGCGCGATGAAGCGGGAAATGTGGAGGGCGTCGTGGGCATCTCCGAGGACATTTCCGAGCAGAAGCGCGCCGCGGAGGAGCTGCGTACCAGCCAGCGCCTGCTGCGCACGGTGGTGGATACGGTGCCCAGCATGATCACGGTGAAAGACCTGCAACGGCGCTACCTGATGGTCAACAAGAGCTGGGTGGAGCACTTCCGCGTGCCTGCGGAGCAGGCGCTGGGGCACAGCCTGGGCGAGCTGGGCATCCGCTCGCAGCAGGACTACGGGGCGGTGGACCGCATGGACGACGTGATCCTGCAGGGCGGGCAGGCCTACTGGGAGGAGCCGTTCGCGCGCACGCTGCCCGATGGTTCCCGTCAGCACTTCTTCACCTGGCGGGCCCCGCTGCATGACGCCGCGGGCACTGTGACGGGCGTGGTGGGAGCGGCCATGGACGTGACGCCGCTCAAGCGCGTGGAGGAGGAGCTGCGCGCCAGCCGCCAGTTGCTGCAGACCGTGTTCGATCTGATCCCGCTGTGGGTGTTCGTGAAAGACCGCGAGCGGCGCCTGGTGATGGTCAACCGGCGCTTTGCGGAAGACAACGGCCGCGACCCGGAGGAAGCCGTGCGCGACCGGCCGTTCTTCCTTTCCCCAGCCCTCACCGCTGAGGAGATGGCTGCCTACGAAGCGATGGACCGGCGCGTGCTGGAGCAGGAGGAACCAGTGGAGCTGGCTTCCATGCCCTCCACACTGCCCAATGGCGAGACCCGCCGCTACCGCACCATCCGCATGCCGCTGCGCGATGAGCACGGTGCTGTGGCCGGCATCGTGGGCATCTCCGAAGACGTGACGGAGCGCGAGCGCGTCCTGCAGGCCATACAGCAGGCGCAAAAGCTGGAAAGCCTGGGTGTGCTGGCGGGCGGCATCGCGCACGACTTCAACAACCTGCTGGTGTCCGTGCTGGGCTATGCGCACCTGGCGGCCACCGAGCTGGCCGCCGATTCGCCCGTGCAGCCGCTGGTGCGGCAGATCGAGACGGCCGGGCGGCGGGCGGGCGACCTGTGCAGCCAGATGCTGGCCTATGCGGGCAAGGGCTCGTTCCAGATCAGCCAGGTGCGGCTCAACGATCTGATCCGGGAGATGACGGAGCTGATCCGTGTGTCGCTGTCGCGCAACATTCGCCTGCAGTTCGACTTCGCATCCGACCTGCCGGATGTGGAGGTGGATGCCACGCAACTGCGCCAGGTGGTGATGAACCTGATCATCAACGCCTCGGAGGCCATCGGCGAGCGGCCGGGCGCGATCACCATGCGCACCGGCGTGCGTGAGGTGGACGGGGCGCTGCCAGGCCAGTTCGTGGCCGATCCCAGCCTGCCCAGCGGCCCCTACGTGGTGCTGGAGGTGACCGATACGGGTGTGGGCATGGATGCAGACACGCTGCAGCGCATCTTCGATCCATTCTACACCACCAAGTTTTCCGGGCGCGGCCTGGGGCTGGCGGCGGTGCTGGGCATCGTGCGGGGCCATCAGGGTGCGCTGCGCGTGACCAGCACGCCCGGCGTGGGCACCACCTTCACCGTGCTGCTGCCCCTGGCCACCGCGGGTGCGGCCCCCGAAGCCGTCGCGCAGCGGCCCCCGGCCTTCTCCGGCGGAGGCACGGCGCTGGTGGCGGACGATGAGCCGGCCATCCGCGAGTTGGCGCGGCTCGTGCTGGAGCCGCTGGGCTTCCAGGTGCGGGCGGTGGGCGATGGCGCCGCCGCCCTGGAGGCCGCGCGGGAGTTGGGCGATGCCCTGCGCGTGGTGATCCTGGACGTGACCATGCCTGGTCTCGGCAGCGGCGAGGTGCTGCGCAGGCTGCAGGCCTCGGGTGTGCAGGCGCCCGTGATCGTCATGAGCGGTCACGCGGAGCGCGACGTGCGCGAGCGCCTGAACGGCTTGCCTGTCTCCGCCTTTCTTACCAAGCCCTTCACCGGAGCGGACGTCGTGGCGCGGCTGGAGCAGGTGCTGGGCCGCGAGGGCTCCGGCGAATAGCGCCCGGAGTGCCAAGCCTGTAAGCGGCCGTACCGAACCGACGCCGGGCCGCGCGCCATCATGGGGCCATCCCCCCGCCGCGTGCTGGCGGCAGGGCGGCCCCGCACCCACGCTTGCCACTGGAGCACCCGCACCGCATGAGCACCGCCTGCCCTGCCGACTACGCCTGCGATCCCGCGCGCCTGAAGCGGCCGCCCGATCTGCCGGCCGAAACGCTGTACGTGATCGGAGGCCTCTACGGCAATCCCGAGGCGCTGGAGGCGCTGCTGGCGCGACAGGCCCGCGAGGAGCGCACCGGGGGACCGGTCACGCTGGTCTTCAATGGCGACTTCCACTGGTTCGACGTGCAGCCCGGCGCCTTCCGGCAGGTGGGGGAGGCCGTGCTGGCCCATGCCGCGCTGCGCGGCAACGTGGAGGCGGAGCTGGCCCGTGACGGCGGCGGGATGGACTGTGGCTGCAGCTATCCGGACTATGTGGAGCCCGGGGTGGCCGAGCGCTCCAATGCCATCTTCGCGCGCCTGGCCGCCACGGCCGCGGCGGATCCCGCGCAGCGGGCGCGGCTGGCCGGGCTGCCCCTGCACCTTGTGGCCGAGGTGGGCGGGCGCCGCATCGCCATCCTGCACGGCGACCCGGAATCGCTGGCGGGCTGGCGGCTGGCGGAGGAAGCCCTGGCGGCGCTGGACGCGTCCGACGGCGCGGCCCCCCAGGCGGGCGTGCCGCAAACGCCCGCGGCGCAGGTGGCCCAGTGGTTCAGGCGCGCCGGGGCGGACGCCTTCGCCACCACTCACACCTGTCTGCCCTTCGCGCGGGACCTGCTGGTGGATGGCCGCCCGCGCCTGCTCATCAACAATGGCTCGGCGGGCATGCCGAACTTCCGCGGGCTTCGCAGCGGGCTCATCACGCGCATCTCCGCCCGGCCGGAAGTGCCGCTGGACAGCCTGTACGGCATCGCCCTGGGCGGCGTGCGCTACGACGCCCTGCCCATCGCATACGACCACGAGCGCTGGCTGCGCCGCTTCCTGGCCGACTGGCCGCCGGGCAGTCCGGCGCACCTCTCGTACCATGGGCGCATCGTGGACGGCCCCGGCTACACGCTGGCGCAGGCGGTGCGCGGCCGCGTGCAGGGCGCCGGCCTGCTGCGCAGCGCCTGATCCCGGTTCGCGTTCAAGGGGGTACGCTTCCCGCCTCCCCGAGGAGCGCGAAGCGCGTCTCGAAGGGCGCGGAGCTTTTGCCGGCCGTCGGGTCTGCCTGGAATGCAGACCGGGTCGAGGTCGGGGTGCCTTCAGGGCTGGTCGGCCAGCCGCTCCAGAGCCTCGCCCGTCATGCGATACACGGTCCAGGCATCCAGCGGGCGCGCTCCCAGGCGCTGGTAGAAGGCGATGGAGGGCTCGTTCCAGTTCAGCACGGACCACTCGAAGCGCCCGCAGCCGCGCTCCACGGCCAGCCGGGCCAGGTAGCCCATCAGGGCCTTGCCGTAGCCGTGCCCGCGCTGCTCCGGATCCACGAACAGGTCTTCCAGGTACAGCCCCGGCTTGCCCATGAAGGTCGAGAAATTGTGGAAGAACAGGGCGAAGCCCACGGGCTGACCGTCCTGCTCCCCGAAGATCACCTCCGCATAGGGCCGCGGCCCGAACATGGTCTCGCGGATGTGGGCCTCCGTAGCCTGCATCTCGTGGGCGAGTTTCTCGTAGTCGGCCAGCTTGCTCACGTATTCCACGATCAGCGGCGCATCGGCGGACTCGGCGTGGCGGATGGAGAAGCCGGGCAGGGCGGTGGGCACGGACGGCATGGCGGTCGCGGGACGGGGTTGGCGAAGGGCGGCGCAACGTAGCGGGCCGCGCGGTGTGTCGGGACTCTCGCCAGCTTATGCCGGGCTGGGGGCGGGGGGCAATGGGTGCGTGCACCTCACGCCGTCACGAGGGCGCGGCCGGCGACACCGTCCTGCCGATGGGCGGGCGCTTGCGCTTCAGCCCGCCACAGCCTCGCCCTCGTAGAGATAGGCCAGCAGGTGCGGCCCGGGGCCGTAGCCACGCTCCAGGTGTTCCAGCCGAAACCCCGCGGCCTCCAGCAGGGCGTCCGCGGGCCGGTCCAGGTGGCAGCCTCCGGCCAGGGGCCGCCACAGCGGCGTGAGGCGCCGCTGCCATGCCTGCACGCCGGGCTCGGGGGCCAGGCCGTGCTCCACGAACACCAGCCGCCCGCCGGGCCGCAGCACGCGGCGCAGTTCCGCCAGGGCCGTGGGGACGTCCGGCACGGAGCAGAGCACCCAGGTCATCACCACGGTGTCGAAGCTGTCATCCGCAAAGGGCAGGCGCTCCGCGTCCAGCACGTGCAGCTCCAGCGGCAGGCCCGCGCGCCGCGGGGCCTTGTCCGCCCGCGCCAGCAGGTGCGGCGAGGGATCCACGCCCACCACCGCCTCCACGTCAGGTCCGTAGTGCCGCAGGTTGTAGCCGGAGCCGATGCCCACCTCCAGCACGCGTCCCCGCGCGGCAGCGGCCACACGTCGGCGATAGGGCTCGAACAGCCGCGCGCCCATCACCCAGTGGATGAGCCAGGGCAGCACGTAGCGCTCGTACGGATTCAAAGGAGGTGCGGCGGTGGAAGGGGGGCGGGATCAGCCGATCCCGGAGGCAGGCGGCGCGTCGGGGCTTGGCGCCCCAAGCGCTAATCGTCGTCGCTGGTGCGGCGGTTGCCTCGGCCGCGGCGGTTGCCCGCCTTGCCGGCATTGGCACGAGCGTCGGACTTGCGGCGGCTGCGATCGGCGCGGCGGTCGTCGATGATCTCCCCGATGCCCGCGCGGCGCCGCTCGTCCAGGCGGCGCTGGCGGCTGCGGCGGTCGGGCTTGCGCCGGCGCTCGATGCCGTTCCAACTGGAACGGGCTCCCTCGGTGCGGGGGGCCGGGGCGGATTTGGCGTTGGAGCGATCGTCGGCCACAACGGCTCCTGAAACGGAACGATGGGTGCCGGGGCGGTTCGTGCCCACAGTAAAGCACAACGCAGACAGCGTTGACCATACCCCATTGGTGCGCGCGGGGTGAACGGCGCGGCGGGGCCGGCTCGCTAACGAGGAGTGCCCCCCTCTGTCGCTCAATGGGAGTTGGCCAAGCTGGGTGCTTGCCGGGCGACGGCGAGGTGTCGGGTGCTATGCCTCGGGGGTGTCAGAGCCGCCCTGCGTTCGCGCAGCCGCGGCAGGGGCGGGAGACTTGGTGCGCCGGGCGGCCCCGCGTGCGGGTTCGCGCGTGCCGGACTCCACCAGTTCCTCGTCCCAGTAGATCTCCCACCGAAACCACTGCACCGGGACGCGGTCGATGTGCCGCAGCGTGGGCAGGCCCTCGAAGATCACCTCCCCGCTGCTGTCGTAGTAGCGGATGACGATGTTGACGCGCCGCATGGCTTCGGGAGCCTCCATCCTGGCGACCGCTCGCCCGGCATGCTCTCCCCTTCCGCACATCCATCGTACCACAGGGACGGCGCATGGGAGCCCTGCCCGGCCAGCCTTGCACCGCTTCCGCCACGCGTTGGCGCTGCGTACCTCGGCAGCTCCGGCTTGAGCCCTTGCCGCGGGCGTGGCACGACTGGAGTCGCTGCCCGGCGCCCATGGGCGTCCAGGGCGCGGCCATCACGCGGAGGGCATATGGCGAAAGCGAGCGGGCTGAGCGCCCAGGACTACGCGGAGATCCAGAACCTGTACGCCGCCTACAACCTGTGCAGCGACGCCGGCGATGCCGCGGGCTATGCGGCCTGCTTCGCCGAGGATGGCGTGCTGGAGCTGCAGCCGCTGGACGTGGTGGTGCGGTCGCGGCCCGCGCTGGAGGCCTACAAGCGCCAGGACGCCGAGAGCCGGAGCGGGCGCTACCGGCGCCACCACAACCATAGCCTGCACCTGGAGCGGCAGCCCGACGGCACCGTGCGGGGACGTTGCTACTTTCACGGCTACAACGGCGTGCCGGGCGAGTTGCCCGTGCTGGCGGATGCGGGCGTGTACGAGGATACCCTGGTGCAGGCGGATGGCGAGTGGCTGTTTGCCAGGCGCCTGCTGCGGCTGGATGCCACTTCGTTCAAGGCGCCTCAGGCGTAGCGGGGGCGTCGCGGCGGCAGGCTATGCTCGCCGCTTACGCCTCTGCGATGACCATCCAGCCGACGCCGAAGCGGTCGGCCACCATGCCGAAGCGGGGGGAGAAGAACGTCTGCGCCAGTGGCATCTGCACCTGCCCACCGTCGGCGAGCGCGTTGAAGAGCCGCTCTGCCTCCGCCGCATCGGGCACCGTGAGCGCCAGCGAGAAGCCCTGGAAGTTCGGCTGCCCCAGGCAGCGCCCGTCCGAAGCCAGCAGGGTCAGGTCGCCGACGCGGAAGCTCATGTGCATCACCTTGTCCTCGGAGCCAGGCGGCAGCCCGGCCGGTGCCCCGCCGTCCGGACCGTCCTTGAAGCGCAACTGCGACATCACTTCCGCCCCGAGCGTGCTGCGGTAGAACGCGACGGCCTCCTCGCAGCGGCCATCGAAGAACAGGTAGGGTTGGGTCTGCATGGCATCTCCTCACGAATCGAAATGGGCGGCCGTTGCGGGCCGCCAAACCGGGCCGGCTCAGCCTTTGCCGGCCTTCTTCTCCATCTCCCGGCGCATGCGCTCTTCCTGCTCGCGTAGCTCGGGTGTGAACTCGTCGCCGAAGTCCTCCGCCTCGAAGATCTGGCGGATCTCGATCTCCGACACGCGGCCCGGGAAGGGGTTGGGACTGCGCTTGATCCAATCGATCGCGTCCTGCCTGGAGGCCACGTCGAGGATCCAGAAGCCCGCGATCAGCTCCTGCACGGGCAGAGGCCCCTCGATCACCGTGCGGGTGTCGCCATCGAAGCGCACGCGGGCACCCTTGGCACTGGGCTGGAGGCCCTCGCCCGAAAGCATCACGCCGGCCTTCACCATCTCCTCGTTGAAGCGGCCCATTTCGGCGAGCAGCTTCTCGTCCGGCATCCTGGCCGCCTCGGAATCCGGGGTGGCCCGCACCATCACCATGAATCGCATCGTCGTCTCTCCGGGTAGGGTCTTTCGGGGTCAACCTTCGCGCTCGCACCGGGTGGGTGGCGCCGCACTCACGGCCGGCCGGCCCGCACCTGCACCAGGTATGCGGCGAAGCGCTCCATAGTGCTTTGCCACCCGCCGCGGTGGGCATCGCGCGATGCGGCCGATTCGAACTCGGTCTGGCGGAAGGTCATCAGCGTCTTGCCCCCGCTTTCGCTGAAGGTCACGGTCACCAGCGTCTCGTGCTCGGGGTTCGTGTCCCGGTCGTCCGAGAAGTAGGTGAACACGAGCCGCTCCGGCGGCACCACCTCCCGCACGACGCCGCTGCGCCAGTACTCGTGGCCGTCCGGGGCGCGCATGCACTTGCGCCAGGCGCCGCCCGGCCGCGCGTCCATCTCCATCAGCACCACCGTGAAGCCCTGCGGGCCCCACCATTGCGCGGCGTGCTCGGCCTGCGTCCACGCCTGGAACACCAGCTCGCGCGGGGCATCGAACTCGCGGTGGATGACCAGTTCCCGGTCGGCAGCCTTGGCGGCGGCTCTCTTCTCCATAGTCGCTTCCGTCCTGTGCGTGTCAGGTGGCGTCGGTGGCGCGGGCCCGCAGGGGCACCTGCCGCCAGCGCGCATAGGCCACGAAGGCCGCCAGCAGGCCCACCACCAGTGGGAACAGCGCCTGGGCGGGGGCGGGCGTCATCAGCGTGAAGCCCACGGCGCCGACCATGATGATCACCAGCCCGGCGGCGGCCAGCGGCGTGAGCCCCGGCCGGATGCGCAGCAGCCCCGGCAGCACCAGGCCCAGCGCGCCCAGCACCTCGCACGCGCCGATGAAGTGCAGGAACAGCCCCGGCAGCACCACGGGCATCTGCGCCTGCATCTCCGCCACGGGCATCATGAACTTCGCGCCCCCGGCGAACAGGAACACGGCCGCCAGCAGCACCTGAATAATCCACAGAATGATGTTCACGGGTCACGTCCTCTATTGCGCTCCACCGCCCGTTTTCCGTGCGGCGGAGCGGGGTTGATCCATCGCTCGGCAGGCGGCCCAGGCTCAGAGCCGCCGCAGATAGTCCGCGAGCTTCTCCAGGCTCTGCGTCCAGCCCGGCTCCATGCCCACCAGATACCGCGCCGACGCATCGGTGGCGGAGACCACCCGCGCCCGCAGGGTGAGTCGCGTCCGGCCGCCCTCCTCGGCAAGCGTCACGGTGGTGTGCACGTCGAAGTGCACTGCATCGCCATCGTCCACGGTGGAGGTGAACACGATGCGCCCGGGCGCTTCGATCTCGTGAAACACCCCCGTCATGGCGTGCTCGCTGCCATCGGGGCCGCGCATGACGATGCGCAGGGCGCCGCCCGGCCGCAGGTCCACCTCGCACACCGGGGCGCTGAAGCCGTGCGGGCCCCACCACTGCGCCAGGTGCTCGGGGGCCGTCCACACCCGGAACACGAGCTCGCGCGGCGCATCGAAGACCCGCGTGAGCTCCAGTTCCCGTTTGTAGGCCGCAGGGCTCTCGTTCATGCCATCGCGCCAAGGTATTCGGTGAGGCGATCCAGGGTCTGGTTGCCGCCCTCGATGGCGCCGTATTGCTTGACCACGTGGTCGCGCTCGGCCGCCGACGGGAACAGCATGCGCATGGTGACCGCCGTGCGGTGGCCCTGCTCGGCAAAGGTTACCGTGACCTGGAACCGCGCGCTATCGTGCTCGGCTTCTCCACTGTGGGAGTAGATCAGGCGTTCGGGGGGCACCACCTCGTCGAAGACGATCACGTTGGGGTAGTCCACGCCGTCGGGCCCGTGCATGAGGAAGCGCCACATGCCTCCCGGCTGCACGGCGATCTCGTGAATGGTGAGGGTGAAACCGCGCGGCCCCCACCAGTGCACCAGATGCCGGGGATCGGTCCACGCCTCGAACACCAGCGCCCGGGGTGCGTCGAAGACCCGCGTGAAGACGATCTCCCGCTCCGACGGCAGCGTGGTGGTGCCCGCGCGAAGGCTCGCGCCAGCGGGTTCAGCGTTTCCTGTGTCCATTTGCCGGCTCCTTGTGTTTGGGGCGTTTTGGTTGCGTTGCCTGGGCCTGCAGCTCCCGCAGGTAGTCATCCAGACGGTCGAAGCTCTCCTCCCAGAACCGGCGGTAGCGCTCCACCCAGTCCGCCACTTCCTTGAGCGGCTCCGGCTTGAGCCGGCAGGGGCGCCATTGCGCCGTACGGCTCCGCGTGATCAGGCCCGCCCGCTCCAGCACCTTCAGGTGCTTGGAGATGGCCGGCGGGCTGAGGTCGAAGGGCTTGGCCAGTTCCTTCACCGTGGCCTCGCCCGCGGCCAGCCGGGCCAGAATGGCGCGCCGGGTGGGATCGGCCAGGGTGGCGAACGTGGTGCTGAGGTGATCGGAGGTCATCGAAAATTCACCAATAGGTTAATTAGCTATATGGTGAATTATACGATCGGGAACGGAGCGTCAAGCGAATTGTGGGAGGTAGAGCGATGGTACGTCCGCCAGCGCGGACGGCGAGGGTGGCGGCGCAGCCGATTATTGCAGCAGGATCAGCTTGGGAATGAACGCGTAGTCCACCCCATAGGCGCCCAGCATCACACCCATCACGACGCCATGGACGATGTGGATCATCACCGTGCCCAGGGCGATCCGCCAGGCGTTCTCCTGGAAGCGGGGAATCGGGTGGTTGTCCGCGAAGACCAGCGCCGTGGCCATGCTCAGGCTTTCGCCAAAGAACGCGCCGAACAGGAAGCCCAACAGGATGTACGCGCCCATTGTCTTGTGTCCGAAGACGCTCAGCAGCGCGGCATAGACGAACGCCCACACCAGGCCCACGACAATGCCCAACACGAGGCCCCGGATCAGCGCGTTGTCCTCGCGGCGCGTCATGAAGCTGCCGAATGCCCGCGCCTGTTCCGGGGGCGAGAGCAGACCGAAGGGTGGCAGCGCATACAGCCCCAGGGGCATCAGCGCTGTCGCCACAACCCCTGCGACAAGGGTCAGCACCAGATCCGCCATGGTTCTTCCTCCGCAGATTAGGTTCCTCGCGCGCCTGCCGGCCTCGCGGGGTCAGGTGCACTCCAGGGGTTCAATGCGCCTGCGCAATCGCCACGGCCGGACCGGTCGGTCAGGCTGGCGATTGCCCGTGCTTGGCCAGCCACAGGTGGTGGTGCTCCGAACCCACACGAAGTAGCTTGGCACCGCACTTGGGGCAGCGTTCCTGCTGGCAGGGCACCCCGCGGCGATGAGGAATGCGTGTCTGGCACTTCGGGCAGACACACTCGCCGCCTAGCCCCATGTCGTGACGATGCTCCATGGCCATGGCTCGAACCCGCTGCGAGGTATCCCCCCGTTTCCGGGCCGGCATCGCCGACCATTCCGTGTGTCCATCATCATTGGACCCCAGCGAGCGGGAACCGGCATTGACGCAAATCAATCCCGCGCCGCGGATGCGAGGCCCGGCCCATCCGGGAACGGAGGGTGGCGCGGCCTGCGTGGCTGCGTGCCCGCACATACCGCTTGCGGGAACCTCCGGTCGTGTTGCGCCCCCGGTTGCATGCGGATAGAAAGGAAGCGGATCCCACTTTCAGCGGAGCGCGTCCCCCGGCATGCAGAACTTGACCTACCATGCACCCGGCACCGTGGCGGAGGCGGTGGCCCTGATGCGGGCCGACCCGGCGCACAGCCGCTATCTGGCGGGCGGGACGGACCTGTACCTGGCGCTGGAGCACCGCCTGCCCGACGTGCACACGGTGATCGACCTGAAGCAGATCCCGGAGCTGGACGGCATCGGGGTGGGGCCGGGCACCGCCTGGCGCATCGGGGCGCTCACGCGCATGGCGGACATCGAGCACCATCCGGACCTGCGGGCGCGCTTTCCGGCGCTGTGCGCGGCGGCGGCCGTGGTGGGCGGGCCGCCCGTGCGCAACCGCGCCACGCTGGGCGGCAACCTCTGCAACGCCTCGCCCGCGGCGGATACGGCCACGCCGCTGCTGGCGCTGGCGGCCACGGTGAGCGTGGCGGATGGCGACAGCGAGCACAGCCTGCCCCTGGCGGAGCTGGCGCGGGGTCCGCGCGAGACGACCCTGGCGCCCGGCGCGATCGTTACCGCGATCGGGCTGCCGGCGCCGGCGCCGCGCTCCGGCAACGCGTTCGCAAGGCTCACGCGCTCGGCGATGGACATCGCGCTGGTCAACGCGGCGGCGGCTGTGGTGCTGGACGAGGACGGGCGGGCCGAATCGGTAACCGTGGCCCTGGGAGCCGTGGGGCCGACGGTGATCCTGGTCTCGGAGCTGGACGCCGCGCTGGCCGGCAAGCCACTGGACGATGAGGCCCTGGACGAGGTGCGCGCCCAGGCGGAGGCGGCGGCCCGGCCCATCGACGACGTGCGTGCCTCGGCCGGCTATCGCGCGGAGATGGCCGGTGTGCTGGCCGCTCGCGCCGTGCGCGATGCCGCGGCCATGGCCCTCGGAGAGACGCGATGACCCCGCCCCGCAAGCAGGCCCTGGCGCTGACCCTGAACGGCGCGTCCCACGAGGCGCTGGTGGAGCCGCGCACGTCGCTGCTCACCTTCCTGCGCGAGCAGTGCGGCCTGACGGGCACCAAGCGTGGCTGCGAGGAGGGCGAGTGCGGCGCCTGCGTGGTGCTGCTGGACGGGCGCCCCGTCACGGCGTGCCTGATCTTTGCGCTGGAGGCCCAGGGCCGCCACGTCACGACCATCGAGGGTCTGGGCACCGCGCAGCACCTGGCGCCGCTGCAGCAGGCCTTTCTGGAATCCGGGGCGGCCCAGTGCGGCTTCTGCATTCCGGGCATGCTGCTCTCGGCGCACGCGCTGCTGGAGCATGGGGGGCACCCGGACGAAGCGGCGATCCGCCGCGCGATCTCGGGCAACCTGTGCCGCTGCACCGGCTACGACCGCATCGTGAAGGCGATCCGCCTTGCCGCCGAGATGGAGCACGGCCACCCTTAGAACGCATGTGAAGAAAGGAGTCGCGACTTTCGGGGGTGCTGCCCCCAAGCCCCCGGCAGGGAGCACAGCCCCCTGCACTCTTTCAGATCGAGCGTTGGCGCGGATGCAAGGCCGCCGCGCAAATCCATCCGGAGGGCGCGGGGGGACTTGTTCCCCCGCAGCCGTTGGTTTTCGCAGGCTTTTTAGAACGCCTGGGAAAAGCCTTGGGGATCGTTTTCGGGGGTGCTGCCCCCAAACCCCCGGCAGGGAGCATCGCCCCCTGCACCCCAATTGGAACCGATGACGTCGCGGCTGTGAAATAGCCGGGAAGACTCGAAAGGGGTGCGCGAGGGGGCGGACTCCCCCGCAGCAGTGGCCTTGCACAGGCATTCCAGCGCCGGCGCGATGGTCTGCGCCGCTGGGGGGCCAGGCCGGCGCGGACGGTTGCGGCGGCGAGTACCTGCGTTCATGCGCGGCCCTGGGCCGCCGGCACAGCGAGGAGCGATGCGACTGGACTACCTGGGACAGTACTGGAACCCGAAGACGCGCCGGGTGCACCTGCTGGGCAAGGGCGATGGCGCCCTGCACGACCTGACGCCGCACCTGCCCTACGCCTCCGCGCGCGGGCGCCTGATCGAGAGCCTGGGCGACGACCCCAGCCTGCCGCTGCTGCTGGAGGCCGCGCCCTTCCCCACCGTGCAGGCGGTGCTGGAGGCCGAGCGCGCCGGCACCACCGTGCCTGAGCTGCTGGCGCCGGCCTGGGAGGCGGCGTTGCACGAGGCGGAGCACCTGGACGAAGTGGCGTTGCACAAGACGCCGGACCCGCACCACGCGCACCTGCTGGCGTGCATCCTGCCCCTGCGCGCCCAGGCCTTCGGCGTGACCTACGAGAACTCGGCGCTGGAGCGCGAGGCGGAGGGCCGCAAGGAGGACTACCAATACGTCTACCGCAGCCTGAAGTACCGCCAGGAGCGCTGCGAGGTGTTCATCAAGGGCACGCGGCTCTCCCACTTCTACGGGCCGCACGGCATCATGGGCCTGCGCAGCGACCTCACCAACAGCGTGGGGGCCAATGGCCAGGCCAAGGCGCGCGAGCAGGTGCTGGCCGGCATCGAGCCGGAGCTGGCCTGCGTGACCTACTCGGACGGGCGCATCCTGGGCTACACGCTGGCCAACGACGTCTCGGGCAACCAGATCGAGAACGAGTCCATCCTGTACCTGTTCCAGGCCAAGTACTTCGTGGCCTGCACGGGCATCGGGCCCTGGCTCTGGCTCAGCGACGAGCAGGACAATCCCGGCATCACCTTCTCCGTGCGCATCTGGGACGACACGGGGCGCGAGGTGTTCTCCGCGGAGGCGGACAGCTCGCTCATCGGCCTGCCCATCCACGCCCTGGTGGCCCAAGCCGGCTCGCACAATCCGCTCTACCCGGGCGAGCTCTTCCTCACCGGCACCAATATCGTGCCGGGCGACGTGGCCAAGGTGCTCAAGCCGGACTGGCGCGTGGAGATCCGCTCGGAGCGCCTGGGGGCGTTCATCCACGGCGCGGAGCTGGTCAGTGCCGCCGAGCCGGGCAATCTGGACTACCACGCCCTGGAGCTGGGCCACCTGCCGCCCAAGAAAAAACCCGGCCCGAGGAGCGGGGGCGCGAGCTAGGCTGTATAATCAACCAGAGCGGGCCGTGATGGGGGCTTTGCCCCCATTGCCCCAGCAGGGAGCGGGGTTCCCCGCCCCCTGTCTTCGCGGGCGAGACCACGCCGGCCCTGGTCCGGATTCGGGCTGAGGGCGCGTGTGGCGTCCTGCCCGCGTGTGCAACCGGGGCAACCCCTGGAGGGCCCATGGATGCCTCCCCCCTGCACATCGACGTGTTCAACGGCGACGCGGACGGATTGTGCGCGCTGCAGCAGTTGCGGCTGGCCGAGCCCTTGACGCCCACGCCCGTGCTGGTGACGGGCGTGAAGCGGCACACGCGGCTGGTGGACGACGTGCAGGCGCCGCCGCAGGGCCTGCACGGGGCGCGCGTGACCGTGCTGGACGTGGCCTTCCGCGACAACCGCGGGGGCGTGGAGCGCCTGCTGGCCGCCGGGGCCAGCGTGCGCTACTTCGACCACCACATGCCCGGCGAGGTGCCCCGGCACGCTGCGCTGGAGACGCACATCGACACCTCGCCCCGGCTCTGCACGAGCCTGCTGGTGGACGCCTACCTGGGCGGCGCGCAGCGGGCCTGGGCCGTCACGGGGGCCTTCGGGGACAACCTGGGCGACGCGGCCCGCGAGGCCGCCGCGTCGCTCGGTCTGCCGCCGGAGGAGCTGGAGGCGCTGCGCGAGCTGGGCGAGCTGCTGAACTACAACGGCTACGGCCAGACCCTGGCCGACCTGCACTTCCACCCCGCCACGCTGTTCCACGCGCTGCACGCCTATGCCGACCCGCGCGAGGCGGTGCGCCTGGCGCCCGAGGTGGAGACGCTGCGGCAGGGCTTCGCGGAGGACCTGGCGCTTGCGGGGCACCGCGAGCCGGAGCTGGACGTGCCCGAGGGCGTGGTGGTGCTGCTGCCGGATGCCCCCTGGGCGCGGCGGGTGCAGGGCACCTACGCCAATCGCCTGGCCAATGCCGACCCCGCCCGGGCCAGTGCCGTGGGCGTAACCCTGCCCGACGGCGCGGTGCGGCTCTCCCTGCGCGCACCCCTGGCGCGGCCCGAGGGTGCCGAGGCGCTGGCGCGGAGCTTCGGCGGCGGCGGACGGGCCGGGGCCGCGGGCATCAACGGCCTGCCGCCGGCCGAGCTGCCGAGCTTCCTGGCGGCCTTCCGCAAGGCCTTCGGTCGCTAGCGAGCGGCGCGTCGCGCATAGGCGCCAGGCAACAGCAGACCCCTCGCCAGGGCTCGGGGTGACACCAAGCTGTCATTCCGAGCGGAGCGAGAAATCTGCTTGTGCGCCGCGCACGGTGCACACCTGTGGATGGTCGGTTGGGCCACGCTGTAGAACAGCAGACCCCTCGCCAGGGCTCGGGGTGACAACCTCGTGTCATTCCGAGCGCAGCGGGAAATCGACTTGTGCGGCCGACCGCCAGACCGGCCGCGCCGCTATTCGGCCAGCAGCTCGCGGTTGTAGTGGAAGAGGGCGGGCGTGCCGCCGGTGTGCACCAGCACGGCGCTCTGTGTGGCGGTGAGGCGGCCGGCGCGGATGTGCTCGATGAGCACGGCCATGGCCTTGCCGTTGTAGACGGGATCGAGCAGCAGGCCCTCCTGGGTGGCCACCAGACGCAGGGTCTCCGTCACCTCCGGCGTGATCTGGCCATAGCCGGCCCCGCGGCCGTCCACCACCTCGTAGTCGCTTGGCTCCACACGGGTCTTCAGGCCCAGGTCGTCCGCCACGCGGTTGGCGTGGTGGGCGATGGCCTCGCGCACCTCCTCCACCGGCCGGATCACGCTCACGCCCACCACCCGCGTGGGCAGGCCCAGGTGCTTGAAGCCCAGCACGAAGCCGGAGGTGGTGACGCCACTGCCGGAGGGCACGTACAGCACGTCCGGCACCACGCCCTGCTCCTTGAACTGCCCCGCCATCTCCTCCGCCGCGTTGGCATGGGCCGCGGAGCCCAGCAGGCCCGGCCGCAGGTCGAAGTGTACGATGTAGGGCGTGTGCCCCTGCGCCTTCAGCTCCGCCTCGATCTCGTGCTGCAGCGCCCACAGCTCCGGACTGTGGGGATCGAAGGTCGGGTAATAGCGGATGTCCGCGCCCAGCAGGTGGAAGAGGAACAGGTTGCCTTGCGGGGGCTCGTCCCGGCGCTGGCCGCACACGATGATGACGGACTTGAGGCCCAGCTTGTTGGCCGCCGCGGTGACCTCGCGCAGGTGGTTGCTCTGGGTGCCCGCCGCCGTGATGAGCGCCGTGGCGCCTTTGGCCAGCGCATCGCCGAACACGAACTCGAAGATGCGGGCCTTGTTGCCGCCGAAGGTGAGCCCGGAGCGGTCGTCGCGCTTGATGAACAGGCGCGGGCCACCCAGCGCCTTGCTGAGGCGCGGGGCCTCCTCCAGCGGCGTGGGCAGGTAGGCAAAGCGGTGGCGGGGCAGCGTGTCGCAGATCATGGCCGGGCGTCCTCGCAAGCGGGCTGGGGAGTGTGCCTTCTTCTCAGGAATCCGCCGGACGCCGGAAAAGGTCAAGCCGCAGCTCGAGTTGTGCCCCCAGCCACAGGGCGCGGTCGGAATGGTCGCCCAGGTCGTCGTCCGTGTTGGGGTGGATCAGCACGGGGAGTCCCGCGTGGTGGTCCATCAGCCAGGGCACCAGGGCCGGGAACTGGTCGGCGGCGAAGGCCACCTGGTACATGCCCTGCGGGTGCGGCCCCACCGGCTCGTCGTGCCAGCGCCCGAGCTGCACCTGGAAGCCCGCGCCCAGCGCCTCGCGAATCTCCGCCGCGACGGGGCGGGTGTCGGCATCGTAGTAGATATGCGCGTGGTAGCTGGCATACGGCATGGCGGGGCTCCGGTTGGCGACGGGTAGCGGCACGACGCCCTCAGGATAGCCCGCGGATGGGCGCTGCGCCAATGGGGGCGGTGTGGACCAGCGTGCCGCCCTCAGCGGCCCGGCGCCGGCACGGCATCCTGCGCCTCGCCCACGGTGCGCACCTGGCGCTCGGGTAGCAGGTAGACGCCCATGGCGCAGAACGGCAGCAGGCCGGCGATCCACCACATGGGGCGGTAGCCCAGGTGCTCGGCCACGGTGCCGAAGACGGGCGGCATCACCAGGAAGCCGAGCTGATAGGCGAAGTTGAAGGTGCCGATGGCGCGGCCCTGCAGGTTGTGCGGTGCACGATCCAGCAGCAGGGCCAGCAGGGCGGGGTTCGAGAGTCCGAAGCCGACGCCGATCACCAGCCCGGAGAGCAGCATCATCCAGGTTGAGGTGGTGAAGCTGTAGAGGTACAGGCCCCCGCCGAACAGCACGAGCATGGGCACGATCACCGCCGTGCGCCCGTAGCGGTCCGCCACGCCCCCGCCGCCGAAGCGCGACACGGCATTGATGAGCGCGTAGTTGGCGAAGAATAGGCCGGAGGAGAGCCCCAGGGTCTGCGTATAGGTGGCCGTGAAGTTCGTCACGGCGCCCAGCGCTCCGGCCATCAGCAGCAGCGCCAGGAACGTGTTGCGGAAGCGCGGCCCCACCAGCTCGCGCAGGAAGCCGGTGAGCGCTTCCACCGCGTGGAAGGGCACGTCCGTGGGCGGCGGCGCGCGGCGGTGTACGCCGGCAATCAGCAGCATGCCCGCATAGACGAACGCCGTGCACAGGAAGAAGAAGTAGGGGAAGCCCACCTTGCGGATGGCGATCTCCGCGAACAGCGGACCCAGGGCCGTGGCCACCTGGTTGAAGCCGAAGTTGATGCCGATCCAGCGCGAGCGCTCCCCGGGCGGCAGGATCTGCGCGATGTAGGCGCCGGAGCCGAGCTGATAGAACACCATGCCCAGTCCGCGCAGCACCATCAGCCCGCCCATCCAGAAGTCCGGGGCCACGGTGAACAGGGTCAGCATGGTGGAGACCTCCACCAGGGCGATGCCCCCCAGCATCATGCCCTTGCGCTCCACGCGGTCGGCCAGGGCCGTGATCCAGGGCAGCAGCAGCGTGGAGGCCAGCGAGGTGAGGCCCATGATGAGGCCCACCGCCTCGTCCGAGCCGCCCACCGACTTGATGTAGAGCGGGAACTGGAAGAAGGCGAAGAAGCCGCAGTAGACGAGCATCTGCCCGAAGCTGACCAGCCAGAAGTCGCGCCGCTCCGGGCCCACCAGTTGCGATGCCATTCAGCGCTCCGCGCCGGTGGGCGGCACGGCCGGCGTAGCCGCCGGGGCGGAGGCCAGACCCGCACGGATGCGGGCCCAGGAGCGCTCGGCGGCGCCGGCCTGGGACTCCACGTAGGCGCGGGCCCGCGCGCCCAGTTCGCGGCAGCGGGCGGGGTCGTCCAGCAGCGCCGTCAGCACGCGGCGGAAGCTCTCCGCATCGGCGATGGAGTACGCCAGGCCCTGCGCCACCAAGTGTACGGCCTCGGGCGAGTTCTGGTGGAACGGCCCGAAGATGGGCGGCGCGCCCATGGCCGCGGGCTCCGTCACGTTGTGCACCCCCGTACTGAAGGCGCCGCCCACGTAAGCCAGCGCCGCCCCGGCATAGAGCGCGGAAAGCAGGCCCACGGTATCCACGATGAGCACGCGCCAGCGCGGGGGCTGGGCCCCGGGCGCCTGCAGCGCGGAGAAGCGCGCCGTGGGCCACGCGGCAAAGGCGGCCTCCAGCGCCGCCAGGTGCGGTGCGTCCACCTCGTGCGGCACCAGCAGCAGCCGCAGCTCGGGATAGCGGCCCAGCGCCTCCTGCAGGCCGGGCACGATGCGCTGCTCGTCCGGTGGCCAGGCGCTGCCCACCACCAGCACGGTGCCCTCGGCGGGGTCGTAGGGCGGCAGGGGCGGCGGCACGACCGCATCGCGGCGCGCCAGCACGCTGTCGAAGCGCGTATCGCCCAGCACCGCCACCCCGGCGTGACCCGGCGCCGTGGCCAGAAAGCGCGCGGCGTCCGCCTCCGTGACGGCGAAGATGCCGGCCAGCGGCGCATACAGCGTGCGGTAGAGGCTGCGCGCCAGGGCCGAGCGCACGCGCCAGGAGCGCTCGTGCAGGGTGGCCGCCAGCAGGTATTGCGGCACGCCCGCGCGCGCGGCGCCCCACACCAGATTGGGCCACAGGTCGTACTTGGTGTAGACCAGCGCGGCGGGCCGCAGCAGGCCCAGCAGCCGCCGCACGTTGCGGCGCGTATCCAGCGGCAGGTAATCCACCGCCAGCAGCCCGGGCAGGGCCTCGCGGCGGCGCTGCGCCCAGCGGTAGCCGGAGACGGACGTCACCGTGAGCACGCTCTGGTAGCCCTCTGCCGCACAGCGCTGCAGCACGGGCACGGCCTGCAGGAACTCGCCCGCGCTGGCGACGTGGAACCACAGCAGCGGCCGGGCCGGATCGCGCGCGGCCAGGGCGGCCTCCAGCCGCGCCCACAGCCCGCGATGCCCGGCCAGCGTATCGCGCAGCTTGGCGCTGCGCAGTGCCGCCAGCCGCAGCAGCAGCGCGAGCGGCGGCAGCAGCGCGTTGTAGAGCGCCTGCCAGAGGAGGCGGGAGAGCGGCAGCGGCATCATCGGCGGGGGCCCGGACTCAGTCCGCCGGGGGCGGCGCGGGCGCGCGCCCCAGCTTTTCCAGCACGACCGCCAGCACCGCATCGGGCGTGATGCCGGCCAGGCAGGCCTTGGGCCAGGGGTGCGTGCAACGGCCCTTGCCCGTGCGCGTGCAAGGCCGGCAGGGCAGCGGGCGCTCCAGCACGCGGCTGCCCGGGCGCACCGGGAAGTAGCCCAACTCGCGCGTGGTCGGCCCGAACAGCACCACGGCGTCGCGGCCCACGGCTTCCGCGATGTGGCTCATGCCCGTGTCGTTGGACAGCATCAGGTCGCAGTGGCGCGCGAACCAGGCGGACTCCAGGTAGCTCGTGCGGCCCACCAGGGAGAGCACGCGCGACTCCAGGCCCTGCGCCAGCGCCTCCACGTCCTGCTCGCCGGGCCCGCCGAACAGCAGCGCCGTGCCGTCCGTGGCTGCCACGTACCGCTCCAGCAGCGTGCGCACGTGGGCCAGCGGCCAGCGCTTGAGCTCCCAGGCGGCCACGGGGGCCACGCCCAGCAAGGGCCGCCCCTCGGCGCGCCAGGCCTCCAGCCGCACCATCTCCGCGGCGAAGCGGCGGCGCAGGGCCGGGTGGGCCTCCAGGCCGCCCACGTGCAGCTCGGTGCCCTGCTCGTCGTCCTCCACGCCGTAGGCGCGCAGCCCGGCCAGGAAGTCCTCCTCCTTGCCCCGCGCGCGGTCGTAGGTGTTCCAGCGGAAGTTGACCAGCAGCAGCCGCCGCAGCGTGTGCTTGCTGTAGGCCGTGCGGGGCGCGCCCAGCAGCCGGGTGAGCACGCGGCTGCGCAGGGAGCGGTGGACGTCCACCACCAGGTCGAAGCGCTGGGCGCGCAGGCGCCCGGCCAGGCGCAGCAGGCCCCGCAGCCCCGTGCGGCGCCGGAAGCCGATGGCGCGCTCCACGTGCGGGTTGCCCCGCACCAGCGCCACGTGGGCCTCGGACGTGAGGAAGGTCACGTGGGCGCGCGGGTAGCGGCGCCGGATCAGGCGCGGCAGCGCGGTGCACTTCACCACGTCGCCCAGCGAGCTGAACCGCACAATGAGGATGCGGGCGTCGTCGGGCAAAGTGCGAAGTGCGTCAGCGGGCATGCCCTATAGAAACCACAGATGAACGGCCAGGACTACCGGGAAGCGCAGAACTCCCTCCGCCAGGGAAGCACAGATGCGCCCGGATGAACATGGGTGGCCGGGAACGGCTGCTTCACAGCGCCGGGTGTCGTTCCGGGCGCAGCGGGGAATCTGCTGTGCCGGCGCACAAGCAGATGCTTCGGCCCGCGGGGCTGGCCTCGGCATGACAAAGGCGGGGACGCGGTGAGTGCTGGCCCTGCTGACCCCTCTGAACGTCTGAGGCAAACAGGGTGGTAGTATTCGGGGGCGCTGCCCCCAAACCCCCGGCAGGGAGCGTTGCCCCCTGCACCCCACTTGGACCCAGGTTTTCACGGCTGTGAAACAGCCGTGAAAACCCGAAAGGGGTGCGCGAGGGGGCCGGCTCCCTTGCCGCCGGTTGTCTTCACCAGCGAGCTAATCCGCGGCGGCCTGGGTGGCCTTGGCGCGGAGGGCGGCGCGGATCTTCTCCGGCGTGATGGGCAGCGAGGTGATGCGCACGCCCACGGCGTTGGCGATGGCATTGGCGATGGCTGCCGGGCCGGGCACCACGGGCGGCTCGCCGATGCCCTTGGCGCCGAAGGGGCCGTCCACCGCGGGCTTTTCCACCAGCACCGTCTCGATGGGCGGCAGGTCCAGCGCGCTGGGGATCTTGTAGTCCAGGAAGCCCGCGGTGACCGGCCGGCCGGCGGCGTCGTAGCGCAGGCCCTCGGTGAGCGCCATGCCGATGCCCTGGGCGGCGCCGCCCTGCACCTGGCCGTCCGCGGCGACGGGGTTGATGGCGATGCCGCAGTCCTGCGCGGCCACGTAGCGCAGCAGCTTGACGGCGCCTGTGTCCGGGTCCACCTCCACGTCCGCCACCTGGCAGGCGAAGCTGGGCAGGCGGCTGAAGTTGCCCGTGGAGCCGTAGCCCACGATGGGCCCGCTGCGCGCCATGGCCTTGGCCAGCAGGGCCGTGACCGCCACCGCGCGCGCAGGCTCGGCCTGCACGCGCACGTGGCCCTCGGCCAGCTCCATGCGGTCCGGGCCCACATCCAGCGCCTCCACGGCCTCCTCGAAGAGCTGGGCCTTGACGTGCCCGGCGGCCTTGAGCACGGCGCCGCCCATGCTCTTGAGGGCCTGGCTGCCGGCGGAGATGGTGGAGTGCGGGGCGCTCTCGGTATCCAGCGTGCGGATGGTGACGCGCTCCAGGGGCAGGTCCAGCGCCTCGGCGGCGATCTGGGCGATGGCGGTGTGCACGCCGGTGAGGTCCACTACGCCGGTGAGGATGCTGGCCGAGCCGTCGTCGTTCATCTTCAGCACGGCGCCCGAGGGCATGCCGCCCACGTTCCAGTTGCCCAGGGCGATGCCCCGGCCGCGGTAGGGCCCGGGCCGCACGTGGGCCGGGTCGTAGCCGGCCAGCTCCAGGGCGGCGTCCAGGGTTTCGATCACGTTCACGTCGTGCAGCGCCACGCCGGCCAGGTTGTGGTGCCCCGGCGGCATGGCGTTGCGGCGGCGGAAGGCGATGGCGTCCCAGCCCATCTCCGCGGCGATGCGCTCCATCTCCGATTCGATGGCGAAGTTCGTCTGCGGGCCGCCGGGGGCGCGCATGGAGGCCGAGCCGGCCTTGTTGGTGTACATGCAGCGCGAATGGACGCGCAGGTGCTCGATGGCGTAGGGCCCCTCGGCAAAGGTGGGCACCGAGGCGGACATGAGCACGCCCGCGCGGGCGAAGGCCCCGCTGTCCAGCACGATCTCCATCGTGCGGGCCAGCAGGCGCATGTCCTCGGTCACGCCCGTCTTGACGGTGAGGTGGAAGCCGCTGCGGGGCTCGCCGCAGAGGAAGTCCTCGTGGCGCGTCATGACGATGCGCACGGGGCGGCCCGCCTTGCGCGCCAGGCAGGCCGCGGCGGCCTCGTCCATCAGCGAGATCTTGCCGCCGAAGGCCCCGCCCACCTCCGCGCCCACCAGCCGCACGCGGTTCTGCGAGACGCCCAGCACCTCCGCCACCATGTTGCGCAGGCCGAAGGTGCTCTGCGTGGGGGCCCACACGGTGTAGGTCTCGTCCGGATCGAAGGCCGCCAGCACGGCGTGGGGCTCGATGTACGCCTGGTGGATCATCTCCGTGGTGTAGGTGTGCTCGAACACCCGGTGCGCCTGGGCGAAGGCCGCGTCCGGATCGCCCCGCTGCAGCACGTTCTCCGAGCAGCAGTTGCCCCCGACGGGCTTGGCCATGGCCACCACGGGGTACCTGGCCAGCTCCGGGTGCAGCACGGGCGCGCCCGGCTCCAGCGCGGCCAGGGCGTCCATCAGGGGCTCCAGCGGCTCGTAGTCCACCGCGATCAGCGCCAGGGCCTCCGCGGCGATCTCCGGCGTATCGGCCGCCACGGCCGCCACGCGGTCGCCCACGAACAGCACCGAGTCGCCCTCGGCCGCCATGTAGCGCTCGTCCTTAAGGTACTTGCCGAAGCGCACGCGGGGCAGGTCGTCCGCCGTCATCACGGCGCGCACGCCCGGCAGCGCCGCCGCGCGGGACACGTCCAGCCGCCGCACGCGCGCGTGGGCGTGGGGCGAGCGCAGCACCTTGCCGTGCAGCAGCGGCCCCGCCGGCCGCAGATCCTCCGCGAACCGGGCCTCGCCCGTGAGCCGCCCCGCCGCATCAATGCGCGGCAGGGACTGCCCCACGGTCTTGAAGGCCGGGTAGTCGATCTTGACCTCTTTCATGGCGCGCCTCGGGCTGGGGGTCGCGCCAGTCTACCAAGGGGCCGTGTGCGGGCGCAAAGGGGGGGACGGGGGCATCCGCAGATTTCGCAGATGGCGCAGATAGGGGGCACCTCACCCCGCCCGGCTGTCCCGGTACCAGCGGGCCGTAGATGCCCGCCCGGCACCCCACCCCGTCCCGCTGGCGCGGGCCACCCCTCCCCGTACACGGAGAGGGGAACGGCTCGTGTGGTCGTCTGTCCGGCCAAGCCGGCACGGCCTGCTCCCCTTCCCTGCCCAGCGGGGCCTGTCCTGAGCCTAGCCGAAGGGAAGGGGTTGGGGGATGAGGTGGCCGCTTGGAACCTCACCCCGCCCGGCAGGGGCCGGGCTGCCCCTCTCCGCAAACGGAGAGGGGCGAAGCGCCCGCCCAAGGGCGGAGCCGCTGGGCGGCGGCTTGCTTCGTCGGCTTGCCGGTCATCGGGCTCCCTACCGGAATGCGGTGGAGCCTTTGCTCTTGGGCACCGAGTGCGTGGTGTTGTAGGCCACCGCCTCTCGCAGCAGCGCCTTGAGCGCGGTCTTGTCGATCCTGTCGCCCTCGCGCAGGTCGATCGCCCGCCACTTGTTGCCGTTCAGGCCCGCGTTGAAGAGCTTCCTGGGATCGGCAAGCTGGGCGCCGTGGTGGAAGGTGAGCTTCACCTTGTCCTTGAAGGCGTTGGCGTTGGCGTACATCCCGGCGTGCGACCAGACGGGGGTGCCCATCCACTTCCATTCCTCGACCACCTCGGGGTCGGCCTCGTGGATGAGCCGGCGGATCTCGGCCAGCCGCTCGCCTCGCCAATCGCAGATGTCCGCGATCATCCGGTCGATCCGCTCTGCGGCGCGCACCGGGTCCGACGGCTCGGCGGCCGCCTTGCGCGGTCGGGCCGCCTTCGCGGCGACCCGCTTGGGGGCGGCCTTCTTCGTGGCCTTGGCGGGCTTCGTGGGTGTCTTGTCGGCCATGGTGTTCACTCCAGGACGGCGGGGGCTGCGACCACGCAGCCGCGGCGGGCGGCGCGGCACTGGCTGGGGGCGCGCCAGTCTAGCAAGGGGCGGAGCGTGGGGGCAAAGGGGGGGGGGCACAGCGAGGGGAACTCTGACTTCGCGCATCAAAGGCACGATGAGATTTTGAATTCAACAGCCAGGGTTTATCGTCGTGTTCGACGATTGTGCGCGCGCCTCAAGGATTTCTGCGCCCAAGGCTTCAACTCATACGAAGAGTACTGAAACGGCACAAACACCAAGCTTCCGTCCGATGCCCGATCTGCCGCAGTGGCAATCTTTGGCCACCACCGTATCAATCTCCAGGCAACTTCCTCAAAATGGTGGTTCCCCCAAGGTCCGGTAAGCAAAAAGATCACATGACCAGCATCCTGCCAAGCCGCGCGCTCTTGTGGGCGGGACTTGATCCGTCGGTCTACGGTAATCACCGACCAGCGGCCTTCAGCGTGAACTCGCAGTCCCGCAAGCCATCGTTGGTCCGGCTCGCCCGCGAGCCCCAAGTGTCGCAAATGATGAACAGGACCGTAGTCGCGCTCAAACAATGCATGAAGGCCCTTGGCTAGGCCCGGCGGCAAATTGTTGTCCAGCACAAAATTCACACAGCGTACTTTTTGTGGAAGGCAACTGCCTGTCGGACCGTTGAAGCGGGGATTTCGTACCACGCAGCTACGCGGTCGTAGTTTCGTTCCACTTTGTAGGCACTTGCCAACGCCGAAGCCGGGATACCCTGGTCGCGGACAAATGGTCGGCCAAATGAAACACGTGGGTCTATTACTATCACTTTGGCAATCTTGCGGTCAGGCGTGAGTCTTCGCGCCTGTCCCGATTCGTCCCACTCGATTGCGTCTAGCAGTTCTCTCTCCACAACCTCGTACATCGCATAATTACGGCTACCGCTCAGATCGTAAAATAGCGATTTGCCGTCAATCACGATCTTCCGATAAATCTGCTCGCCGTCTGTGATAACCTGCCGCCGAGAAAATGGGTATTCCACCCCCACTTGGTGCTGTAGCTCCAACAGGGCTCTTCGAATTCGCTGAAGTGGCAGTCCCATTTCAACAAAGGCGTTCACGAATCGGATTTCCAAGAGATCATTGAACCCGGCCATCAATGTTCCTTCCATTGGCCGGACCTCGGGACTCCAAAGAGGTTCCTGAGCGCGAATGCCGGCTCTGGTCCTGAAGCGGTACCCTCCCAGCCACCGCCGAATCCTCCCTGCGCTGACTTGAGTAAGTCGGGAAGCCTCGGGGACAGTATAGAGGCCAACGTCGAAGAGCGATTCTGTATTCTGGCGCATTTTTAGGCCGTCCCCTGACCGGTTGCATCAAACATTCACCCTTCCTTATACATCTTAGCAAGTTGTCTTCCAATCAGCGCAAGGGGGGACACCATGGCATTTCCTTCAACTGTTCAAACCGCGGGGTCCTGTCCGGACTGCGGGCGCTTGGTCGCTGCGGGATCTGGGAAAGTCCTAATGGACCTAAACGAGGTCACTGCACACTAAGTGTTGTCCGTCCCTGCAGTCTGCTGGTGCAATGACCTGCGAAGCCCAACCGGCACCGGCCCGAGTCAAAGCGCACACTTTAGGCGTCCGAGGCAGCGCTGTGGCACTGTTGTCACGTGATGGTCCCCCAAACGCAGTGCGGCTCGACTAGCCTTCACGTTGGCACAAGCCCAACCACTGCCAGCTTAGGGTTACGGTAGCCCACGCCTCATTTCGGGCGCGGCGGCGTCAACGCTGCTAGACATTCTGCTTTTTTAATAGTATACATATATACTCTATTAATGATCCGATGACAACCCCCGCACCCCCGCCCACTTCCCGTGAATGGGAGCGGCACGGCTGCGCATGCCCAAGGAGCACACATGGCCACGGATAAGCAGATCGAGGCGAACCGGAGGAACGCGAAGAAGAGCACGGGTCCGCGCACGGAGGCCGGCAAGGCGAAGGCGGCGCAGAACGCGCGCAAGCACGGATTGACGTCCCGCCGCATGGTGCTGGCGGACGAGGACGCGGCGGAGTTCGAGCAGTTGCGGCGCAACCTGCACGCGGAACTGGCGCCGGAGA
>Ga0102953_1000189_pt1 | contig 42923 bp, 41 predicted proteins | sample SalPon2A_C_D2_MG_FD_78509 | JGI IMG/M metagenome (GOLD analysis project Ga0102953, IMG submission 78509) | Soil microbial communities from South San Francisco under conditions of wetland restoration - Salt Pond MetaG R2A_C_D2_MG | ecosystem: Environmental > Terrestrial > Soil > Wetlands | place...
GAGGACGGCTTCCACGTGACCGAGGGCTTCCGGCGCTACTGCCTGCCGCTGATCCAGGGCGAGGACTACCCGCCTTACGAGCAAGGCCTGCCCGCCTATCGCCGGATGAAAAAGACCCTGGCGCCGCGGAAGCTGGCGGCCCGGCAAAAGGCCTGAGGCCCGCCGGATTGGCGGCGAACAACCCATGCAGATCACCGTCCTCTCCGCAGGCACCTGGGGCATCAGCCTGGCGGCGCTGCTGCACCACAAGGGGCACAGCGTGCGTGTGTGGGAATTCGCCCAGAGCGTGGTGGACGAGCTGCTGCGCACGCGGCGCCACCCCAAGCTGGCGGACTTCGAGATTCCCGGACCCATCGCCATCGACACGGACCTGCGGGCCATGCTGGCCGGCGCAGAGGCGGTGGTGTGCGCCGTGCCGGCGGCGCACCTGCGCGCCACGTGCAAGCGGGCGCGGGCGGAGGGCTATGCCGGGCAGCCCTTCGTGATCTGCTCCAAGGGCATCGAGCAGGGCACGCTGGACCTGATGCACGAGGTGGCCGCGCAGGAACTGGGCGCCGGAGCCCGGAGCCACATCGTGCTGCTCTCCGGCCCCAGCCATGCCGAGGAGGTCTCGCGGGGGCTGCCCACGGCCGTCACCGTGGCCGGGGAGTCCCTGGCCGAGGCCGAGGCCGTGCAGGCGCTGTTCATGACCCCGCGCTTCCGCGTCTACACCCAGACGGATCTGGTGGGGGTGGAGCTGGGCGCGGCGTTGAAGAACGTGATCGCCATTGCCTGCGGCATCTCGGACGGCCTGGGCTTCGGCGACAACGCCAAGGCGGGGCTGGTCACACGGGGGCTGGCGGAGATCCTGCGACTGGGCTTGGTGATGGGCGCCCGCGCCGAGACGTTCTACGGGCTGGCGGGCATGGGCGATCTGGTGGTGACCTGCATGAGCCGCCACAGCCGCAACTGGAAGTTCGGCTCGCTGATCGGCCAGGGCCGCAATTCCGAGCAGGCCCTGGCGGAGGTGGGCATGGTGGTGGAGGGCTACTACACCGTGCAGGCGGCCGAGGCCCTGGCCCGCCGGGAAGCCGTGGAAATGCCCATCACGGAGGCAGTGGCGGCGGTGCTGTTCAAGGGGCTCAAGCCCCTGGAGGCCGTCTCGGGCCTGATGCTGCGCGACCCCAAGAGCGAGCTGGTGCGCGACCCGCGCGGATCGTAGCCAAGGCAGACGGCTGGATCCCCGCGCATGGGCGCTCGCGCCGCGTGCGATGGGCCACAAGCCGCCGCTGGGGCCGATGCGCGGGACAAGGCCGCGATTCGAGGCTTGCCAAGCGTCGCCAATCATAATAGACAATTGCGGCAACGCGGATCAAAATGTTGGGGCGCAAAAAGGGGAGCCGTTTGCCCTGCCGATCTATCTCGGCAGAGGAACGGACTCGCGCATCCTGGCCAATCGTAAGAGCAGAGGGGATTAGACAACGATGGCTCGTGTTCTGCTGAACAACATCCGCAAGGAATTCGACCGCACCGAGGTGGTGCACGGCATCAGCCTGGACATCGCCCACAACGAATTCGTCGTGCTGGTCGGCCCTTCGGGCTGTGGCAAGAGCACCACGCTGCGGATGGTCGCGGGGCTGGAGGAGATCACGGATGGCGAGATCTACATCGGCGACCGGATGATCAACGACGTGCCGCCGAAAGATCGCGACATCGCGATGGTGTTCCAGAATTACGCCCTGTACCCCCACATGACGGTGTTCGAAAACATGTCCTTCGGGCTGCGCCTGCGCCGGACGCCCAAGGAGGAGATCAAGCGCCGCGTGGAGGAGGCCGCTGATATCCTCAACATCCGCGAGCTGCTGGATCGCCGGCCGCGCCAGCTTTCCGGCGGGCAGCGCCAGCGCGTGGCCATGGGCCGGGCCATCGTGCGGCTGCCGCAGGTGTTCCTGTTCGATGAGCCGCTCTCGAACCTGGACGCCAAGCTGCGCGTGCAGATGCGCACGGAGATCAAGAAGATTCACCAGCGCGTGCAGACCACCATCGTTTACGTGACCCACGACCAGGTGGAGGCGATGACGCTGGCGGACCGCATCGTGGTGATGAACGCGGGCAACATCGAACAGGTGGGCACGCCGCAGGAGATGTACGAGACGCCCGCCACGCGTTTCGTGGCCGGGTTCATCGGCTCGCCCGCCATGAACTTCATTCCGTGCCAAGTGGTGGCAAACGGCGGGGTTGCGATCAAGTTCAACGAGAACCTGAGCCTGCCCGTCCCGGAAGACCGGGTGGACCGCTACAAGCCCTTCGCCGACCAGGATATGATCTTCGGCATCCGCCCGGAGCACCTGACGGAGAAGAAGGCGCACACCAACAACGCCATGACGGACTTCAAGTCCCCAGTGGACGTGCTGGAGCCGATGGGGATGGACACCATGGTCTTTACCATCATCAATGGCGAGGACGTCTGCGCCCGTTCGACTCCCAATGCGGTCGCGCCGGTGGGCCAGAATATGGATTTTTCCATCGACATGTCGCGGATGCACCTCATCGACCCGCGGACGGACAAGGTCGTCTAGCAACCCTCATTGCAGGTCGCTCCGGACCCGGGGCGACCCCGCCACCCGTGCAGCGCCACCCGGCATGCTCGGTCTTTCCGATTGTTGTGCGTGCAAGGCGCTGGTTTGCCCGGCGTGACGGTGTGCTCTGCGCGGAAATGCGCCTCCAGAGCCGGTTTCAGCGCAGCGAGCGGCGGGATCGCAGTTGACACCCCCGGCCAATCGGCCTAAAACCGGAACACACGCAAAGCTCTAATTGATGTCCGGTGCACGACGTCGTCGCATTGCGTGACGGCAGGTTCGGTGGCCATTGCGCCGCCGCGGCCTGCGCCCCCGCATCGGGCCCGTTCCGTCGCCTGTCCGGAACGGCCCGCCTCCTCCAGTCCAGACACGGCAAGGGGAAAAAGAGGATGAAGATCAAACGCACGCAGTCCAGCCTGACGCGCAGGCAGTTTCTGAAGACCGCTGCCGCCACAGGGGCGGTCGTGGCGGCCGGCGCGCCCTATGCCAAGACCTCCTATTCCGCCGGCAAGCTTGCTGTGGGCCTTTGGGACCACTGGGTGCCCGGCGCCAACGACGTATCCCGCGCCATCATCATGGAGTGGGGCAAGAAGAACAACGTGGAGATGACGGTCGACTACATTACCTCCATCGGCCAGAAGCAGGAACTGACGATCGCCGCGGAATCCCGTGCGCGGACGGGCCACGACGTGATGGACCTGCCCACGTGGCAGACGGCGCTGTATGCCGATACGTTCGAGCCCCTGGACGACGTGGTCGCCGAGCAGATCAAGCGGCACGGCGAGCTGGCCCCCACGGCGGAGTTCCTGGGCAAGATCGAGGGCGTGTGGCGCTCGGCCCCGGGCCCAATCGGCGGCCACAGCTACCCGATGGTCTCGCGGCTGGACTACTTCAAGCGCTACGCGGGCGTGGATCTGCGCAAGATCTTCCCCAACAGCCCCAATCGCGATGCCCGGCTGGTGGACGAGTGGAACTACGACAACTTCCTGGTGCACTGCCAGAAGTTGTTCAAGGCGGGGCATGCCTTCGGCAATCCCATCGGACCCACCAGCGACTCGCAGGACTGGCTGTGCCCGCTGTTCGCGTCCTTCGGCGCTTACCCGATGGATGCCAAGGGCGAGATCACGATCGACACGGACGCCACGCGCATGGCGCTGGAGTACATGAAGAAGCTGACGGCCGCCATGCCGCCGGACGTGTATGCGTGGGACGATGCGGGCAACAACCGCTGGCTCGTCTCGGGCAAGGGCTCGGCCATCCAGAATCCGCCCAGCGCCTGGACGGTGGCCAAGCGCGACCGGCCGGAGGTCGCCGCGCAGATCTGGCACCACGACGTGCCGAAGGGCCCCAAAGGCCGCCATCGCGGCGCATTGCCGCGGCACATGGGGGTCTGGAACTTCGCCAACAACAAGAGCGCGGCCAAGGACCTGATCCTGCACATGCTGGACAAGGATTCAGCTTACCGGCTGATCACGGCCAGCCAGGGCTACGACATCCCGCAGACCATCGCGTACCGCAAGCACCCGATCTGGGTCGACATCGGGCCGCCCAAAGGCGGGCAGTACAATTATCCGCTGCGCGGCGACGAGACGATCATGGTCGGCGGCTTCCCGGCTCCGCCTCGCATGGCGGCGCTGATCTACACCCAGGCGCTGATTCCCACGCTGGTGGCCAAGGTCACCGCCGGCGGCGAATCCATGGACAGCGCCATCAAGTGGGCCATCAACGAGTTGGAGGGGTACCAGCGCGCCTAGCCGCGCTGCACCTGCCGTAGGCGTTGGACGCACGTCGGGGTGGGCCACCGGCCTGCCCCGGCCAGTCTGGGAGGGCGGCGGCGCGCGGATTGCCGCGCACCGGACCCGACCTCCCGCCTCCTCTACCCGTGGTGTCGCCCATGACCCAACCCGTCGTTCGCGAGTCCGGGGGCCTCGGAATCCCTGCCGGGGAGCGGGCCAGTCGGTTTCAGCGCTTCATGTGGCGCCGCTCGACACTGGCCGTCGTGCTCGTGCTGCCGCTGGTGATCATCATCACCGGCTTGGTGGTGTACCCGTTTTTCTATTCGCTATACCTGAGCACCCTAAACCGGCGGGAAACCCAGTTCGTGGGACTGGGGAACTTCCGGTTCCTGTTCAACCGGGACACGTTCTGGATGGTGGTGCGCCAGTCCGTCCTGTTCGCCCTGACGGCCGTGGCCTTCAAGGCGATGATCGGCTTCGTGCTGGCCCACGTCATCAATGTGCTGCCGGACAAACGCCAGCGGCTCTGGCGCGGCATGATGCTGGTGCCGTGGGTGATGCCGCCCGCGCTCAGCACGCTAGGCTGGTGGTGGCTCTTCGACCCCACCTACAGCGCGTTCAACTGGATCCTGGGCACGCTGTTCGGGGCCCACGTAGCGTGGTTGAGCGACCCCGGCTGGGCCCGCTTCTCGGTGATTCTGGTCAATGTGTGGTATGGCGCGCCGTTCTTCCTGATCATGTACCTGGCGGCGCTCAAATCGGTGCCGCCGGACCTGTATGAGGCCGCCGACATCGACGGCGCAAGCGCGGTTCAGAAGCTGCGGCACGTGACCTTGCCGATGATGCGCAACATCATCTCGATCACGGTGCTGTTCTCCACCATCGTGACATTCGCCAACTTCGATATCGTGCGCGTGCTGACCCAGGGCGGGCCACGTAACACCACGCACCTGTTCGGCACCTGGTCGTTCAAGATCGGCATCGAAGGCGGCGACGTGCCGTTGGGCGCTTCGGTGTCCCTCTTCATGTTCCCGATCCTGGCCGTGCTGGCGTTCTTCATTCTGCGGAACGTGCGCAAGCGCACGGCGGAGGTGTGATGTTCTCTTCGAGCATGCGAACGAACCGCCGCTGGGCGCTGCTGCTGGCCTACGCGTGTCTGGCGGTGTTTGCGGTGTTCACGCTGTTTCCGCCCTACTACATGCTGATCACCTCGTTGAAGACCAACGAGGAGATCGCGGCGCAGGCGGGCATTCCGCTGATCATCCAGGACGGGCCGACGCTGTTTCACTACATCGACCTGCTCACCAACACCTATTTCCTGGTCTACTTCAAGAACACGATCATCGTGACCGTGATCTCCGTGGGCGTCTCCATGTTCGTGAGCGTGCTGGCGGGCTATTCGCTGGCGCGCATGCGGTTCTGGGGCTCCACGGTGATGGCCACGGGGGTGTTCCTGACCTACCTGGTGCCTGAGACGCTGCTGTTCATCCCGCTGTTCAAGGTGATCGGCGCGATGCACCTGCTCAACACGTACTGGGCGCTGGTGGTCGTGTTCCCCACACTGGCCGTGCCCTTCTGCACGTGGATCCTGATCGGCTACTTCTCGTCCATCCCCAAAGAGCTGGACGAGGCGGCGCTGATCGACGGGGCCAGCCACCTGCAGATGCTGGTGAAGATCTTCATCCCCGTGGCCATGCCGGGCATCATCGCGGCCACCATCTTCGCCTTCACGGTGTCGTGGGCCAACTTCCTGTACCCGATGGCGTTCATCTACTCCAACGACCAGAACGTACTCACCGCCGGCACGGTGACCACGCTGATCCGCGGGGACGTGTTCCACTGGGGCGGCCTGATGTCCGGCGCCCTGCTGGCCGCGGCGCCACCGGTGATCCTGTACGCGTTCCTGATGGACTACTACATCTCCGGGCTCACCACCGGCGCCACCAAGGGCTAGGCTGCCTATTGAAACGCATTTCGGTCATGGGGGCTTTGCCCCCATACCCCCACCAGGGAGCGGGACTCCCTGGGCCCTGTTTGCGGGCGAGACCGCGCCAGCCTTGGTCAAGTTTCGTATCGGGGGCGCGGGGGCCTTCGGTCCCCACATCGGAATTCTCGTGTTTTCCAGCGGCCCCGCCGCTGGAAAACGCATTTCCAAACTGGACCTGATCAGGCAGCACGGCCGACGGTTCCAAGGGGGCAGCGCTCCCTTGGGCACCTTCACCTAGTGTTGGACTGGGAGGTTGGGGCCCGCGGGCCCCGACTTGCGGTGCGGCAGCTCAGTTGATTTTCTCGCGGCCGCCGGGCGGGTTGAAGTTTTTCAGGATGCGCGTCCACTCGTCCTCTTCCTCGCCCTCGTCGCCACCGGCGCGGGCCTCCTCCAGCTCGGGCGTGGGCTCGATCTTGGACTTCTCCAGCACGTGGTTGGCCACGAAGATGGGCGAGGGCGCCCGCAACGCCAGCGCGATGGCATCGCTGGGGCGCGAATCGATGGAGTAGCGCTCGTCCTTCACCTGGAAGTAGACGCGGGCGAAGTAGGTGTTGTCCACCAGGTCCACCACCTCCACGCGCTCCACCAGGCCGTGCATCACGGCGATGGTGTTGCTGAGCAGGTCGTGGGTCATCGGGCGCGGGGACTGGATGCCCTCCATCTTCATGGCGATGGCATGGGCCTCGAAGATGCCGATCCAGATGGGCAGCATCACGCCGCTGGCCTCGGACTGGAGGATCACGATGGGCGAGTTGGTGTTGGGATCCAGCACCAACCGATGCACCTTCATCTCGGTGAAGCCTTCAGAGGTCACGGCTGGCATCCCTGGCGACGAGTGAATATTTCCGCGCGGCGACGATGTCCACGGGCACCAAGTCGCCGGGCACACCGGCACTCTCCATCAGCATGACCGGCTTGTTGCCCCGCGTGCGGCCGGTCATGGCGCCGCCGCCCCGCGGGTGCGCACCCTCCACCAACACTTCCTGCCGCGTGCCGATGAGGGCCGCGTTTCGCTCCTGCACGATCTCGTCGTGGAGGGCGAACAGTCGCTCCAGCCGTTCCGCGCGCACGCTCTCGGGCACCTGGTCGGGCAGCTCCGCAGCGGGCGTGCCGGAGCGGGGCGAGTACTTGAACGCATACACGTGGTCGAAGCGCACGGTGCGCATCACGTCCAGAGTGGCCTCGAAGTCAGCTTCTTCCTCGCCCGGGAACCCCACGATGACGTCCGTGGACAGCGCCACATCGGGCACGTGCCGGCGGATCATGGACATCTTGTCCAGATAGCCCGCGATCTCGTGGTTGCGGCGCATGGCGCGCAGGATGCGATCCGAGCCGGACTGGAACGGCAGGTGCACGTGCTCGCACAGCTTGGGCAGTTCGGCGTGCGCTTGGGCCAACTCCTCCCGGAAGTCCTTGGGGTGGGGCGAGGTGTAGCGGATGCGCTCCAACCCTTCGATTTCGTCGAGACGCCGCAACAGCTCCACGAAGTGGACTCCCCCCGCGCGGTAGGAGTTCACGTTCTGGCCCAGCAGCGTAAGCTCCTTCACGCCGCCGGCCACCTGGGCCCGCGCCTCCGCCAGGATGTTCTCCGGCTCGCGGCTCACCTCCCGTCCGCGAGTATAGGGTACAACGCAGAAGGTGCAGAAATTGTTGCAACCCTTGGTGATGGCCAGCCCAGCCTTCACGTCGCCCGCGCTGCCGACATCCGTGCCGAAGTCCGGCACGAAGTTGGCCACCCGCTGGCGGCGGTGCCGCCATTCGGTGCTGACCACCCGCTCACCGCCGGTCACGCCCTCCAGCATGCGCGGCAAATCGAACACGTGGTCGGGTCCGAACACCAGGTCCACCTCCTTCACGCGGGCCAGGATCTCCTCGCCCCGCTGCTGCGAGACGCAGCCGCCCACGCCGATGACGACCTCGGGCCGGGCGCGCTTGATCCCACCCAGCCGGCCCAGCAGGCTGTACACCTTGTGCTCGGACTTTTCGCGGATGGCGCAGGTGTTCACGAGGATCAGGTCTGCCTGCCGCGGCGAATCCACAGCCACGTAGTCCTGGCCACGGAGCTGCTCGAGCATCTTCGCCGAGTCATACTCATTCATCTGGCAGCCGAAGGTCTGCACGAAGACCCGCTTCTGGCCCGGATTGTCGAGAAGCCTGCGTGACATGGCCGATCCGTCGGTGGTCGCCGCGCGACCGGGTGTCGGTGCTTCTGCACACGCGCAACCGCTCCAAGGCGATCGCGTCGTGTGCATGAATTTCCCCTTGCGCAGAGTGCGCCCTCTCGCTTAAAACGCTCGCACATTCCCTGTGGGAGCACAAACGGATATTTGCGGGCGTGCGGCCCGCAGGCCCGCGCAGACTGAATATCGCGGGAAGCCGTCCCGCATCGCCCGCAATAACCATACGCTGCGCGTTGGCCTATGCTCGATACCCTTCCCCTGGCTCATCTCCCGCTGCTGGCGGACGGCGCTGTCTCCTTGGGACTGCGCACCGGACCGCCGGACTCTGCACCTACGGTGGAGGCCCTCAACCAACTCGACCCCGAGCGCGTGGCCGCGCTGCACCGTGCGTTCGCGACGGCAGGAGCACGCCTGCTGCGCACCAACACGGCCCACGCCACGGCGCTGGAGCTGGAAGCGCAAGGGCTGGCCGATCGCGCGGAGGCCATCAACAACTCGGGCAGCGCGCTGGCCCGGCGGGCGCTGGGCGGCGAAGGCTTCGTGATGGGCACGCTGGGCTGTCCGCAGCGGCCGGGGGCGGTGCGCGAGCCGGAGTGGGAGCGCGCCCAGAGCGAGCAGATCATCTACCTCTCGGATACCGAGGTGGACTTCTTCCTGCTGAACCACTTCGCGCGGCTGGGCGACGCCCTGGTGGTGACGGAGCGCATCAAAGGGCTGAGCGATGCGCCCGTGCTGGCCGCGCTGCGCCTGAATGCGGCCGGCCGCACGGAGGAAGGGCAGTCGGCGGCCGAAGCCGCGGCGGCCCTGGCGGATGCCGGCGCGGACGCACTGGGGTTGAGCTGTGGACCCGGTCCCGAGGCACTGCCCGCCTGCGTGGAGGCGCTGCTGCGCACCGGACTGCCCGTGGCGGTGCTTGCCGGGCTGAGTGCAGGGGAGGCGGACGCCCCTTATCCCGGCGCCCCGGCGCTGGACCCCGCTGCCTTCGCGGCATGGCTGGCCCCGCTGGCCGGGCAGGGCGTGTCCATCCTCGGCGGGTGCTGCGGCGCCACGCCGGCACACATCCACGCGCTGGCGCAGGCCGTGCGCGCGCCGGATGGCGCGTAGCGCTCATCGCAGCAACGGCGACACCGGGGCAACGCCCCCATGGCTGGCGGGGACGCCCAGGCAGCGCCTAGTGATGCGCCAAGGCTTAATATTGGAGTTTGCGGAGGAGGAAGGCGCTGCCTCCCTCCTCCGCACCTCCACTCTCCGGCAGGGGCCGAAGGCCCCTGCACCCCCCAAATGGGGTCAAGGGGGCTTGCTCCCCGGCGGGGGTTCCAAGGGGGTGGAGCCCCCTTGGAGGCGTCTATCCTGAAGTTTAGGGCCGGCGCTCTACTAGCCCTGCGGATTGGTCTGCTCTTGCGGCTCGGGGGCCAGGTGGCGAGGGGAATCAGCGGGCACGCAGCCGGGGCACACGCGCTCCAGGAGCCCCTGGGGGGCCCCGCGCCGCAGCAGCACCGGGTGCAGGTTGTCCAGCACAGGCAGATAGGGCAGGTCCTTGCGCAGGGCCACCTCCCAGCGCGGAGATGAACCCCCCAGCGGTGCGTGCAGGTCGCGCAAGGTGTCCAACCAGAGGTCCTGCAGTGAGCCGTCGTCCAGGTCCATCACGTCCAGGCTGATATCCGCGGCGCCAGTGCGGATGGCGCGGTAGAACTGCTCCACGGTGAGCACCTCCACTCGCACGCTCAGGTTCAGGGTCTTGCTCCACTGGGCCTGGATGCGATTGGCCAGCCGCATCAGCACCGGGTGGTCCAGCACCGCCAGGTGCAGCTCCGGCAGCTCGTGCTTGCCCTCCAGCCACAGGCGACGCGCGCTCAGGGTGTCCCAGTCCAGCGCCTTGGCGGGGGCCTCCGCCCCCGGAGCGCGCACGGCGCCGAGGAAGCTGCCGGCCGCGGCAAAGCGGCCCGGCCCGTCCAACTGGGCCAGCTGCTTGCGCGGCAGGGCCAAGGAGAGCGCCAGCCGTCCCGGCTGCCCGAGTCGGGCGGCCAGTTGGGGCGTGAAGCGCAGCACGATCTGCTGCGTGCCCAGCACCGAGCCCCAGGTGCCCACCTGCGAGGCACGCAAGCGTTCCAGCTCGCCGTCCAGGTCCGCCCCCTCCAGCAGCAGGGCATCCAGCCGCCCGCGGAAGTAGTCGCGCCAGAGGGCGCGGCGTTCGCGGTAGGCGAACAGGTGCAGCGGGCCGCCCGCATCGGGGCGGTCGTCGCGCAGCTCGTAGGCATAGTCCGTGCTGGCGGGCAGCAGCGTGACCCCTTTGGGCCAGCGCCGGCAGACGTCTTCCGGCCGCTCACCATCCTGACCCAGGTCGAACGGCAGCAGCTCGCTGCCCGCCAGCCGGCTGGCAAAGAACGGATCGTGCGTCGGCAAGGGCGCCAGCAACTGCGCCAGGCTGAGCAACTCCGAGGGGTGCGCGTCGGGAAGCCGGGCCAGGGCCCAGGCGCGCCAAGCGACCAGGCGGTCCACCCCGGTGGCGGGCAGGTCCGGCTGGGCGCCCACCAGCCGGTAGGTGGGAACACCCCACAGTGCCTCGCTATCCAGCACCACGGCGAGACCCCGCGGGGCGCCGGGCGGCCACGGCAGCGCGCGGTAGAACCAGGGCCACTCCAGCCGCTGCGCGGGCACGCGCGCCACGCCGTAGGCCAGCCGCAGCACCCGCAGATCGCGCTGGGATGGCTCGTCCGCCAGGCACAGGCGCGGCCGGGGATGGTAGATGCCCAGCCGCACGGGCTTTGCCGGAGGTGACGTGGGGCCGGCAGCGGGGGTTGCGGCCGCAGCCTGCCCGGGCACCATCGCCAGCAGCAGCGTCGCCAGCAGCAGTGCCACCCGCAGCCGCAACCCGGCGATCCCTTCCCGGCGGCCACCAGGGCACGGGGCAGCAAGGACGCAATGCGGTTCAATCACGGGCGGACGGGGCGGCCAAGGTGTCCGGGCGGTGTGAGCAGGCAGGGCATGCGCGGGGATGGCCGGGCAGGTCATCACACCGCGGCCGCGCATCACTGGAGGTAGTAGGTAAGCAGGAGCGATACGGCGCTGATGGTGGGCTTGAGGGCCGGATTCACGGACCCGCCGAAATTCTTGCTCTGCACCGTCTTGAAATCCACATTGTGGACGGTATAAGCGATCTGCATCCCAAGCTTGCCGAAGAACAGCTCCGCGCCCACACCCAGCGCCACGCCCCGGCCGCTGAAGCGGGCGTCATCCACGGCCGTGCCGGCGTCGAGGTTGGCCTGGCTGTAAGTGAGCTCGTAGCCGCCCAGGCCGGCGCGGCCGAAAACCTCCGCGACATCGCCCAGCGGCACGCCCACCTTCACGCCGAACAGGACGGAGCTGAGCTCGGCCTTGTAGGTATGGTTGACCCCGGACGGATCGAAGACCGTATCGTGGCCGCTCACGTTGAGCAGCAGATCCAGCGCTACGTATTCGTTCAGGCCGAAGCCGCCCGTGAAGGCGAGCCCCCGACCGGATTCCGGTTTGCCTACCTCGATCGTGTTGGGTGCGGCCGTGTAGGTGCGCGTACCGTCGATGCCGCTGGTGATGCTCTGCTCGCCAAGTCCCACGCCGGCATACAGGCCCTGTCGGGCCAGCGCAGGCGCGGCGGCACCCGCCACCAACAGCGCCACCAGGGCGGCCATGATCAGCCCGTTACACATCGTGTACAGCCCCCACCTCGTTCCGTCGCTCATCGTGCTCTCGCTGGCTCGGCCCCCGCAGGACGATCCTCCGTGCGCACGGAAACTTGCGCCGTGGCTCCGACGATCGTTGCCCGCGAGCTTAGCCGACGGTGACGGATTTGGCCAGATTGCGCGGCTTGTCGATGCTGCGCCCCAGCTTGAGGGCTGCGAAGTAGGCGAAAAGTTGCGCCATGACGAGGGACAACAGCGGCGCCACCCGGGCCGAGACCACGGGCAGTTCCACGCGGTCCGGGATGAGCTCCTTGGCGCGCTGGTCGTCCTCGAAGACGATGCCTGCCACGGGCCCGCCCCGGGCCTTCACCTCCTCCAAGGCGGAGAGGGTCTGCTCGTGCAGGGTCTTCAGTTCCACGGGCGGCAGCAGGAACAACGAGAGCATGTTCTCATCCACCAGAGCCAGCGTGCCGTGCTTGAGGAAGCCCGCCGGCATGCCTTCCACGTGCAGGTAGGTCACTTCCTTCATCTTCAGCGCGGCTTCCAGCGAAATCGGGTAGTAGATGCCCCGGCCCATCACCAGCCAGTTGCGGTACTGCACCACGCGGTCGGCCAAGTTGCGCACGACGCCGGAGCGCTCGTTCAGCGCGTTCTGCACGATGGAGGGGAACGCCTCCAGGTCCTTGTAGTAGGCCTTGTAGGTCGCCGAATCGATGGGGCCGGAGCGCCGGCCCAGCTCCAGGGCCACGCGCAGCAGGATCACCATCTGCGCGAGCGCGGCCTTGGTGGAGACCACACAGATCTCCGGACCCGAGCCCTGCAGGATCACCTCGTCGGTCATCGTGCCCAGGGAGGAGCCCATCACGTTCACGATGCTGGCCGTGCGTGCGCCGCGCTCCTTGGCAAAGGCCACCGCCCGGCGGGTGTCGTAGGTTTCGCCGGATTGCGAGATGGAGATCACCAGGTCCTCCGGACCCACCACGGCCAGGTCCCGGAACTCGTCCGCGCTGATGGCGGGCAGAAAGCGACCGGTGAGCTGGGAAAAGAAGTACTGGCCCGTAAGCGCGACGTAGTGGGTGGTGCCCACCCCCATCAGGTAGGTCTGGCGGGCGTTCTGCACCATCTGAGCGTACTTCTCGATCTCCGCCCGGGGCACATTGAGGGCGTTGAGCAGGGTCTGCGGTTGCTCGAAGATCTCCTTGAGCATGTAGTGCGCGTAGCCGCCCTTGCGGGAGGTCTCGGCATCCCACTCCACGTGCAGGTGCGGGCGCGTGACCTCCGAGCGATCCGCGATGCGGCGCAGACTGACGCCCGTGGGCCGCAACACCGCATACTCGCCGTCCTCCATCGTCAGGGCTTCGCGCGTGTGCTGGAGGAAGGCATTCACGTCCGACGCCACGAACTGGCGCTGCTTGGAGACGCCCAACACGAGCGGGGAGCCCGCACGCACGCAGTAGATCGCTTCCGGATCGGCCGAGGTCACCATGCAGAAGGCGTACGAGCCCTCCAGCCGGCGCACGGCCGCCAGAAAAGCGTCCTCCACGTTGCCAAATTCCGCATAGGCCAGCGCCACCAGGTGCACCATCACCTCCGTGTCCGTCTCCGAAACGAAGGGCACGCCCTGATCCTGCAGCTCGCGGCGAATCTCCAGGTAGTTGTTGATGATGCCGTTGTGGACGATGGAGAAGCGCCCATCCATAGAGAGGTGCGGATGGGCATTGGCCTGCGTGACCTTGCCGTGGGTGGCCCAGCGGGTGTGGGCGATGCCAGCGTTGCCCTTCATGGAGGTCAGGTGCTCGCGCTGGTTTACCTCCTCCACGCCGCCCACGTTCTTGCGGACGGCCACCTCGCCGTTGTGCACGAGGCTCAGTCCGCACGAGTCGTAGCCACGGTACTCGAGCCGGCGGATGGACTCGTAGAGGATCTGCACCACGTCCCCGGTGCCTGTGACCCCGCTGATGCCACACATGGCGCCCTTACAGGATGGAAGGTTGCGTGATGCTGTCTGCCACGACCGACCCGGAGCGGATGCGCGTGCCGGGTGCCAGCACGTGCCGGGCACCGATGTAGACGTTGTCGCCGATGAACGCGCCGAGCTTGGCCATGCCGGAGCTGATGGCGCCGTCCTCCGTGTCCACGTCCACCGGCTGGCTGTCGGGCCGCACGTTCACGGTGGTGACGCCCGATCCGATGTGCACGCCCTCGCCGATGACGCTGTCGCCGATGAACGAGAGCCGGCCCAGCGTGGAGCGCGCGAACAGGACGCAGTTCTTCAGCTCGGTTCCGTAGCCCACCACCGAATCGGGGCCCAGCGAGGAGTACTCGCGGATCAGCGTGTTGTTGCCGACATAGGTGCCGCGGCCGATGTAGCACGGCCCCTTGAGGATGGAGCCGCTGCCGATGACGACGCCCTCCTCGATGTGCACCGCACCTTCAATGCGCACGTTGCCTTCCATGCGCGCGGTGGCGTCGATCTCCGCATGGCGCCACATGTCCATGATCATGCGGTTCGCCTCGAGGATCTGCCACGGGCGGCGGATGTCGATCCAGTTGCCTTCCCACAACACGCCGTGGAACTTCCCATCGCGCACGAGAGTTTGGAAGGTCTGCTCGATGTCGTGCTGGCACTGGTCCAGCACGCGGAAGATGGTGGGCGGCAGCAGGAACATGCCCGCGAACACGTAGTTAGACAGGGTCGGATCGGTGGGCTTCTCCACCAGCCGCGTGATCCGCATGTCGTTGTCCAGGTAGACGTTGCCGAACTCGCTGGAGGAGGGCGGCAGCGACAACGCAGCCACGGCGCAGCCGGACTCGCCGAACTGCTCGGTCAGCGCGGTGAAGGGCTGGCCCGTGGCCAGGATATCCCCGTACACGAGCAGGAACGGTTCGCCGTTGAGCTCGGGCTCGCAGCGGCGCAGGCCCGCCCCGATGCCGTCGATGGGATCCTGCAGCACGTATTCGATGTTCAGGCCAAAGTTGTGCCCGTGCTCGAAGTAGCGCTGGATGCCCTCGCGCTTGTGGTTCACCACCACCACCAGATCCACCACGCCCGCATCGCGCAGGGCCTGCGCCATGTATTCCAGGATGGTGCGACCTGCCACACGGATCATCGGCTTGGCCCGGGTTTCCGTGAACGGATGGAGCCGTTCGCTGCGTGCCGCGGCCAGAATGACTGCTTTCATGAACCCGTTCCGATTGCGCTGAACCCCCGCGCTGTGTTGAATTCGCCACAGTTGTGGCAACCGCTCACGCGCCCGCGCCTTCGCCCTGCACTTCAGCTGCCAGCCGCTCCACCACCTGCTCCAGCGTCAGGTTGGACGTGTCCACGATCACCGCTTCCGGAGCCGGACGCAGCGGGGCGAGGTCCCGCTCCGAATCCCTCTGGTCGCGCTCTTCCAGCGCCTGGGTGACCGCCTCCAGGGTGACCGTGGGATCGTCCTGCGCCAGCTCCCGGAAGCGTCGCTCGGCCCGCACAGCCGTGCTGGCGGTCACGAAAAACTTGTGGCGCGCCTCGGGAAAGACCACCGTGCCGATGTCCCTTCCTTCAAGAATCACGCCAGGGTAGTGCCCCGCCCGGGCCAACGCCGCCACCGTATCCCGCTGCACTCGATTGGAAAGCGCGCGCACCTCCGGCAGCGTGCTCAGCACCGAGGTGGCCCGGGAAATCTCGTCCGAGTTGAGCGCGCCGCCGGGCGGCTCTCCATTGACATGGAGTCCGCCGTTGGGCTGGATCTCGATGCGCACGTCGGCCAGCAGCCCGGACGCCGGCACCTGGCCCAGTTCCCAGCCTCGCCGCAATGCGCTCCAGGCCAGCGCCCGATAGATCTGCCCGGAGGACAGGAAGAAGTACCCCAACCGACGTGCCAGCGCGCGGGCCGTGGTGCTCTTTCCCACGCCGCTCGGGCCATCCAGGGCAATCACTTCGAAGGGCGCCACAAGTCCGCCTGACAGTTGAATCGCGGGGGGAGCGTCAGTGCGTTCATACTGTGACACGGCCCCGCCTGGAGTAAAAGGGGCGCGGCGAGCGGCGCCGCGATCGTTCAACATTCAAGGAATCTTGTTTTTGCCTTGTGTATTCGTGTAAGGTTGGAATTGGGGGACACCGTAGTGGACCGTGCGGGCGAATCCTCTCTTACCGGGACTTGGCGCAGCAGGGGGTTCCACGGCGCGCGGGAGGCGGGGTGGTGCAGGATCAAGAGCGGGTGCCGCTGGATCTGGTGGCCAGCATCTACGAAGCGGCCCTGGAGCCATCGCAGTGGGACGGCGTGCTCGAGGCGGTGCAATCGGTATTGCGCGCCGACTCGGGGCTGCTGTACCTGGAGGACCTCCAGGCCATGGAGGCGTCGTTCCAGGTGCTGCAGGGGGTGGACCCCAAGCGCCTGCAGGACTACTTCCGCCATTACATCCGCCTCAACCCCGCCTTCAGGTATCGCCAGCACAAGCCGCTGGGGACGGTCACAGTTTCGCACAAAGTGCTGGCGGACCGTGAATTTGCCCGCACGGAGTTCTATCAGGACTATCTGCGCACGCTGGGCCGTTTCTACACGATGGGCGGGCACATCGCCCAGGAGCCCGGCCGCATCGCCGTGTTCAGTCTCCAGCGCAGCAAGCGCGAGGGGCCCTTCGAGGATGCCGACCAGGCGCGGCTGCGCGCCCTGTTCCCACACCTTCGGCGGGCGTTTCAGATCGGCCGCCAGCTCGCCGATGCCGAGGCGGAGCGTCACGCCATGTTGGCGCTGCTGGAGCGCATCCCGACGGGCGTGGTGCTGCTGGACGAGCGCCGCTGCGTGGTGTTTCTCAACCGCCGTGCGGATTCCATCCTGGCCGCGGGCGACGGGCTGGTGATGACATCCCAGGGCCTGCAGGCGATCGATCCCAAGCTCCAGCCGGTGCTGGAGCGGCTCATCCACAGCGCTGTGGAGACCGGGGCCAGCCGTGGCACCAGCGCGGGGGGGGCTCTGTCCCTCCCTTCGGTCGCCGGGCGCGAGAGCTGCCAGGTGCTGGTGACGCCACTGCGCATGGAGCGCGTGCGGGTGGATCTGGGCCGCGAACGAATCTGCGCCGCCCTGTTTCTGCAACTGCGCGATACGCAGCCCGCGCTCTCCGAGGACGTGCTGCGCGACCTGTTTGGCCTGACGCCCGCCGAATCGCGCGTGGCTGTGGCTCTGGTGCACGGCCGCAAGCCGGACGAGATCGCAGCGGAATCGGAGACGAGCCGCTTTACAGTGCGCGCACAGCTTAGCGCCATCTACGAGAAACTGGGGGTACACCGCCAAGCCGAAGTGGTGCAGCGCGTACTCAGCAGCCCGGCCGTGCTGGCCGACCGCAACGGCCACTCCACCGACGAAAACTAATCCCCCCAGGGCCGTTACTCCCCGCTTAGGGGTGTAGGCGTGTATAGCAGGTGGACAGCACCCCTCCCCCAATCAAGACGCGTCTCGAATGCAGTTTTCCATCATACCCCCAGCAGGCGTACGAAGCCCGTGAACGTGGCCAGCGCCAACACGGTGGAGAGGAAGATGGCCGTGGAGACGCGCTCGGCCTGCACGCCGTAGCGCTCCGCCAGCACGAACACATTGGCCGCGGTGGGGATTGCCGCGTTCAGCATTGCGGCCAGGGCCCACAACGGGGGCACCCGGAACGCGAACACCATTACTGCCGTGACCACCAGCGGGTGCAGCACCAGCTTGCCGGTCACCATCAACCCCACGGCACCCACGCCCCGCGCGATGGGCCTGATCGCCAGCGCCGCGCCGATCAGGAACAGCGCCGCCGGACCCGTGGCCCCGGCCAGCAGCCCGGTGAACACGTCCAGCGGCCCGGGCAGGGGCTGCCCCAGCCACGAGACGGCCATCCCCGCGGCGATGGACAGCGCGAGCGGATTGAGCAGCACGCCCCGTACCAGCGTGCGGACCAGCGCCAGCGGGTGGCGCACACCCCCCGTGCTCAGCTCCGCCAGCACCAGCGTGAGCGCGAGCATCACCACCACGTCCACCACGATGGTGAGCGCGATGGGCACCGTGGCCCCAGGCCCGAGCAGGTTCACCACCAGCGGAATGCCCAGGTAACCGCTGTTGGAGAACTCCGCGCCCAGCCCAAACAACGCCGCCCCACCCAACGAGACCCCCAGGAACAGGCGGGCGCACAACAGCACCGCGCCGTACACGATCAGTCCGGCGGTGAGCCAAGCGGCCAGGAAGGTGGGGTGGTACAGGTCCGCGAAGGGCCGCAACGCCATGGTGCGGAACAGCAGCGCGGGCAGGGCGAAGTAGAACACGAACGTGTTCAGGCCGGCCACCGCCGGGGCGGGAATCAGCCGGATGCGCCCCGCCACGTAGCCGCAGGCGATCAGCGCGAAGAACGGCAGGGAGATCAGGAAGGTCGTCAGCACCGGGCGGGCCGCGAGCGGATGGGGCGTGGAGGGCTGCCGCAACGTCCGCACCCGGCAACGACGCCACAAGGCTCCGTGCGCACGGAACCCTGCGCCCCACCCGGCGGGACGTCCCCCCGCCCCCTCCTAGCAGTGCCCGGCACCCGTGGCAAGCCACAGCGGACCGCAAGAGCGCACTGCCCAGCGAGGGAGCACCGCTCCCCCGCGCCCCCAACATGGAAACCGAGAACCGCCGTCGCAGGAACATGGCAGGCAAAAATCCGACCTGCCGTCGCTCCGTGCGCACGGAATGTTTCACGTGAAACACCTGATCCACCCACTCCAACCCGCCCCAACTCCGCCACGCACCGCCCCACGCGGGCCCGCCGGCTGCCTTGACGGAATCCGCCGGATCGCCTATTTCTGAAGTCGTCGCGGGTGTAGCTCAGTTGGTAGAGCATCAGCTTCCCAAGCTGAGGGCCGCGGGTTCGAATCCCGTCGCCCGCTTCAGCCCGCTGCCAGGCGGGCACAGCGGCGGACGCGTCGGCAGGACGCCAACGCAGGATGATCGGGGATGATCAACATCGCGATCCTTTCCGCCAAGGGCGGAACCGGCAAGACCACTCTCTCCATCGCACTGGCCCACCAGTACGCCGTGGCGAACCCCGGCCGGGAGATCATCCTGGTCGATGCGGACAACCAGGGCAACGTCGCCATCTCGCTGCAGCTCCAGAGCCAGAACACGCTGGGCGCCTACCTGTACCGGGCCACGGACACACTGGACCTGCTGCAATACAAGCCCGACGTGCCGTTCCTGGTGGCGGAGTCGGGTCGCATGCACCTGTACGAGGCGGAGAAGCGCATCCATCGGGCGGAGAATCCGCTGACCTACTTCCGCGATCACCTGCTGGGCGAGTTCAGCCCCAACGCCATGGTGATCTGGGACCTGCCGCCCACGTTGTCCATCATCAACGACAACGTGCTGTACATCGCGGACTTCATCATCATCCCCACGCACACGGACTACCTGTCTCTCACGGGGATCGGGAACCTGCTGGCCTACCTGGAGAACTTCCGCGAGTCGTACCCGGCGCGCTGCCGGCTGCTGGGCATCGCCATCACCCTGCACCGCGAGCACGTGACCCAGAACCGGCTCAACCGTGAGTCGCTGGAAAGCGCCTTTCCCGAGCTGCTGTTCCGCACCGCCATTCCGCTCTCCACGTCCATCGCCACGGCCGCGCAGAACCACATCACGCCCCTGGAAGTGCCTGATACTCGCGCGCGCGAGTGCTACACGGCCCTGGTGAAGGAAATCCACCAACGCATGCTCCACCTCAACGGCTCCCATGGCTAGACGGATCCTCTCCGCGGAATCGGCGCTGCTGCCCCCGGCGCAGCCCTCCCTGGCCCACCCCGCGCGCACGGAGCTGCGGGGTGGATTCTTCCACTGGCTGCAGGATCGCTGGGGCGACCTGCTGACCCTGCGGGCCGACGAGGTGCTGTTCGACTGGGACGACCGCACGGCGCTGATGGGCGAGATCGCGTTCGTCAACCAGACCCGCGAACGGCTGGACGAAGCGGCGCTCAAGATCGCCCCGTCCATGCTGCGCATCGTGCTCACGGTGAAGGCCCACCTGCCCAACCCCCGCGAGAGCCGCGCCTTTCTCACCGAGCACGTGGAATGGGACTTCCGGCGCATCTCCGAGCTGTGCATCGTGGCGGACAGCTATGGGCTGCTCGACCCGGACCGGCGCGAGCACGGGGCCGGGGAGATCGCCCGCTACGGCTGGAGCAATGCCCTCAAGCTGGCCTATGTGCGCGACCCCGCCGACCGGCAGGATCTCTGGGCGCGGGCCCGCGGGGACAAGCTGCAGGCCAGCTACCGCGACGTGCTGGAGGAGCTGCGGCGCTTCCGCGAGCGCAAGCTGATTGGCCCGCCCGCCAGCCCGGCGGACGTCAGCGAGCGCCTCGATACCACCCGCCGCAGCTTCGAGGCCCTGGCCACCAGCACCCGCGACCTGAGCACGCCCGACAGCCTGCGCCAAGCCCTGCGCCAGGTCACGCTGGCCCAGCGCGAGCTGGGACGCCTCAAGCGCGCCCTCACCGAGCGCGTGCAGGCCGCCGAGACGGAAGCCCTGGCGCAAAACGCCTGACTACCCCCCGACCATCCGCACTGCGACAACCGGCAGGGGAGCGTAGCCTCCCTGCACCTCTGGATACACGCCCAGTGCTCAGTCCAGGTACCGCCAGCGTCTCGTCCGGACGCACGCCAGCGGCCCGCAGACGACTGCCGCGAGGGCTTTCGCTTGTCGATGGGGAGTGCTGTGAGGCCTACTTGTCCTTCATGAGGCGCTTGTAGGCGACCTGCATGGCGGCGAAGATCTCCGCGTCGCCGCCATGGTCGGGGTGGTGTTCCTGGGCAAGCCGCGCGAAGGCCTTGCGGATCTCTTCCCGCGAGGCGCCGGGCTTCAGGTCCAGCAGCTTGTAGTCGGCGGCCTCGGCGGCCTTGCCCGCGTCCACGTAGCGCACCTGGTGCAAGCGTCCGCCGTGGGCCTTCTTCCAGGCCTCCCAGCCGGGGGGCGGAGGCGGGGCTTTGGGAATCTCACGGGTGGGATCGGCCTGGGCCTTGGCGTTGTCCGCGGTGTCCTTGCCACCGCCCACCTTGCCGCCCTGCTCGCGCACCTTGGCCAGGTGCTCCTCCAGCTTGCGCCGGTTCTGTTCCGCCACGCTTTCGTTCGCCATGGCCGTCCCGGATCGATCGGGGATGAATGTGCGGCGCCGAAGGGCAACCGTCGGGTTGGACGCGTCTCGCCCCCGGGGCACCACCGGCGCTATCCCCGCCCACAAGGCTGTGGTAGATTTAAGGTTAGGCCTGAAGCAAGCCGCGACCATTTACGGTATCACCCCAACGACATACTGCAAGCCCATGACCGAAGCCAAGTCCCGCGACGCCGCCGCGAGCGTCTCTCCCGAAGCGCTCAGCGAGCACGTCCAGGCCCACCGCGGCCGCCGCGATCTCCTCGAAGGCTATCTTTGACATCGCCGGCAAGACGGCTCAACACGAAAAGCTGCAAGCCCAGTCCGCCGCGGACGGCTTCTGGGATCGCCCCCCGGAGGAGCGCACGCCGGTCCTGAAGGAGCTGCGCGCTGTGGGCGCCATCCTGGAGGAGTGGCGCACCCTGGAGCGCGAACTGGAGGAGCTTGAGACAGGCGCCGCCCTCTGCGAAGAGGAGGACGATCCCGACCTGCAACGCGAGATGGCCACGCTCTCCGGGCAGGTGGACAAGCGCCTGGGCTCCCTGGAATTGAAGAACCTGTTGGGGGGCGAGAACGACCCCGGGGACGCCATCGTGATGGTGCACTCGGGGGCGGGCGGCACCGAATCGGCCGATTGGGCCGCCATGCTCTACCGCATGTACCAGCGCTGGGCGGAGAACCACGACTACCAGTTGACCCTGCTGGACTTTCAGCCGGCAGAAGAAGCGGGCCTCAAGTCCGTCACGTTCCAGGTCAGCGGCGACTACGCCTACGGCAACCTGAAGGTGGAGAACGGGGTGCACCGCCTCGTGCGCATCTCGCCGTTCGACTCGGCCAAGCGGCGGCACACCTCCTTCGCCTCCGTGTTCGTGTATCCGGACGTGGAGGAGACCATCGACATCGAGGTCAACGAGGCGGACTTGAAGGTGGACACCTTCCGCGCCTCCGGGGCCGGCGGCCAGCACGTCAATACCACGGACTCGGCGATCCGCATCACGCACCTGCCCTCGGGCATCGTGGTGAGCTGTCAGAACGAGCGCTCGCAGCACAAGAACCGCGCCGTGGCCATGAAAATCCTGCGCGCCAAGCTCTACGAGCGCGAGCGGCTGGAACGGGAGGCGGAGCGCGACAAGGTCAACGCGCAGAAGAAGGACATCGCCTGGGGCAGCCAGATCCGCAGTTACGTGCTGCACCCCTACCAGCTCGTCAAGGACCATCGCACGGACCACGAGATGGGCAACGCCCAAGCCGTGCTGGACGGCGAACTCGACGGCTTCATTGAAGCCGCCCTGCTCAAGAAGGTGTGGTAGCCGTGTTTGCCGCGGATTTTCGCCGATGACCGCAGATGGAAAACCTGAGCTGCTGCACGCGCCGCTGACCGCTCGCATCATTGGTGCGTTCTACGCAGTCTACAACGAACTGGGCCACGGATTCCTCGAAGCCGTCTACGAGAAGGCGCTGCTATTGGAACTGCAGAGAAACGGCCTCCAGGTCAGCCGGCAAGAACCCATCGCTGTGCGCTACAAAGGCGATATCGTCGGCGAATACCTTGCAGATTTGGTGGTGGAGAACGCCGTAATTCTTGAACTCAAAGCCACCCAGCGGATTGATCCCATTCACGAGGCCCAACTCCTTCACTATCTCCGTGCAACCGACCTGGAGGTGGGGCTGCTGCTGAATTTCGGCCCAAAGCCTGAGTTCCGGCGGCTCGTATTCGAGAACCGGAGAAAGACCATCAGCGCCTTTCCGCGTCAATCGGCGGCCAAAGCATGAAGCGCGTGTATCTCGAAACCCTGGGCTGCGCGAAGAACCGCGTGGACTCGGAGATCATGCTGGGCGCGCTGGGCGAGCACGGCTATGCCGTGTCGGACGACCCCGCCGCGGCCGAGGTGATCATCGTGAACACGTGCGCCTTCCTCACCGCGGCGGTGGAGGAGGGCATCGACCGGCTGCTCACGCTGAGCGACTACAAGAGCGCCGGTGCCTGTGAGAAGCTGGTCTGCGCGGGCTGCATGAGCGAGCGCTACCGCGAGGCCCTGCTGGAGGAAGTGCCGGAGGTGGACGGGCTGCTGGGCTCCAGCAACTTCCAGGACATGCCCGCCCTGCTGGACGACCTCTATGCCGGGCGCGGCAGCCGCGTGGTGCGCCTGCTGAAGAAGCCGCACTACGCGCACTACGAGCAGCAGGAGCGCGTGCAGACCACGCCCGCGCCCTACGTGTACGTGAAGATCGCGGAAGGCTGCTCCAACATGTGCTCCTTCTGCAACATCCCGTCCCTGCGCGGCTACTTTTCCAGCCGCGGGGTGGACGCCATCGTGGACGAGGTGCGGCGCCACGTGGACCGGGGCGTGCGCGAGATCAACCTGATCTCCCAGGACACGGCCTCCTACGGGGTGGACCTGACGGACGGGACGGACCTGGAGCGGCTGCTGCGGGCCGTCGATCGGGTGCCGGGCGACTACTGGGTGCGGCTGTTCTACAGCTACCCCAACACCTTCACGCGCGGCGCCATGGAGGCCATCGCCGGAGCGGAGCACATCGTGCCCTACCTGGACATGCCCTTCCAGCACATCGCGGACGGCGTGCTGCGGGACATGAACCGCCGCATCACCGAGTCCCAGATCCGCGCCAAGCTGGCCGAGCTGCGCGAGACGATCCCCGGCCTGGCCCTGCGCACGACGTTCATCGTGGGCTTCCCCACGGAGACGCCGGCGGACTTCCGGCGCCTGCGGGAATTCGTGAACGAGGGCTGGTTCGATCATGTGGGGGTGTTCGCCTACTCCCACGAGGACAATATCAAGGCCGCCCGCTTCGGCGATCCCGTGCCCGCGCGCACCAAGCGCCGCCGCCGGCAGGCACTGCTGGCGGCCCAGCAGGCCGTCTCGGAGCGCCGCAACGCCGCGCGCGTGGGTCAGGTGATCCCGGTGCTGGTGGAAGGCTACGCGGCGGAGACGGAACTGTTGCTGCAGGGCCGCGCCCCCTTCCAAGGACCGGAGGTGGACGGTGTCATCTACATCAACGAGGGCGTAGCGGCCGCCGGTGCCTTCCACGCGGTGGAAATCACCGAGGCGCATGTGTACGATCTCGTAGGAAGAATTGTGGAGGGTCACCGTGGATACGACACATCCGTAGATCGCGCAGATTACACAGATTCAGAACCGCGATCCGCAGTCGTACGCGGTAATCGGCGCCGCCATGGCGGTGCACCGCGGGTTGGGGACGGGATTTCTTGAACCCGTCTACCAGGAAGCCCTGGAACTTGAGCTCAAGGGACGAGCAATCCCATACTCGAGGGAGCCGGAATTGCCCATTCTTTACAAAGGGCAACGGCTGCGTGCACACTACCGGCCCGACTTCATCTGTTTTGACGCCCTTATCGTTGAACTGAAGGCGTTACCCAGGATTTCGGGGACGGAAGAGGCACAAGTCATCAACTACCTCAAAGCGTCCCGTATCCCGGTAGGTCTGTTGCTAAACTTTGGAACCCGGTCACTCATCTACCGCCGCTTCATTTTCTCCCCATCTGCGGAATCTGTGGAATCTGTGGATTGACTAGTAGAAGGAACGTGTATGTCGGGCCACAGCAAGTGGAGCAGCATCAAGCATAAGAAGGCCGCCGCGGACTCCAAGCGGGGCAAGGTCTTCACCAAGCTCATTCGCGAGATCACCTCCGCCGCACGGCAGGGCGGGGCCGATCCGGGCGCCAATCCGCGCCTGCGGTTGGCCATGGACAAGGCCCGCGCCAGCAACATGCCCAACGACACCGTGCAGCGCGCCATCAGCAAGGGCAGCGGCGAGGACGACGGCGTGAACTACGAAGAGGTGATCTACGAGGGCTACGGCCCGGCCAGCGTGGCCGTGGTGATCGAGGCGCTCACGGACAACCGCAACCGCACCGCTTCCACCATCCGCACCGCCTTCACCAAGGCCAACGGCAACCTGGGTGGCACCAACTCGGTGCAGTACATGTTCGACCGCAAGGGCACCTTCGCCGTGCGCAAGGACGCCATGGACGAGGATACGCTCACCGAGCACGCCCTCGAGGCCGGCGCGGAGAACCTGGCGGACGACGGGGATACGTGGCTGCTCACCTGCCCCCTGGAGGACTTCGACGCCGTGCGCACGGCCCTGGAGGAGGCGGGCGTGCCGCTGGACTCGGCCGAGCTGCAGCGCCTGCCGCAGACCCGCGTCACCATCAGCGACCGCGAGGACGCGGAGAAGGTGCTGACCTTTCTGGAGACGCTGGAAGAGGACGACGACGTGCAGAAGGTGTTCTCCAACTTCGACATCGACGAGCAACTGCTGGCCGAACTGGCTTGAACGGATTCTGAGCCACGGAGGTTCGAGACGCTAGGCATGCGCATCCTGGGCATCGACCCGGGCAGCCGCTTCACGGGATGGGGGCTGCTGCACCGGGAGGGCAACCGCACCGCTTACCTGTGCAGCGGCACGCTGCGCCTGGATGCGGCCCGGCCCCTGCCCCAGCGCCTGCTGCAGCTTTCGGAGGGCATCGAGGCCCTGCTGGCCGAGCACCAGCCAGACAGTTGCGCCCTGGAGCAGATCTTCACCGCCAAGAATGCACACTCCGCCTTGGTGCTCGGTCACGCGCGCGGCGTGATCGTCTGTGCTGTGGCCCGGCACGGCGTGGCGCTGCACGAGTACACCCCCAGCCAGGTGAAGCAGGCCGTGGTGGGCACCGGGCGCGCCAGCAAGGACCAGATCCAGCAGATGGTGACCATGCTGCTCGGCCTGCGCAAGGGCGCCGTCATGAACGCCCCGCCGAAACTGCAGGAGGACGAGGCGGACGCGCTGGCCATCGCGCTCACCCATGCCGCCGCCACGCGCAGGGCGCTGCCCGCATGATCGGCTATCTGGAAGGCACCGCGCTGGCACGGCTGCAGGACTCCCTGCTGCTGCGCACAGCCGGGGGCGTCGGCTACCAGGTGCACGTGCCGCTGCCCCTGCTGGCGGAGATCACGCTCAACGCGCCCCTCACACTGTACTGCGTCACGGTCGTGCGCGACACGGAACTGGCGCTCTACGGATTTGCCAAGCCGGAGGGAAAGCGGCTCTTCGAGCTGCTGGTGAAGGCCTCGGGCGTGGGCCCCAAGCTCGCATTGGCGTTCCTGTCCGCGTTCGCACCGGCGGAGCTGCGCACGGCGATCATGCAGCAGGACGTGGCGCTGCTCTCCACCATCCCCGGCGTGGGCCGCAAGACGGCTGCCCGCCTGTGCGTGGAGTTGGCCGACCGGATCGGACGCGAGGCGCACCTCGGCACTGCTCCGGGTGAAGCCACGGGCGACGGCGCGCCGGACAGCATGGGCGACCTGCTCTCCGCCTTGACAAACCTCGGCTACCCGGAAAAGGATGTGGTTCCGATCCTCCGTCAACTGGCCGGCGACGACCTTACCTTCGCCGACAAGCTCAAGCAAGCGCTGCGGCTATTGAGCCGGCGTTCACCCCCACCCGCGCGGGACGCGACATGAGCAATCTGAACAAGGTGCTGCTGATCGGCCGCGTCGGCGCCGATCCGGAAGTGCGCTACACCAAGTCCGGCCAGGTGGTGGCGGACCTGCGCATTGCCACCAACGACTATTGGAAGGACAAGCAGGGCAACCGCCAGGAGCGCACCGAGTGGCACTCGATCGTGCTCTGGGGCCAGCAGGCCGAGTTCGCGCAGAACTACATCAAGAAGGGCCGCCTCATCTTCGTGGAAGGGCGCCTGCAGACGCGCGACTGGATGGATAATCAGAACAACAAGCGCTACAAGACCGAGGTGGTCGCCACCACCCTCCAGTTGCTGGACCGCCAGCAGGACGGTGAAGGCGGCGGGCCACGCCCCTCGGGCCGCCAGGACTCCGGCTACGCTCCCTCCGGGGGCGGACAACGCAGCGGCGGGCCCAGTGGCGGCGGCCAGGTCAACGAACCCGAGGAAGCCTATATCGAGGACGACATTCCGTTCTAGCGAGAGCGGGACGCTCCCAGTGGCCCCGACAGGCGCGCCCGCGAGGCGTGCGCCTCCGGCCCATGGCGCTGGAAGCCGCTCTCCGCCACCACCTTTGCACCCTCCCCCTCGCCCGGCGACCGCGCCGAACCGACCATGGCCGAACCGATCATCACCCCGCAGGACATCGACCGCATCGCCGAGCTGGCGTCACTGGACCTGACGGACGCCGAAAAGCAGCGATTCGTGCAGCAGTTCGAGGACATCCTGACGTACTTCAAGAAGATCGACGAGGCGCCCGCCGGCGACCTGCAGGACCACCCCATCGACGCCGCAGATCACATGCGCGACGACGTGGCGCGACCCTCGGGTCTGCGGCCCGACGAGTTCAGTTCGCACATGGAAAGCGGCCATTTCAAGGTGCCCAAGGTCATCGAGTAGCGGGGAAGCTGGGGGACACAAGAACGGCCGCACGAGCCGCTCAGACCGCCGCGCCCGCGGCGGACCAAAGGGAGAGGGATGGCCGACCTGGAACAGGCCGCGACCCGTCACTACGACAAGCGCAACCTGGGCGAGAGCATCCTGGCCGCGCTGCGCCGCATGGGCAAGGACGTCAATGCCCTGCGGCCGGAGGACCTGGCCCCCGTGGATGCCTTCCACGTGCGGGGACGGGTGGCCACGGAGGAACTGGCGCGCTTCTGCCAGCCCGTCGCGGAGCAGCGCGTGCTGGACGTGGGCTGTGGGCTGGGCGGCACCGCCCGCTACCTGGCGCAGGAGTTCGGCTGCCACGTGGTCGGACTCGACCTCGCACCATCCTACGTGGAGGCCGCGCGCATGCTCACGGAGCGCCTCCGGCTGGCCGCGCAGGTGGAGTTCCGCCAGGGCAGCATGCTGGAGCTGCCCTTCGAGGACGGCAGCTTCGACCTCGTCTGGAGCGAGCACGCCCAGATGAACATCGCGGACAAGCCCCGGCTCTTCGCGGAAATCCACCGTGTGCTGGCCCGGGGCGGACGCTTGGTTTTCCACGACATCCTGCAGGGGACGGGCGGCGCACCGCACTATCCGGCGCCTTGGGCCGCCGACGCTGACGCCAGCGCGCTGATCGGCCCGGCCGAGCTGCGGCGCCTGCTGCAGTCGATCGGCTTCGACGTCAAGCTGTGGGAGGACAAGACCGCAGCGGGCCGCGACGCCTTCCGCAAGGTAATGGCCAGCCTGCGCGAGAAGGGCCCGCCGCCGCTCGGCCTGCACCTGCTGCTGGGCTCCGTGGCCCCCGCCGCGCAGGAGAACATGCTGCGCAACCTGGAGGAGAACCGCATCGCCCTGCTGCAGGCGGTGCTGGAGAAGATGCGGTAGTACCGGCGAACCCCGCGCCGAAGACCTTGCGATCCGATCCGTCGAGCTGGCTTTCGATGTGCTTCGGGGGGAGGGGGCGGGCCGCACCCCAACCGGAGCCGCGGCCCTGACCTATCGGGAAGTGCGTGTGGCAGCAGCCGGGAGCCCGTCCTCTAGATATCCAGGTTCTTCACCCGCAGGGCATTGGCCTCGATGAACTCGCGGCGGGGTTCCACCTGGTCCCCCATCAGGGTGCTGAAGATTTCCTCCGCGTCCACGGCGTCGTGCACCATCACCTTGAGCAGGCTGCGCCGCTCGGGGTCCATGGTGGTTTCCCAGAGCTGATCCGGGTTCATCTCGCCCAGCCCCTTGTAGCGCTGGATCTCCGTGCCCTTGCGGCCGTAGGCCAGCAGCGCGTCGTAGAGCACATCCCAGTGGCGCAACTCCGTCACCGCACCGTCGTCCGCGGTGAGGGTGAGCGCCTCGCCTCCGATCTGCCCCTTGAGGGCGTTGTACTGCTCCAGCACGGCGTTGTACTCGTACACGTCCAGGCTATCCAGCACGCTGCTGTGCAGCTTGAGCAGCGTCTCGTCGAGCTGCAGCTCGATATCCTCCGTCGGATCCCCTGGCTTCACGACGATCGAGAAGCGCTCGAAGCGATCCTTCAGGTCGGCCAGCCGCGCCAGGATGATCTCCACGCCTTCGCTGGGCAGGTCCACGCCGTGCTTGAGCAGCACATCGATGAGGTGCTTCAGCGTAACGCTGGACGTCACACGCTCATAGCGCTCGTAGAAGAGCCGCATCTGGTTGCCCAGCGCCAGCATGGCCTCGCCCTTGATGGGCTTGCTGCCGTTGGAGCGCAACGCAAGCTTGCGCGAGGCCCAATCCAGCAGACGGCTGTTGAGCTGGCGCTCGTCCTTCACGTAGAACTCCTCCCTGCCCCGCTTCACCTTGAACAGCGGCGGCTGGGCGATGTAGAGGAAGCCCCGCTCGATGAGCTGCGGCATCTGGCGGTAGAAGAACGTGAGCAGCAGCGTGCGGATGTGGCTACCGTCCACGTCCGCGTCCGTCATCAGGATCACCTTGTGGTAGCGCGCCTTCTCCACGTTGAAGTCGTCCTTGCCGATGCCCGTGCCCAGCGCCGTGATCATGGTGCGGATCTCGTCGCTGGCCAGCATGCGGTCGAAGCGCGCCTTCTCCACGTTGAGGATCTTGCCCTTCAGGGGCAGGATCGCCTGGTTCTTCCGCTCGCGGCCCTGCTTGGCCGAGCCGCCGGCGGAATCGCCCTCCACCAGGAACAGCTCGGAGAGCCCCGGATCGCGCTCCTGGCAGTCGGCCAGCTTGCCGGGCAGCGTGCTCAACTCCAGCGCGCTCTTGCGGCGGGTCAACTCGCGGGCCTTGCGGGCGGCCAAGCGGGCGCGCTGGGCGTCGACCCCCTTGTCCACGATGCGCTTGGCGACCGGCGGGTTCTCCTCCAAGAAGTTGGAGAGCGTCTCGGCCAGGATGCTCTCCACGATGCCCTTCACATCCGCGTTGGTGAGCTTGATCTTCTTCTGCGATTCGAACTGCGGATCGGGGTGCTTGACGCTGATAACCGCCGTCAGGCCCTCGCGCACGTCCTCGCCGGACAGGTTCTCCTTGTCCTTGGCATCCTTGAGCAGATTGTGGGCCAACGCGTAGCTGTTGATGGTCCTGGTCAGCGCCGCCCGGAACCCGGACAGGTGCGTCCCGCCCTCGTGCGTGTTGATGTTGTTGACGAACGTGTAAATCAGCTCGTTGTAGGTGTCGTTGTACTGCAGCGCCACCTCCACCTCCACGCCGCGGTCGGCGCCCGAGACATAGATGGGCTTCTCGTGCAGCGTGGTCTTGTTCTTGTTCAGGAACTCGATGAACGATCCGATGCCGCCGTCGTACTTGAACTCATGAAACTTGTCCGTGCGCTCGTCGCGGATGGTGATGCGGATGCCGCGGTTCAGGAACGCCAGCTCCCGCAGCCGCTGTGAGAGCAGCTCAAAGTTGAAGTTCACCTCGTCGAAGATGCCCGTGTCCGGCTTGAACGAGGTCTTGGTGCCCGTGCGCTCGGTCGGCTCCAGCTTTTCCAGCGCGCTGGTGGACTTGCCCCGCGCATAGTTCTGGCGCCAGAGGAAACCATCCTTCTTGATCTCCAGGATCAGCTTTTCCGAAAGCGCGTTCACCACCGAGGCGCCCACGCCGTTGAGCCCGCTGGAGACCTTGTAACTGCTCTTGTTGAACTTGCCGCCGGCGTGCAACTGGGTCATCACCAGTTCCGCGGCCGTCATCCCATAGTCCTTGTGGAAGTCCACCGGGATGCCGCGGCCGTCGTCCTGGATCGTCACGCTGTTGTCCGAGTGCAGCGTGACGTTGATGTCGTTGCAGAAGCCCCCCAGCGCCTCGTCGATGCTGTTGTCAACGATCTCGAAGACGAGATGGTGCAGGGCGTTGCTGTCCACGCCTCCGATGTACATACCAGGCCGCATGCGCACCGCCTCGATGCCTTCCAGGGCGGTAATGCTGTCGGCGGAGTAGTCGCTTCCAGGTCTGCTCTCGGTCATCCTGTCCTCTAGGTTCAAACGATCCGCCCTTCGCGGATCTCCATGATCTGCACACCCGGGATCTGCAACGTCGGCGGTACTTGGGTGGTGGTGATGAAGATCTGGTTCGGCATGCTCTTCAGGTATTCCAGCAGGCGCCCCTGCACGCTCGCATCCAGCTCGGAGAACAGGTCGTCCAGGATGATCACCGGATGAGAGCCCCGCCGCTCGCTGAGCAACCCATTGAGGGCCAGCTTGAGCGCCAGCAGGGACACACGGTACTCGCCTTGGGAAAAGTAGCTCTCCTTGCGCTGGTCCAGCACCAGTTGCACGTCGTCGCGGTGTGGACCGTACATCGCGTGGCCGGCCAAGCGCTCCTGCTCGGTCACGCGCGCCAGCGTGGCCTCATCCTGTGCCGGATTGCCCGTCAGCGAGGGCTCGTAGACCAACCGCAGCGCTTCGTCGCGTCCGGTCAGGAGGGCGAACAGTGCGGGCAACTCCCCGTTGAGGCGCTCCAACAACGCTGCCCGTCTTTTTATAATACCAGAAGCCTTTTCTATAAACAAATGATTCCAGTCGGGAAGACTGGACAGATCGCCCCCTTTGAGCAATCCATTCTTCTGCATCTGGATCGTGCGGAAGTTCCGCAACGCTTCCAAGTAATCGGGATCCAGGAACGAAAGAAAGCGATCGAACTCCGCACGGCGCGCGGCCGGATAGTGACGGTAACTGTACAGGCTGTCCGGATTGAAGAGCACCGCGTAGAAGAGCGCGGCATAGGCGGAGAGCGTCGCGACCGGCTGGTCGTCCAGCCACACCCGCCGACCCCGGCGCGTGATTTCCACCCGCGCCTTGGTCTCAAAATCGGGTTTTAGTACAGTTCCTTGCAGCCAAGAAGCGGCCTCGCCGAAGGTCAGCAGGGGGTCCAGGCGGTGCGTGCGGAACGAGCCCAGATGGCTCAGGAAGTAGATCGCCTCGGCCAGATTGGTCTTGCCCTGACCGTTGTCTCCGATGAACAGGTTGATCCCTTCCGAGAAGTTGACGAACAACTCACGATAGTTTCGGAAGTGGATCGCCCCGAATTCCCGAATTACCATTCAATTCTAAGTGGCATAACAACGGAAAGGAATCCGGAATCGTCCGGAAGCTGAATCAGGCATGGATTCAGCGAGCCTTTCAGCTTCATCTCGATCTGCTCACTTTGGTCAGCGACACTAAGCACGTCCAACAGATACTTCGCATTGAATCCGATCTTGAGCTCTTCGCCGTCGTATTCGACAGGAAGCTCATCGGCCACGTCGCCATATTCCGCGCGCTCGCTCTCCAGACGCAGGCTGGAGGCGTCCAGGGACATCTTGACGGGCTTGATCTTCTCGCTGCTCATGAACGAGACGATCTTGAGCGCGTTCATCATGCGCTCGCGATTGACGCGCACGGACTTGTCGTTGTCGCGCGGAATCACGGGATCCACATTGGGGAACTTGCCCTCGATGAGCCGCGTCATCAGCACGATCTTGCCAGCGTGCAGGAGCAGGTTGCGCTCGTCGAAGGCGATCTCCACGCCATCCTCGTTGCGCTCCAACACACGCTGCATCTCCACGAGCGCCTTGCGCGGCACGATCACCTCGGGTGCACCGTTGGAGCTCACGCCTTCCACGGTCTTGATGACCTGGGCCAAGCGATGGCCGTCCGTTGCGATCCACTGCGCGGCGTTGCCGTCCATGAGCTTCAGGCAGACCCCCATCAGGTTCTTGCGGGTCTCGTTGGTCATGGTGGCAAAGATCGTCATCTCGATGCAGCGCCGCAGCTCCTGAGCGGTCATGCGGAAGCGGTTGGGCAGTTCGGGCTCCTCCATCTGCGGATACAGCCCGATATCCACCGAGGGCAGCCGCAGGCGCGAAGGACCGCCCTCCAGGGTCACCCAGAGCTGGTCATCGGAGCTGACGACAATCTCGTCGGAAAGGAACTCGCGGCACACCTCCAGCACCTTTTTGGCGCTGATGCACACTGTGCCCGGCTCGCTCACCTTGGCGGGAAACTCCCCCTTGAGCGATATTTCGTAGTCCGTCGCGGAGAATTCGACCGCACCTTCGCCCCCGCCCCCTTTGGCATTGAGCAGGAAGTTGGAAAGGATCGGCTTGCTGGAGCTCTTGTCGGTGATGGGCGTAACGATCTGCAGCGCGCTCACCAACTGACTCTTCTCAATGCTTAATTTCATCGTACGAACGGTCCTTCTTGTTGAGCCCGAGGGCTGTTGACTCAGGACCTACCATCCTGGTTATACAGGCGATCTCAATGATCGCGCCGGTCGAATTCCTGTCGAGCTGTGGAAGACGGTCGGTGCAGTCCGGCGGGTGCCGGCGCTCCTGCTCCCCTGCGGGCTCCCCGCGCCACTGGACCGCAGCCAAGGATCGCACACTTCCCGTCAATTCGCATCCAATTACCGCCCCATCCAAATCAATCGGATTGATATGACTACTCTTTCCCTGTCGACTAGCGGTGGACCCGCCCGGTCGCATTCCGCGCATTCCGCCCGCTCAGCCGGCACCGAGTTCGCGGGCAAGCTGCTGCACCATGAGCTGCACGTGGGGGTCGCGCCCCATGTCCGCTTGCAGGGTCTGGTGCGCGTGCACCATGGTGGAATGTGAACGATTGCCCAGCAGCGTGCCGATCTCCGAGTAAGAGCAGTCCGCGAGTGCTTTGAGCAGGTGTACGGCGATGCGCCGCGCGGCTGCCAGGTTCGGGCTGCGGCCGCGGCCCTTGAGCGAGCGCACCGTGATGCCGAACCGGTCCGCCACGCGCTCCAGGATTGCCTCGCGCGAGACGGGCAGCGAGCCGCCGTTGCGCTCCGCATCGAAGAAGGGCGCGGCGAAGCGCTGGGCGAACTCCAGCGAGATGGCCTGGCCGTGCAGGGCCGCATAGGCGCCGAGCCGCACCACGGCGCCTTCCAGTCGCCGCAGGTTGTGCGTGATTCGCTCGGCCAGCAGCGCCGCTACGCCGGGCGCGAACACCAGACCCTCCGCCTGGGCGCGCTGCTCCACCAGTGCGAGGCGGGCAGCCCCGTCCGGCGGGGTGATCTCCGCCATGAGCCCCATCTCCAGCCGCGAACGGAGGGCATCGGCCAGTCCAGGCAGCTCGCGCGGGAAGCGGTCGGACGCTAACACGAGCTGCCGCCCCGCCCGGCGCAGCACGTCAAAGGTGTGCAGCAGCTCTTCCTGGGCCTTGGGGCTCACCAGCAGGAACTCCAAGTCGTCCAGCAGCAGGGCCTCGGCGCTGCGGTAGTGCTCGCGCAGCACATGCATGCGCTTGCGCGTAATACCATCCAGCACCTCGTTCTTGAAGGCTTCGCCGGTCACATAGCGGATCTGTTGCAGGCCGTGCCGCTCGCGCAGGTCGTGGGCGATGGCTTGCAGCAGGTGCGTCTTGCCCAGCCCGGTGTGCCCCACCAGCAGCAGCGGGTTGTAGCGGCGCCCGGGCTCGGCGGCCACCTGCTCGGCGAAGCGCAGCGCAGAGGCATTGCCCGCGGCCGGCACGAACAGCGCGAACGTGTGCCGGGCATCCCATGCGGCGGCGTCCCCCGCGTCATCCGCGCCGGCCGCGATCGGGGCTGTGGAGCCGACACGGCTGCCGGCGTCCTCGCGAGCCTCGGATGCGGCTTGTGGTGCGCAAGCCGCGGCGGGCCCCACCTGGAGCTCCAGCACGGGCTCGTGCGCAAATCCGATATCGGGGAAGCTGTCCCGCAGGCTTTCCAGAATCAGCGGGCGGAACCGGCTGACGATGCGATTTTTGAAGAACGAGTTGGGAATCCCGGTCAGGACGACGCGGTGGGGCTGCACCTCGCGGAGCTGCAGGGCCGGGAGCCAGGTCGCCGCGTCTTCCGGCCCGACCTGTTGGCCGATCGTAGCCTTGCAGCGGTGCCAACGCTCAGCGAGGCGGTCCGTCATGAGCGCCATCCATTGCGGGTTCCCGGGCATGTCCCTGCCACTGCCACTGTCTACCGAAAATGCGCCGCACTGTCAGCCCATTTTCGCGAACCCGCGCCGCACCGGCCCCCCGCGGAGTCGCCACGCCGAGGGCGTCGACCCCGTACGGAGCAAAGCGCGCCGCCATCGCTGCCAGAGCGGCCGCGTGCGCCGTGAGGCCGGACGGGCCAAGCCTACGGAGAGTGCGTGGGGAGTTCGTCAGGGGGTAGGCGGTGTGGCGGCGCCAGTTTCTTTGGGGGGTGGCGTGCCCTGCAGTGCCAAGTTCTGCACCTGCCGCTTGCGCATTTCGCTGATCCGTTGCTCCACCTGCTGCTGGTTGCGGTAGGCATTGATCTGCTGCTGCCGCGCCTCTTCTTCCTTCTGCCGCGCCAGTTGCTCCAGCCGGTCGCGGTAGTTCCGGAAGCGCCGGGCATACGTGGCCTGGTTGCGCTGACCGCTGTGGGCGCGATCCTGTTCGCGCAGGGCGTTGTAGGCCTCGTCGCGGGCCAAGCGCCGCTGCAGCGCCTCCCACTCGCCCTGGTTCTCGTTGCGATGCCGCCGCAACCATTCCTGCTGCATGCGTTCGCGCATCTTCACGGCTGCCTGGGACTGCCGCTCCTGCTCCTGCATGCTCTGATAGATGGACTGGTTGTGCTCCGAGTACACGTACACGCGGGGATCCGGCGGCCGGAAGGCCTGCAGTCGTGCCTGCATCGCCAGAAAATCGTCCGCCGCGGCGTAGTGGGGAAACTCCGGCAGGTCCGGCCCCTGGCTGGCACAGCCGCCGGATACCGCGAACAATAGCGCGGCGCACCCCAGCGCGAGCATCGCATCACGCCAATGCTTGCCTGAACGCACCATAGCTGCCTCCGACTCCGGATGACTCCGCCCCCGGGTGTCTGTCCGCAACGCTAAATAAAATGATATATTTTCGGACGTACTCAGTCAACACACGACGTATATCGATAGGAACGTCGGCCGCCCCTATCTGGTTACATCGGCGAAAACGAGATTCTGCTGAACCCAGCGCTTGATTTCCCCCAGGTCCTCCACGTTCTTTTCCGAAGCGAAGAACTTGATGCGCTGGCCGTAGATGGCGTTCTGCGTGAAGGCATCCAGCACGGAGCCGGAGACGGCGCAGGCGTGGCGTTCACCGGGCAGGGTGAACGAGACATTGACGACGGTCTTGAGCGGAATCCCGCGCTTGGTGAACACGCGGCATCCGCCGCCGCTGATGTCCAGCATGTTCCCGTGCAGGAGTGCCGTGTGGGCATCATCGCCATTCCCCTCCGTGAAGCGGATATCCGCCGGCACGAACACGTCCAGGCGGTCCGCCTTGCGCAGGCTGATGGCCTCGATGGCTTGCGGCACCTCCACGAACAGCAGGCGCACCGGGTGCTCCACCACCTCGCTCACGGTGGTCTCAAAGCCCAGCGCCTTGCCGCTCTGCAGAGTGCGCACCACGATGCGCTCGCCCTTGACCAGCACGGCCTCCTCGGCGCCGGCGATCACCAGCAGCTCCGGCGAAACCTGCCCCAGGAGCTGGCCGCGGAAGCGCTCCTGGCTGTCCCGCCCGCGCTGAATGGCCACGGGCAACTGCGGGCGCAGATCGGCAAGTCCAGCGGGTTGGGCCATGGCGACACACCCTGCCAACGGTGGCGTGAAAAGCGGAGCCGCACCTTGACGCGGGCGCACGTGCGCAGGGCCGCCCCGGCGATACCTCCCCTGCCCAGCCTCTACCACAATCGCCCGCACAAGGCACGGGCGTTGGCGCACTGGAGCGCGCCGTCTCCCGGCGCCCGCGCTTGCGGTTGCGGCGGCGGGCCGGGGCGCGGTACAACCGTGCATCGCGTCGGGCTCATCGCACCGCTCCGCCCAGCGGCGGGCCGGACCTCTCCGCACGTGCACACGGGACCGCCACCATGAACAATCCCACGCACTTCCAGCTCACCGAGGCCCAGGCCGGCGTGGGCCCCCAGGACGTACCGTCGTTCTTCCGAGTGCGGCAGAAGTTCGAGCGGCCGCGCGAGCAGGACGTGCCCGCCGCCGTGCGGCGCGAGGTCGCACCGTTCCTGGGTCGCGTGCAGGCGGGGCAGCGCATCGCGATTACCGGCAGCAGCCGGGGCATCGCCAACCTGCCGCGCGTGCTGGCCGAGTGCGCGAAGGCGCTGAAGGAAGCGGGCGCGGAGCCGTTCATCGTGCCGGGTATGGGTAGCCACGGCGGGGCCACGGCCGATGGGCAGATCGGCGTGCTGGCCGCGGCCGGCATCACCGAGGCCAGCATGGGCGTGCCCATCCGCTCCAGCATGGAGGTGATCCAGGTGGGCACCACCTCCACCGGATTCCCGGTGTTCCAGGATCGCAACGCGGCCGAGGCCGACGGCGTGCTGGTGGTGAACCGCGTCAAGCCCCACACGGGCTTCACGGAGACCGTGGAAAGCGGCCTGTGCAAGATGCTCGTGATCGGCCTGGGCAAGCAGGCCGGTGCCTCGCGCATCCACCAGCAGGCGCTCAAGATCGAGATGGGGCGCATGGTGCTGGAGGCCTCGAAGATCATCCTGGAATCGGTGCGGCCGCGCTTCATCGGGGGGCTGGCCCTGGTCGAGAACGCGTTCCACGAGACGGCGCTGGTGCAGGGCATTGCCCTGGACACGCACGAGCACCTGGTGGCGGAGGAAAGCCGGCTGCTGGTGCGCGCCTACGAGCTGATGGCGCGCATACCCTTCGAGCACCTGGATGCGCTGATCGTGGACGAGATCGGCAAGAACATCAGCGGCTCGGGCATGGATACCAACGTGATCGGCAAGAAGCCCGGGCTCGCGACGCCGCAGATCGGCGCCATCTACGTGCGCGGGCTCACCGAGGCCACCCACGGCAACGCCGTCGGCATCGGCCATGCGGACGTCATGCCGCGTCGCCTGCTGGACGAGATCGACCTCAACGCCACGTACATGAACGTGTTCACGGCCAAGGCGCTGCGCGGCGGCAAGCTGCCCCTGCTGGCCGAACACGAGCTGCAAGCCATGCAGGTGCTGCTCAACTTCCGCCAGGACCCGGAGGTGGACTCCGTGCGCATGGCCTGGATCCGCAACACGTCGGAGCTGGACGAGCTGTGGGCGTCCCGTGCGCTGCTGGACGAAGTGCGGGCCCACCCGCGGCTGGAGATTCTCAGCGAGCCCCTGCCCGTCAGCTACGACGCTGAGCGCAATCTCATCGCACCTCCGCTGGGCTGAGCGCACTGTCATGCGGGCTTGCGCTCCGGTGAACCCCGGCGCCATGCTGGAGCGGGAGCGGGAATGAGCCCATTCCCGAGTGAACGGCAGTATTTCCGCACGCAGTGGGCGTTCATGCGCGGTACCCTGAGGGTTCCCTGGCCGGTCGCGGCGCTGCTGGGTGCGCTGCTGCTGGCGGCGTGCTCCGCGCCGGCGCCGAGCAAGCGGTCGTTCATGCAGAGCGCGGAGGGTGTGCGGGCGTCGGCGAACGTGCCCGTGGGCCTCAACCCGCTGGGCTCGCTGGACACTTGTCGACCCGGGGCCATGCCCACGGAGCCGGCCAACCGCGTGCTCGTCTCGCGGCCCGAGGATTTCACCCGCGAGGCCTCGCAGATGATCTCCGCCCTGCGCGAAGCCCTGAGCGACCCCAAGTCCGGCGTACCTCCGGTCGAATTCTGGTTGGCGCCGGGCCGCATCGAGAGCATCCGGCAGGCCCGGCAGCTGGGCCGCGACTGCGGTGCCGTGATCGTGCTGTGGGAGCCTGGGGAGACCAAGACGCTGGAACTGACCCTGCCCGAACCGGCCGAGGTGCCCCTGCGCGACCTGGTGCAGGAGCGGCTGTGCGAGTTCGGCGACCACACCGAACAGGTCAATATCCTGTATCTGACCATTGCCGGGCTGCTGAGCTTGCGGGAGAATGAGTACGACAAAGCCGTGCTCAATATGAACGCGGCCCGCACGATCGACACGCACTGCTTCCACCTGCCCGGGTCCGGGCCCGCGGCCCCGCCCGACCCCAAGTGATGCGCCCCGTATCCCCACTCCCCTCGTTACAGTCCAGCCGGCGGCTGACGTTTGCGCTGATGCTCGCCGCGCTGCTGGCGTTGTTCGCGGGCTGCACGCTGCAGCCCACGCCGTACCAGCCCCTGGGCGAGTCGGGCGGCTACGAGCAGACCCGGCTGGGGCCACAGCTCTACCGGGTCTCGTTCCGCGGCAACCGCGCCACGCCCGAGACGACCGTGCTGGACTTCCTCTACCTGCGCTGCGCGGAGCTGACGAAGCAGAATGGCTACGCGCACTTCGTGGTGGAGAAGGACTTCGGGCGTACCCAGCTCACGCTGCGGCCCGGCCCCCGCAGCTCGGTGGGCGTGGGGATGGGTTTCGGCACCGGCCGCTCGTTCTGGAGCCTGGGCTTCGGGGCGCCGTTGAGCGATCCGGACTACGAGGCCGTGGTCTCGTATCACCTGGGGGTGTTCGTCATCAAGATGCTGACGGACGAGGAGGCAAAGCCGCTGCAGAGCGACAGCCAGATACAGGTCTACGACGCGGCATTCATCCTCAAGAGCCTGGAGGCCAAGAAGGAAGCCAGCCTCCACCCGGGCTCGTGACCGGCCGGGCCGCCATGGAAGAGACCAAGGAGCTGTTCCGCGCGCTGGAGTTGGCCCACTACGCGGAACGCTTCCGTGAAAGCACGTTCGTGATCGCGCTGCCGGCGGGGGTGTCCTTCGCCGAGCTGGTGATGGATCTCAAGGTGCTGGCGGGCTACCACATCCGCATGGTGCTGGTGACCGCGGACCCGCACTTCGAGCTGGAGCAGATCGTCTCCCAGGCCAACAAGCGCGGCGCGCGCTTCCAGTTGCTGCTGCTGACGGACCTGCTGTTCCGACCGGAGGAGGACGCGCTGCACCTGGACTTCCAGCGCGTGCAGACCCTGCTGGCGCAGGAGCAGATGCCCATCATCGCCTACCATGGCGCGGACGGTGCGCCGCAAAGCCAGGTGCAGGTCGCGCAAGGGGCGGATGCGGCCGGCGTGGACTTCACCTACGTGCTGGCCGGCCAGGTGGCAGTGCGCCTGGGGGCGAGCAAGCTGTTCCTGGTCACGCCGCTGGCCGCCCAGCTGCGCAGTTTGCTGCCGCGCACCTCGGTGCAGTCCAGCGAGCTGGAAGGGCTGCCCAGCCGGCTGGACGAGGCGGGCCTGCCCGGGGCGGAGCCGCTCTGCTCGTTCATTGCGGCCCAACTGACGCGGGGCATCCCGGACGTGGTGCTGCTGGAGGGGCGCAGCGCGCATCTGTTCCGCGAGGTGTTCACCTACGACGGCGCGGGCATCCTGTTCACCGCCACGCGCGCCGCACGCATCCGGCGGGCCGACATGCGCGACGTGACGGACATGACGCTGTTGCTGCGCCCGGAGGTGGAGTCCGGTGCGATCCTGGCTGTACCCGAGAGCCGCATCGAGGCGAACATCGACAACTACTGGGTCTACGAGATCGACGGCATGCTGGTGGGGCTGGCCGGGCTCAAGCGCTACAACGACCACGCGGAGCTGGCCCAGTTCGCCACCCTGCCCCGCTACCGGGGCCGGGGCCGTGCCCGCGAGCTGGCGCAGTTCCTGATCGAGCAGGCCCGGGCGCAGGGCTACCGCTACGTGTTCGCGCTCAGCATCGATCCGCGCATGTGGGAGTTCTTCCAGTACCTGGGCTTCCAGCCCATCGAGCGCGAATCGCTGCCGGAAGTCTGGCGCCAGGGCTATGACCTGAGCCGGCCCTCGCGGGCCCTGCTGATGGAGCTGTGATGGCATACCCGGTCCTACGCTACGAGAACGCGCGCCTGTTCGTGCTGGACCAGACCCAGCTGCCCTGGAAGACGGTGATGCTGGAACTGGTGGACCTGGAGAGCGTGGAGCAGGCCATCCGCACGCTGCAGGTGCGCGGTGCGCCCCTCATCGGCATCACGGCCGCCTATGGCGTGTGCGTGGCCATGAACGGCATCGGCGACCGCGAGCGGGCCCGCCTCCGGGGTCACGAGGCCCTGCGGCGCCTAGCCGCCACGCGGCCCACCGCCGTGAATCTGTTCTGGGCGCTGGAGCGCATGCGGCCCATCGTCGAAGCGCTGCCTGCGCAGGGGTGGCGCAAGCGCCTGGAGGCCGAGGCCCGCGCCATCCACGCCGAGACCGAGGCCCAGGACGCGGCCATGGCGGAGTACGGCGTGGGGCTGCTCGCCGCGGGGGCCAAGGTGATCACCCACTGCAACACGGGGCCCCTGGCCACGGGCGGTCGCGGCACGGCGCTGGGGGTGCTCATCGCCGGACACGCCAAGCTGGGCCTGCACGTGTACGTGGACGAGACCCGACCGCGCTGGCAGGGGGCGCACCTCACGACCTGGGAGCTGGACGGGCACCACGTGCCGCACACGCTGATCTGCGACAACTCGGCGGCCATGTTGATGCGCAGCGAGCGCATCCACAGCGTGTGGGTGGGGGCGGACCGCATCGCCGCCAACGGCGACACGGCCAACAAGATCGGCACCTTCGCCCTGGCCATCGCCGCGCGCCACCACGGCGTACCGTTCTATGTGGTCGCGCCCACCTCCACCGTGGACCTCGCGCTGGACGACGGCTCCACCATTCCCATCGAGCAGCGATCGCCGCACGAGGTGAGCGAGCCGGACGGCCACCCCATCGCCCCCGCCGGCACCGCGGCCTGGAACCCGGCGTTCGACGTCACCCCGGCCGACCTGATCACGGGCATCGTCACGGAGCGCGGCGTGCTGCGCGGCACGCCCTACGACCTGCGCGCAGCGCTGGGTGCGGCATAAGGCCGGGCGCCCAGGATCGGCTTCGATTCGCAATCGCGTTGAAGGTGACGGAACACGAGAGCCGCTGCTGTGTGCATCGGCTTCGTTTCGCAATTTCCCGTGCAGACCCGCAGACGCCCGTCCGTTGGGCCTTCGCGGCCCCTACAGGATACCGCGGCAGGGCATACGGGCCCAGGGACAAGTGCGGACAAATGAGGCTCCTCATCCCAGCGCCACGTCCAGCACCATCATCAGCACGAATCCGGCCAGCACGCCCTGGGTGGCCAGACCGGCCGCCGGCCCGCGGTGGGTCTCCGGGATGATCTCGCCGCTGATGACGTAGAGCATGGCTCCGGCCGCAAAGGCCAGGGCAACCGGCAGCACCGCCGCGGACAGCACTATCACCCCCGCCCCCAGGGCGGCGCCGACCGGCTCCACCAGCCCGGTCAGCAGCGCCAGCCAGAACGCCCGCAGGCGCGAATCGCCGGCGGCGTGCAGGGCCAGCGCCACCGCCAGGCCCTCCGGCATGTTCTGCAGGGCGATGCCGATGGTGAGCGCCAGGCCGTTGTCCACCTGCCCCGTGCCGAAGCCGACACCCACGGAGAGGCCCTCGGGGAAGTTGTGCAGCGTGATGGCCAGCACGAACAGCCAGATCTGTTTGAGCCGCTCCGGGGCGATGCCCTCGCGGCCCTTCACGAAGTGCTCGTGGGGCAGCCAGCGGTTGGCCAGTCCGACCACAATGTCGCCCAGGAGCAGTCCCCCCGCCACCACCAGCGCCGCGCTCATCGGATGCTGTGCCCCTCCCGCGGCGGCCAGCGCGGGCACCAGCAGCGAGAAGAACGAGGCAGCCAGCATCACGCCCGCCCCGAAGCCCAGCATGGCCACCTGCGCGCGCTGGCTGACCCGGTGCAGCGCGAACACGGGCAACGCGCCCACGCCGGTCGCGAGCCCGGCGGAGAGACTGGCCAGCACGGACAGCCAGAAGATGGGGAGGCTCTGCAGCATGGCGGCTAGCGATGCAAAGGGCTGAATTGCCTATGCTTTCAGCTTGAAGCCGCGCGCAGTGGCCGTCAATGCCGTGTGTGGACAGGCAAGGCTGCC
>Ga0102953_1000190_pt1 | contig 42852 bp, 40 predicted proteins | sample SalPon2A_C_D2_MG_FD_78509 | JGI IMG/M metagenome (GOLD analysis project Ga0102953, IMG submission 78509) | Soil microbial communities from South San Francisco under conditions of wetland restoration - Salt Pond MetaG R2A_C_D2_MG | ecosystem: Environmental > Terrestrial > Soil > Wetlands | place...
ACCTTGAGCAGTTCGACCTGGTCGGGCGTCAGCAGCGGCTTCGGCATATATTGCAGGAACATCGCCTTCATCGAGGCGGCGAAGAACGGCACCGGCACCAGCAGCCGCTTGCGCTCGATGGTCTTGAGCACGAACTGCATCAGCTTCTTGAAGGTGTGAACGTCCGGCCCACCGAGCTCGTAGACGGTGCCGCCCTTCGCCTTGCCGTCGACCGCGTCGGCGATGGCGGCGGCGACGTCGCCGACGAAGATCCTCTCGCCGCCGGCGAGTTTTAGAGCGACCTTCTCGACGTCCTGCGGGGTTTCGAACTCAGCCAGGGTGCGCACGATGTAGCGGCGCTTGCCTTCGTCGAAACTGCCGGCGGAGATGTTGACGTTCTGGCGGTCGAGGGCGCCGATGAGATCCGTCAGGGTCAGGCCGTAGCCGGCGAGCTTGCCGGGGTCGACCACCACCTGCATCTCACGTTCGCGGCCGCCGAAGATGTTGCTGCGGGCCACTCCGGGCACCCGCTCGAAGCGGGCCTTGATGAAGTCCTCGGCGAAGATCTGGTAGGTGTCGATGGGGCGCTCGTTGCCCGGTAGTTGCTTGAGGATGAACCAGGCGATCGGCTGGTCCTGGGTGTTGACGGTGGAGATGACGGGACGGTCGGCGGCCGCCGGGATGTCCTTGACCTGGTTGAGGGCATTGCTGACCTTGAGCAGGGCGGCATCCATGTCGGTGCCGGGACGGAAGGTCAGGATGATGCGGCCCTCGCTGTCGAGAGACTCGGAGTTCATCTCGACCACCCCCTCGACGCCCTTGAGCTGGTCCTCCTGGCGTTGGACGATCTCCTTCTCGACGTCCTCGGGGCTGGCGCCAGGCCAGACGGTCGAAACGGTGATCTCCGGCCGGGCAACCTCCGGGGTGAGCTGAACCGGTGTGCGCAGCAGGGAGACCACCCCGAAGAGGAGCACGAGCAGCACGCCGACGGTCACCCCGACCTGGCGGCGGATGGAAACCTCGACCAGCTTCATCGCGCTTTCTCGCCGGCAGGGGCGGCGGAGGTGGTAATCCTCTGTCCCGGCCGCAGACGCTCGTTGCCCCGTACCACGATTTCATCTCCGGGCGATAGCGGCGGGCCGAGGGACTCGACGGCATATCGTTCGCCGTGGCTGCCGAGCACCTTCACCGGGACGATTTGCGCAACGCCCTGTTCCACCTTGACCAGGTAGCCGCCGCCTTCCGGCTGCGGCACCAGGGCGTCCTTGGTCACGAGAAGGGCGGGGCGCGGCTGGCCGACCTCGAAGGTCACGCGGGTGAGCATGCCGGCGAGAATTCGGCTATCGGGGTTGGGCACCGTGACCTCTACCGGGAAGGTGCGGGCGGCGGTGTCGGCCTGGGGGATGACGGCGCTCACGTGGCCGCTGAATTTCTCTTCCGGCAGGGCCTCGAAGCGCACCTCGGCACTGCTTTCGCGGTCGAGTTCGGCGATGTGTTTTTCCGGCACCGGAACGCGTATCTTGACGGCCGAGAGGTCGGCCAGCAGGACGACCGGATCGCTCTCCTGGACCCATTGCCCGACCTCTGTCCGCTCCTCGACGACCCGGCCGGCAAAAGGCGCCCGCACCGCCATCCGCTGCAGCCGGTCCTCCAGGCGGCGTAACGTGGCCTGTGCCCGCTCCGCCTGCCTGGCCAGGGTCTTTTCCTCGGTCTGGCGGCTTTCGAGTTCCTCCTCGGAGATAAACCCTTTGGAGTACAGGGCCCGGGCCCGCCCCCTGTCGCCGGACGCTTTCGCGAGCCGCGCTTCGATCTCGGAGAGGGCGGCCCGGGCTTCGGCCAGTTCGAGTTTCAGGGGCAGGGTGCGAAGGGTGACCAGGACGTCGCCCTTCGCTACCCGGTCACCCTCGCGCGCCGCCATTGTCTCGACCCGTCCTTCTCCCTCGGCGGCCACAGCCGAAATCCGGCTCGGGTTGGCCGTGCCGGTCAGGGTCAGCGAGGAGCGAACCCGCTCCTTCTCCACCTTGGCCGTGACCACCAGCGCCGGCGGTTGTCCTTGGGCGGAATTTTCCTGCGATTGGGCCTGGGAGGTCGAGGCGGACAGGAGGAGCAGGAGAGGAGCAAGCCGGAAAAGACGCATGGCCGAAGATCCTTCTGGGGCTTGGCGGGCAACGGGAATCCGGGGTGGCGGATTATTCGAAGTCAGTGAAAATTATTCAAGAAATGCGCGAAATGTCAAGAGATTTACCGGTGCTGCAAGTAAGCGCCGGTCGGCCGGGTCCGGCTGCCGAACCATTTCGCCGGGTTCCGACAAAAATGCCCCGGCCCTTTTCGGGCCGGGGCAGGGTCTTATTCACTTCTTTCGGATCGGATTTCCCCCAGCGTGCTGCGTCAAGCATAAAGGAATCCAGGAGTCAGGAGTCGGGTACGATGCTGAAAAACGTCATGTCCTGGATTTTCTTCTGACTCCTGGAAGCTGAATTCCGGACGGGCGCCTCAGCCCGCCGACTGCTTCTCGCGCCGTTCGTTCATCACCTTGTAGGCGCAGAACTCGCCGCACATGGTGCAGGCGCCGTGCTCCTCGTCGACGCCCGACTCGGCCCGCAGCCGGCGCGCCTTCTCCGGGTCGAGGGCGATGGCGAACTGCCCCTCCCAGTCGAGCTGCTTGCGGCAGCGGGCCATGGCGATGTCCTTTTCCATCGCGCCGGGGACCTTCTTGACGATATCGGCGGCATGGGCGGCGATGCGGCTGGCCATCACCCCCTCGTGGACGTCTTCGACGGTCGGCAGCCGCAGGTGCTCGCTGGGGGTGACGTAGCAGAGGAAGTCGGCTCCGGCGGCGGCGGCCAGAGTGCCGCCGATGGCGCAGGTGATGTGGTCGTAGCCGGGGGCGATGTCGGTCACCAGCGGGCCGAGCACGTAGAACGGCGCGCCGTGGCAGAGCCGTTTCTGCAGTTGGATGTTGGCCTCGATCTGGTTGAGTGGCACATGCCCCGGCCCCTCGATCATCACCTGGACCCCGGCGTCCCATGCCCGCTGGGTCAGTTCGCCGAGCAGGATCAGCTCGTGGATCTGGGCCCGGTCGGTGGCGTCGGCCAGGCACCCGGGACGGAAGCCGTCGCCGAGGGAGAGGACGGCATCGTAGGGCTTGACGATCTCCAGCAGCCGGTCGTAGTGCTCGAACAGGGGGTTCTCGGCATCGTTGTGAGCCATCCATTCGACGGTGAAGGAGCCGCCGCGTGAGACCACGTCCATGATCCGCCCCTCGCCGTCCATCCGCTCGACGGTGGCGCGGGTCACCCCGCAGTGGACGGTGATGAAGTCGACGCCGTCGTCGAGATGCTTGACGATCCCCTCGAAGATGTCGTCGACGGTCATGTCGACGATCGCCTTCTTCTTCTTGTTCACCGCGTCGAGGGCGGCCTGGTAGAGGGGGACGCTGCCGATGCAGGCCTCCGTCTCGGCGATCACCGCCCGGCGTATTTCGTCCACCGGTCCGCCGGTGGAAAGATCCATGATGGCATCGGCGCCGGCGGAAACCGCCACCCGGGCCTTCTCCAGCTCCTTGTCGATGCTGGTGTCGTCCTTGCTGGTGCCGATGTTGGCGTTGACCTTGGTGCGCATTCCCTCGCCGACGGCGAGAGGGAGGCCGTTTTTGCGCTTGCGGTTGTGGCAGATGATGGCCGTGCCTTCGGCGATGCGCCGGCGCAGGACTTCCGGGTCGATCCCTTCGGCGGCGGCGGCCTGGATCATCAGGTCGGAAACGGTGCCCTGGCGGGCGAGTTCGAGCTGGGTCATGAGAACCTCAGTTTTGAGTTTTGAATGTTGAGTTTTAAGTTGAATCCATCCGGACCCGGGACCTTGGACCCGGGACTTTGGTTTTGTCCAATCACGAATCACCAATCACAGCCTTTGCACCCTGCCAGTGGTTGACCGGACCGTGCCCGCCGCCGAGAGGGACGGCGTGGCGGATCGCTTCGTGGATGAAATTCTTGGCCCGGCCGACCGCTTCCTCGACCGGCAGCCCCTGGGCCAGGAAAGTGGCGATGGCGGCCGAGCTGGTGCAGCCGGTGCCGTGGGTGTTTGCGGTGTCGATGCGCGGCGCCGCCAGCCGGTGCAGGCGGTCGCCGGCCAGCAGCAGGTCGACGGCCTCGCCGTTGAGGTGGCCGCCCTTGAGCAGAACGTTGTAGGCTCCCATTTCGCGCAGGCGATGGGCCGCCTCTTCCATGTCGGCCGTGCCGCGCACGGCCATCCCGGTCAGCACTTCGGTCTCCGGCAGGTTGGGGGTCAGCAGGTAGGCGCGGGGCAGCAGCTCGTCGCGAAGGGCCGAGACCGCCTCGTCGCGCAGCAGCGAGGCGCCGCCCTTGGCCACCATGACGGGGTCGACCACCGCCATCAGCCCGCAGCGTTCGATTGCAGCGGCCACCACCCGGACCAGGTCGGCCGAGAAAAGCATGCCGGTCTTGACGACGTCGGTGCCGATATCGGAGAGGACCGCCTCGACCTGAGCGGCAACGAAATCGGCCGGTACCGGATGGACGTCCTGGACGCCGAGGGTGTTCTGGACGGTGAGAGCGGTAATCGCGCTCGTGCCGTAGCTGCCGAGCAGGGCGATCGTCTTGAGGTCGGCCTGGATGCCGGCGCCGCCGCCCGAATCGGAACCGGCCACCGTGAGGACCCTGCCGCGCGGATGCGGCTGCCTGCGGTTGAAGAGGACGGCTAGCTCGCGGGCGGCACGGGTCGGATCGGGATCGCCCATGACGGCGGAAATGACGGCCACACCGTCGGCGCCGGCGTCGATGGCCGCCGGCGCTTTTTGGCGGTCGATGCCGCCGATGGCGACGATGGGCAGATCGACCGCCTGGCGAACCTGCGACAGCCTCTCCAGGCCGACGTGAACGGCATCCCCTTTGCTGTTGGTGGGGTAGATGCTGCCCAGCCCGATGTAGTCGGCGCCCGCCTTTCGGGCCGCCCGGGCCTGTTCGACGGTGCGGGTGGAGACGCCGATAAGCCGATCGGGGCCGAGCAGGGCGCGGGCCTGCTCCGGTCCCATGTCGCCCTGTCCGAGGTGGACACCGTCGGCGCCGCATTCCAGGGCCAGGCCGGGCGAATCGTTGACGATGAAGATCGCCCCGGCCTGACGGCACAAGCCGGCCAGTTCCCGGGCCACGGCGAGCTGCGCGGAGGCGGGCGTCTCCTTGTCCCGGTACTGGACGATGCGGGCGCCGCCTCGCAGGGCTTTGGCGACCCGCTGCGGCAGTCGGCCGTCGCGGTTGTGGTCGGTTATCTGGTAAAGGCCTTCGATTTTCATCGATTCCGTTTCGTGCGATCTCGGGGGAGGGCGGCGCAGAGCCTGAATCCGGAGGGGGGAAGCGTAGACGGAAATCGCCGCGGCCTGAGCGGTCCGCGGCGATCCTTTGAAGATACCGGTTCCTCTCACCGCTTCCCTACGCCGGCATCATCCGGATCAGGTTCCAAGGGTCGTCCCGCCGGCCGGCGGGACTCTCAGTGGATCACTCCCCTAGCGGTTATCCAGTCATGGTCTTTCCGGAGGAGTTACTTCTGCGTGAACAGAAAGCCTTCCCCGTCCGGAGCCGCAGGCGACAGGCCTGCGTTGCAAGACAGGAAAAGGCTATAGGATTCGCGACTTACTGTCAAGCCCGTAGTCTGCGTCCCTCCTGTTGTGCTGGGACTTTGTACTTTACAGGGGGAGGCCCCCGTGCTAGAAAACCAGACCGGACCCCAATCTGAATCCGTGGAGCGGGCGCGGGTAAAGAGGGTAAGCTGCCGGCCTGAATGGAGGTTTTCGAAAATCTGAGCTGTTCCCGTAGATTCAGCGGCGATTTTTCAGGTTCAACAGTGAGAAGGGACTGAATCGATATCATGCAAGGCTATCGTCCCACCCATGTGGAAATAGATCTGCAGGCCCTGCGGACCAACCTGCGCCAGGTGCGTATCAGGGCGGGAGAGGACCGGCAGGTGCTGGCGGTGGTGAAGGCCGATGCCTACGGCCACGGCGCGCCCCGCATCGGCCGGACTCTGCAGGAGGCCGGGGTGGAGGTCTTTGGCGTGGCCATCGTCGAGGAGGGCATCGAACTGCGGAAAGCCGGGATCGACCGCCCCATCGTCGTCCTGGGCGGCATCTACGCAGGACAGGAAAAGGACGTCTTCACCCACCACCTCACGCCCACGCTCTTCGACATGGAGGCGGCACGGAGGCTGGATGAGTACGCGGCGCGAGTCGGAAGCCGGTGCCCGTACCATCTGAAGGCCGATACCGGAATGGGGCGGGTTGGATTTCGCCCCGAAGAACTGGAGAGTGTGCTCGATGAGTTCTCCACCTTCGAGAACCTGGAGATGGAGGGCTTCTTCTCCCATCTGGCCCTGGCCGATGACCCGCGTCACCCCTTCACCGGCGAGCAGCTCGACATCTTCCGCCGCTGCCTGGCGCAGGTTCATGCCGCCGGGTTCGACCCGAGCTACCGCCACCTGAGCAACAGCGCCGCGCTTTTCACCCGCGAAGTGCCCGAGTGCAACCTGGTGCGCCCCGGTATCGTCCTCTACGGGGGCTTGCCTTCGGGCGATTTCGCCGGGAGCCTCTCTCTCGATCCAGTGATGAGTTTTCGCACCTCGGTGGCCCACCTCAAGACGGTTCCGGCCGGCACCGGCGTCTCCTACGGCCATCGTTTCGTCGCCGGCAGGGAAACGGTTCTGGCCGCCGTTCCCGTCGGGTACGCCGATGGTTACAGCCGGGCACTCTCCGGCCGGGGCGAGGTTCTTGTCCGCGGGCGGCGGGCCCCGGTTGCAGGGACGGTCTGCATGGACTGGACGATGATCGACGTCACCGACGTGCCCGGGGTCAAGGTCGGCGACCAGGTCACTCTTCTCGGCCGAGACAACGGCAATCGCATTGCTGCCGAGGAATGGGCCGAAAAGGCCGGAACGATCCCCTACGAAGTTTTCTGCCAGGTCAGCAAGCGGGTGCCGCGCATATACAAGGATTCAGGAGTCGGGTTTCAGGAGTCAGGAAAGTCCTGTCCCTCCTGAAACCCGATCCCCGATACATGGTCCCTAATACCTGATGAGCGAAACGAATCTAGCCCTAGACCTTGGCACCACTACCCTGGCCGGTCGCCTGCTCGACCGGCGGGGCAAGGTGGTGGCCGAAGTGCGGCGTCCCAACCCGCAACGGGAGGTCGGCGCCGATGTCATCCGGCGCCTTGAGGCGGCCCGGCAGGGGGAGGCCGAGCGCCTTCAGGCCCTGCTGGTCGGGGGCGTCGAAAAGGTCGTCGAAGAGCTTCTGCATCTGGCCGGCATCGAGCGCGATGCGATCACCGCCGCCGCCGCCGCCGGCAATCCCGCCATCTGCCATCTGCTGCGCCGCATTCCGGTCGACCCGATCCTGTTTCCGCCCCACCGGCCGAGGGAGACCTCGGGCATCTTTCTCGATCCCGCCGAACTCGGTCTCGAACTGAACGTCCCCCTCTACCTTTTCCCCCTGGTCAGCGGCTACGTGGGGGGGGACCTGGTCGCCTTCCTCTATGGGGTCGGGGAGGCTTCCGCTTCCCGCCTCTATGTCGACATTGGCACCAACGGGGAGATGGCCCTCTTTGCCGGCGCAAGGTGGCTGGTCACTTCGGTGGCCGCCGGCCCGGCTTTCGAGGGGGGGGAGATCTCCTGCGGCATGACCGTATCGCCGGGGGCGGTGGAGGGGGTGGCACTGCGGGGGGACCGCCTTGCACTGAAGGTCGTCGGAGGCGGCATTCCCCGGGGTATCTGCGGCAGCGGGCTCGCCTCGGCCATTGCCGCGGCCCTGGAAGGGGGGCTGCTCGATCGGCAGGGAACAATCGTCGATCCTCTGGCGGTGGAGACGAATCTCTCCCGCCATGTCATCGAGTCGGCCGCCGGCCGCCGCCTGAGCCTCTATCGCGATGCGGCCGGCGAGGTCTTCCTGACCCAGCAGGACGTGCGCAACTTCCAGCTCGCCAAGGGAGCGGTGCGGGCCGGCGTCGACTGCCTGCTGCTGCGGGCCGGGCTTTCGGCCGGCCGCGTCGATGAGGTTGTGATCACCGGCGCCTTCGGATTTTCCCTCGATCCGCAGGCCCTGAAAAGGGTTGCCTTGCTGCCGCCGGACGTGGTAGATAAGGTGCGTTTTGTCCCCGCCGGGGCCCTTGCCGGGGTGGGGCGCCTGTTGACCGAGCCGGACGGCCGGGAAAGGGCCGAAAAACTGGCCGACTCCCTGCACCCCTTTCCCCTGTCGGGGACGCCGGCCTTCGAACAGGCATTTCTCAGCGCGCTCGAATTCTGAAAAACCGCCAGCCGACGGTTTTTTCTTGTTTCTGGTATTCGTCACAAAGCAACGGCAAAGATAAAGAAAGGACATGTCATGGCTGCCATTCAACGTGCCTTGATCAGCGTGTCGGACAAGACCGGCATCGCCGAGTTCGCCAGGGAACTGAGCGGTTTCGGCGTCGAGATTCTCTCCACCGGCGGAACCGCCGCCCTGTTGCGCAAGGAGGGGCTTGCCGTCAAGGACGTCTCCGATTTCACCGGCTTTCCCGAGATGCTCGACGGCCGGGTCAAGACCCTGCATCCCAAGGTGCACGGCGGCCTGCTCGGCATGCGGGAGAATCCCGAGCACATGGCGAAGATGGCCGAGTACGGCATCGAGCCGATCGACATGGTGGTGGTCAATCTCTATCCCTTCGAAGCCACCGTCGCCAAACCCGACTGCCGCCTCGAGGATGCCATCGAGAATATCGACATCGGCGGCCCGACCATGCTGCGCAGTGCCGCCAAGAACAATCGCGACGTCACCGTCCTCGTCGACCACGGTGATTACGCGGCGGTGCTCGAGGAGATGAAGGCAAGCAGCGGTGCCGTCTCCCGGGAGACCAACTTCCGCCTGGCGGTAAAGGTCTACCAGCACACCGCCGCCTACGACGGGGCCATCTCCAACTGGCTCGGTCGGCGCACCGGCGACGGAATCGCCGATTTCCCCGACACCCTGAGCCTGCAGTTTCGCCAGGAACAGGTCATGCGTTACGGCGAGAACCCGCACCAGAAGGCGGCTTTTTTCGTCGAGCGCGACATTGCCGAGGCCTCCATCGCCACCGCGAAGCAGCTGCAGGGAAAGGCGCTTTCCTACAACAACATCGCCGATACCGACGCCGCCCTCGAATGCGTCAAGCAGTTCGACGAGGGGCCGGCCTGCGTCATCGTCAAGCACGCCAACCCCTGCGGCGTCGCCTACGGTTCGAGTCTGCTCGAAGCCTACCAGAGGGCTTTCTCCACCGATCCCGAATCCTCCTTCGGCGGCATCATCGCCTTCAACGGCGAGCTCGACGCGGCGACCGCGCAGGCGATCGTCGACAAGCAGTTCGTTGAGGTGATCATCGCGCCGCGGGTCAGTGCCGAAGCGGCCGAGGTGGTTGCCGCCAAGAAAAACGTGCGCCTGCTCGAGTGCGGGCCATGGCCGGCCAAGCCCGGCAGCCGCTACGACTTCAAGCGGGTCAACGGCGGTCTGCTGGTGCAGGATGCCGACCTGGCGCTGACCGGCGAACTCAAGGTGGTGACCAAGAGGGCGCCGTCCGACCGCGAGATGGAGGACCTGCTCTTCACCTGGCGGGTGGCTAAATTCGTCAAGTCCAACGCCATCGTCTACGGCAAGGACGGCATGACCGTCGGCGTCGGCGCCGGCCAGATGAGCCGGGTCAACTCGGCGCGCATCGCCGCCATCAAGGCCGAGCACGCCGGTCTCGAGGTCAAGGGCTCGGCGATGGCCTCCGACGCCTTCTTCCCCTTTCGCGACGGCATCGACAATGCGGCGGCGGCGGGCATCACCGCCGTTATTCAGCCTGGCGGCTCGATTCGCGACGAGGAGGTGATTGCCGCCGCCGACGAGCACGGCATCGCCATGGTCTTTACCGGGATGCGGCATTTCAGGCATTAGATGGGCTGTAGGGGCGCCCCTTGTGGGCGCCCAGGGCAGGCACAAGGCCTGCTCCTACGAAGCGAATATTTTGCGGGAGAAAAAGAATATGAAAATTCTCGTCGTCGGCGGCGGCGGGCGCGAACACGCCCTGGTCTGGAAGATCGCCCAGTCGCCCCTGGTGGAGAAGATCTACTGCGCGCCGGGCAACCCCGGCATCGCCCGGCAGGCCGAATGTGTAGCTATTAAAGCCGATGACATCGACGGGCTGCTCGATTTTGCTCGCGACAAGGCCATTGACCTGACCGTGGTCGGACCTGAGGTGCCGCTGACCATGGGCATCGTCGATCGCTTCCGCGAGGCGGGGCTGACCATCTTCGGACCGGACGCCAGGGCGGCCCGGCTCGAAGGCAGCAAGGTCTTCTGCAAGGACGTCATGGCCAGGTACGGCGTGCCGACCGCCGCCTACGGTACCTTCACCGATCGCGACGGGGCGGTGGCATTCATCCGCGAACACGGCGCGCCGATCGTCGTCAAGGCCGACGGCCTGGCCGCCGGCAAAGGGGTGGTAGTGGCCCAAAGCGAAGAGGAGGCGATCGCTGCCGTCGATGCCGCGATGGTCGACAACGTTTTCGGCGAAGCCGGCAGCACCGTGGTCATTGAGGAGTTCCTCGCCGGCGAGGAGGCCTCCTTTATTGCCTTCACCGACGGCGAAGCGATCCTGCCGCTCGCCTCCTCCCAGGATCACAAGCCGGTCTTCGATGGCGACCAGGGGCCCAATACCGGCGGCATGGGCGCCTATTCGCCGGCCCCCGTCGTCACCGAGGCGATTCACGACAAGGTCGTCGAGACGGTGCTCAAGCCCCTGGTAAAGGGGATGGCCGCCGAGGGCTGCCCCTTCAACGGCATCCTCTACGCCGGGCTGATGATCCGGGACGGCGAGGTCAGGGTCCTGGAGTTCAACGTCCGCTTCGGTGACCCCGAAGCCCAGCCTCTGCTGGCCCGGCTCAAGTCCGACCTGGTGCCGGTGCTGCTGGCCTGCGCCGGTGGAGATCTGTCCGGGGCCGAGCTGCAATGGCACGACAAGACCGCCGTCTGTGTCGTCATGGCCTCTGGCGGCTATCCCGGCGCTTTCGAGAAAGGATTGCCGATCCGCGGTCTCGATGAGGCCGAAAAACTCGACGATTTGATCGTCTTTCATGCCGGCACCGCCGAGAAGGAAGGCGCCATCGTCAACAGCGGCGGCCGGGTCCTCGGCGTCACCGGGCTCGGGGCCACCGTGGTCGAGGCCATCGACAGGGCCTACCGGGGGGTGAAGGCCATCGACTGGCCAGGGGTCCACTACCGGACAGACATCGGCAAAAAGGCCTTGGGGAAATAGACAAGCGGTCCCGAGTCCAAGGACCGAACCTGGGCTTTTGGGCCCTCGAGCCTGGATCCCGGACCTTGGACCTTGGACTTTGGACCTGATACCTGATACCTGATACCTGATACCTGATACCTGATACCTGATACCTGATACCTGATACCTGATACCTTTTCAGGAGTGAATGGCAATGAGCGAACAAAAAACTCTCGTCGGCATTTTGATGGGGAGCGACAGCGACTACGAGGTCATGGCCGAGGCGGCCCGGGCCCTGAAGAATTTCGGCATTCCCTTCGAAATGACCGTATCGAGTGCCCACCGGTCCCCCGAACGGACCTCAAACTACGTCCGCAGTGCCCGTGAAAGGGGACTGCGGGTGCTGATAGCCGGCGCCGGCGCCGCCGCCCATCTGGCCGGCGTGGTTGCCGCCGAGACGACCCTGCCGGTGATCGGCGTCCCGATCGACTCCACTGCGCTCAAGGGGCTCGACGCTCTTCTTGCCACGGTCCAGATGCCGGCCGGCATCCCGGTGGCGACCATGGCCATCGGCAAGCCCGGTGCCCGCAATGCCGGAATCCTCGCCGCTCAGATCATCGGTGCCAACGATCCGGCGACCGCAGGACGGCTCTCGGACTTCAAGGAACGATTGGCGGCGGGGGTGGAGGCCAAGGCCGATTCGCTCCGGCGGCGCATGGAAAATGAAGAAATGTAGTTATTTCAGTTCCTTATAAAGAATTCGGGGTCTTCTTAAGAGACTTGAGTGGGGCGATTTCCCTTGACAGGGGAAATCGCCCTATATTAGTTTCTCTGGGATGCTTTACTGAATAACAATGTCAGGTCGGACCGTTTCTTGCCGGGCTTTTGTCCGGCGGTCCCCCCCTCCAGGAGAAGCAATCTTGAACACCAAAAACCGGAGCACCCTCACCGCCATCTGGGACTTTTTCTGTTCCCTCAAGTTGACCATCATCACCCTCATCCTGCTGGCGGCGACGTCCATTATCGGTACTGTCATTCAGCAGAACCGCTCGCCGCAGGAATACCTGCAGGTCTACAGCGAAACGACTTATAAGCTGCTCAATTCGTTGCAGTTTTTCGATATGTACCATTCCTGGTGGTTTCTCGCCCTGCTCGGTGTTTTCACCATCAACCTGATCGCCTGCTCCATCAAGCGCCTGCCCCGGGTCCTGAAGGCCGTCCGGGAACCGGTGCTGGTGGCCAGCGATTCGCTCTACCGCACCTTTTCCAATCTCGAGGAGCACGTGGTGGCGGCTCCGGTGACCGAAGTCAGGGAAACACTCAGGAATTTCGTCGCCAAGGGGTTCGTCGCGCCGATTATCACCGAGGAGGGCGACAAGATACACCTGTTCGCCCAGAAGGGTCGTTACTCCCGGTTCGGAGTCTACGTGACCCATTTATCCATCATCATTATCTTCATCGGCGCCATCGTCGGCAATGTCTGGGGCTTCAAGGCATTCGTGAACATCGTCGAGGGAACGGCAGCCAACCAGGTCTGGCCGCGGGGAAGCGAGCAACCTATCGATCTCGATTTTTCGGTGCGCTGTGATGCGTTCTCCGTAACCTACTACGAAGGTTCGAACCGACCCAAGGAGTTCAGGAGCCTGCTCTCGGTGATCGACGGCGGAAAGACGGTTATCGAAAAGCGCCCGGTCATCGTCAACGATCCTCTGAGCTACGGGGGCATAACCTTCTACCAGTCGAGCTATGGCCCGGCAGGCGATCCCGTGTTCAACTTTCGGGTCCGTCCCCGCGCCGGTGGGGAAAGCGTCGATATTACCGCCCGTCAGGGGCAGCGGGTCGAGCTTCCCGGCGGCGGTCTCTTCCGGGTGGTCGACTTTGCTCCGTCCTTCCAGAACTTCGGTCCGGGAGCCCGTCTGGAAGTGGTGTCCAAGGAGGGTCGGCGCAACAGCTTCGTTGTCCTGCAGGCCTTTCCCGAGTTCGACGTCCAGCGCGGCGGAGAGTACATCTTCAGCCTGGTCGACTACAAACAGCGCTACTATACCGGCTTGCAGGTGGCCAAGGACCCGGGCGTGTGGATTGTCTGGCTCGGGTGCGCCCTCCTCGTTCTCGGTTCGATGGTGGCATTCTTCCTGTCGCATCGTCGCATCTGGCTGACGATCCAGCCGGTCGGCAATCGGACCGGGATCAAGCTGGGCGGCACCGCTCACCGCAACCAGCCGGCCTTCGAAATCTTTTTCGACGAATTCAAAAAGAAGCTCAAAGCGGAACTCAACGCCTGAACCTTTTCGACCCGTTACGAGGGAAGGAAACCATGACCAGTATTCAATTGTTCAACATTGTGACCATTGCCTATTTCACCTCCATGGTCCTCTTTGTCGTTTATCTCGTCACCCGCAGCAAGGTTGTCGGTATCATCGCCAGGGTTGGCGCCTACGGTGGCCTTCTCGCCCACACCGCTGCCATCGGCCTGCGCTGGTACGAGTCGTACCAGATTCCCGGCGGGGTCGGTCACGCGCCTCTGTCGAATCTTTACGAGTCGGTGGTCTTTTTCTCCTGGACCATCGTTCTCATTTTCCTGATTCTCGACCTGAAGTACCGCCAGACGTCGGTCGGCGCCTTTGTCGTCCCTTTTGCGTTTCTTTCGATGGTCTGGGCCCAGCTTCAGCTCGATGACGCCATCGAACCTCTGGTGCCGGCCCTGCAGAGCAATTGGCTGACCTATCACGTCATTACCTGCTTCCTCGGCTACGCGGCATTCGCCGTTGCCTGCGGGGTGTCGATCATGTACCTGATCAAGGCGGGGAAGGAAGAAAAGCACCCCGACGACTCTCCGGCCGGCGGGATCCTGGCGATATTCCCCAGTATCCGGATTCTCGACGACATCAACTACAAGGCGATCATGATCGGCTTCCCCCTCCTTTCGCTCGGTATCATCACCGGTGCCGCCTGGGCCAACTATGCCTGGGGTACGTACTGGAGCTGGGACCCCAAGGAAACCTGGAGCCTGATCGTCTGGTTCATCTATGCCGCCTTTCTTCATGCCCGGTTCACTCGGGGGTGGGTCGGTAAAAAGGCCGCCGTGCTTTCGATTGTCGGTTTCGTCGCCACCATCTTCTGTTACCTGGGGGTCAACTTGGTGCTCTCGGGTCTTCATTCCTACGGCGGCTGAATCTGCCTTGGGGTGATTCGCCATTTCATCGGCAAGACGTATTCGCTCCCACCTCTTTTTGACCATAAGTCTGCGGGGGCCGGTAACCGGCCCCCGCCCCCCCCCCTGCCGACATCCCCCTGCCGCAGAAAACAATCGTCCGGTCCATCCCGGATAAAAGCCTTTTTTCCGATGTTCTTTCCATTTCTGTCCATGCCCCAAGCAAAGGCGGGCATTGTCACCGGGACCGGAGGAAGCCGGGAAATCCCACGAGGGCAAGGAGCCTGCATTATTTCCGGGATTGGCGGTGGGGTTTCGGGAGGATTTGTCCATGTTCCGGGCAGGAGGATGCCGGACCGGGGAGGGTGTGGTGGCTAGAGGAAGCGACGGGCGGCCGTTGGCCGAATTCATGGGACATTGAAAAAGGAGAGGGTGAGGAGCGTGGATGAGGAGACCGTCGTGCGGTCCGACGAGACCCTGGATACGCTGCATGTCGGCGATTTGCAGATCATTCAGAAAAAGAGCGGTTACCGGTTTTCCCTCGATCCGATCCTCTTGTGTAATTTCGGACGGATCGGCAAAGGCGAAGATGTCCTCGACCTCGGTACCGGCTGCGGGGTTATCCCCCTGCTTCTGGCGCGAAAGACCGCGGCCCGCCGCATCGTCGGCATCGAGTTGCAGCCGGAGATGGCGGACCGGGCCCGCCGGAGCGTTCTTCTCAACGGGCTCGGGCACAAGGTGGAGATCGTGCCCGGCGACGTGCGCCGCATCACGGTGGAGGAGTTCGCCCCCGGGGCTTTCTCCGTCGTCTTTGCCAATCCCCCCTTTCGTCGCCCGCAGACGGGAAGGACGGCCCCGACTGTCGAGAGAGCGACGGCTCGACATGAGCTGGCGGGAGGGCTGGAGGATTTTATCCGGGTCGCATCCCGCCTGCTCAATGATGGAGGTCGGTTCTATATCGTTTTTCTGGCTGATCGGCTGGCGGAGTTGCTGGCCCTGATGCGGAGGGAGCGGCTGGAGCCCAAGCGGCTGCGGTGCGTCCACGGCCGTGCCGGCGAGAGGGCGAGAATGGTGCTGGTCGAGGGCAGGAAGGGCGGCCGGCCGGAACTTGTTCTGGAACCGCCCCTTTTCGTCTATGAGGGCGAGGGCTATTCGCCGGAGCTGCGGGACATCTACGGCGAAACGGCGGACTAATCCTGCCGGCGGGATTTCTCAAGGCGCAGCTGCCGGCTCAGAACACGGCCGAGGGCTTCCTTCAGCTCCGCATCGGCAAGGTCGGTCAGGGTTTCCTCGATGGCCTGTCGCTCTTCGGCGGAGAGTTCGGGAAGGCGCCGGCGGCGGGTGCCGGATTCGTCGGCCGCGTTTTGCGCGGGCTCGACTTTTCCGCGCCGCAGGAAGATGTCGCGGATCGTGGCGTCGGTGAGATGGTCGTTTAGACGGGCGAGAATCTTCGGTTTCAGCAGCTGCAGTTGCTGCATCCAGACCGGCTGGGCGACGCGGACCTCAAGTACGCCGTCGCGGATCCGGACCGGGCGGGCCTGGGATGCGATCTGGGGGCCGACGGCCTCATCCCAAATCTTCCAGGTGTGATATTCACGCACCTTGGCATCCATCCCCCGTGACCGGAGCAGGCTTTCGATCAGTTGGCCGACCGGGGCCGCCTTGCGCATGGGGGGGCGCCTTGATTTGCTCATCGTTCCTTGCGGCGGCGGACTCTTCCGCCGAGCAGCTGGCCGGCTACGGCGCAGGCGATGGAAAAGGGAATGATATCCCAGCCGAAGCCGTTGCTGATCCGGAGGAAGACGATCAGTGGGATGGAAAGGTGGACATAGACGAACCAGCGGACGCTGAATTTGCGAGATCCTTCCCGCAGATAGCCCAAGGGTACATTGGCCAGAAGGGCGAAGGCCAGCAGGTTGGCAAGGTTGAGTATCCGGGATGAGTCCAAGGGAGTCCTTTCGGGGAGTTTGGCGCCGGTACCGGTAGGCGGTCCTCCTCCCGGGTGCCGGAGCGGACGGTGCCGTTCGGTTTTAAGGAAACTTATTTTATCCTCTTTGGCGCAGGAATGTCAACGAGGCTTGCACTGTTGGTGCCGTTCATGGCATCATTGCTCTTTTGCCGTCCAGGGAAGCGGAGCGCCCGTGGTTCGAGAAAATGACATCGTGGCCATATTTGATTCCGTCCATCGGGTGATGCAGGCCGAAAAGGTGTTGAAGGCCGGCGGTGCGGAGATCCTGCTGATTCCCGTTCCCCGGCAGTTGACCTCGGATTGCGGATTGGCCATCCGTTATGATCCCGGGCAGAAGGATCGGGTGGAGCAGATTCTCAGGGACGAAAAACTGCCGCCGGCCGAGCGGTATCGGCGTGAAGGCAGAGAGTATCGGCGGCTTGACGAGTAGGTCGGCGGAGCAAGGTTTTTCCTTGACAAGGGGGCTTTGCTTCACTATATTCCATACTTTGCTAGACTGAAGAATAGCGTGTCTGATGTTCGACAATTTGACGGAAAAATTTGACTCGGTTTTCAAGAAGCTTCGCGGCCGCGGCCGTCTGACCGAAGAGAATATAAAGGAGGCTCTCCGCGAGGTCCGACTGGTCCTGCTGGAGGCCGATGTTAACTTTCGGGTCGTCAAGGATTTCGTGGCCGCGGTTCGCGAGCGAGCTGTCGGTCAGGATGTCCTGAAGAGTCTAACTCCCGCCCAGCAGGTGATCAAGATCGTGCGGGACGAGCTCGGTCGGCTCATGGGGACAGAGGGCGAGAACCAGCTCGATCTGGCCGCGCGCCCGCCGGTTCCGGTGATGCTTTGCGGTCTGCAGGGCGCTGGCAAGACCACCACCTGTGGCAAACTGGCATTGAAGTTGCGCAAGGAAAAGCGCAATCCGCTGCTTGTTCCGGCCGACGTCTATCGGCCGGCGGCGATCGAACAGCTCAAAACGGTCGGTCGACAGTTGGGGGTCTCGGTTTTCGATTCGCAGCCCGGTCAGGATCCGGTGCGGATCTGCGAGGAAGCGCGTAACTATGCCGAGCTCAACGGCTACGATACCCTGATTCTCGACACCGCCGGGCGCCTGCACATCGATGAAGGGTTGATGCAGGAACTGGTGCGGATCAAAGCTTCCCTGCAGCCCCGTGAAGTTCTCTTCGTCGCCGACGCCATGACTGGCCAGGATGCGGTCAATGTTGCGCAGAGCTTCGATGCGCAGCTCGATATCAGCGGCGTAATCCTGACGAAGCTAGACGGCGACGCTCGTGGCGGGGCGGCGTTATCGATCCGTGCAGTGACCGGTAAGCCGATCAAGCTGGTCGGTCTCGGCGAAAAGCTCGATGCTCTCGAGACTTTTCACCCCGACCGGATGGCGCAGCGCATTCTTGGCATGGGCGACGTTCTGTCACTGATCGAGAAGGCCGAGTCGGCCATCGACCAGGACCAGGCCGCGGAGATGGAAAAGCGTCTCCGCAAGGAAGGCTTCACCCTGGAGACCTTTCGGGATCAGCTGCAGTCCATCAAGAAGATGGGCTCGCTTGATTCTCTGTTGAAAATGATCCCCGGGGCCGGCAAGGCTCTCAAGCAGGCCAAGGGGTTGCAGGTGCCGGACAAGGAGCTGAAGAAGATCGAAGCGATCATCAACTCCATGACGCCGGCCGAGCGGCGCAATCACCGTATCCTCAACGGCTCCCGGCGGCTGCGCATCGCCAACGGCAGCGGCACTTCGGTGCAGGATGTGAACCAGTTGCTCAAGCGTTTCACCGAAGCGCAAAAGATGATGAAGAAGATGCAGCAGTTGGGTCCCAAGGGGCTCAAGGGGCTGATGGGGCGTGGCGGGGGAATGCCCTTCTAAGGTCCCGATCGAAGCCTTTCGAACGGAAGAGCGCGACCTGCCCGGCAGGTCCCTTGAAAAAGATCGAAAAAAAACATTCAGAACCACCCAGGAGGAACACGCATGTCCGTAAAAATCAGACTGGCCCGGGGCGGCGCCAAGAAGAAACCGTTTTATCAGGTTGTGGTCGCCGATGAGCGATGCGCCCGTGACGGCCGTTTTATTGAGAATCTGGGTCAGTACGACCCCAAACAGAATCCTCCCCTGGTAACATTGCAGGAGGAGCGGACCCTCAACTGGCTGAACAAGGGTGCCCAGCCCACCGACACCGTGCGGCAGTTGTTGCGCAAACAGGGAGTCTGGGCCAAGTTCAAACAGCCGGAAGGGGCGTAGGCAGTTTCCGGCAACCGCGGCCGGGCACCTCTTTTCCCGAAGGACGGACTCCATGAAAGAACTCATCGAATTCATCGCCAAGTCCCTGGTGGAAAATCCCGATGCGGTCACCATCTCCGAAGAGGAAGGTGAGGACGGAAGTATCCTCGTCAAGTTGGCCGCGGCTCAGGAAGATATGGGGCGAATCATTGGCAAGCAGGGACGCACAGCAAAAGCCATGCGTACTCTGCTCAATGCCAAGGCCACCCGGGAGAACAAGCGAGCCAGCCTGCAGATCATGGAGTGATGCGATCCGATGATGACGGACTTGTCCGTCTCGGAGTGGTGACGGGTACCCACGGTCTGCGCGGCGATCTCAAGGTTCGCCCGTTGACCCCCGATGCCAAGGTACTGCTGGATGTTTCGGAAGTCTTCACGGCCACGGGACCGGCAATCGCCGCCCGTCATCGTCTGAGAAGGGCGTCGGAGCACAAGGGACACATCCTGCTGCGCCTGGATGGAGTCGACGATATAGATGCGGCTCAGTCGCTGCGCGGCGCCGACGTCCTGGTTCCCCGCTCGGTGCTCGATTCGTCCTCGGAGGAGGATCGTTACTGGGTAGAGTTGCAGGGGGCCGTGGTGGTGGACCGGCGGTTCGGTGAGATTGGTACTCTGGAGGATGTCTTTACCACGGCTGCCCACGATGTCTATGTGGTGCAGGGCCGCTACGGTGAGGTGCTGATCCCGGCGGTCGATGCATTCATTGAGGAGTTCGACCGGGAAAACCGCCGGCTGATGGTCGACCTGCCGGAAGGCCTGGTGGCAGAACCTGATGACGTTTGATGTTCTGACCCTGTTCCCCGCCATGTTCGACTCCCCCTTTGCCGGGAGTATCCTCGGGAAGGCGGTGGACCGGGGGCTGATAAAGATCACGGCCCACAACCTGCGGGACTGGGCCGAGGGCCGTCACAAGGTCACCGACGACGCCCCCTACGGCGGCGGAGATGGAATGGTGATGAAGCCCGAACCGGTGGCTCGCGCGCTGGCGGACCTCCGGCGGCAGGCACCGAAGGCGAAAGCCCTGCTCATGACCCCGCAGGGAACGCCCTTCACCCAGAGGGTGGCCCGAGAGCTCTCCGGCGAGGATGGCCTTATTTTCGTCTGCGGGCGTTACGAAGGGTTCGACGAGCGGATCCGATCTATGGTCGATGCCGAGTTTTCCCTTGGCGATTTCGTTCTGACCGGGGGGGAGCTGGCTTCCATGGTGATGATCGACGCCGTCGCCCGGCTGCTGCCCGAGGTCCTGGGAAGCGTCGGCAGTGCCGAGGCCGATTCCTTCGTCGACGGTCTGCTCGAATATCCGCATTATACCCGGCCGGTGGAATTCGCCGGAGAGCGGGTTCCGGATGTGCTCCTTTCCGGCAACCACGGCGAGATCGCCCGCTGGCGCCGTCGGCAGCAGCTGCGGCGGACGCTGGAGCGGCGACCCGATCTTTTGCAGAGCGCCCCCCTCAATGAGGAGGACCGGCGTTTCCTGGAAGTGCTGCGGCGGGAACTGCAGGAAGAAAAACGGTGAACCGCCAGCGGGTTGCGGTGGCGCTGGTCCATCATCCCGTCCTGGATCGCCGGGGCGACGTGATCACCACCGCGGTGACCAATCTTGATTTGCACGACATCGCCCGAACCGCCCGGACCTACGGTGTCGGCCGATTCTTCGTCATCACGCCGGTTGCCGAACAGCGTCTGCTGGTGGAGCGGATCCGCAGCCACTGGCGCCACGGGCACGGCGCGGCCTACAATCCCCATCGGGGCGAGGCGCTTTCCTTGATCGAGCTGGCCTCGAACCTGGAGGAAGCGATCGGGCGCTGGGAGGAACTGACCGGGCAGGCTCCCGTGCCGGTCCTTACCGGGGCCTCGCGAAGAGGCGGGATGAGCTTCGAGTCGTGCCGGGAACTGGCCGAACGCCATCCCCTGATGCTGGTCTTCGGCACCGGCTGGGGGCTGGCCCCCGAATTGTACGGGAACAGTCCGAAGGTTCTCGAGCCGGTGCGGGGCGCCGACGGTTACAATCACCTGTCCGTCCGAGCGGCGGCGGCGGTCATCCTTGACCGGCTGCTGGGTGTAGGGCGGGAGTGAAGCGAAAAAGATGATCTGGGAGGCAGGCGGATTTTTTCCGCGATGCCTCTGTCAAGCGAACACGATCGAATAAAACAGAGCAAGATCGATATAGAGGAGGAAGAGATGAATATCGTTGATCAGATCGCAATGGAACATATCAAAAAGAACATCCCCCAATTCAAGGCGGGCGACACCCTGCGGGTACACGTCAAGATCGTCGAGGGAGACAAGGAGCGCATCCAGGTTTTCCAGGGGGTCTGCATCAAGCGGGTCAACCGGGGCGCCGCTTCGACCTTCACGGTGCGAAAAATCTCCAATGGATACGGCGTGGAGCGGATTTTCTCACTCCACTCTCCGGCGGTGGAAAAGGTGGAGGTGGTGACCATCGGTGCCGTGCGCCGGGCCAAGCTCTACTACCTGCGCAACCTCTACGGCAAGGCCGCCCGGATCAAGGAAAAGCGCCTGGCCTGAATCCCGGCGAAAAGAAAAAGCCCCGGCTCGATGCCGGGGCTTTTTGCGTAGTGCGCCAGGCGGGCGATGCTACTGTGCTTCGCCCGGTTTTGCGAAAACTCAGGCCCGCTCAGTGATGGCCGGCGCTGGTGGCGATCACGCTCGGGGTGATGAGGACGGCATAGATCAGGATGCCGACCACGCAATAGATAACGGCGGCACCCCATCCCCCCTGACGCAGAATGTCCCGCAGTTCTCTCCAGTCGATCAGGAATCCCAGATACCCGGCAACGGCAAGAATGCTGAAAAAAGCGACCATGGATGTCTCTCCTCCTTTCAATGGAATCGGAAAAAATTTGACCGTGAAATTTTAACCGCCGTATTGTATACAATGATCCCCGGGAAATCCAGCCGGAAATTCAATGTCGGAGGTCCAGAGGTGACGCGAGAGCTATTCCCGACAACCGAATCTTCCCCAATGCACTTCGAAGAGCAGGCTCTTGGCCGGGGCTACCGAACGATTGCCGGAATAGACGAGGCGGGCCGCGGCCCCCTTGCCGGACCGGTGGTCGCGGCGGCCGTAGTTTTACCGGAATTCTTCGACCTGCCCGGTCTGACCGATTCGAAAAAACTTTCTCCCAAAAAGCGCGAAGAACTCTTTCCCCTGATTCGGGCCCAGGCCGAAGGGGTTGGTGTTGGCGTGGTTTCCGCCGCCGACATCGATGACAGGAATATCCTGCAGGCGACCCTGGCGGCCATGGTGCTGGCGGTGGATCGCCTTGCCGCCGCCCCCGATTTCCTGCTGGTCGACGGCATCACTCCGATGCCTCTCAGCGTGCCGCAATTGACCCTGAAGAGGGGCGATTCGCGTTCCCTCTCCGTGGCGGCGGCCTCGGTCGTTGCCAAGGTCGTTCGGGACCGGATCATGACCGTCTACGAACGGATCTATCCCGGTTACGGTTTCGCCCGGCACAAAGGCTACGGCAGCGCCGCCCACCGTGAGGCCATCGCCCGTCTGGGCCCATCCCCGCTGCATCGGCGCACCTTCGCCGGGGTCCGGGAGTATCTGGAGGGCTCATGACCGAGCAGCGTCTGGCATTGGGACGGTGGGGGGAGGAGGAGGCTGCCAGGTTTCTGCGTCGTCGGGGGATGAAGATCCTCGAGCGCAACTATCGCACGCCGGTGGGAGAGATCGACATCATCGCCCGCAAGGGGAAGGTCCTTGCCTTCATCGAGGTCAAGACCCGTCGTGGCACGGCCTTCGGCACTCCGCAGGAAGCGGTCGGCGCGGCCAAGCAGCGCCAGATCCTCAGGACGGCCCAGTGGTATCTCGGCGATGGCCGGGGCCGGGGGTTGCAGCCGCGCTTCGATGTCGTGGCCGTCCTGGCCGGTTCGCAAGGAGCGACGGTGGAGCACATCACCGACGCTTTCGGCGGGTGAGTCCGCCTGCGACTAGGAAAAACGGGCGGTTTTCTTCTGCTCGGCCGATTGCTTTTTGGTATCCGGACCGCTACAATGTGGCACTGGCGAGTCTCGGGAGGGGCAGTAACGAGCTGACGGCAAGGGGGTTTTGCCGGGGAAGGCGATCGGAATGAAACCCACAATTTCATCCCTGGGTTATTTGCGGATAGGCGTCGTGTCGCCGGAAGTACGGGTGGCCGACATTGACTTCAACTGTGCGCAGATCCGCGATGCCGTCAGCCGGGGCAGAGAAGAAGGGTGCCGCCTTTTTCTCTTTCCCGAACTCTGCGTTACCGCCTACACCTGCGGGGACCTTTTCTTTCAGGCGCTCCTCATCGAGCAGGCCCGGGAAGCCCTTCACGCACTGGCGGATTTCAGCGCCGAACAGAGCGTGGCGATGGTCGTCGGCGCCCCCGTTGCCCAGGGAGGACGGATCTTCAACTGCGCCGTCTTCATCTCCTGCGGCCGCATCGTCGGCGTGGTCCCCAAAACCGCCCTGCCCAATACCCAGGAGTTCTATGAGGAGCGCTGGTTTTCCTCGTCGCGGGACAGTGTCGCCGGCGAGCTCGAATGGCGCGGGCAGAAGATTCCCTTCGGTGCCGACCTGCTCTTCCGGGCCGAGGAGATGCCGGAGTGCCTGGTCGGGATCGAAATCTGCGAAGATCTCTGGACGGTCGCTCCTCCGAGCGGCCCGATGGCCCTGGCCGGCGCGACCCTGGTGCTCAACCCCTCAGCCAGCCCCGAGGTTCTCAGCAAGCCGCAGTACCGAAAGGCTCTCGTCCAGTCCCAGTCGGCCCGCTGCCTTGCGGCCTACGCCTATGCTGCCGCCGGGCCCGGTGAATCGAGCACCGACCTGATCTACTCGGGCCATTCGATGATCGCCGAAAACGGCGTGCTGCTCGCCGAAAGCGAACGTTTCCAATTCTCCACCCAGTCGACCTTCGCCGACGTCGATATCGAGCATTTGGTCAACGAACGGCGCCGAAACACCAGCTTCGGCGGATCGGCCCCCGGAGAATCGTTCCGCATCCTGCTCTTCCGTTTGCCCGACGGAGAGGAGGGCGAGCTGCGCCGGAGCGTTCCCGCCACCCCCTTCGTGCCCCCGGAAAGCGCGGAGCGGGCCCAGCGCTGCCAGGAAATCTTCGACCTGCAGACCACCGGACTGGCCAAGAGGTTGCGCCACACCGGCCACAAGCGGGCGGTGATCGGCATCTCCGGCGGTCTCGATTCGACCCTGGCTCTGCTGGTGGCGGTCCGGGCGTTCGACCGGCTCGGCCTTGATCGCTCGAACGTGGTGGGGGTGACCATGCCCGGTTTCGGGACCACCTCGCGCACTCGCGGTAACGCCGAGCGGCTGGCGGAGCTGCTGGGGATCACCTTGCGGGTGGTGTCGATCGATGCGGCCGTCCGTCAGCATTTCAGCGACATCGGACAGGACCCGGGGCGCCATGACGTGACCTATGAGAACTCCCAGGCCCGGGAACGGACCCAGATCCTGATGAACATCGCCAACCAGATCGGCGGCCTGGTCATCGGTACCGGGGACCTCTCGGAGCTCGCCCTTGGCTGGTGCACCTACAACGGCGACCACATGTCGATGTACAGCGTCAATACCGGGGTGCCGAAGACCCTGGTGCGCTACGTCGTCCAGTGGTGCGCCGAGGCGGAGTTTTCCGGCGAGGCCGCGGCGGTTCTGGCCGACGTCTGCGCCACGCCGGTTTCGCCGGAGCTGCTGCCTCCCGATGAGCAGGGGGAGATCTGCCAGAAGACCGAGGAGAGCATCGGCCCCTACCGCCTGCATGACTTTTTCCTCTACCATGTCGTGCGGCTCCAGTATGCCCCGGCCAAGGTCTTCTTTCTTGCCTGCCGGGCATTTACCGGCGAGTTCGACGCCGGCCACATCCTGAGTTGCCTCAAGGTCTTTTATCGCCGCTTCTTCTCCCAGCAGTTCAAGCGTTCCTGTCTTCCCGACGGCCCGAAAGTCGGCAGCGTGGTCCTTTCGCCTCGCGGCGACTGGCGGATGCCGAGCGACGCCTGCGTCGAGCTGTGGCTCAAGGAGCTGGAAGGGTTGGAAGAGGCGCCGTAGGGGCAATCCCCTGTGGTTGCCCTGAGCGAAAGGGCGCCCCTACCCGTCAACCCATCACGGATCACCGATTCTATGCCCGGCACCCTCTACATCGTTGCCACGCCCATCGGAAACCTGGAGGACGTTACCCTGCGCGCCCTGCGTATCCTCAAGGAGGCTGATCTGGTGGCCGCCGAGGACACCCGGCACAGCCGCAAGCTCTTCAGCCATTACGGTATCTCCACCCCGATGACCTCCTACTTCCAGCACAACGAGGCGAGCAAGGGAGAGAGAATCCTCGAAGCGCTGCGCCAGGGAAAATCGGTGGCGCTGATCTCCGATGCCGGGACGCCGGCAATCTCCGATCCCGGCTTCGACCTGGTGCGCCGCTGCCGGGAGGAAGGGCTGCCGGTGGTCGCGGTCCCCGGGCCCTCGGCGGTCGTTGCCGCCCTTTCCGTCACCGGCCTGCCCACCAGCCGTTTTGCTTTTGAAGGCTTCCTGCCGCCCAAGACGCAAGCCCGCCGTCTGGTCCTGCGCCGCCTGAAAGGCGAGGATCGGACCTGCGTCTTCTATGAATCGCCGCACCGCCTGGCGGCGGCCCTGGAAGACCTGCAGGCCGAACTCGGCTCCGAACGGGAGGTGGCGGTGGCCCGGGAACTGACCAAGATTCACGAGGAACTCTTTCGCGGTACGGTCGCCGAGGCCATCGCGCATTTCGGTCGCGGTCGCGTGCGGGGGGAAATCGTGCTCATGGTGGCCCCGGCGCCGGAGGAGGAACCGCGGGGGACGGTCAAGGAGGCGCTGCGAAAATGGCGGGAAGACACCGACCTGTCGCGGCGACAGGTCGTCAAGGAGGTGGCCAGGGATTTCGGACTTCCGGTCAAGGAGGTCTACCGGGAAAGTCTCGAACTCGATGAAGAGGGGTAGGGTAGGGGATCAGCGAATGACCTCGAAGGTGTCGAATTCATCGCGGGGATCCTCCCAGTCGACCAGAATTTCATCGACATGGGCGGCGCTCGGGCCCTTGCGACACCAATCGAGAACTTTCCGAACATCCGATTCACGCCCCTCGAAGACGGCCTCCACGTCCCCGTTTGACAGATTTCGCACCCAACCGGTCAACTTGTGTTGCAGGGCGGTCCGCCGGGTGAAATAACGAAAGTTGACCCCCTGGACCACGCCCGTGATGCGTACCGTCGCTCTGATCGGTTTCATGCCGCGCCCTCCTTTTTTATCAGTTGCAGAAAATCCTCTTCGCTGAGAACCGTGATGCCGAGCTCCCGGGCCCGGGCGAGTTTGCTGCCTGCCTCTTCGCCCGCCACCACGTAGGTCGTCTTCTTGCTCACCGAGCCGGCGGCCCTCCCCCCGAGTCTTTCGACCATCTCCCGGGCTTCCTTGCGGGAGAACCTGGAGAGAGCGCCGGTGAAGACGAAGGTTGCACCGCTCAGGGGACCGCCGGCCCGTCGCTCCTCCGTCTCGGGCAAGACGCCGGCGCTTTGCAGTCGGTCCAGGATCCTGACGTTCTCCGGCGACCGGAAAAAGGCGGTGACGCTGTCGGCCACTTGGGGACCGACTTCGTGCAGCGCAAGGAGCTCCTCCCGGCTTGCCCCGGCCAGGTTCTCCAGGGAGCCGAACTGGTGGGCCAGCAGTTTTGCCAGGTATACCCCGACGTGGCGTATGCCCAGCGCGTAGAGGAAGCGGGACAGGGGCCGTCGTCTGCTCTTCTCGATCGCTTCGACAAGGTTCCCGGCGAGCTTCTCCCCCATCCGCTCGAAGCGGAAAAAATCCTCCCGGCGCAAGCCGTAGATATCGGCGACGCTGTGGACCAGGCCGAGGCGCAGCAGTTGGTCGATGTAACGTTCGCCGAGCCCTTCGATATCCATGCCTCGCCTGGAGACGAAGTGCTTGATCGACTCCTTGAGTTGGGCCGAACAGGCAAGACCTTGGCAGCGGGGCACCACTTCTCCTTCAAGCCTGGCCACCGGAGAGCCGCACTCCGGACAGTTCTCGGGGAGCTCGACCGGTTCCTCGCGGCCGGTGCGTTTTTCCGACAGCGTCTTGACGACGTCGGGGATGACGTCTCCGGCTCTTTCCACAACGACATGGTCGCCCTTTCTGACGTCTAGGCGGGCAATTTCGTCCCAGTTGTGGAGACTGGCCCGCGAGACGGTGACGCCGCTCACCTCCACCGGCCGCAACAGGGCCACGGGGGTGATGGCGCCCGTTCGCCCGACCTGCAGTTTTATATCCTCGATGACGGTGACCGCCTGACGGGGGGGGAACTTGTAGGCGATCGCCCAGCGGGGAGTGCGGGTTTTTTCCCCCAGCTCGCGCTGGAGGGCGAGATCGTTGACCTTGACCACCATGCCGTCTATCTCGTAGGGCAGCTCCTCGCGCCGGTCATTGAGCTCGCGGAAGTGGTTCAACACCCCTTCGATGCCCCGGATCACCCGGGCGCCTCTCAGGTCGACCCGCAGGCCCCAGTCCTGCAGGCTGGTGAGGAGCTGATGGTGTGTCGGGGGCGGGGCGCCCTCCATCCGGCCGAGGCCGTAGCAGAAGATTTTCAGCGGTCGTTTTGCCGTGACGGCGGAGTCGAGCTGGCGCAGACTGCCGGCGGTGGCATTGCGCGGGTTGGCAAAAACCGGCTGCCCCTCCTCCTCCCGGAGTCGGTTGAGTTGCCGGAACCCCTCGATCTCCATGTAGACTTCTCCCCGCACCTCCAGGAGGTCGGGCGCGCCTTCGCGCAACACCAGGGGGATCGATGGGATGGTTTTGAGATTCTCGCTGACCGTCTCGCCGGTCGTCCCGTCGCCGCGGGTCGAGCCGAGCTCGAAACGGCCATGGCGATAAACCAACTCGACGGCCACCCCGTCCATCTTCATTTCACAGAGGTAGCCGATTTCTTCTTCGATGGCCAGAAAGCGCTTGATTCGGGCGTCGAATTCCCGCATCTCGACATCATCGAAGGCGTTTTCCAGGGAGAGCATCGGCAGGCCGTGACGGACCGGTTCGAATCTGTCCAGCGGCGCGGCGCCCACTCGTAGCGAGGGCGAGTCGGAGGTGGCCAGTTCGGGATGGGACTCCTCGATCCGAAGCAGCTCGCGAAAGAGTCGATCATATTCGTTGTCGGATATTTCGGGACGATCGAGAACGTAATAGCGATAGTTATGATGGTGAAGTATGGCGCACAGTTCGGAATGGCGGCGTTGGGCCTGTTCTTTATTCATCTGCGTACCTGTCCGGTGAGTTTTATGGAGATCGCCCGACAGCGGTAAGGCCCCTCCCACGATAAAGCGCCTTATACCACGGCGACGAGACGCATTTCAATCGTCGATGAATAAACTTCGGTTTGTATTCTAACGAACCATGGGGTAAAATCCACGGACCGATTTCGTTTCTTTTCAGGGAGATCCAATGACGCAGGATCAGTTTCTGCATTTGCTCGGCCTCGGGGTACTGTTTGTTTTCTCCGCCTTCTTTTCGGGTTCGGAGACGGCGCTCATGGCCCTGGACAAGTTGCGGCTCAAATACCTGGTGGCGAAAAAGCGGCGGGGGGCCGAAAAGCTCGAGGATCTTCTCGACGAGCCCGATCGCCTGCTGGGGGCCATTCTGGTCGGAAACAACCTGGTCAATATCGCCGCCTCGGTATTCGCCACCACCTTCCTCGTCGGCCTCTACGGAGAGCGCGGCGAGTTGCTTACCATCGTTATCCTCACCCCCTTGCTGTTGATCCTGGCCGAGGTCTGTCCCAAGACCTACGCCGCCCAGTATCCGGAAAAAGTCTCCTTTCTGGTGCTTCGGCCCCTGCGGTTCGTCATGGCCCTGCTCTCGCCGGTAGTGTGGCTCGTTACAGGGATTGCCCGCACCCTGACCCGCTTTATTCGGGGGGAGGAGGTCCCGCCGACGATCTCCCAGGACCAGATCCGTACCATGATTTCGGTGGGCGAGGAGAGCGGCGTGGTGGCGACCGAGCAGCGCCGCATGCTGCACGGCGTCTTCGAGCTCTCGCAGATGCGCGTCCGGGACGTCATGATTCCGCGCACCGAGGTGGTGGGGATCGGCCTCGGCACCCCATTCCCCGAGATCCTGTCCCAGGCACAGAAGGCCCATCACAGCCGTTTCCCGGTCTATGAAGGGAGCCTCGACCGGGTGGTAGGCACCATTCATTCCAAGGATATTCTCAACTTCGTCGATCGGCCGGAAGAATTCTCTCTTGCCGAGGTCGCCCGTCCCCCCTATTTCGTCCCCGAATCGAAGCGTATCGAAACCCTCCTGCAGTCCTTTCGCAAGAAGCGCATCCATTTGGCCGTGGTGGTCGATGAATACGGCGGTGTCGAGGGCATCGTGACCCTGGAGGACGTCGTCGAGGAGATCGTCGGCGAGATCCAGGACGAGTACGATGTCGAGGAGGTGCTGATCCGCGAACTTGGCCCCGGCCATTATCTGGTCGACGGCAGCGCCTCGCTGCGCAGCATCAACCGGCGTTTCGGCCTGCAGCTCTCCGAGGAGCACGCCAACACCCTGGCCGGTTACCTGCTGCGTACCATGGGGTCCATCCCCAAGAAGGGGGAGCGGTGCGAGTCGGACGGCATTGTCTTCACCGTACGCAAGGTGGTTGCTCGGCGGGTGGAGGAGATCGAGATGGTGCTGGCCGTCAAAGAGCCTCCCGCAGACTAGGCGATATCCATTCACCGATGTCCCTCCTTCATCTTCCCCACCCCCTGTTCCAAGGGGGATTTTTTTTGCCCCGCGTTTTAATCTAACCCCTTAAAAAAGTGGAAAACTCCTTGACAAGGTCAGGGGGCACCGTTATAGTTCCCAAAAAGTGTAAAAGGGTGTCAATTAGGGCCAGATGAGGACCGGATGAACTTCCAGGGCGAGTACAACAACTCCATCGATCCCAAGGGCAGGGCGAGCATCCCGGCCAGGTTTCGGGAAGTGCTCGCCGCAACCTATGGCGACGAGCGCCTGGTGGTTACCAAGAACCTCGAGAACGGCCTCAGCGCCTACCCCTTGTCGCGCTGGCAGGAAATTGTGGAGAGGGTGGAGAAGAGTGCGCCCTCGCAGGAGAAGAATGCCGTGACCCGGTTGATGATCGCCCCGGCGGCGGAATGTTCCTTCGACAAGCAGGGTCGCATCCAGGTCCCTCATGCCCTGCGGACCTATGCCGCTTTGGAGAAGGAGATCGTGGTCGTCGGGCTTTTCGAGAAGATCGAGATTTACAGCCAAGTCAAATACGCCGAGGTCACCCGCAAGTCCGAGGAGCTGCTTCAGGGCGCGCCCCAGGTGGTCTCCGACCTGGGGTTCTGAGCCATGTCCGTCTCCGGTTTCGTTCATCATTCGGTGATGCCGGACGAGGTTCTGAGATATCTTCAGCCGCGTCCCGGCGGAGTTTACCTCGACGGCACCGTCGGCGGTGGGGGGCACGCCGGGCTGATCCTCGAAGCGGCGGGCGCGGAGGCTCGACTGATCGGCCTCGACCGGGACCCGGACGCGTTGCGCAAGGCGTTGCAGGTCCTGGCCCCTTTCGGTGAGCGGGCGATCCTGCGACACGGCAACTTTTCCGAGGCTACCGAAATCCTCACCGAACTCGGGATAACGCGACTGGACGGCATCCTTCTCGACCTGGGGGTTTCGTCCTATCAGCTCGACGAAGGCCGCCGCGGGTTCTCATTCCGCATCGACGCCCCCCTTGACATGCGGATGGATCCCGGCGAAGGAGAAACGGCCGCCGAGGTGGTCAACGAAGCCGAAGCCGAGGAGCTGGTTCGGATATTCAGGGAATTCGGCGAGGAGAGGTGGGCGAAAAGGATCGCCCGGAGGATCGTCGAGACTCGCCGGGTAGAGCCGATCGAAACCACCAAGCAGTTGGCGGATCTGGTCAAGGCGGCGATCCCGGCGGCCCGCCAGCCGCCGAAGATCCATCCGGCCACCCGGGTATTTCAGGCCCTGCGCATCCACGTCAACCGGGAGCTCGAACATGTCGCCCGGGGCGTTGCCCGGGGAATCGATCTTTTAAAACCGGGCGGAAGGTTGGTGGTTATCAGCTTCCATTCGCTGGAAGACCGGATCGTCAAGCGGTTTTTCCGGCAGGAGGCGCGAGGGTGCATCTGTCCTCCAAGGCTCCCGGTCTGCGTATGCGGCCAGGCGCCGCGGGTCGAACTGCTCACCCGCAAGGCTGTCCGGGCCACTGAGGCCGAGGTCGCCGCCAATCCCCGCGCCCGCAGCGCTGTTCTCCGGGCCGTCAGTCGATGCCCGTGATTTTTGCCCTTCGCGGCTTTTCAGGGAGGAAACCATGTCCGATACCATTTTAAGACCGATCCCAAAAGTCAATGGATTTTCCCTTCGCCGCCCCCGCCTGTTGCCCCTCTTTACCTTTATTGCCGTCGTTCTGGCGGTGTCCCTCTTTTTTGTCTGGTCCCGCATTCAGGTTGTCAATCTCGGCTACAATATCTCGAGTCTCGAGGGGCGTCTTCGAGGCATGGAACAGGATATCCAGCGTCTGCGGCTGGAAGCGGCGAGTCTGCGTAATCCGGCCCGGATCGAGCGGATGGCGAGATCGGAGCTCGGCCTCGATCTTCCGGGTGCCGACCAGGTGGTTATTATCGAGTGATGGATAAACTGGAGAAATGGGTTCGCGTTCGCATCAGATTGGCAGGCCTCTGCTTTGCGTTGGTCTTCTGCCTGATCGTGGTGCGTGCCTTCCGTCTCCAGGTTCTGGATCAGGAGGAGTGGCAAAAACGGGCCGAGCGTCAACATCAGAAAGTGATCCCCCTGACCCCGCAGCGAGGCACGATCTTCGACCGCAATGGCGAAGAACTGGCGGTGAGCGTCGAGGTCGATTCCGTCTACCTGGAACCGAAACGGGTCGAGGACGCCGAACGGACGGCCAGACTGCTGGCAAAGGCCTTGTCCTTGCCTGTTTCCACCGTCGAGGCGAAGCTGGAATCGAGCAAGGGGTTTTTGTGGCTCAAGCGCAAGATTTCCCTGGGCCAGAGCGAAAAGATTCGGGCCCTCCATCTGGCGGGGGTGAAATTCGTCAAGGAGCACCGGCGTTACTATCCAAATTCGGAAATTGCCGCCCAGGTCATCGGCTTCACCGGCCTGGACCCGGAAGGGCTAGAGGGACTGGAGCTTGAGTACGACGCGGCGATGCTGGGTGAGGGCGGCTATCTGGTGACGGAGCGCGATGCCCTGGGCCGGGGCATGGGAAGCGGCGACCGGGCTATTCGCGAGGGAAGCCGCGGCGATGACCTCTATCTCACTCTCGACAAGACCCTGCAGTACATCGCCGAGAAGGAACTGGCTGCCGGGGTCGAAAGCGCCGGCGCCAAGTCAGGAACGGTAGTGGTCATCGAGCCCGAAACCGGCCAGATCCTGGCGATGGCCAGCCAGCCCGACTACAACCCCAACGCATTTTACAAGTACCGCCCGTCCCAGTGGCGAAACAGGGCCATCTGCGATACCTTCGAGCCGGGTTCGACGGTCAAGTCGTTTCTTCTGGCGGCGGCCCTCAACGAAAAGGTCGTAACTCCCGGACAGAAGATCGATTGCGAACATGGGACATACCCGGTCGGGGGCAAGGTGATCCACGACCACCATCCCTATGATCGCCTCACGGTGGCCGAAGTCCTCAAGTTCAGCAGCAATATCGGGGCGGCCAAGATCGGCAAGGCGCTCGAAAGGGAGCGTGTCTACCGGTACTATACCGATTTCGGTTTCGGCGGGAAAAGCGGCCTCGACCTGCCGGGGGAGGTTTCCGGCTTGATTCGTGAGCCTTCGCGCTGGTTCGAGGTGGATCTGGCCACCGTCGCCTTCGGACAGGGGCTGACCGTGACCCCCCTGCAACTCGCTCTGGCGACCGCGGCGATTGCCAATGGCGGGAAATTGATGGCGCCGTACATCGTCGATCGAATCGTGGACCGTTACGGCGCCACGATCAAGGAAAGAAGTCCGCATGTGGTGCACCGGGTCATATCGTCTCGGGTCGCAGCGCAGGTAAGGGCAATGATGGAGATGGTAACCGAGGAAGGCGGGACCGGAACCCTGGCGGCGGTCCCCGGTTTCCGCGTTGCCGGCAAGACCGGAACGGCGCAGAAGGTCGATCCGGTGACCGGTGGCTACTCGGTCGACAAGCGAGTAGGCTCCTTTGTCGGCTTCGTCCCGGCGGAGGACCCTCGTCTGGTCGTTCTGGTGGTGATCGATGAGCCCGAGGGCAAGAGCTACGGAGGCCTGGTCGCGGCTCCAGTATTCTCCCGCATCGCCTCCCAGGCCCTGCGCCACCTGAAGGTGCCGCCGACCGAAAAAATCGGGCGCGCATCCCTGCCGCAGCTTGCCGAGAGGAGCTTTTCGGCTCCGGCCATCCAGGTTTCCGATTCGGCGCAGGGGGAAGCGCCGGTTATGCCCGACTGCAGCGGTATGAGTTCGCGTCAGGTTCTGCAGACGATGGAGCGCACCGGGCTCAACATCAAGTTTGATGGACACGGGCGGGTGATGGAGCAATCGCCGGCCCCCGGGAAACCGATCCGCTATGGTAGCGAGGTATGGGTGAAGTTGAACCCTCCGACCTGAAAATCCCTTTGACTTTTGCCGTCTGGGATAGGAAAATGTCTGATTCTATGAGGATTTCCACTCTGACAGACAAGCTGGGCACGAGCCGCATCGAGGGCGCCCCGGATGCCGAGGTCACGGGTCTGTTCTACGACTCGCGACAGGTAGAGCGCGGAGGGGCATTTTTTGCCCTGCGCGGACAACTGACCGACGGTCACCGGTTCATCGACGAAGCCCTCAGGCGAGGGGCACGCGCCATCTTTCTGGAGCGTGACCGGCCTCTTCCGGCCGACGTCGTCAAGGTGCTGGTGGCCGATGCGCGGGAGGCGATGGCGCAGGCGGCCGCCGTCTTTTTCGGCGATCCGACCGCCGCCATGCCGGTGATCGGCGTGACCGGCACAAACGGCAAGACCACCGTCACCTATCTGCTCGAGTCGATCCTGCGTCGGGCCGGGAAAAAACCGGCAGTGCTGGGCACGATCAATTACCGCTTCGACGATCGGCGAATTCCGGCCCCGCACACCACCCCGGAAGCCGTCGACCTCTTCGGCGCCATCGATGAGTTCCGTCGCGCCGGGGCCGATTCCCTGGTGATGGAGGTTTCCTCCCATGCCCTGGATCAGCGGCGGGTGGAGGCGGTGCGCTTTGCCGTGGGGGTGTTTACCAACCTGACCCCGGAGCACCTCGACTATCACGGCGACATGGAGACGTATTTCGCCAGCAAGGAGCGCTTTTTTCTCGGACTGCTGGCTTCCTCGGCCGGGCGTGCGGCGATCAACATCGACGATCCCTACGGTCGTCGACTGGCCGCCGAACTGCCGGAAGCGCTGACCTGCGGCCGGGCCGAAGATGCCCAAGTGCGGCCCCGACAGGTCGAGCTGTCCCTCGCCGGCATCGAAGGAGTACTCGATACGCCGCAGGGTGTCGTCCCCCTTAGATCGCCGTTGCTCGGTGAGTTCAATCTGCAGAACCTGCTCTGCGCCGCCGCCGCCGGTCTGGCCCTCGGGCTCGATCCCGAAACGGTGGCCGCCGGCCTGGCCGAGGCGCCGCAGATCCCAGGGCGGATGGAGCGTATCGAAAACAACCTCGGCGGGTTGGCCCTGGTGGACTATGCCCATACCGCCGATGCCTTGGAAAAAGCGCTTCTGGCGGTGCGGGATCTCTCGCCGCGGCGCATCATCACGGTTTTCGGTTGCGGTGGCGACCGGGACCGCGGCAAGCGTCCCCGGATGGGAGAGGTGGCCTCCCGCTATTCCGACCTGGTCGTGCTCACGTCGGACAACCCCCGCAGCGAGGATCCGCTGGCAATCCTCGAGGAGATCCGGCCCGGAGTGCAACGCCCCGGTATGGAGGAAATGAGCGAAGAAGAATGCCTCGCCGGCGACCAAAAAGGCTATATCGTCATTCCGGAACGGCGCGAGGCCATCGATTTCGCGGTCCGGGCCCTGCAGCCCGAGGATTTGCTGCTGCTCGCCGGCAAGGGACACGAAGATTACCAGGTGGTGGGTTCGCGACGTTTTCATTTCGATGACCGCGAAGAGCTCCGACAGGCGCTTGACCGCCGGGAGGCCGAATCATGCAGCTGACTCTGCAGGAGATCGCGCAAATGGTGCGGGGGCGGATTTTTCCTCCCGAGGCCAGGGCAACGGTGAGGGCGATCTCCACCGACAGCCGTACACTGGGTCGTGGCGACCTCTACGTTCCGCTGCGGGGGGAGCATTTCGACGGCCATGATTTCCTGGCGGCGGCGGTCCGGCAGGGAGCCGCCGCCTGCCTGAGCGAAGAGGAAATCGCCGGCTTCCCGGTGCCGGTGATCCGGGTGGAGGACACCCTGGCGGCTCTGGGGGATCTGGCTGCGGGTCTACGCCGGCGTTTTGCCGGGCCGGTTGCGGCCATCACCGGCTCCTCCGGCAAAACTAGCACCAAGGAGATGCTCGGTGCCATTCTGGGCCAGACCGGACCGGGACTGAAGACCGCCGGGAATTTCAACAACCTGATCGGACTGCCACTGACCCTGTTTCGTCTCGAGCCCGGGCATCGATGGGCGGTTCTTGAAATGGGAATGAGTGCCCGCCGGGAAATCGCCCGCCTGGCCGAAATCGCCGAGCCGACCGTCGGCGTCATCACCAACATCGGCCCGGCTCACCTGGAAACCCTGCAGAGCCTGGAGGGAGTGGCGCGGGCCAAAGGGGAGCTTTTCGCCGCCCTCAAAAGTGGTGCCACGGCGGTGATCAACGGTGATGACGAGATGGTGCGGCAGCTGCCGGTGGCCAACGGGGTGCGCCGGATCGTCTTCGGGACATCGCCGGAAGCCCAGGTGCGCGCCGAGGAGGTCCACGTCGGGGCCGAATCCGTTCGCTTTCGACTGGTGCTGCCGCAAGGCGGCCGGCCGGTCCACCTGCCCGCCGCCGGTCGGCATAACGTGGCCAATGCCCTGGCGGCGGCCGCTGCTGCCTGCGCCCTCGACATCGAGCCGGCCCTGATCGTCCGCGGCCTGGAGTCCTTCCGCCCTGCCACCGGGCGCATGGAAGTCATCCGGCTCCAGGGCGGCGGCTTTCTGGTCGAGGACAGTTACAATGCCAATCCCCTCTCGGTCCGGGTCGCCCTTGAGGCCCTCGACGAAATGGGCGGGGGAGGACGGCGGATCGCCGTATTGGGTGACATGCTCGAACTCGGCTCCGAATCCGCCGGCTTTCATCGCGAGATCGGCTGGATAGCCGCCAGGAGGAGCGACTTTCTGGTGGTCCTTGGCAAGATGGCCGAACACACCGCGGCCGGAGCCCGCGAACGGGGCATGCCACCGGGTCGGGTCCGGGTGGTCGGCGGCTGCGACGCGGCCTTCGATCTACTGAGAAAAACAGTCCGTCCCGGCGACCGGGTCCTTGTCAAGGGGTCCCGGGGGATGAGGATGGAACAGATCTCCGAGGCTCTGCGGGTGGGGGACTTCCCGCTTGCGGCCAACCACGGTTAGGGGCAAGAGATGCTCTACAACCTGCTTTATCCACTGCATACGGAATTTTCGGTCCTGTACGTGTTTCGCTTCATCACGTTCCGGGCCATCTACGCCACCATAACGGCGCTGGTGATCTCTTTCATCCTCGGCCCCTGGCTGATCAACAAGTTGTCGGCGCTGCAGATCGGCCAGAGCATCCGGAAGGTCGGCCCGGAATCCCACTTCAAGAAAGAGGGGACTCCGACTATGGGCGGAACCCTGATTCTGCTGGCCATCGTGCTGCCGACCCTGCTCTGGGCCGACCTGAAAAACGTCTACGTCTGGGTTGCCCTGATGGTGACGGTCGGTTTCGGCATTGTCGGGTTCATCGACGATTACCTGAAGGTCAAGCAGCGCAACAGCGAAGGGTTGTCGGCCCGTCAGAAAATGTTTTGGCAGGTCTTGATCGCCCTTGCCGCCGGAGTCATTCTCTTCGCTTATCCGCCCTTCCAGACGAATCTGGTTTTTCCCTTTTTCAAGGGGATCCGTCCGGAGCTGGGTGTTTACTACATCCCGTTCGCCACCCTGGTCATCGTCGGGGCAGGTAACGCCGTCAACCTGACCGACGGTCTGGACGGACTGGCGATCGGCCCGATGATCATTGCCACCGGCACCTACCTGCTCTTTGCCTACGTGGCCGGCAACGCCCGCCTCTCCGAGTACCTGCAAATCAGCAGCGTACAGGGCGCCGGTGAGCTGGCGGTGCTCTGCGGCGCCATGGTCGGCGCCGGGCTGGGCTTTCTCTGGTTCAATACCTATCCGGCCCAGGTCTTCATGGGGGACGTGGGGAGTTTGTCGCTCGGCGGAGCGCTCGGCACCATCGCGGTGATTACCAAGCAGGAGATCGTGCTGGTGATCGTCGGTGGCATTTTCGTGGTGGAGGCGCTTTCGGTCATCTTCCAGGTGACCTCCTTTCGCCTCTACGGCAAGAGAATCTTTCGCATGGCCCCGATCCATCACCATTTCGAGCTCAAGGGATGGCCGGAGCCGAAGATCATCGTGCGCTTCTGGATCATCAGCATCATTCTGGCCCTGGTGGGCCTGTCGACGCTGAAACTGAGATGAAGGCGAAGCGGTAAGCTATAAGCTTTAAGCTGTAAGTAAGGTCAAAAACAGGAAACATAGAAATGGGCAGTAAAACAGGTTTTTTCTTACCGCTTATAGCTTACAGCTAATAACTAACGGTCTTGTTTATGATCCCTGATTTCCGCAAAAAGACGATCGTGGTTGTCGGCGCCGGCCGCACGGGCCTGGCCCTGACCCGGTTTTTCCTCGACAGGGGGGCGAAGGTGGTCCTTTCGGACAGCCGACCCGCGGGGCGGATCATCGGGCTGGAGGAGCTGGACGGCTCGGGGGTCGCACTCGACCTGGGGGGGCACACTCCTTCGCTTTTTAAGGGGGCCGATCTGGTGGCGATCAGTCCCGGGGTACCGTTGACGGTGCCGGCCGTGGCCGAGGCGATGGCGGCCGGTGTACAGGTGGCCGGCGAGGTCGATATCGCCTTCGGCGAACTGAGGGCACCCCTGGTGGGGGTGACCGGCACCAACGGCAAGTCGACCACCACCGTCCTGATGGGCTCTGTGTTCGAAACCTGGGGGAAGAAGGTTTTCGTCGGCGGCAACCTCGGCACGCCGGTGATCGAGGCGGTCGAGAGACCATGGGACTGGCTGGTTGTGGAGCTCTCCTCCTTCCAGCTCGAGGCGATCCGCGATTTTCGGCCCCGCTACGGCCTGCTTCTCAACATCAGCGAAGACCACCTCGACCGTTATCCCGACATGGCCGCATACGTCGCGGCGAAGATGAGGATGTTCGAAAACATGTCCGCAGGCGACGTGGCCGTCCTCAACGCCGAAGATCCCATGGTGGTGGAACTGGCCGGAATCCTCCGTCCCGGAAAGGTGTGGTTTTCCTCGCAGCGGGTTCTGGAGCGCGGCATGGGCTGCGAGGGCCGGGAGATCGTCTGGCGCATGGAAGGAGTCGAGGAGCGGTTTGCGGTAGACGATCTGCGGCTGAAAGGGGAGCACAACGTGGAGAACGTGATGGCCGCCCTGATTCCGCCGCTGCTCGAGGGGTGTCCGCCGCGGACGGCCTGGCGGGCTGTCTGCGCCTTCGCCGGCCTGGAGCACCGGATGGAGGTCGTCCGGACCCTCGACGGGGTGACCTGGTACAACGACTCCAAGGGAACCAACGTCGGCAGCGTGGTGAAGAGCCTCGCCGGGCTGGCGGCGCCGGTTACATTGATCGCCGGCGGCCGCGACAAGGGCGGCGACTACGCGCCTCTGGCTGCGGCACTGCAGGATAAAGTCACCCGACTGGTCCTGATCGGCGAGGCCGCCGGCCGTCTTGAGGCGGCGCTGGGCGATCTGGCCCACACTTCGAGGGCTGCGAGCCTGCAGGAGGCCGTGTATCGGGCCCGGGAGTTGACCCCGGTGGGAGGATCGGTACTCTTTTCGCCGGGATGTTCCAGTTTCGACATGTTCGCCAACTTCGCCGAACGGGGCAGGGCATTTACCCGGGCGGTGATGGAGTTGCCCGAAAGGGAGGCGGTCTGAGCGATGGAAGTGAGGAAGGGCTTCGATACCACGATCTTGCTGCTGGCGGTGGTGCTGACCTGCCTGGGCGTGGTCATGGTCTATTCCTCTTCCTCCATCATGGCGGAAAAGCGCTACGCCGATGGATTTTATTTTCTCAAGCGGCAGGGGCTCTTCGCGCTGGGCGGCTTCTCGGTCATGGCGGTGGTGATGCATATCGACTACCATCACCTGCGGCGCCTCTCGGTCCCCATCCTCCTGAGCTGCGTCGTCCTTCTCGGGGCGGTGCTCGTTCCCGGCATCGGCTCGAACGCCGGCGGCGCCTCCCGCTGGATCCGTCTGGCGGGGTTCTCGATCCAGCCCTCGGAACTGGCCAAGCTCGGGCTGATCATGTACATGGCGCATTCGCTGGCGAAAAAGGGGGGAAAGGTCAAAAGCTTCAAGGTCGGCTTCGTCCCCTACATGATGGTGCTGGCGCTGCTGCTGCTGCTATTGCTGCTGCAGCCCGATCTCGGCAGCGCCCTGACCCTCGGGGCGGTTGCCATGATGATGCTGCTGGTGGCGGGTACCCGGCTGACCTACATCGTATCCCTGGTGATTCTGGCGCTGCCCTTTCTCTACTTTGCGGTCATGAATGTCGATTACCGGCGGCGGCGGATTCTGGCGTTTCTCAACCCCTGGGAGGACCCGACCAACACCGGTTTCCAGATCATTCAGAGCTGGATCGCCTTCGGCTCGGGAGGCTGGATCGGCAAGGGGCTCGGCGAGGGCAAGCAGAAGCTCTTTTTCCTGCCGGAGGCGCATACCGATTTCATCTTTTCGGTCATCGGCGAGGAGTTGGGATTTGCCGGCGTGTTCATCATCTCCGCCATGTTCCTGCTGCTGCTGATGCGGGGCATTCGCGCGGCCCTGGGGGCCCCCGACGATTTCGGCCGGTATCTGGCCTGCGGGGTGACCCTGCTTCTGGGACTGGAGGTCTTCGTCAACATCGCCGTGGTGATGGGCATGCTGCCGACCAAGGGGCTGGCCCTGCCGTTTCTTTCCTACGGCGGGACGAGCCTGATCACCACCTTGCTGGCGGTGGGTATTCTGCTCAACGTCTCGGCCCAGGTACCGGGAGAGGTGCGATGAAGATCCTGCTGGCCGGCGGCGGCACCGGAGGCCACCTCTTTCCGGCGGTCGCCATCGCCCAGAGATTTCTGGCCACCGAGCCGCGGGGAGAGGTCCTCTTCGTCGGCACCGAGCGGGGACTGGAGGCGAGGATCCTGCCGGAGCTCGGGCTGCCCCTGGAGACGATCGACATTGCCGGTCTCCGGGGCCGGGGGGTGCTCGGCAAGCTGGCCCTGATGCCCCGGCTTTTCAGGAGTCTGCTCCAGTCCTTCGGCATTCTCCGGCGTTTCCGTCCCGACGTGGTGGTCGGGGTCGGCGGTTATGCCTCGGGCCCGGTTCTGGCGGCGGCCCGTCTTTCCGGCCGGCCGGTATTGATTCATGAGCAGAACGCCTGGCCGGGGCTGACCAACCGGCTGCTGGCCCCCTGGGCCGATCGGGTCTGCCTGTCCTTCGCCGATACGGACCGCGCTTTTCATCGCGGGCGGACGGTCCTGACCGGAAACCCCCTGCGTCAGGGGATGGAGGACTGCCCGCCGATGGAAGCGACCCGGCCGCTGCTGCTGATTTTCGGCGGCAGTCGCGGAGCGCGGGCGATCAACGAGATGGTGGCGGGTATGCTGCCCCTGCTCGGGGACCTCAGGGAACAGATCGACATCCTGCATCAGACCGGGAGCGAGGATCTCGACCGGATTCGCGAGGAGTACCGCCGCTGCGGCTGGGACCCCGGCCAGGTGGTTCCCTTCATCGATCGGATGGACGAAGCGTACGGCCGGGCTCATCTGGTTCTGTGCCGGGCCGGCGCGACCACCATCGCCGAACTAACCGCCTGCGGGCGACCGGCGATTCTCGTCCCCTATCCCCACGCCGCCGGCGATCACCAGAGCGCCAATGCCCGGGCCCTGGCTCGCAAGGGGGCGGCATTGATGCTGGCCCAGTCGGAACTGACGCCGGAACGCCTGGCCCGGCTGATCGGCGACCTGCTCGGCGACCGCGACCGACTGCTGACCATGGCGGCGCTGGCCAAGGCCCAGGGCAAGACGGGCGCCGCCGACCGGATTCTGCGGGAATGCCGGGCGATAATAAAGGCAGGAGAAAGGGAAAAGGAAAAAGGAAAAAGATGAAAGCCCAATACTCCCATCCTAAGCCTTTAACCTTCAACCTTGATCCTTTAACCTGAACCAAAGGTTCATATGTACGGAAAGATTCGAAAAATTCATTTCATCGGCATCGGCGGCATCGGCATGAGCGGGATTGCCGAAGTCCTGCTCAACCTGGATTACCAGGTGTCCGGCTCCGATCTGCGGGAGACGGAAATTACCCGCCGGCTCTGCCGGTTGGGCGGCGAGATCGTCTTCGGCCACCGCGAGGAAAATATCCGGGAGGCCGATGTGGTCGTCACCTCGACCGCCATCAAGGTGGACAACCCCGAGGTGCAGGAAGCCCATCGGCGTCACATTCCGGTCATTCCGCGGGCCGAGATGCTGGCCGAGTTGATGCGGATGAAATACGGCGTTGCGGTGGCCGGCACCCACGGCAAGACGACGACAACGAGCATGGTGTCGACCATTCTTTCCCATGCGGGCATCGATCCCACGGTAGTGATCGGCGGCCGGCTCGACTCGCTCGGCTCCAATGCCAAATTGGGGCAGGGCAAGTTCCTGGTGGCCGAGGCCGACGAGTCAGACGGCTCCTTCCTCAAGCTCTCGCCGACCATCGCCGTGGTCACCAATATCGATGCCGACCATCTCGACTTCTACCGGGACATGGAGGAGATCCGGACGACCTTTGCCGACTTCATCAACAAGGTTCCCTTCTACGGAGCGGCCATTCTCTGCCTTGACGATCCCAACGTGCAGGCGATCATCCCCCTGGTCAAAAAACGCATGATCAGCTACGGGTTCTCCTCCCAGGCCGATTTCAGGGCCACGGATATCGAGCATCGCGAAGGAAGGACCTTTTTCCAGGTCCACCACAAGGACGAGAGGCTGGGGCGGCTTGCCCTGGGCATGCCGGGGCGGCACAATGCCCTCAACGCCCTGGCCGCGGTGGCGGTGGCCCGTGAACTCGACGTTCCCTTCGCCGCCATCGCCGAGGGCCTGGAGGATTTCGGCGGCGTCCAGCGACGCTTTCAGGTCAAATACGATGCCTCGGATATCATGGTGGTCGACGACTACGGCCACCATCCGGCCGAAATCAAGGCCACCCTGGCGGCCGCCCGCAGCGGCTGGGACCGGCGCGTGGTGGCCGTGTTCCAGCCGCACCGCTACAGCCGGACCGAGGCCCTGTTCGACGAGTTTCTCACCGCCTTCTACCAGGCCGATTACCTGGTGGTGATGGATATCTATGCCGCAGGAGAGGAAGTTCTGCCCGGCGTGACGTCACAGGCGCTCACCGAAGGCATCTCCGAGCATGGCCACCGCGATGCCCACTATGTCGCCGATCCGGAAGGGGTTCTTGAGCACCTGGTGAAGGTCGTGAGGCCGGGAGATATCGTGATCACCCTGGGCGCCGGCAATGTCTGGCAGGTTGGCGAACGGTTTGCCGAACACCTCGCCGCCGGGAGCTGAGGTGGTCGCACGGGTCTTTGAAAAGTTGACCGAAGCGCTTCGCGGCGAAGTCCTCGCCGACGAGCCGCTCAGCCGCCATACCACCTGGCGGACGGGAGGACCGGCCGATCTCTTCGTTGTCCCAGCCGACCGTGCCGATCTGCTGGCGGCCCTGCGGATTCTCGAACGGTTCGAGACGCCCTGGCTGGTGATCGGTTTCGGAAGCAATCTGCTGGTTCGCGACGGCGGGGTTCGCGGTGCGGTCATCCATCTGCGGCAATTGCGCCGGATGGTTTTCGAACCCGGGGGGATCGTTCGGGTCGAAGGCGGTTTGCCGATGATGTCGCTGGTGGGAGAAGCGGTCCGCCGAGGTCTTGCCGGGGTGGAATCCCTCGCCGGCATTCCAGGAAGCGTCGGGGGGGAGATCGCGATGAACGCCGG
>Ga0102953_1000191_pt1 | contig 42816 bp, 50 predicted proteins | sample SalPon2A_C_D2_MG_FD_78509 | JGI IMG/M metagenome (GOLD analysis project Ga0102953, IMG submission 78509) | Soil microbial communities from South San Francisco under conditions of wetland restoration - Salt Pond MetaG R2A_C_D2_MG | ecosystem: Environmental > Terrestrial > Soil > Wetlands | place...
CTCATCTTCTCCCCGATGCCCACGGCCAGACTCGCCCGTCAGAACAGGAAACACGGGATGTCGGCCCCGTACGGGGAGGCGAAATCAATCAGGGCAGCGCTGTCCAGATTCAGTCCCCAAAGTCGGTTGGCAGCCAGCAGGGCGGTGGCGGCATCCGATGACCCGCCGCCAAGACCGGCCTGCGAGGGGAGATGTTTGTCGATATGTACATGCAGTCCGCGTCGCACATGAGAACCGGGCTGCGGATCGAACCGCTCGCGCAGGGCATGCAGCACGCGATGCACCAGGTTGTCCTCGCCGTTTAATCGTGGGTCCGAGCAGGTGACGCGGATGTCATCGGCAATCCCGACATGCAGCACATCAGCCGCATCCACATAGGCAAAGCTGGTGTCCAGCAGGTGGAAGCCTCGCGCATCGCGGCCGGTGATGAGCAGGTGCAGGTTGATCTTGGCGGGTGCGGGGAGTTCAAGCATGGGGCCGTCCGGCAGTTGTTCGTGCGTGGCGTGACTTTTCGTCGGATGGTTTGGCCAATCCGGCCTGCTCGGCATGCAGGACGATCAGCGTTGCCTTGCGTCCGTGCCTGATGTCGGTCAATACCAGGCGCCGTGCTTCCGGATACCACTGCACGCGCAGGATCCCGCCGTCCCTGCGGCTTTCCCAGTGGTCCTGTGATGTTTGTCTGAATCCGGGCGGCACATGGCCGGCGAGGAAGCGCGACAGCGCATACGGGGAGAGCACGATGCCGTGTTCAGACAACTCAGCCAGGCTCACCCTGCGCCATGCCGGCGTCTTGTTGTCGCGCAGCCGGATGTTGTCGTGCTGCCAGCGCAGTTCAACCACCGTGCCGCTGGCAGCATGGGTCAGACGGGCCCGGCCGGCAGTATCCGTTTCCGCCTGCCAGTCGAGTATCACCTGCCAGCGTCTGGTCGGTTCGATAACCAGCAGGCGGGCGCTGAGGGAACGATACGGGCCGATGCCGGCTGCCTGCCCATCTGTTGACCGCTCAGGGGCCGGAAGCGTGGCGCAGGAACAAAGCAGCAACACGACGGCGAGCCATGCGCCATGCAGGCGGAAAGGAATACTCGGGCCGGGGGGCATCACATGCCTTTATCGATCTTGTTCTGCATGCTCCGGCTGTCTTGATGGCCTAGCCTGATGGCATCGCGCCACGTTTTGCGAGCCTCATCCGGTTTGCCGTTCTTCCACAGGATGTCGCCCAGGTGTTCATGCATCACCGGGTCGTCGGGCACCTGAACGATGGCTTTGCGCTGCACGGCCAGGGCCTTGTCGTATTCGGCGCGCTGGTAATGTACCCAGGCGAGTGAATCGAGGTAGTAACCGTTGCCCGGGCGCTCCTTGAGGGCGCGTCGGATCAGGGTTTCTGCCTCATCGAGGCGCACGCCCTGCTCGGCATACAGATAGCCGAGGAAGTTCAGCGCCTCGACATTGTCCGGCTCGATGCTGAACAGCTGCTTGATCTGCACGGCGGCACGGTTGAACTGTTTCAGGCCTTCGAAAGCAGCGGCCCGGTTGAACAGCAACTGCACCGGGACATCCGGCAGGGCCAGCGCGGCTTCGGTTTCATCGAGCAGTTCCTGATAGGCCTTTTTACGCATCAGTGCAGCCGACAGCACGGTGTAGGCCCGCGCCATGCGAGGTTCGTGGCGTATCAGCTGGCGCAGCGAAATGATGGCCGCATCGGTCCGGTCGGCGCGCAGGTCCATCGCCGCCACGCGCAGCCTGGCTTCGGCGAAGTTTTCGTCACTGCCCTTGATGCGCGCATACAGCTTGCGGGCTTCATCGGATTGACCGAGCGATTCGAGACAGGCGGCGAGATAGAACGAGGCGCGGGAGTCCTCGCTTTCCGTCAGTACCCTGCGGAAGGTATCGGCGGCCTGCTGGAATTGGCCTTCCTGATAATGCAGCAGACCCAGCGCGATCAGCACATCGGCGTTACCGCCGGTGCGTTCGGCGATGTCCTCGTAAACAGCAATCGCCTCCGCGCCGCGTTTCTGTTCGACCAGCATGCGGCCCAGCGCATTGCTCACGCCGAGCGCCTCCGGATGGGCGACCAGATGGTGACGGAGCACATTTTCGGCCTTCACCGGCTTGCCCTGGCGCAGTGCCAGCTGGCTGAGCATCAGCACAGGACCGGATTCGTCGGGTTCGAGCTGAATCAGGGTATTCAACGATGCTTCGGCCTTGCCCAGTTTGCCCTGGCGGATGAACAACTGTGCCTGGATATGATAAAGCTGCGGATGATGCCCTAGCTGCAGCCCTTCGTTGATGGCCCGGTGTGCCTCGCTGTAGCGCTGGCCGGAGCTCAGCAGGCGGATAAGCATCAGCCTGGCCGGGTAGGCATCGGGCTTGTCGCGCAGGATGGACTGCAGGCTCTGCACGGCGTGCTCGGGCTTGTCGTCCAGCACCTGCATCTGCGCCTGGAGCATGCGCACGGTATCGCGCTGTCTTTCCGGCAGTTCGGGCATGGCCAGCAGTTGCGCGAGCGGCTCCCTTGCCTCGGCGGCCCGGCCGCTTTGCAGCAGGCCTTCGGCCAGTTGCAGGCGGGGCAGGACTGCATCCGGATCCTTCTCTGCGATGGCCTTCAGGAAGCCGATGGCCAGCGAGGGGTTGCCGTCTTCCATGGCGCGGTTTGCCGCCAGATACAGGAACTCCACGCTCATGCGAGAAACAGGGATATCCGCAGTCACATCATTCCCCGTTCCGCCGCGCATATCGCTGGCATGCCGGGTTTGTGCGGTGGCCGTGCAACTGGTCAGCAGCAGTACGCAGGATAACAGGACGCCGGACATCAGCATGGAATCACCTTTGAAGCCTCGCACGCTCATGCTCGGACTCCTTCGCCCGCTTCTTCGGGGGTCTCCATTTCAAGCGCCTCCATGGCGACAGACGAGAAACGCTCGCCGGTCAGGTTCAGTGCCCAGCAGCGGGTGTCCGCCGCTTTGCCCTCGCAGGTGCTGACAATGATGTAAGCAAAGTCCTCCCACGCGGCGTCCCGGTCTGTCGGAGAAGGCTTCGCCGGGCAGTCCGGATGGCTGTGGTAGATACCGATGATCTCGCGTCCGCTGCCGGAGAGTTCGCGGTCCACGGCATGATAGCCCTGCGGATCGAGCATGAAGCGGTCGACGGCGCGTTCGGTGTTCAGGTTGGCGACCTCGCGGGCCTCGTCGATTTCCCAGCCCTGCGGGCCGGCCTTGCCGAGCAGCAGGCCGCATGCCTCCAGCGGATAGTGGCGCGCGGCCGACTCGTGCATGCTGCGCATCGCCGCGTCATTGATGCGGCAGGGCATCGGCGAGACAGTGCCATCGAGCACATCCAGATAGGGCTGTGAGCGGAATCGCTCCGGCTCGGGTATACGTGTTTCCTGCATTTTCTCTCCGGTATAACTTGTTCCTGAGCAACACTAGCGGAAGCAGAATGCTTGCCAAGTATGGCGAGTGCGCCATTGCAAAAGGGAGGGGCCATGCCCGTGCATAAGCCCCTCCCCATGCCTTGTTGGCCGATTCCGCCCCGTCTTTCAGCGCCGGCGATGCCGGCCCCGGAAAGCTTTAGCGGGTAAACAGCAGGCTGAAGGAAACCGGCACTGCCGTGCTGATAGACGGCAATTTTGCCACCTTGCGCAAGGCATCCACGCCCTCGGCCAGGTTGAAATCCCCGGCATTCAGGATCAAGGGGGATGTCGATGCAACCAGGATACGGTTGTCATTCAATTTGATGATCTGAATCCCGACCTGCATGCGTTTTGTTACGCCGTGCAGGTGAACCTCCAGGTCTATTGTGGAGCGGCGGATATCACCGACCTTCATCCGGCTCAGATCGTCCTTCTTTATGTCAGAAGAAATGGATGCGGTGGAAAAATGGGCAACATCAAACAGCAGGGTTTTCATTCGTTCATTCCGAATGGGTATATGCGTTTCCACGCTGCTCAGGTCGATGACCACAGTCGCCTTGTCGTCCTTAATGGCTCCCGATACTTTCCTGAAAGAATGGACCTCTCCCACGGCCGATTTCTTGACCGATATCATATTCACCGATGAATCGTCATTGCTTAAGTTCCATTGTGCATAGGCGCTGAAGGGCGCCAGCATGAGCAGGGTCAGTACAAATAATTTTTTCATGAATCGATATCTCCTGTCGTTTTTGTTCATCGTGCCGCCAGGCTCGATGAAGGGGCTTATGGTGTTGCGGATCGTTGAAGCGTAGCGGTTGTTCACACAAAAAACGAGCCGTGCCTCTCATCTCCGCCTCTATTTTTGCACTGTTTTCCTGAAAAAAGGCGGCTAGCCTGAGGCCATGCTGCTACGCCTTGTTCTTCTTCGCCTGTTGCAGGCCGTGCCCACCCTGCTTGGCGTGGCCACGCTGGTGTTCCTGATGCTGCACCTTGTGCCGGGCGATCCGGTGGATGCCCTGCTCGGAGAAATGGCTCTGCCGGCCGATCGCGAGGCGCTGCGCCATGCGCTGAACCTGGATGCGCCGCTGTGGCAGCAGTATGTGCAGTTCATGGCAGGCCTGGCAGGTGGCGATTGGGGGCGGAGCCTGCTGGATCAGCGGCCGGTACTTGAGCTGATTGCCGAGCGTCTTCCCGCCACGGCCCGTTTGGCCGGTGCCAGCCTGCTGCTCGCCCTGCTGCTCGCTCTGCCACTGGGCCTGTGGGCGGCCAGGCATGCCGGCAGGCGGCAGGATATGGCCGCCATGGGATTTTCCCTGCTGGGTGTATCGATTCCCAATTTCTGGCTCGGTCCGATGCTGATGCTGCTGTTCTCCGTCGGGCTCGGCTGGCTGCCTGTTTCCGGCATGGATCAACCGGGCAGCATCGTTTTGCCGGCCATCACCCTCGGTACGGCACTGGCTGCCGTGTTATCGCGCATGGCCCGCTCCAGCTGGCTGGAGGCGATGAGCAGCGATCCGATTCGCACGGCACGCGCCATGGGGGTGGGGGATACCCTGCTATGGTGGCGGCATGCCGGCCGCATGGCCGCCATACCCGTGCTGACCATGTTCGCGTTGCAACTGGGGGCGGTGCTTGGCGGCGCGGTCATCACCGAAACGGTGTTCGACTGGCCGGGGCTGGGTCTGCTGACCATTGAGGCCATTCAGCAGCGCAATTATCCGCTGGTACAGGGCTGCGTGCTGCTTATCGCCTGCTTTTACGTGCTCGCCAACCTGGCCGCCGATGTACTCGCCATGTGGCTTGACCCCCGGCAGCGACGCATATGAAACGCATGTGTGACCGCCCGGCCGTGCGCATGTCCGCGCTTTGCCTGTTTGTACCGCTGCTGGTGATGCTGGGGGCCGTGTTGCACGGTGCGGACGGGCATGCCGTGGATCTCGATGCCGTGCTGGCCGGTATCAGTGCGGCGCATCCGCTGGGCTGTGATGCCCTGGGCCGGGATGTGCTGGCCCGTCTGGCCGAAGGACTGATGCTGTCGCTCGGTGTTGGCGCGGTAGTGATCGGCATCGGTGCGCTGCTCGGCATCAGCATCGGCCTGGCGGCCGGCTGGTTCGGCGGGCTGGTGGATAGCCTGTTGATGCGACTGGCCGATATCGTGCTTTCCTTTCCGGGCATTCTGCTGGCCATCGCGCTGGCCGCCATGCTCGGTCCGGGCGTGGATAAGCTGGTGCTGGCACTGGTAGCCGTGGGCTGGGTTGGCTTTGCGCGCCTTTCGCGCGCGCAGGTGATGTCGCTGAAACACACGCCCTTTGTCGATGCCGCCGTGGCCAGTGGCTCGGGCAGCGTGTATATCGGCATTCGCCACCTGCTTCCGAACATCGCCGCGCCCCTGCTGGTGGAGGCCAGTTTCGGGCTGGCGGCGGTGATTATCGGCGAGGCGGGCCTGTCCTTCCTCGGTATCGGGGTGCAGCCCCCGGATGCCTCGCTGGGCACGATGATCCGCGAGGGAACCGGCCTGATGCTGGTTTCCCCGCTGCTGGTGGTGTGGCCGGGCGTGGTGCTGTTCATGCTGGTGATGGCCGTGAACCTGCTCGGTGATGCGCTGCGCGATCATCTGGACGTACGCGGGGCACGCTCGTGAGCGACCCCCTGAACGGGCCCATGAATCGGCATCTGGTGATCGGTCTGGAGGGACTGCGTTTGAGCGCATGGGAAAAACAGGCGTTGCGGGCTGCTTCGCCGCGGGGCGTAATCCTGTTCGCGCGCAATATCGACTCGCCCGATCAGGTCAGGGCACTGCTGGCCGAGGCAAGGCAGGCGGCGGGGGCCGATTTGTGGGCGGCCATCGATGAAGAGGGCGGCAGGGTGCATCGCATGCCGTGGGCGCCGTTTCATCCGCGCAAACCTGCCGAGGTATACGGGAAGCTGTTCGAGAGCGACCCGGAGGCTGCCGTGCGGGGCGTGTTCGAGGACAGTATGCGGGTTGGCGAGGCCCTTTGCGGGCTGGGCTTCACGCATAACTGCGCGCCGGTGCTGGACATCTTCCACGCCGAGGGACACGGCATCATCGGCGAGCGTGCCTACGGCGCTGACTCCGATGTGGTGACGGCGCTGGCCGGGGCCTGCATGCGTGGCCTGCACGAGGCAGGGGTGGAAGCAATCGGCAAGCATTTCCCGGGGCATGGCAGGGCGAACGCCGATTCGCATGTCGCCGTGCCGACGGTGGATGCCCCGCTGGACGTGTTGCTGGCCGAGGCGCAGGGCTTCGCGAACCTCATCGTCGAAGGATTGCGGCACATCATGACCGCGCATGTGATCTATACGCAGGCCGATGCGCGCATTGCCACACTTTCACCGTTCTGGCTGCGCGAGGTTCTCAGGGAACGCTTTGCTTTCAACGGCCAGGTGTGGAGCGATGACCTGAGCATGAAGGGCGCCGGGGATGATGTGCCGGCAGCGGCGCGCACCGCGCTGGCTGCTGGTTGCGATGTGCTGCCGGTCTGCCAGCCGGACGGCGTGCGCGCGGTGTATGATGATTTGACGGGCGGCGTGCTAGGATAGGGCACATGATTCTGGATCGTTATGTTCTGCGCATGTGGCTTGCGCCGTTTGCCGCCGGCCTGATTCTGGCCACCGGCGTGCTGTTGTTCGGCCGCGCCCTCAAGTTGCTGGCGCTGGTGACCGACAGCGGTGCCCCGTGGGGCCTGCTTGGCCAGTTGATGGTGTTCGTGCTGCCCTACTTCATCCTGCTCACCGTGCCCATCGCCTTTTTCCTGTCGATGCAGAACCTGGTGGCCGGCCTGCAGCAGAGCAGCGAGATCGATGTGATGCGCTCTTCCGGCATGTCGTATACCCGTATCTGCCGCTCGGTGATTGCCATGGCCGGTGTGCTGTTCGCGCTGTTGTTCTACACGTCGCTGTACGTGCTGCCGCAGGGACAGCTGGCCTTCAATAACGTGTTGCGAGAGATATACAGCCTCAAGGGCTCTCCCGAATTCACCCCGCAGCGCTTCTCGCGCGACGTCGAGGACATCACCTTCTATGTGGACGGCAAGGATGCCGAGGGACGCTATCGCGGCGTGATGCTGGAGGATGGCCGGCCGGGCGGCCCGGTGTTCTACCTGGCGGAAAGTGCGGAGCTGGTGTCCACCAGCAGCGGGCTGCGCATGCACATGCACAAGGGAACCCGGCTTGAGGGTGAAGGCGAAAATCAGCGCATGCTGGCCTTCACCAATTACGATGTGGATATTCCTATCGGCACCCTCGGCGCCGTCAAGTATTCCCACTCGGGCGATCATGTGATCATGATGACACCGACCCAGTTGTGGGACGAAATAAGCCGCAGCCATGCGCCGGAGGCGATTGCCGAAATGCAGCGGCGGCTGATTCTGCCGACCACCATTCTGGTGCTGTGCGCCTTTGCCCTGCCTCTCTCGCTGGCGCCCAAGCGTTCGGGCCGGGCCGGCTCATTCCTGCTCGGCATCGGCCTGCTGATCCTGCTGTACAATGTGCAGCTCGTGCTGCACCGGCAGGTGAGCATGGGCTCGCTGTCCGGCTGGACGATGTGGGCGGGGCAGATGGTGTTCCTGATAGCGGGCGTGCTGCTCTGGCGGCGGGCTGAGCAGGGGATGTTGCCGATGTGGCTGGTGCAGGGCGGCGAGTTGTTCTACATCATGCATCAGCGCCTGCTGCACTGGGTGGCGCATCGTTTGGGTAAGAGTTAGGCCGGACTACAGGTCCGGTCGGACCTTTTCAGGCCGCTCTTTCCGTTTGTCTCCCTGAAACGCCGGTTGCTGCCAGCCCGGTACCGAGCAGCATGGCGGCCAGCACGCCCGGGAAATGTTCCTCGAAACTCGGTTCGGTCAGACCCTGCACGAACAGTGCGATGCCGGTCAGTGCTATCAGGCCGGCGGTCGGGCCGGTGTCCCAGTCGCGGCGCCAGCCTTCCCTGATCCAGATCACGAACAGCGCGCCCAGCAGCAGCACACCGGCAGGGCCCCAGCGCGTCAGTGATTGCAGCAGCATATTGTGCGGATGGGATGGCGGAATGCCGCCGAAGAACAGGTCGGGACGCTGCGCCATGATGCCTGCCGATGCTACGTGGAAACCGCCCGTTCCCACGCCCATCGGGGCATGCTGTTCCCATGCCTGAATGGCTGTGTACCACATCGAAAAACGGGCCTCGGGATTCTTGAAGTTGCCATGCTCCATGGCCTGGATACTGTGCCAGGACTCCAGCATGCGCGCCTTGCCGGGCCCGATGCTCAGGCCGGCCACCATGATTGCCAGCCCGAGGCCGGCGGCCGCCATTTTCAGCCACGTGCTCGCCTTGATCAGTTTCCACAGCATCACCATCAGCAGCACGGCCAGCACCAGATAACCGCCGCGCCCCGAGGACAGGAAAATCATACCCACCCCGGCCAGCGCGAACAGTCGGGCGAGCCAGCGCGGCCAGCCTTGCATGAACATGCTCCAGTGCATCAGCAGCGCCGCCCAGATGCCGTATACCAGCCCGAAGCTGGTATGGCCGATGAATCCGGTCGGGTTGTCGGCCGTGGAGCCGGCCTTGTTCACCAGTTCGACGAGCCCGTTGTATTGAGCCAGACAGAACAACAGGTGCAGGATCAGGCCGAGGCTGAATACCATCAGGAAGGCATGGCGGCGGGACTGGTCGCGAAGCAGGTAGGCGACCAGCGGGGTGAGCAGCCAGAACCACTGCCGGCCGATGATCTGCATGCCGCGCTCCGCATCCAGACTCCACAACAGGCCGATCGGAAACAGCGATAAATAGGCCAGCCAGGCAATGCACAGGCTGCGATGTCTTTGCCAGACAAGCCGCAGGCCGGCAAGGTAGTGTCCACCGATCAGGCCGGCCAGCAGACTGCCGGCCAGCGCGATATTGCAGGCGGCCACAGAGAACGGGAAACAGAGTGCCGCGACGCAGAGCAGCACGAACGCGGTCTTCTCCGCGCCGTCCGCAAAGGATTCAGGAAGGCCGTCCATGCCTAAACCCTCGCCATTTGCATGCGGCTTTTCACCTCGTGCCATACCCATTCCCCCTGCATCTGTTTCAGGCAGAGACTGACGCTGTCCTGTCGCTTCTCGCAGCCTTCCAGCTGGCATGGCACACAGTCCTGCCGACCCTGCAGTAGCGAGATGTTACCCTGCCGCTGGATGCCGTCGGGTGAGGAAGCCTGCCACGGCGAGTTACCCGCATAGCCGTTCGGCCAGGGCCCCCAGATGCGCGGGTCGGTCGGGCCGAACAGGGCAACGACGCGCGCGCCGCCAGCCGCAGCAAGGTGTGTGTTGGCCGTATCCAGTCCGATATAGGCGGCAGCGTGATGCGCCAGACAGGCCAGCTGCCGCCAGTTGAATGCGCCGGCTGCGACATGCACATGCGATTCGGGGAAGCCTTCGATCATGCCGCGGGCGGTTGTCACCTCGGCCGGCGAGCCGCTGATGACCACGCGCAGGTCTTCATGCAGCGCTTTCTCGATCAGTTCCCGCCATGCGGAGATGCGCCACCATTTGTACGGCCAGCGGGCGAACGGGTGCAGGTGAATATAGCCATCCTCACGTGACCACGGCAGGGCATCGAATACGGCGTTCGCATCCTTTTCGCTCCACGTGATTTGCACATCGCGGCAATCCGGCAGGTCGCAGGCCGCTGCAAGGTCGCAGGCCAGGCCGACCATGTGCGTGCCGGGCGTGTAGTCCCGCCAGGAGCGGACCACGCGGCGTTTCCACGCCTCCTGCGGGCGGTCGGCGGTAATCAGCGCATGCACCCGGGAAGAGGCGGCCAGCGCGAGGAGCATGGAGCGGTCGGTGGAGGGCAGGGCAAAGGCCAGGTCGTAGCCGCGCCACAGCTTTTTTGCCAGCGAGAGCTGCTGCACCCAGGGGCTGCCTGCAGCGACGGTGAACACCTGCTCAGCGCAGGGCTGGCCCTCAAGAATCGATTCTGTTCCGCCGGCCACTACCCAGTCGACGCTGTAGCCGGCCCTGTTCAGCGATGCGGCCAGCGGTGTGGCAAGCAGCACGTCGCCGAGATACCGGCAGACCACCATCAGGGCGCGAATCTTACAGCCTCCAGTAATAGATCAGGGCGAACAGCAGGATGCCGGGAATGAACGCCGCGGCATTCCTGTGCTCGCGGTGCTGGATGACCAGCGACCAGGAGAAGGCACCCCTTTGGTGGGGGGCCGGGCTCAGGCGCGGGAAAAACAGCGGCACTTCGGCCGACCAGCGGCGGTAGTCCTCGCCGAACAGCTTGTCCATGTGCGCGGCCTCCTCGCGGATCACCGGGCGATAGATCATGGCGAAGGCCAGCAGGGCCAGCACGCTGACCCACAGGACGCCTGACATCACGCAGAAGCCGATCATCAACAGCAGGTTGGCGACATACAGCGGGTTGCGCGTGTGGGCATAGGGGCCGGCAGTTGCCAGTTCGGCGTTTTTGTCGATATGGCCGCTGGACCACATGCGTCCGGCCTCACCGAGCACGACCAGTGCACCGCCGATGATCAACAGGGCCGGGGTCGGGTGCGCCATGACGATCAGCAATACGGCGACCGGGGCGGTGGCTACGATGCGGTGGCTGGCAAACCAGGCTTCCAGTTTATTGTACCAGTCGGGAATCACGCGTCCTCCATGGGTATCAGGCGGTTCGCTCAGGCGAACCTGGCCGCATACTACACGCGCGGCGCGGCGCCGTCCTGCCCCTTGTCTTTCTGGCTCCCGTCTGTATGCCCGCTGTCTGCCTGCTTCAGGTGCAGGGCGAGCTTGGCGTAGCGGTAATAGGTGCCCTCGAAATTGCCCAGCGCAATCACGAAGCCGGCCCAGCCGTCCAGGAAACCGAGCTTGAGTACGTAGATGCGGAAAAAGGCCCACAGGCCGCGCATCAGTGCCGTGCCCATGCCTGCCGTTTTCCCCTGCTGCAGCATTTTCTGCATGCCCAGGGTCGAATAGCGGTTGGTCTTGTCGATCACCTGTTCGAGATTGCGGAACGAGAAATGCAGCACATCGGAGGTCAGGTAGCCCAGCCGCCCGTGGATATCGAAGCCCTCGTGTACCATGTCGTCGCGGTAAACCAGTGCGCCTTTCCTGAACAGCTTCGGCTGGCAGTAGTCCGGATACCAGCCGCAGTGGCGGATATGCCTGCCCATGAAATAATTGCGCCGCGGGATGTAATACAGGTCGAACGCCTCCTCGCCCTGCTCCGCCCCGGCAAGCACCCCCTGAATCTCGCGGCCCAGCTCCGGCGTGCAGCGCTCGTCGGCATCGATGCTCAGCACCCAGTCATGCGTGCACAGTTTCACCGCATCGTTGCGCAGCTTGCCGAAGCCCTCGAAGACGAGGCTCTCGATGCGGCAGCCGAGGCCGCGTGCGATGGGGATGGTATTGTCCGTGCAGCCGGTATCGATGACCACGATTTCGTCGGCCCATGCCACGCTTTCGATGGCGGCGGCGATCTTGTCCTCTTCGTTGAGTACGGGGATGAACACGGAGAGCGGAAGCCGCTGGGTTGTCGTCATGGTTTTGCCGCTTCCCCGGAGACTGCAAGTTCCTCAAGCCCTTCAATGGCGCGGATGCGCCTCTCCTGCAGGCAGCGGTTCAGGATGTCGTCGTTTGCCCCAAGCCGGTCGCGCGAGGCCTCCCTGTGCCACAGGTGCATCACCGGCATGCCGTACAGGTTCTTGCGGCGTACGCCGGCGTGGAACAATCGGGCGGCAAAATCCGAGTCCTCGCGGCCCCAGCCTTCGTACGAGCTGTCGAAGCCGTTCACCCGCCTGGCATCCGCCGTCCAGAAGGCGAAATGGCAGCCACGAATGCCGGGCAGTTTCTCACTCGACCCGGATGTGCGCAGCGGCATGAACAGCGGGAAGGCCCGGTTGATATGCCCCCTCATTCGCCACGCCATCCATTGAAGCGCGGAGAGGCTCGGGCTCCAGCGGCCTTGACTGGCGAGGCGGCCTGTCATGGCCTCGGAAAGCAGGATACGGCTGCCGCGGATAAAGATGCCGGTTTCTGCGATGGATTTGTGCGCGGCGATCATGCCGGGCAGCGGCACGCAATCGGCATCGGTGAGCACGATGTACGGCTCATCGACCGCGGCGATGGCGCGGTTCAACGCCAGCGCCCGGCGATATCCCCTGTCCTCGTGCCACAGGTGGTGGATCGGGATGTCGTGTCGGCTACGGAAATCTTCGATGACCTGCGCGATTTCCGGGCCGGAACCGTCGTCGGCGATGTAGAGGCTGAACTGCTTATCGTTTTGCTGTGCATAGCCCTCGAGCGTCATGCGCAGGAAGGGCGCGGCATTGTAAGTGGAGACGATGATCGCCAGCTTTGAGGGCGGTCCGTTTTGCATATCCGTCATCGGCGTTCAGCCTTGCCTGGCGTGTCGGGCGCCGATTCGATGGCCTGCAGCCATTGCCAGTAGTTCCGGATGCCGTCAGTAAGGGAAATCTCCGGCGTCCAGCCGAGCTGTGCCCCGGCCTTGCCGATATCCAGCACCACCTTTTGCACATCGAAGCCGCGCGCCTCCCTGAATTCGATACGCGGCTTCAGTCCGCTCGCCCCGGCGATGATATCAACCAGTTCGCGGATCGAGCAGCCAGTGCCGCTGCCGGCGTTGAAGGCGCCGGTATAGTCACTTTCGCCGGCCATCACGCAAAGCCGGGCCAGGTCCTCGACATGGAAAAAGTCGCGCACGATGCTGCCGTCGCCCCAGATTTCGACCGGTTCGCCGCGCATGATGCGGTTGCTGAAGGTGGAAATGGCGCCCTGGATGCCGGTCGGGTTCTGGCGCGGTCCGTAGGGGTTGGCCGGGCGGATGATGACAGGCCGCAGGCCGCGCAACTGCTGGTACATGAACAGGTATTTCTCGATGGTCAGCTTGATGATGCCGTAGGAACACACCGGGTTCAGCGGATGGCTTTCCGGGGTCGGTACGACATCCGTATTGCCGTACACCGTGCCCCCCGAGGACAGGTACACGAAGCGCTGCACGCCCGCCTCCAGCATGGCATCGAGCAGACGAAGCATCGGGACCAGGTTACCGCGCACATCCGATTCCGGATCGCGGTTGGAGGTTTCCGGCAGGCTGGTGCTGACCGTGTGAAACACCATGTCCACGCCCTGGAGGGTCCCGGCCACGGCCGCATCATCGGCCAGTTCGCCCATGTGGTAGTCCACGCCGGGAAGCGGTGCGCGGAACTTCTCCCGGGAATGATCGAGCACGCGCACCGTGTGTCCGGCCGCCAACAGCGCATCCACCACATGCGAGCCGATAAAGCCGCATCCACCGAGTACAAGTACTTTCATCGAGGCAGGGTAGCGGTATTCGGGATAAAAGTCAGAGCCGGCCCGGCCTCGTTCACGGATTCACCGGCGAGTAGTGCATCAGATTGCAGACGATGCGGCCGATTTTCACCTTGGCTGTCATGCGCAGCGGAATGTGCCGCGCATCATCGGTCAGCCACAGCTTGACCGTGCCCTTGCTGGAAAAGATGCCCTCGGTTTTCAGCCTTGGAATGACGACCAGCGCATCGACGGGTTTGCCCCACGGGGCGAACATCTTCTCGCGCTCCAGCACGTCCACCACCACTTCATATTGCTTGCGCGAGTCGAAAATCGGGATGCGGATCTGCATGCCGGGCTCCAGCTTCATTTTGCGCACGCGGACGAAGGCATCGATGGCGTTCAGGTGGCCGGCAGGCACATCGTAGCTGTCGGTGGTGCCGTTCTGCGTGTGGGTCACGCGGTTCTCGCGCCACAGGAAGTTTACCTGCTTGGTCGAATGGTAGCTCCCCTCGTTTTGCACCACATCGAACAGCGTGCTTTGCAGCTTGCCGTCCTGGCAGTCACCGGCCGAAATGATGGTGTCGCGCACCTTGTGGAACATGTCGAGCACGGCATTGCTGGTGCCGTGCGAGGTGATGCGGTAGCCGGATTCATCGGCCTCGGTGGTCATGTCGGCGGTGCCGGCATTGATGAATTCCCATCCGACGGAGAAGCGCATGCTCTCGCCGTGGAACGGGTTGCAGGATGCGCCGGCAACGGCGGGTGAGGCCAGCAGAAGCAACAGGGGAAGCAGCAATCGGGGTAGCACATCGAACCTCGCGCGGGTGTCAGGAAGCGACTTCATGGATGGCCGATATGATAGCGCCCGGGCGGATCATATCCATGCAGATAAATTCCCCGCACTGGCGCTTGAAACAGGGGCCGCAATGCGGGTTGGATTCGATGTGCCGGTGATCCGGCCCCTGCGGCCCGGAGCGCCACGATGCCGATGGCCCCCAGAAGCTGACGGTGGGGGTTCCCAGCGCGGCGGCCAGGTGAACCACGCCGGTATCCGGGCCGACCACCACCGCCGCGCCTTTAAGCACGCCGCACAGCGCATCGATATCCAGTCGCTGCCCGGGAAGCAGCGTGCCCGGCGCGGCCTTTGCGATTCGTCCGGCAGCTGCCTTTTCCCGCTCGTTGCCCCAGCCGAGGACGGGAATATAGCCATCGGCAAGCAGGTCTGAAGCCAGCGATATCCATGTCGCTTCGGGCAGTTGCTTGGTCTCCCAGCCGCCGCCGGTGTGCAGCCACACATAGCGCTTGCCGGCAAGGCCCCATTCTGCGAGCGCATCCCTGCCGAGACGCTGCATGTCTTCGTTAAACATTGCCTGCGGAGGGCTGTAGGGCATGGCGCCGGATGCGGAGTCGACCCGGTGTTCGAAGGGTGCCGCGGCCACGCGCCGGTACTGCTGCACGACATGACGCTCCGCGTCATGGAAGGGCACCGGCCGCAGCAGAAAGCGTGACATCCCTTCGCGCAGGTGCCGCAGATCCATGCCGTACACCGGTGATCCGGCCAGACGGGCCAGCGCCGCCGATTTGATCAGTCCCTGCAGGTCGAGCACGGCATCGAAGCGCTCACGGCGCAGTGCCCGGCAGATCTGCCATGCATGCTTTACCGGAGCAGCGCCGCGCAGCCCGACCAGGTGAACCTTCACCTGCGGCGGAAAGATGCGGGTCACGAAGGCGTAGCGCGCATCCACCAGCCAGTGTACCTCGTCCACCTCGGGACGGGTCAGCAGGTCGTGCAGTGCGGGCAGGCTGTGCACGATATCGCCGAATGCCGAGAGCTTGACGATCAACAGCTTCATGCGCGGGCCTGTCAGGACGGGTTGCCGGGGAAGGCTGCGGCGACTTCCCCGGGCGTGATATTGGCCATGCACGGTTGCCCGGCCACGCTGCATTCGCGCTGCAGGCATGGGCTGCACGCGGCCGGATGGTAGATCAGGTGTACATGCCCGCCGGATGGTGCGGTGCGTTCGGGATCTGTGGCGCCGAACACGGTGACCACCTGCTTGCCCATGCCGGCGGCCACGTGCATCAGGCCGGAATCGTTGCATAGCAGGCCGCTTGAGGCGGCGAGCAGTTGCAGGCATTGGGCCAGCGTCGTGTTGCCGGCACTGTTGACGCTTATTCCTTCGCAATCGGCCAGCGCCAGCTCAGCGATGTCGCGCTCGGCCGGCGTGCCCAGTGCCAGGATGTCGAAGCCGCGCTGCGAGAGCAGCTGCGCAACCCTTGCCCAGCTTTCGGCCGGATAGCGCTTGGCTCCCCCGAACTGCGCGCCCGGCGCGATGCACACGGTCCTGCCAGCATTCAGTCCGTGTGCCTGCATCCATTGCCGGCCTGCCTGCACTTCATCATCCGGGCAGGCCAGGCGCACTTCCGGCTGATTGACCGCAAAGCCGCTGAGTGTTGCCAGGTCGTTGTAATAGGCGCGGTGATGGCCGGTGAGCATGTCGATACGCGCTCTCAGGGCAGGGCTGAGCAACAGGCTGCGCCACTGGCCGCGATAGCCGATGCGCGTTGCCGCGCCGCTGCGCACGGCAAGCATGGCACTGCGGAAGCTGTTGGGAAACAGTACATAGGTGTCGGCGCTGGAGCTGCCTTCGGGCAGGTAGGTGGCCTCCGGCAGGTTAAGCCACGGCAATATATCGGCCAGCCATGGCTTGCCGGTGAGGCTGATGCGCCCGGCCTGCGTGCCGGTTGCGAAGGCGCGCATGGCCGGCTGCGCCATCATCACGTCGCCCAGCCAGTTGGGGGCATGCAGTATCAGGTGTCCGCCGGCCGGGACGTCGAGGCTCGTTGCCGTGTCTGGTTTCATGTGTCGGATGCGGTGTCCCGATCGGGAGCATGCCGGATCTGCTTCGGTCGGCAGACAAAGGCATATTCGCTTGCCATGGGACGCGTCTCCGCGCTGCACACCTCATCGAGCTGTTCCGTGGCCTCGATACTGAAATGCCTTGCCAGGGAGCGTTCCAGGGCTGGCAGGGAGTAGGAATACGGGTGGATCTCGTCGCGCAGCAGGCTGGCATACTGCTCGAAGAAGTAGCGCAGACGGGCGAGCGGCCCGGGAAACACCGTTACGCCGACGATCAGCAGACCGTCCGGTTTGAGCAGGCGCTCGATCTCGTTAAGCACCAGCTCCGGGTTGAGCACATGGTCCAGGCCGTTGATGCACAGGATGATGTCGAAGCGATGATTATCCTCCGGCACCTTCTCGGCGGCCAGCGCCATATGGCGTCCCTTGGGCAGCTTGCCCGGATACATGCGCCGGTAGGCATCGAGCATCGGGTCGAGATAGGTCTTCTTGCCCGGCTTGATGTGCTGCGCGGTGCACACCGGCCCGCAGCACAGGTCCAGGATTCGGGTTTCCGGCTGGGTGTCCGGATGGTGCCGGGCGAGCAGTGGCAGGTAGCAGCGCTTGATGCGCGCGATTTCGGCGGCCAGCAGGTCCTCCTGCTGCCACAGTTCGGAAAGCCGCTTCTGGGAATCCAGCCAGCGCGCCTTGCTCACACCCTTATGGCGTGCCATAAACCACCTCGGTGATGTCCTTGTTGTGTTCCTCCAGCAACTTCCAGCGCTGGTGGCTCCACAGCCACATCTCCGGACGCAGATTGATCGCCGGCTCGAAGCTGCGGCTGATCGCATCCGACATGGCATACACGAACCCCTGTTCATCCGTTCTGGCGGGGGCCTCGATGCGCCACAGCTGCATGCGGAAGCGGAAATCCCGGCCGATGCGGTGCAGGGCCACGCCGATGACCGGGGAATTGTAACGATACACCATGGCCGCAGGCAGGGTCAGGGTATTGGCCATGTGGCCGAGGAAGGGCACGGGCATGCCGTCGCCGATGTGCTGGTCGACCATCAGGCCGATCAGGGTGCGGCCCTTCAGCGCCCGCACAACCCAGCGTAGCGGCTCGTTGCGGGCATGCAGTCCGGCCCCGAAGCGCTCGCGGCGTTCGCGTACGAAGGCATCCAGGGCCGGCTGGCGCAGGGGGCGGTAAAAGAATTCGATATCGAAGCCGAGCATCGAGAACATCAGCGCGCCAAGTTCCCAGTTACCGTGGTGGCAGGCGGCAACGAATACGCCTTTGTTCTCGGCCAGCGCCTCACGCATCACATCCTCGCCATCGACGCTGACGCGCGACAGCAGGAATTCCGGATCGCGCATGCACACATGCGGCATTTCCATCATGCTTCGGCCCAGCTCGGCGAAGGATTCGCGCGCCGTGCGCCTGCGCCAGTCACGCGAACGATGCGGGTAGATGCGCGTCAGGTTGCGCACGGTGATGCGCCGGTGACGGGCATCCAGGTAGTAGGCGGCCCGTCCCAGGCCCGCGCCGATGGCGCCGTTCAAGCGAACCGGCAGCAGGCTGGCAAGCCGGAATGCGCCGCGCAGCAGCGCGGACTTCAGGGAGTTCATCAGGCGGCCAGGGGCTTGGCCTCGTCGATCAGCATGACCGGGATATCATCGCGAATCGGGTATTCAAGGCTGCACTTCTTGCAGACCAGGCCGTTCTTCGCCTCGTTGTAATCCACCTTTCCCTTGCATTGGGGGCAGGCAAGGATGTTCATCAATTCTTTGTCCAGCATGCATACGCTCCGCAACGGGTGCAATCACCCGTTATTTTTTTCGGTGGCTAAGCATGGTCCCGATGATGATTTCGGGCAAGCCTTGTTCCCCGCTGCCGCGCAGCGGCAGCACCGCAAGCGGCTTGTCCTTCGGCCATAGCGGCAGCAGCTTCACGGCATCCTTTTCGGTGGTCAGCACCGGCATCCCGAAGCCGAGGATGAGGGCTACATCGTCCGCGGTATACCGGTGATGGTCGCTAAAGCGCATTTCGTGTCGGACCTGCACGCGGCCGGCAGCGGCCCTGAAGAAACGGTCGGCGCGCGCGATACCTGCCAGCACCAGCCAGTCGTCGGTCTCCGGCAAGTCCCCGCCGCTGAACGGACGGATATCCAGCACCTCGGCACGCCAGCGCCATTCGCGCCGGTTGCCGAGCGGATCGGTCGCGGTACTGCCGGTGCGGATGACCAGGTCGGCCCGCTCAAGCGCAGATAGCGGCTCGCGCAGCGGGCCGGCAGGCAGCAGATGCCCGTTGCCCACGCCTTCGTCGGGGATCAGTACGATGTCGCAGCTGCGCTCCAGCTGGCGGTACTGGAAGCCGTCGTCGAGCACGATCACGTTGCCGAGATTCGCGGCCAGCTTGCAGCCGGCCACCCGGTCCTTGCCCGCGATGACCGGCGCGCCGCAGCGCAGTGCCAGCAGTAGTGCCTCGTCGCCGACCTCGGCGGCAGCGTCGCCGGGCAGGATGCGCCTCGGTTGATCGAGCCTTCCGCCATCGCCGCGGCACAGCACCACCGGGCGATAGCCGCGCGCCCTGAGCTCGCCGCACAGCCAAATGACAAACGGGGTTTTGCCGCTGCCGCCGACGGTGATGTTGCCGATCGAAATCAGCGGCAGGGGGGGCTTGCAGGCAGCCGCGACGCGTCCGGTCTGGTCGCGGCGGCTCAGCGCGGCATAGATGCCGCTGGCCCAGCGCAAAAGCAAGGGCGGACGTTGATGCCGCCACCACATCGCTTCGATGCGCATGGCGATGCCGGATAGCGGGCCGCGAGGTCTGGCACCGGGATTGTACAGCCGCATCGGGACTTACTCCCCGGCTCCGGGCTGTCTGGCGGACTCGCTTTGCAACGGTTGGGCGGCGCTCTCCAGATAGCCCAGCCAGGGCTGGATGGTCTTGAGCATTTTGCGCGCCACATCCGCGCGGTCCTGCATGAAGGCTGCGGCATGGGCGTTCAGCTGGCGCAGTTCATCCGGATGAGCCAGATAGCGTTGCAGGCAGGCCTCCACCTCGGCCGCATCCAGGCATTGCACGGCGGCATCGGCCTGACACATATCCTGCATGATGGCAGTGAAGTTGTGCATGTGCGGGCCGGTGATCACGCCGCGTCCGCACACTGCCGCCTCCAGCGGATTCTGGCCGCCGTGCGGGATCAGGCTGCCTCCGATAAACACGATATCGGCAATCGTGTAGATGCCGCCGAGCACGCCCATTTCATCGATCACGATCGCATCATGCTTGCGCCTGGCAGGCCCTCTGGACCATCGCTGCACCTGCAGGCCTGCGGCATGCATGCTCTGAATCGCAGCATCGAAGCGCTGCGGATGGCGCGGCACCACCACCAGCAGCAGGTCGGGCGCGACCTGCTTGAGCCCTGCGAACATGCGGGCGAGGGTCTCTTCTTCGTTGTCGTGCGTGCTGCCGGCCAGCAGTAGTGGCCGCCTGGCAGTTCCATCCACCTTCAGGCGCAGCGCTTCGCTATCCACCAGCGGCGGGCGCACCGCGTACTTCAGGTGGCCCACGCAGCGGATACGTTTCTTGTTCACGCCGATGCCCTTGAGCCGCTTGGCGTCGATCTGGCTTTGCGCCAGAAACAGCTGCACGCCTTTCAGCCAGTGTTTCCACAGCACGCGCGTGGCCTGGTAGCGAGGATAGGAACGGTCGGAGATGCGCGTGTTGATACCGATCACCGGGATGTGCCGGGTACGGCAGGCGCGCAGCATGCCGGGCCAGAATTCGGTTTCGCAGAGCAACAGCAGTCCGGGATCCAGGCGGGTGATCATGCGTCCCATCAGGCCCGGGATGTCCCAGGGCAGGTAGGCCAGGCTCACCCCGCAGCGGGAACCCGGGCCGGAGTTCGGGCTCGAACCGAACAGGCGAAGGGCATGCGCATAGCCGGTGTCGGTGATCACCGTCAGGTGCACTGCGTGGCCCATGTCCAGCAGGCCTTCGATTAGCGGCGCTACGGAGGACACCTCGCCCACAGAGCAGGCGTGCACCCATACAGGTTTCTCACCCAGAGGGGGCGGCATGTCGAGTGTCAGGTGTTGCCGCCAGCGCGAAGGGGCGGCTTGCGGCTTATTTCCGTTCATGACTGTTCGTACTCATGATCGGGGCGTGCTCATGATTGGAGCGTACTCATGGCTTATCCCGCCCGTCTCCGGCATGCATGTGGCGGATGCGCAGCAGATCGGCGAACATCTTCATCGGGTCGAGCAGCATGCGCACCCGCGAGTTTGGCTCGTTCACCCAGCGCACCGGGATTTCGACGGTTTTGAAGCCGAGTTTGTGTGCCAGGAACAGGATTTCCACATCGAAACTGAAGCCTTCGAGCTTTTGTCGGCTGAAGATGGCCTCGGCGGCCCTGGCGGTGAAGGCCTTGAAGCCGCACTGCGTGTCCTGCATGTCCAGCCCTACCATCGAGCGCATCAGCATATTGAAGCTTTTGCCCATGTGCTCGCGCAGCCAGGACTGGTGTTGGTCGATGTCCGATTCCGGATGCTGGCGCGAGGCGACCACCACGTCCGCGCCGTTGGCGATGGCCGGCACCACCTTTTCCGCCTCGTTCACATGCGTGGAATGATCGGCATCCATGAACAGGCGGATATCGCCCGTGGCCTCCAGCATGCCGCGTCGCACGGCCGCGCCCTTGCCGCGGTTTTCCGGCTGTTCGATCAGTTCCAGTTCAGGCATCGATATCATCATATCGCGCACCGTCGCGCAGGTGGCGTCCGTGCTGCCGTCGTCCACCACCAGGATTTCGAAGGATTCGGGTCCGTGCCTGGTGAGCAGCCAGTGATGCGCCTCGATCAGCGTGGCCGGCAGGCGGGCCTCTTCGTTATAAGCCGGGATGACGATGGAGAGCTTCATGGCGCCGGAATGGTAGCGGTTGCCGGCTTGTCGCGCAGCACAAATAGCAGGAAGCCGCCCTGGTCGATCTGCGGCTGTACGCCGGCCAGCCAGGGCAGTTCGGGAAGCGATTCGCTGCGCAGCATCAGCGCCAGCGGGCGGCTTGTCGTGCGCAGTTCCCCGGCCCCCCTGGCGCCGAGGTGTATCCTGTAGTTGCGCCCGGCATAGAAGGAAGCCGAGGGGGCGTTCAGGTTGTAGCTGTGGAGCGGCATGTCGCCGGGCAGGCTTTTTACCACCTCGGCGATACGCATGGTCGGCGCCTGCATCAGGCGGGCGGCGAAGGTGCCCAGCCCGGTGAGCAGGGAAAGCTGCATCACCATGCCGGTCAGCATCAGGGCGATCAGCAGGCGGGTGCGGCTGGCCTTGCCGGCCAGCCAGATCAGCACGCCAAGCAGTAGCGCGCCGAACAGCGATATGCTCCACGACGGAGCCACGCCCTGAGAGAGAATCGCCAGCGCTCGCGGATGGTGCGTGAGCCCTTCGAGCCAGGGGTAGATCATCGGAAATGCCAGCAGCAGCAGGGCCGCCGGCAGCAGCACCAGCATCGAGGCGCGGATCATATTACGCGCCCGCGCCGGCTCGGGGCTGCCGTGCATCCACACCGCGGCAATGAGCATCGCCACGCCCGGATAGATGCTGGAGATGTAATGCGGCAGCTTGGTCTGGGCGAAGCTGAACAGGACGATTACGATCACTGTCCACAGGATGCCGAGGCGGGCGAGCAGCGCCGTGTTGTCGGACTCCCTGCGCATGCGCCAGCCGCGTCCGAACACCCACGGCAGGGTGGCCAGCCAGGGCAGCACCGAGATGGCGAAAACAAGGATGTAGTAATGCCAGCGTCCGCCGTGCCCCTGCATCGGGTGCAGGGCGCGCTCGATATTGTGCACCACGATAAAGTCGTACAGGAAGGCAGGGCCGTTGATGGCCAGGATCATGATGTACCACGGCGTGGCCGTGAGCAGGAAGATCGGGATGGCCCGGAGCCACGGGATGTCGCGCAGCAGCTTGAGCAGGTTGCCGGAGAGCAGACGCTCCGCAAAGATGATCAGCAGTGGCACCACGGCGCCCACAGGCCCCTTGATGCTCACCGCCGCACCCATCATGGCAGCGCACCACAGGGCATGCCTTTGCTGGCCGCCGGTGAGCCAGCGCGCGAAATTGAGCAGGCATGCGGCGATGAAGAAGTTGAGCACCGCATCGAGGATGGCGGCATGCGCCAGGAAGCCGACCTCCAGCATGGAGAGGAAGATGCCGGCGGCGGCGAAGCCCATGCGCCGGCTGTGCAGTCTTGTCCCGAAGTGCAGCAGCAGCAGTGCTGTGCCGAAGCTGAACAGGGCCGATGGCAGGCGGGCTGCGAAGGCGTTCTCCCCGAAGATGGAGAAGCACAGGTCCATCATGTAGTAGGTGAAGGGCGGCTTCTCGAAGAACTGCATGCCGTTGGCGGTCGGCACGATCCACTCGCCATGGTGCATCATGTCGATGGCGGTCTGCGCGTAGATGGTTTCGTCGTAGTCGAAAAGCGGGGCCGCGCCGAGTGTTGCAAGGGTGAAAAAGCCCCAGGCCAGAAGCAGTGCCCACATGATGCGGGGCGGCAGGCGATCGGGCATGGGCAGCATCGACGAACCCTGCCCGACAGTCAGGCCCCGTTCAAATAGCAGTGCTGTTATTGGCTTCCTTTCGCGCTTCCCGCTTTCAGCTTCCAACCGGCCCCTGGCAAGGTGGATTCAGGACCGGAAGGGAACGTCGATTTCTCCTAGTTGTAAAACGAGGCCTCTTCCCACATCACATTCTTCTCTGCAGTTGCTGCCGCCTTCAGTAAATCGATCAGCGGCAGCGCCCGATGCACGATGTCGACAGGCGGGTCGTTCTCATCATCATCTTTCCCGGACGTTGGCGAGCCTGCTCCGGCCTCGATGCCGGATTGCAGGCGGCTCAGCGCTTCGGGGATATCCCTGGCCAGAATGGCGCCCGGCACCGTTGGGGTATGCCCCATCATTGTCACCATATCCAGTGCAATCTTGCCAAACATGGTGATACCGGCATGGGCCTCGGTTTTGAATGTGATGAGCATATGTCCTCCGCGAATCAAGCTGCATGCACTATACCCCCATAGCATAGCTGCTCATTGACCTGGCCGGGACAGCCATTTGAATGGTCTCCGGTTGAAATTCCGATGCTGCTTTAGCTAATTGTCCTCCATCATCATCACCAGCAGGTCGGTGGCTTCGGGGTCGATGCCGGCCTGAAAGAGCAGGGTGGTGACCTGACCGCGATGGTGGGTCTGGTGGTTGAAAACGTGTTGCAGCAGCTCGCCCAGGGGGCGTTCGTGTTTGTCGCCGGCCATGTTGCGATAGCGGACCGGCTCGTTCAGCCGTTCCTCGGTCCAGGTGTCGGCAAAGGCCAGAATCAGGGCGTCCAGCGCCTCGCGCTGGGTGCCCAGCGCCTCGATATCGTCGAATAGCAGGTCGCGCAGGGTGGCGGGTTTGGGCATGTCGGCCAGCGGGGCGAGGGTTTCGGCGCAGGCCTTGTTGCTTGCGAAGCGGCGCAGCCAGAAAAGGTCCGCTACCATGATGTGGTTGAGGGTGCCGAGGATGGAGCCGAAGAAGGCATGGCGGTTCTTGGCGATTTCGCGAGCCGGGAGCAGCCGCACCTTGGCGTACAGCTTCCGGTTCATCCACTGATTGTATCGTGCCATGCGGCCAAGGTAGCCGATCATCAAGCCCCCCTTCGTTTCCTGCGTCAGGCAGGTTATGCCTTTCGGCGGGCTCAGGCAAACGGGCGACGGGCAAAGGCAATGTCGTGCAGGGAGGGCGTGGCCCGAAAGAAAAGCTCCGGCACAAGGCCGGAGCTTTCTTTATACCAAACCGCTCGACGCCAAGGGGAGGGGAGGGGAGGGAGGGCGGCGCCGAGGAAGACCTGACTATAGGCGGCGAAACTGAAACCAAAATGAAATGAATATTAAAGATTTATAATATATTAATTATTGGGAATCTACTGTATCCGGCAGGGTCGGGCAACGCTTCAGGCCGCCTGCTTGGGTTGCTCCATCCACTGGTAGCGGATGGGCAGGTCATCCTCCGGGCGGATGCATTGCACGCCGGTGCGCCCGTCGATATTGATGGCCATCGGGGCCTGCAGGTTGGCGGTGACCCACTGCTTGTCGGCAAACGGATTGAGCACCAGCATCCACAACGGTTCCTCGCCTTCGGCCAGTCCCAGGCATGTGCGGCGCTCATCGCCGATGGCAGGCGGCGGGCCGAGACGCTCTTCATCCCACTCGGTGAGCAGAAAGGCGATTTCCGGACAATCCAGCGACTGCAGGCAGACGATGTCGCCGTGACCCTCGTAGATGAAGGCGAATCGGTGTGCGCCGGGGAGACCGGCGATGCCCTGCGGGAAATGGAAGGCCATCTCCGGGTTCTGTTCGCCGGACGGTGTGGCGGACACCTGATGCAAGGTTTTCATGCGGTCACTCCCTTGAGCCAGCCCAGCGCGTCGCCGCTGCTGGACGAAAGGTTTTCTTCCAGGATGCGCAGGTATATCTCCAGCCGGTGTACCGGTATCTCCGCCGGCGCCTCGATGCCGAAGCGCACATGCGAGCCCTGCTGGATATCCAGCACCGTGATGCGGACATCATCCCCGATATGGAAGGATTGGCCGACCTTGCGGCGGATGACCATCATGGCGTTGATTCCGTGTCGTGGCGCATGGTTCCGTCTGTCCTATCGCAGGAAGTTCACAAGGCTGAGGCTGCGCAGCGTGGATATCTGCGAGTAGGCGGCCTGCAGGGCCACGCTGCTCTCCTGCAGCTTGGCAACGGTGGCGGCGATATCCACGCCCTCGTGCTGCGACTGCCGGTTCTGCAGGGAAAGGTTGATGTCGTCGTACAGCTGCTGTTGCAGGTTCAGCGAGCGGATGCGCGCGCCGACCTCGGCGTTCAGGTCGGTCATGCTCGCGCCCGCATCGTTGAGCTGACCGAGAGCGGTCTGCACATCGGTCTGGCTGTTGGCGGCCAGCGCTGCCGAGAAGGCGTCGAAGGCTGCAAACATCTTGGAGAAGGCCGCGCTGTCGCCGCGCACGTTGCTGTTCACGATCTGCGTGGTGGTGATGGCCACGGTGCGGTCCTGGCTGTTGCCGTTGTAGCTGACATTGCCGGCGGCATCCTTGACGAAGGCGGCCGTGCCGGTGGCCGTGCCGGCGAACAGCGATTGCCCGTCGAGTTTCTGGTTGGCATAGGTGAACAGCGAATCCTTCAGCGCGTTGATCTCGGCCAGCGCGCCCTGGCGGTCGGCATTGGTGATCTGCGCGGAGGCCTGTTGCGTGGCCAGCGATTCGGCGCGCACGATGATCTGCTGCATGCTGTTGATCATGGACATCGAGTTGTCCAGCCGGGTTTTGGCGGTGGTGATAGCACCCAGGCTGCTTTGCACGCCCTTGATGCCGTGGCGGATATCCAGCGAGGTCTTGTAGTCGAGCGAGGCCTCGGCGGGGCGCGTGAAGCGCTTGCCGGAGGCGACCTGGCTGTTGCCCTTGGCCTGCAGGTCCAGCTGTTTGCTGATACCGCTCAACAGGCTGTCGTAACTTGCTTGCATGCTTACCATCATGACGATCTACCTTATCAGCCCGAGCAGCGAATCCAGCATCTGGTTGCTGGTGGTCACGATCTTCGCCGAAGCCTCGTAGGCGCGTTGGAATTTGATCATGTTTATGAGCTCTTGATCGGTGTTCACACCGGCCAGCGCCTGCCGCTGGGCGGTGAGCGACTGGGACTCCGCCTCGCGGAACACGCGCTGCTGGTTGGCGGCCTGCACGTGCCCGGCGTAGTCCACCGAAAGATTGGCGGTGCGCTCGAGCACGCTGGCCGAGGCACTGCCGTCGATGCCGGTGGCAGTGTTCTGGAAACCGATAATCTGCAGCGCCACGCTGTTGCCGCCCGGGTTATTCAGCGAGGTGGCGGAGTCGATGGCACCGGCCGCGATGCTGTTGGCGTCGGCAGTGACCATGGCGGACACCGCGATGTTCGAGGCATTGTCGCCGTGGAAGAAGGTGCCGATCTCGTAGGCGGCCAGTACATTGCTGGAATCATTCGAGAAGCCGACGCTGCCTGCCCCTGCATTGATGACGATGTGGTTGGAGGCATCGAGGCTGGCGGTCATGCCGGCCACGGCGTTCAGGTCGGCGACCATCTGGTTCACGGTGGTGGTGCCGGCGGTGATATTGATGGTGGTGCCGCCGGCCGGCTGCGGTGTGCCGGCCGCGTCGTAGACATGCACCTGGAAGCTGCCGGACACGATCTGGCCGGCGAACGGCACATTCTGCCCGGCGGCATCGACGGCACTGGCCGGAGCGGCCGCTGCGATCTCGGATGTAACGGAGGCGGGAAGCACAAGGCCCGCGCCGCCGGCATGGAGGCGATTGACGCCGAAGCTGAGGTTGGCCGTCAGGCTGTCGAGCTGGGTGATATAGCTTCCCAGGCGGTTGTCGCGCAGGGTGGTCAGGCCGCCGATCTCGCCGCCTGCATCGATGCCGGCCAACGGGGCGGTGGAGCCCTGCATGACCACGCCGGAGAAGCCCGTGCCGCTGCTGCCGCCGCGCGCCAGATGGTGCACATCGCTGTCCTGCACCAGCAGGTCGCCGCCCATGGTCTGGATCATGTAGGCCGTATCGTTGGCATTCACTACCTGCACCGGCACCAGCCTGGACAGGTTCTGTGCGGCCAGGTCACGCTGGTCGCGCAGATCGTTGGCGGTGCTGCCGGTGGTGTTTTCACGCGTGGATATCTGGATGTTCAGCGAGGCGATCTGGTCGACCAGCTGGTTGGCCTGCGTGATGCGTCCGTCGATGCCGCTATCGGCGCTGTTCTGCTGGCTGACCAGCTGGTCGCGCATCAGCTTCAGATGGGTGGCGATATCGATGCCGAAATTGCGCACATTGTTGCGCTGGGCGATATCCTGCGGATTGTTGGCCAGCGACTGGTAGGCCTGGAAGAAGCTGTCCAGGCTGGAGGCCAGCCCCGGGGCATCGAGGCTGCCGAACACGCTTTCCACGACGTTCAGGCCCTGCTCGAGGGTCTGCGCAAAGGCCAGCTGGTTGCCGTTGGTGTTCAGTGAACTGGTCAGGAAGGGATCGACGGCACGCTGAATATCGGCCAGCTGCACGCCGCGCCCGAAATGCATGGCGCCCTGCGATTCCGGCACCGCCGTGCCCAGCGTGGCGGTCTGCTTCGAATAGCCGGGCGTGTTGACGTTGGCGATATTGTGCGAAATCACGTCAATGGCCTGCTGCTGGGCCTTGAGCGAGGAGGCCGCGATATTCAGGGCGGCGTTGATCATCGCTGCGTCCTCGGCCCGTAGGTCTGTCTGGTTTCGACCGCGCCGATGTGCTGCAGCACGCCGATGGCCACATCATGCGCCGCCTTCAGGTGCAGACGCGATTCGTTGCCGGCTGCCTGCACATGCAGCATGCGCCGGTAGAGGTTGCGGCGCAGGGCCTGCAATTCGTTGATCGTTCCGTCGGCGCCCTCCGGGGTGTGCAGGTCGATGAAGGTGGACAACGGCATTTCGGGCGGTGCGCCGCAGCGGGCCAACAGCTTGCGGGTCTGCGCCTCCATGGCTTGCATCGCCTGATGAGAGCGGGCGCGCAGGTCGGCCAGCTGGGTGAGGGTGTCGGGATCCATCTCGCGGGCGGCCTGCAGCTCGCGCTCGCTGATCTGCTCGAGGTTGCGCGCGCAGGTATCCATGTTGCGCAGCAGGTTGACCAGTTCCACGGCGTGTTCGGGTTGCATCTTCATCGCCGGCCTACCAGGCGCGCTCGGACAGCGCATTGACAATGATATGCGCCGCCACCTTGGCGGAATCGGTCTTGTATTCGCCCTTCTCGATTGATGAGCGGATTTCCTCGATGCGTTCCATGCGTACCTCCGGCATATCGGCCAGCATCACCTTGGCTTTCTCGCGCAGGGCCGCGGCATCGGCGACACGCACGGTGCCGGCGGATTCCGTGCCGCCCGAGGAGGATGAGCGGGTCTTCTTGCCCGTGGATTTGGCCGCCGCAATGCTTCCGCTGCGATCGGTTCCGCTAATACGTACCATGACGCTCTCCTTCAATGCCGCTTGCAGCCTGGCTGCTTAAAGGGGTTTTCTGTTTATCGCCATTCTGCGCGATGGCATGAGCCCCGGTCTCCGGGATCCCGGCCTGCTGACCAGCAACAGCCGGGGTATCGCCGCCCGGATACTGGGAACTAAGCTGGCGGTACAGGCTGGTGGCGATACCCATGCGTCCCTGCTTGCCGATCGAATCGGCCACGGCCTGATCCATCATCGTGCTCGATACCCCTTCGGCGAAGCCTTTCTTCAGCAGGCCGGAGTCGGGAATCGTCTTGCGCATCGAGGCCATCATCTGTTCGACGAACAGCGATTCGAAGGCCTGGCTGGCCCGCCACAACGGGTCGCTGTCGCCGGGCATGTCCGCTGCACTCCTGCCTGCAGGGGTCAGGTGGTGCACGCGATGCGGTGCCTGCGGCATGCGGGCCTTGCCCGTGACGCCCGACGATGCGCCCTCCCAGGCGCTGTCCTGGCGCATCACCTGGCCGATGACGGTTTCGACGAGATCTCTCATGACGGCCTCACAACACCCTCAGTTCGGCATGCAGCGCGCCGGCCGCCTTGATGGCCTGCAGCACGGCAATCAGGTCGGAGGGTGAGGCGCCGACCGAGTTGAGTGCGGTCACCAGATCGCTGAGCGACACCTTCTTGGGCAGCACGACCAGCCTGGCATCCTCTTCGTGGATATTCACCTCGGTGCGGTCCACGGTGGTGGTCGTCCCGCCGGCAAAGGCATTGGGCTGCGAGACCTGCGGGCTTTCGTTCACCGACACGCTGATATTGCCGTGCGCCACGGCGACGGTATCGATGCGTACCTCGCTGCCCATCACGATGGTGCCGGTCTTCTCATCCATCACCACGACGGCCGGATGGTCGGTGGTGACATTGATCGCTTCGAGCGCGGAAATCAGGGCCACGGCGTTGCCCCCGCTGTTGTTGACTTCCACCGAGCCGGCATTCAGGGCGCGCGCGGTGCCCGCACCGAGCGTGGCATTGATCGCGGCCTGGATGCGGCCGGCGGTGGTGAAATCCGGCTGGCGCAGGTTCAGTACGATCTTCGGCTGGTCGATCTGCAGGGTGTTCGGGGCGGCAACCTCGATGCGCGCGCCGTTCGGGATGCGGCCGGCGGTCGGGTGGTTTTTCACCACATCCTTGCCCCTGCCGCTGGCCGTGAAGCCACCGACGGACAGCGAGCCCTGGGCATAGGCGTATATCTTGCCGTCACCGCCGAGCAGCGGGGTGACCAGCAGCGTGCCGCCGCGCAGGCTCTTGGAATCGCCGATGCTGGAGATGTTCACATCCAGTTGCTGCCCGGGGCGGGCGAAGGGCAGCAGCTCGGCGGTGACCATCACCGCGGCGATGTTCTTCGGCTTCACGCTGGCCACGTTCACCTTGTCGCGCAGCGAAACGCCCATCCTCTCGAGCATGGACATGATGCTGTACACCGAAAAGGGCGCTGCGGTTGCACTGTCACCGGTGCCGTTCAGGCCGACCACGATGCCGTAGCCGATCAGCGCATTGCTGCGGATGCCCTCCACATCGGCGACATCCTTGATGCGTTCGGCGTTTGCCGGGCCGGGCAGCACCAGTAACACCAGAAGGACCAGCAGCAGGGCGCCAAGGCCATGCAGCATAAAACTTTTCGGGAAGATCATGTTCATCTCATGCTCCTGTTTACGCAATGCGGGCTGCGCATCGGCTCGTGCGCCTCGGATCGTACCGATCAAAACGGCCAGACCTGGTCGAGAGTGCGCCCTGCCCAGCCTTCGTGCGCCACGCTGGCCAGCTCGCCGCCACCGCCGTAGCTGATCACGGCCTGTGCCACCTTGGACGAGGAAATCGTGTTGTCCGGTGCAATGTCGTTCGGGCGCACCACGCCCTCGAAGGTCAGTTCCTGCGGCTGATGGTTGATGGTCACCTGGCGTCGGCCGCGTACCTTCATATTGCCGTTCGGGTACACCCCGGTCACCACGGCGGTCACGCTGGCGGTCAGGGTGTCGGAGTTATTGGTGCTTCCCGAGCCGTCGAAGGTCTTGCTGTTGGCGATATCGAGCGCCGCTCCCGGCTGGAAATTGGTGTTCTTGGCGGCCAGCGACTGCTCGTAGCCCAGCATGGCATTGAGCTGCGTGGTGTGTGCCGAGGAGCGGCTTTTCTGGGTACCCAGCGAGCGCGTGGCATTGGTGGATTCGGACACCAGGATGGTCAGCAGGTCGCCGACCTGGCCGGCCTTGGCATCGGTGAACAGGCCGCGGTTGCCGCTCCACAGCGAACCGGTCCTGGTGGCATCGGGTAGCTGCTGATTGAGCGATAGTTCCACTTCGCCGGCATGCTTGTCGTGGCTGACGCTGTAGGCGGTCGGCATGCATGCGGCGAGCAGCATGCAGCCGCCCAACAGCACCCCCCGGTTCATGCAATGCTTGATGGTCGCGTTCATGATGCGCCTCCTGATTCTACGCGGGCGGTATGGGCATCCAGGATGGTGGCCTGGATGATCTCCTTGCTGCGCACGTTCTGTACCCTTATCCGGTCACCGATACCGGCGCTTCTGAGCACCTTGCCGAGCGCGGTGACCCGGATGCCGCCGATGCGACTGACCAGCGTGACCTGGTCGCCGTACCTGAGCAGCGCCGGGCGGGTGATGTTCGATGAAAGCACCGGCTGGCCTGCGTGCAGCGGACGGGTGGTGAGCGTGCCCATCAGGGCCTTCTTTTCCTGCCACCAGTTGCCGTTGATGCCGGCCATGTCGGTGCGGGTCAGCTTCAGCATCGAGGCGTCGATGCGGCTGCGCGCCGGGATGTCGCGGGCCGCGACCAGCGCCTTGCTCCACCAGTGCACGCTGACCGGCACATACCAGCGACGCAGCTTGTGGCCCTTGCCCTGCTCGGCGATCAGCGAAATGCGCGCCGGATGGTTGTTGATGTGCGGCAGGCGCCAGTGGATGCGTCCGCGGGTGTCCGGCCAGCGGATGACTTCCTTCAGCTCGGCCCTGGCCCCCTGATGCTCGATGCCGGCTGCGAAGAAGGCATGCAGCGAGGACTGCATGGCCTTGTCGGCGGCCTGCGCGGGCACGCCGCCGGCCAGCACGGCGAGCAGCGTGAGTGTCAGCGCAAAGGGCAGGGAGGGCTTCCGGCGCATTGCTTTATCTCCGGATATTGTTGGCCATATGCAGCATTTCGTCGGCGGCCTGGATGGACTTGGAGTTCATCTCGTAGGCGCGCTGGGCGGCGATCATGTTGACCATTTCCTCGACGGTGTTGACGTTGGACATCTCCAGTGTGCCCTGGGCCACGCTGCCCAGGCCGTTGCCGCCCGGGTTGCCGGTAATCGGCGTGCCGCTGGACTGGCTTTCCTGGAACAGTGAGTGCCCGACGGCGGTCAGGCCGTCCGGGTTGGCGAAGTCGGCCAGCTGCATCTGCCCGATGGTGGTCTGCACATTGCCCGGCTGCACGACCGAGAGCGAACCGTCCTGTGCGATATTGATCGATACGGCATCGGCCGGGATGGTCATGGACGGCTGCACGATATAGCCGTCCTGGGTGACCAGTTGCCCCTGGCTGTCCACGGCAAAGGAGCCGGTGCGGGTGTAGGCCAGCGCGCCGTCCGGCATTTGCACCTGGAAGAAGCCGCGACCTTCAACGGCCATGTCCAGCGGGTTGCCGGTTTGCTGGAAGCTGCCCTCGGAGAAGATGCGCGAGATACCCGCGGTGCGCACGCCCAGACCCACCTGCACGCCGGTCGGCACCTGGTTGCCGGCGCTGTTCTGGCTGCCCGGCGAGGATACCTGCTGGTACATCAGGTCCTGGAAATTGGCCCGGCCGCGTTTGAAGCCGGCGGTATTCACGTTGGCGAGGTTGTTCGAAATAACATCGACATTCAGTGCCTGTGCCGACATGCCGGTGGCTGCTGTCCAAAGTGATCGCATCATAATAAGTCTCCTGTTCTGCCCGTTTCTGTTTACCTGAATGTTTCCTTAATTGCCCTGCACCTGCCCGACCTGCTGGGTGAGCTGGGAGGATTGCTGGTTGTATTCCTCGATCATTTTCACCGTTGCCTCGTAGCTGCGCAGCGTGGCGATCATTTCGGTCATGGCGAGCACGCTGTTCACGTTCGAACCCTCCAGCGCACCCTGTCGCAAGGTGATATCGGTGGCCGGCTCGGTATTGGACTGCGGGGTCTTCACCAGCACATTGCCGATGCGTTCGATGGCGGAGGGGTCGCTGAAGCTGACCATGCCGAGCTGGGTGACCAGCTGGCCGTTGACCAGCAGTTCTCCCTGCTCGGTGGCTTCAAGGCGGCCGGCAGGCAGCCGGATCGGCGCGCCAGCGGTATCCAGCACGGGTTTGCCGCCCTGGGTGAGCAGATTGCCCTGGGCATCCTGCGTGAAATTGCCGGCGCGGGTGTAGGCCTCCTGGCCCGGTGCGGTCTGGATACGGAACCAGCCCTTGCCGAGGATGGCGAAATCGAAGTCGTTGCCGGTCTGCTCGATGATGCCGGCACGGGTATCGACGAACTGTCCGCCCATTGACTGGAAGGCCGCCGGCACGGTATCCGGATTGCCGGTTGCCGGATTCTTGTTGGTGAACACGGTTTCGAACGAGGAGCGGCTGCCGAGATAGCCGACGGTATTGACGTTGGCCAGGTTATGGCTGATATCATCCATCTTCTGCTGCGCCATCTGGCCGCTGACACCCGCTACAAAAAAACCGCTGTTCATGCTTCAACTCCCTGCAAAACCGGTTTGGTCGATCGTGCGTCCGTATCGTCAAACAATCGACTCAGCAAACTTACGCAAGACAGGTGCCAAGCTGCCCGGGCGGCCAGGCCCCTGAAATACAGGCCTCAAAACGGATCGCCGTAGCCGGGCGGCAAATGTTGCCGCCTGGCGGCGGCCAGTTTTTCCGCCAGCCGGTGGTCGGTGGCATAGAGGAAGACCAGTAGTTCGGCGATCAGTTGATATGCCTGGCGCGGGATGGCCGAGTTCCTGGGTACACGCGCCAGCAGGCTGGCCAGCGTGGCATCCTGATGGATGCAGATGTGTTCACGGCGGGCCAGTTCGAGGATGCGCCGGGCGGTCTCGCCGACGCCGGCGGCCAGCACCTTCGGCGCTTCGGGCTGGTCCGGCTCGTAGCTGATGGCGACAGCGGCCGGCCGCCCGGTGTCCGAAGCCTTATTGTCCGGATGATCGCTCATGGCCGCCTATGCCATGCGCTCGGTCAGGCTGCCGCTGCCTGCTTCCGGCAGGCCGCTGCTGACCTCGGCGCTGATGCCGGGGAATTGTTCGCTGTGCTCATCCAGCCAGCCGGCCAGGTCGCGGCGCAACGCGTTGATGCCGGCTTCGCTTGCGGTATGGATATCCAGGCTCCAGCCGTGCGTGGAAACAGGCGTGCCGGCTTCCGTGCCGGCTTCCGATGCCTGCTGCGCATCCTTCGGGACAGTGCCTTTCAGGGCGAAGGAAATGCCGCCGAGCCGGTCGAGGTCGATGCGCCCCGAGAGTGTGAAGGATTGCCCGTCCACCAGCCGGTGCAGCATGCCGCGCGGCTGCTCGTCCTGCTGGTCGTACCACAGCAGGGTGTTGCCGTCGGCCGCTGCCTCGCTGTTCCACGGCAGGCCGGAGCGACCGTCGCCGCGTTGCGCGTGGGTCAGGTCGGGCCAGTCCGCGCTTTCCCCTGCCTGCAGGGGCGCATGGGTCCCTCCCTGGCCGCGCTGCGATTGCCGCGCTGTCCGGGCCTGCCCGCTTTCCAGCATGCCGGCCAGCATTTGCAGTACCTGGGCATCGGAGAGCAGGGCGAAGCGCGCCGGCATCTGCCGGTTGACCAGCATCAGCCAGACATCGCCCATCGGCGTGGCCGGAGGCACCTGGGCGAGCAGCCGGTAGCTGCCGAGGATGAGCAGGGCATTGCCGGGCGTGTCCGTCGGGGCGAGGCGGGCGGAGATTACGCTGCCGTCCGGCCATGGCAGGCGGGTATGCGAGCTGGCCTGCATCAGGTCCGGCGTATTGAGCATCACGGGGGTAACGATGGGAAACAAGGGGAAACTACCTGTTGTCCTGCCCGCCGGCCTGCGGGGCCTGTTGCTGGTGGAGGCGCAGCAGGAGACTGACCCGGGCCAGCGGGATATCCAGCTGCGTGGCAATCTTCCCGGCGCTCACGCCGGCGCCGTGCAGGCGGATGATACGCTGCACATCGCTTTGCTCGGGGGCAGCTGCACTATCGGCGGCTGCTCTTTCGCTATCGGGTGCTGTGGAAGGGCGGGATGTCGCAGCGGACCCGGCCCGACGATAGGCATGCGCCGGATGCGAGGAGACCGGTTGGGCTGTTGCCTGAACGGAATCTTCCGCATCGCCGGGCCGGCCGGTGGAGACCTTGTCGGGCGATGCCGTTTCTGCCGGGGCCGGCTGGTTGGCGGCCCTGCGGGTCCCTGGCTGCGTGGCCCGGGCGCTATCGTCATCGGCCTCCTGCTGCTCCTGCAAGCGCTTGATTTCGTGCAGGGCATGCTCAAGGTGGCGCGTGGCCTCCTCGAGCTGCCCGGATGTGGCGGCCAGGATGTCTTCGACGTTTTTTTGACGCTTGATGCTGCGGGCCCACATCAGCCACAGTCCACCGACTGCGGCCATGATCAGCACATTGAACAGCATGCCGAACAGATCGGCCTGATCGCCGGGGAGCGGGGAGATGAATTCACCCATGCCTATTTACGCTCCGGCAGTTCGAGGCCCAGCAGGCCGCGCATGCGCAGTACCATTTGCGAATGGATCTGCGAAACGCGCGATTCGGTGAGGTCGAGCACCAGTGCGATTTCCTTCATGTTCAGCTCCTCGAAATAATACAGGGTCAGCAGGATGCGCTCGCGTGCCGGCAGGGCCTCGATGCAACCGGCCAGCCTGTCGGTAAATTGACGCATGGCGGTCTGATGTTCGGGCAGATCCTCCAGCGAGCCTTGCATCGATTCCAGGATATCGATGCTGTCGTCATCGTCGCTCAGGGTCGGCAGGTCGTCGAAATACACCACGGCCATGCCGCGCACCTGTTGCAGGCGGTTGCGGAACTCGTCGATACCGATGCCCAGGTGCGCGGCGATCTCGGATTCTTCGGCAGGCCGGCCATAGCTGCTCTCCAGCTCCAGCATGGCGCCTTGCAGCTGCTTGGAAGCATCCCGCAGGCCGCGCGGCAGCCAGTCGAATTCGCGGATGTAATCGATCATCGCGCCGCGAACGCGGTAGCCGGCAAAGGTGTTGAACTGGATATCGCGCGAGTGGTCGAAGCGCTGCGCACTGTCCAGCAGGCCGAGCACGCCGGCATCGATCAGGTCGTCCATCTCGACCGAATTCGGCACCCGGCGGATCAGCTGTCCGGCGTGATAGCGGATCATCGGCAGGTATTCCTCGAGCAGTTGCTCGGGGGTGCGGCTGCCGTCGTCCAGCGTCGTGGAATAGGCGATAGCGGTCATGACGGCGACCTGCCTCCCTGCTGACCGGCGCCTTCATGCGCGGAGCCCTGCTCGGCGTGCACGGGCAGCAGCGAATTCAGCCAGGCCAGCAGCAGGCCCATCCAGGCGCCGCATACGGTCAGGATGGAGGTGCGGTAGATCGAATCGGCGATATCGAGATTGAACAGCAGGCTGATGACGATGCCCGCCAGAAGACCAAGGCAGGCGCCGTAGAGGGTGGCAAGGTGCATGGGCATCAGGAAAGACCTCCTGCGGCCGGTGCTGCTTCGGGGGCATGCAGTGCAGCATGCAGGCTGTGCTCCCAGAAGAAGCGCAGGCCGCCGCTACGCCGTGTTTCGCGCGGCCGGTCGAGAAGGATATTCAGCGATGCCTGCAGGCTGGCAGGCAGCTTGTCGGACTGGGCGAAGATGGCCTGCGACTGGATGGCGCGGCGCACCACCGGTGCATGGTCCATGTGACCGATGAAATCCAGGTGCACGTCGAGGTAGCGGTCGGCCACCGATAGCAGGCGACGGAACACGATCTGTGCCTCCACCTCGTCGGCCTGGTTGACGACCACCATGAAGTGATCGGTATCGCGCTGACGCGAGAGGACCTTGATCAGCGCGTAGGCATCGGTCAGCGAGGTCGGGTCCGGGGTGAGTACGATCAGCACGCTCTCCGAGGCGGAGGCGAAATACAGCACGTTGTCGCCGATGCCGGCACCGGTGTCGATGATCACCTGGTCGTAATCCGCGCCCAGGGAGGACATCTCGTCGAGCACCAGTTGCTGGTGCGCGATGCCCAGGCTGGTCAACTCGTGCAGTCCGGAGCCGCCGGGCAGGATGTCGAAGCCATGGTCTGTGGGCATGACGATGTCCTGCAGGCTGCATTCGCCGTGCAGTACATCATGGATGGTTCGCGGGGCTGAAATGCCCAGCATTACGTCGGCGTTGGCCAGGCCGAGGTCTGCGTCCATCAGAAGCACGCGCTTGCCGCGCGATGCGGCGCGGGCGGCCAGTTGCAGGGAGAGGTAGGTCTTGCCCACGCCGCCCTTGCCGCTGGCGACCGCGATGACCTGCGGTGCCGAGCTGCCAGCATCCGCATTCATCCCGCCGATACCATCATGCTTCTCAATCTCGCTCATACTGGCTCCCTGCATTGGTTTCGTTGCAACAGCGTTGCCAGTGTCCTGGGACTCAGCCAGCCCATCTGGTCGGGGACCGACGGACCGAAGCTGCAGTAGGACAATGGCAGGCGTGAATGGGCTGCCCAGTTCACCACCTTGCCTGTCGCGGATGTCTCATCGAGCTTGCCGGGCAAGAAATCGGTGAGATGCAGTCCCGCGGCGGCATCCAGCGTGGCCATGCCATCGGCCTCGTCCAGGTTCGCCGGCAGCAGCAGCATGCGCCTTTGCGGTGCCAGCGCCTGCCACAGCGGGGCTTGTCGCCGGCAGCTGTTGCGATTGCCCTGCGACCATCCTTCGCTATCGATTAGCAGCAAGCGTGCCGATTTTGTCTTTTCGAGGATCCCGGCCGCTTTTTCAGGCTGGCGAAGGGCATGCAACTCGATGCCGAGCACCGATGCATAGGCGGCCAGTCCTTCCAGGCCGGCCATGCGCTCGGTATCGGTGGACACCAGCGCCACCTCCACGCCCTGCATGTGAAAGTGCGTGGCGAGGTTGGCGATCATGCTGGTTTTGCCGGCCCCGCCCGGGCCGGTGATCAGCACCGATTCGCATTGCTCCTGCGGCTGCAGCCGCTTGCCCCAGCGCAGGCATGAAGCCCGGGCGAGTGCTTCCCCGGCCATCGCCGGGGCGAGATCATGGGCGTGGGTGGGGGCCACCCCGCTTTGCTGCAGCGTGTCGAAGACACGGCGCTCCTCCTCGCTAGCGAGGCTGTTGCGCAGCGTGTCGGATTGCGCGCGCCCGAGGCCGCTGACAATCCGCTCCAGGTGCTGCATGGAGTATTGCAGGCGATAATTCAGGTCGGGGGCGTGCCCGGGTTCCGTCTTCGTGCTGTGCGCAGCGCTCGGGTCGATACCGTTGTTCGGCGATCTCCTGCCGTTTCTGCCGGATGCGCGGCCACCTGCATCCGTGTGGCGATCCTCGCTGTCCAGCGCGGCGCGCACCTGCCAGGTGGGCCTGCCGTCTTCATCCCGGCCGCGGCAGCGGTCCAGAATCATGGCATCCGGGCCGAAGGCCTTGCGCACCTCGGACAGCGCCAGGTGCAGTTTCGGGGCGGAGAAGGTTCGAATTTGCATATTACAGGCCTATCTGGTCCATCGGGTTGACCGTGATATTGGACGGTACCTCGGCAATGGAGAGCACGGTGAGGCGCGGCATGATGCGACCCAGCGAACGGGCCAGCGAGGCGCGCAGCTGCGGGCTGGTGAGGATCACCGGGGTATCGGCATCGTGACGCGACACGATGTTGGTGATCTGGGTGGCGAAGCGCTGCCACTGCTGGATATCCATCGGCAGGGACAGCTCTGACTGGTCGCCGGCGCGTTCGTTCATCGACTGTTCCAGTTGCGGGTCGATGGTAAACACCTGCAATTCGCCCTGCGCATTGAGGTGCTGCTGCACGATCGAGCGGCCGAGGCGGGCGCGAACGCGCTCCACCATGGCATCCACGCTGCCGCCTGCGGCGCCGGCATCGGCCAGGGTTTCCAGGATCGCCATCATATCGCGTACCGGCACCCATTCGGCCAGCAGGCGTTGCAGCACATTCTGCAACAGGCCGAGCGAGACCTGCGCCGGGACCATGTCCTCCACCACCTTGGGATGGCGGGCGGAGAGCTGGTCGAGCATGTCGCGCACCTGGGCGCGGTCGAGGATCTCGTGCGCATTCTGGCGCAGGATCTCGGTGATGTGGGTGACGATGACCGTGGCCGGATCGACCACCGTGTATCCCGAGAGTTCGGCCTGCTGGCGCATGTCGTTGCCGATCCACAGGGCCGGCAGGCCGAAGGCCGGCTCCTGCGTGGCGATGCCCTGGATCTCCGGGCCGGTGCTTTGTCCCTTGAGGGCCAGCAGGTTGCGCGGCCGGATTTCGCAGCGGCCGACCTCGGCGCCGCGGATCAGGGCGCGGTATTCGCCCACGCCGAGTTGCAGGTTGTCCTTGATGTGCACCGGCGGCAGCACGAAACCGATATCGCGCGCGATCTGGCGGCGCACGGCCTGCAGGCGGTCGAGCAGGTTGCCGTCGCGTCCGGATTCCACCAGATCGATCAGGCCGTAGCCCACCTCCAGGCGAATCGGGTCGAGTACCAGCAGGTCGGAGATCGGCGCCTCCTCGCTCTTGGTCTCGGCGGGTTTCACGTCGCTCTGCTCGGTCTCTTCCTCCTTGCCCGCGCCGGTGTGCAGATACCATGCGGTAAGCCCGAGGGCGGCTGAAAGCAGCAGGAAGGGGAGGAATGGCAGGCCGGGGACCAGTGCCATCAGCAGCAGGGCGCCGGCGCCGACCATGTGGACGCGCGGGTTCTGGCTGAACTGCTGGCGCAGGTCGGAAGGCAGCGTGGCCGAGCCGCCGGCCCGGGTGATGATGATGCCGGCGGCCGTGGAGATGACCAGCGCCGGGATCTGCGATACCAGGCCGTCGCCCACGGTCAGGATGCTGAACACATTCACCGCATCGGAGAGCTCCATGCCCTGCTGCATGGTGCCGATGATCAGGCCGGCGAAGATATTGATGGCGGTGATAATCAGGCCGGCAATGGCATCGCCGCGCACGAACTTGGAGGCGCCGTCCATCGCCCCGTAGAACTCGGCCTCGCGGGCCACGGATTCGCGGCGCGTGCGCGCCTCGTTGTCGTCGATCAGGCCGGAGTTCAGGTCGGCATCGATGGCCATCTGCTTGCCGGGCATGGCATCGAGGGTGAAGCGTGCGGCCACCTCGGCGATACGTGTCGAGCCCTTGGTGATCACGATGAAGTTAATCAGCACCAGGATCAGGAACAGGATCAGGCCGACCACCGTATTGCCGCCGACCACGAACTGGCCGAAGCCCTCGATCACATGGCCGGCTGCGCTCGGGCCTTCCTGGCCGTGCAGCAGGATCAGGCGGGTGGTGGCCACGTTCAGGGCCAGGCGGAACAGGGTGGTGAGCAGCAGCAGCGAGGGGAAGACCGAGAAATCCATCGGCTTGAGCACATAGATGGATGTCAGAAGAATGACGATGCCGAGGGTGATGTTGGCTGCCAGCATGACATCCATCAGCCAGGTGGGCATCGGTACCATCATGATCAGCAGCACGCCCAGCACGCCGACGGCGAGCACCACATCGGCGTTGCGCCCCATGCGCTGGAAAGTGAGTACTGCTGCTGCCTGCATGCCTTCTCCCGGTCGGGCCTGCTGCCCTAGTAGTGTTCGGCCTTCATCCTGAAGATTTCCGCCAGTATCACGGCGACCGCCTCGTACAGCTCTTCAGGTATCTCGTTGCCGATTTTGACACTCTTATACAAGGACCTTGCCAAAGGCTTGTTCTCGCGCATCGGGATACCGTTTTCGCGGGCGACTTCCTTGATTTTCTGGGCCACGATGCCCTTGCCCTTGGCCAGCACCTTCGGCGCGCCGAAGCCGCCGGGGTTGTAGGAAAGGGCGATGGCGAAGTGGGTCGGGTTGGTGATCACCACGTCTGCATTCGGCACATCGGCCATCATGCGGCGGCGGGCGGTTTCCTGTTGCAACTGGCGGACCTTGGACTTGATGAACGGGTCGCCCTCGGTGTCCTTGTTCTCGTCTTTCAGTTCCTTCTTCGACATGCGCAGGCCCTTGGCATGCTCCCAGCGCTGGTAGATCACATCGGCCATGGCGATGAAGAAAAACACCAGCGCGGTAAGCGCGGCCAGGTGCAGCACGCTGTCCAGGCAGAGCATGGTGATCTTCTCCACGTTCAGCCGGCCTGCGCCGATGAAGTGCGGCATGATGTCGCTCATCACCAGCCAGCATGTCAGAGAAATGACGCACAGCTTGATGACCGACTTGGTGAACTCGGCCATCCCCTTGGAGGAGAACAGGCGCTTGAGGCCGGCCATCGGGCTGACCTTGGAAAATTTCGGCTTGAGGGTTTCGAAGGTGAACACCGGGCCGGTGATGATGAAGGTCACCAGCATGCCGAACAGCAGCATCGGCACCACCAGCGGCAGGATCAGTGCGGCCATGTCCATGCCGATATCGGACAGCAGGCTCTGCATGCCGGGGCCGTCGGCGCGCAGCATCGAGGGCGTGGCCGAGAAGTAGTGGTGTGCCATCTGCATCATGCGTTCGCCGGTGTAGGACGCGACGCCCGTGATGCCGATGGCCGAGAACACCAGGAAGGCGATGGCGGTGGAGGGTTCGCGGCTGAGCGGAACCTGTCCCTTCTTGCGCGCATCCTCGATGCGTTTCGGGCTCGCGTCCTCGGTTTGTTGGGATTTATCCTGCTCTCCGGACAATGCTCAGCCTCCGGCCAGGATTTGCAGGAAGCGGGGCACCTGCACGGCAAAGCCCTTGAAGGTGTCGCCGATCAGGGAGATGAAGGCCGGCAGGGACAGGGTGAACACGATCAGGCCCAGCGAGATGGTAAGCGGGAAGCTGACGAAGAAGATCTGAATCTGCGGCACGGCGCGAGACAACAGGCCGAGCGCGGCATAGCAAAGCGTCATCAGCAGCAGGATCGGCGCGCACAGCCGGATGGAGAGCGAGAACAGCCCGGCCGCGGCGTTGTTCAGCGTATCCCAGCCCTGCATGGACCATGCATGGCCCATCGGGAACAGGGTAAAGGAATCGGCCAGCGACAGCAGCACGGCATGATGCGCGCCCACGATCATCCACATCAGCATGGCAAGCACCACGGCGATCTGGCCGACAATACCGATCTGCGAGTTGCTGGCGGGGTCGAACACGTTGGCGATGGCCATGCCCATCTGGTAGCTCATCACCTGTCCGGCCATCTGGATGGCACCGAACATCAGCTGCGCCAGCATGGCGATCATGCCGCCGATAAGCAGTTCCTGCCCGGCCATCAGGGCCAGTGCCAAAGGGGTCAGGCTGATTTCGGGGAGGGTATGACGCACCACCGGGAAGATCAGCAAGGTGATCATGCCGATCAGCCCGATCTTGACCTGCGTGGGCACCACCTGGTGGCCGAGAACCGGCAGGAACAGCACCATGCTGGAGACGCGCAGCAGAACCATCAGCCCTGCGACGATGTCTGCCTGCGCCGGAACCGGGAAGAGTTCCACCGCTCCTACCTGAGCAGTCCGGGGATGTTTTCGAACAGTTGGCGCGTGAAGGCGACCATGGTGTTGGTCAGCCAGGGGGCGACCAGCACCATGCAGGCGAATACGGCGATGATTTTCGGAACGAAGGTCAGGGTCATTTCCTGGATCTGGGTGACCGCCTGGAACAGCGAGATGGCCACACCGACGACCAGCGCCACCAGCAGCATCGGCAGGGAAAGCATCAGCACCATGCGCAGTGATTCGGTGCCGATATGGATGACGGTATCCGGGTTCATGCCCCTCTAGAGCAAACCCGGGGCCAAACCTGCCTCCCCGCCCGAAAGCCCCGAATTCCGCCCCTCAATCGAACGACTCAAACCGGCCAACTTCAGATTGTCGGCACTGATTATTGAAATAGGTAAGCTGTCTCGCGTTTCCGTTTTTCCCATGTTGTTTTGCCTTTGATTTCGGGCCCGTTTAAATCTGTGCCGGGCCGGATGCTTAGCCGGAGGAGTCTTGCGCAAAAAAAGCGGGGTTCACTCGCGGTTTGCGCCCTCCGGTTGAGTAACCA